>Ga0209062_1000327_pt1 | contig 165841 bp, 155 predicted proteins | sample Coa_R2_2_FD_187158 | JGI IMG/M metagenome (GOLD analysis project Ga0209062, IMG submission 187158) | Surface soil microbial communities from Centralia Pennsylvania, which are recovering from an underground coalmine fire - Coalmine... | ecosystem: Environmental > Terrestrial > Soil >...
TTCGGCCTATCCTTTCGCCGGGCTCGCAGTCCCGAATTGGCCCGTCGTGCTCCGCTTGGCGCTCGAAGGCGCGAAGGTCCTGCCGCGCCTCGGCCTCATCGGCTGGGACATCGCCCCCACCGATGCCGGCGCCGTCATCGTCGAGATGAACGCGACGCCGGATTTCGTGCTGGCGCAACTCGCCGATGGCCGCGGCATTCTCGATGCCGAGTTCTGCAGCTTCCTCGCCGAGCGCAGGCGGCTCGGCAAGGAATGGCTGCGCAACGGCTCGCCGCTCGTCTGACCGACCCTTCGCTCACCCGGCTCGTTCACCGGCCCTGCCGCCGAAGACCGAGGCGTTCGGCCGGACAAGGCCGATGATGATCGTTCTCGGGCGGCCCGAGCGGACGCGCGCCGCGCCGAGGCTATTCGACGCGCATCTCGACGCGGGCGAAGCCGCGGCTCTTCATGCCCAGCCTTTCGGCGGCCGCTTCGGAAACATCGACGAGCCGCCCGTAGCCGGGGCCGCGATCATTGACGCGGACGACGACCGTCCGGCCATTCGCCAAATTGGTGATGCGCAGCCTCGTCTGGAAGGGCAGGGACGGGTGGGCCGCGGTCATCTCGCTGCGGTCGAAGCGCTCGCCGCTGGCCGTGCGGCGCCCCTGGAACGCCTTGCCGTACCAGGAGGCGACGCCGCTGACGCAGGTCGCCTTGGCGGCGGAGCAGGCATGCTTCGTCTGGCTCGCCGAGGCCGGTCCGGCCGCAAGCGAGGACAGAAGAAGCGCCAACACGATCCAAGGATTTCGACGCATCGTCGCGATTCGCCGGGAACTGCTCCGTTCCTGGCGAATGTAAGCGAGCGTCTATGGAGGAGGCGTTAATCCCGGTGATTTTACGGATTTCAATATTACTTAAAGTTGCTGACTTCCGGCCAAGTCGCGGCTCTGCACGGATCAGAAGGTCCCGGGATACATCCCGCCATCGACGAGCCAGTTCTGGCCCGTGATGTAGCTCGCCTGCCGGCTGCAGAGAAAGGCGCAGGCGGCGCCGAAATCCTCGATCGTGCCGAAGCGGCCGGCGGGTATTTCCGCCATGCGCTCGGCGCGCGCCTCCTCGATGCTGATGCCCTTCGCCTTGGCGACGGCGGCGAAATTGGCGCGCAGCCGGTCGGTCTCGATCGCGCCGGGGAGCAGGTTGTTGATGGTGACGTTGTGGCGAACCGTCTTGCGCGCGATGCCGGCGATGAACCCGGTCAAGCCCGAACGCGCCCCGTTCGAGAGGCCGAGAATGTCGATGGGTGCCTTGACCGCGCTCGAAGTGATGTTGACGATGCGGCCGAAGCGCCGCCGGATCATGCCGTCGACCGTCGCCTTGATGAGCTCGATCGGCGTCAGCATGTTGGCGTCGAGCGCCTTCAGCCACACCTCGCGGTCCCATTCGCGGAAATCGCCGGGCGGCGGCCCGCCCGCATTATTGACGAGAATGTCCGGCTCGGGGCAGGCGGCGAGCGCCGCCTTGCGCCCTTCCGGCGTCGTGATGTCGCAGCTCACCGCCGTGACCGAAACGCCCGTCTCCTTGCGGATCTCCGCCGCCGTCGCTTCGAGCGCTTCCTTGCCGCGCGCGGTGATGGTGAGCCTCACGCCCTCGCGCGCGAGGTTGAGGGCGCAGCCCTTGCCGAGGCCTTTGCTGGCGGCGCAGACCAGCGCCGATTTGCCGGCGATGCCGAAATCCATTCGCGCTCACCCCTTGCTGACGTGCCCGGGCTGACATGCCCGGGCCGGCAGAATGCAGCCGCGCGGCGCCGCCGTCCAGGGGAAGCGGAGGGGGAAGCCGGGGGCTCAGCTCGCGGGTTCGCGGAACGGGCCGTGGCAGCCGCCGCAGCCATTCTTGGCGACGCTCGTCCACTGCGCCTGGATCGCCGTCTTGTCGCCGCCCTTGAGCGCGGCTTCGAGCTTCTGCACCTCGGCGACATAGTTCTTTTGCGCCGCGAGGAACTTGTCCCACTCCGCCCAGATCGCCGGCTTCGCCCGCGTCTTGCCCGGCATCTCCGCGCTGCTGGTCCCCTTGGGAAAGCGGTTGGGCAGGGCCTGACCGATCGTGACGAGCTCGCCGGCGGCTTTGACGGCGTCGGCTTGATCGACGCTGCCGTCGAGGAACTTCTTGATATTGTTGAGATCGGTGCCTTGCTGCTTCATGGCGGCCTGGCGATCCTTGACGACCGCCTCGCCTTCGCCGTTTTGCGCGACGACCGCCGCGCTCCAGCCCAGCGCCGCGACGACGGCCCCGATCACAGCAACGCGCCCCATCATCCGCTTCATCCTGGCTTTCCCCTGCAAGTTCCGAGCTTCGTCTGTGGCACGGGTCCCGGTCATTCTCCAGTTGTCCGACCAAAGCCACTATGTCGCAGGCAAGCGCTGGGCGCACCGCCTGCAACGTCCACGTCACAAGGATTTTATCGGCCGTGAAATGAGGGCCGGGTCAGGTGACGGGGCCCAGGACGTGCTTGCGGCAGCCTGGCCGCTCTCCGATGCGCTCGTAGTATTTCGCGAGGCGCGGCGTCTGCGGCCGCTCGATCGGGTAAGAGAACCAGCGGTGGACATACATGCCGAGGCAGATGTCGGCGAGAGTGAAGTCCGCGCCGGCGACGTAGCCGGTCTCGCCGAGGCAGCTTTCGAGGATGCTCCAGACGCCGATCGCGCGCTGCCGCGCGTCTTCGAGCGCTGCCGGGTCGCGCTGCTCAGGCGGCGTGCGGTAATGGCCGAAGAGGAGCACCGCCATCGGCGCGTTGACCGAGGCGAGCTGCCAATCCATCCAGCGCTCGACGATGCTGCGCTGAACCGGGTCCTTCGGGTAGAGGCGGTCGGCGCCGCGCGTCGTCGCGAGATAGCGCAGGATGGTGTTCGATTCCCAGAGAATCGTCTTGCCGTCCTCGACCGTGGGCACGAGGCCGTTCGGATTCATCGCGAGATAGGCCGGCTCCTTCGTCTTCCCGAAAGCGCCGCCGGCATCGATGCGCTCGAAGGCGATGCCGATTTCCTCGCAGGCCCACAACACCTTCTGCACATTCGACGAATTGGCTCGCCCCCAAATCTTCAGCATGGCGTTCCCTCCGCTGATCGGTGGGCGGATTGAAGAGCATAACGCGGGCGAGGGCAACAGCGGCGCCTCGCCCTCGGCCATCGGCTTGCCTGCGGCGTTCATGAGGCAGAAACCGTCGCGAGCCGCGAGGATCGCCCATGCCGCAGCCGCATTGCCGCAAGCCGCGCCTCGGCGCTGTCGTCCTCTTCACCCTGCTTGCCGCCTGCACCACGGTGCCGATCACCGGGCGCAGCCAGCTCAACCTCCTCGATCCTTCGACCGAGGCGCAGCTCGGCGATCAGGCCTTTGCCGAGGTCGAGCAGAAGAGCCCGATTTCACATGATCCCGCCGCCAATGCGATGGTGGAGCGCGTCGGCCGCCGCCTCGCCGCGGCGAGCGGGCTCAAGGAGAACTGGCAGTTCATCGTCATCGCCGAGCCGAAGGTGAACGCCTTCGCCCTGCCCGGCGGCAAGGTCGCCGTTTATGCCGGCATGCTGCCCGTGGCGCAGAACGATGCCGGGCTCGCGACCGTGCTCGCCCACGAGATCGGCCATGTGATGGCCCATCACAGCGCCGAGCGCATCAGCCGCTCCGAGCTGGTCGAAGCCGGCACCAACCTCGCCAGCGGCGTGCTCGGCGGCGGCAATCCGCAGAGCCAGCAGCTTCTGGGCGCACTGCTTGGGGCCGGCGCGACCTTCGGCCTCGAGCTGCCCTTCTCGCGTCAGCAGGAATACGAGGCCGACCATATCGGCCTCGATCTGATGGCGCGCGCCGGCTACGATCCGCGGGACGCCATCGCCTTCTGGCGGCGGATGATGGCGCAGGCGCAATCGGGAGCCGTGCCGGAGCTTCTCTCGGATCACCCGAGCGATCAAAACCGCATCGCCGAGCTCGAACGCCTCTTGCCCGAGGCGATGCAGAACTACCGCCCGGCGTGAGGCGCGGGGGTCATGCGGCGCCCGCCGAGTGCGGACGCCGCTTGCGCGTCAGCCGAATTTGTGGACGCCGCTGCTGACCTTCCCCTGCTTGTCGATCTGGATCGTATGCTTTGCCGTGTCGAGACGGCTGACGAGATAGAGCGTGTCGTCGCCGCAATGGATGTAGCCCTTCGCCGGGATGTTGCCGACGCCCTGAGCCTTCTCGGTCCCGTGCAGCTTCTTGAGACCGAGCGCGGTCAGGAACACGTCCTTCTCATGCCCCTTGATATTGACCTTGGAATCGTAGGTGACCTGGACTTCGATGGCGGTCGATTTCTCGCCCTGCTTTACCGCCTTCGCGGGCGTTCCGTCCTTGTTCATCTTGATCGACATGCGTGGCATCAAATCGTCTCCTCGTGACTGGACCCGTTCCAGCGGGTCACGAGAGCCGATTTTAGGAAGATCCACGCAACCTGTCGTTGACGAAGATCACAGCAGGCCCAGCTCGAGCCGCGCCTCCTCGCTCATCCGCTCCTGCGTCCAGGGCGGCGTCCAGACCAGCTTGACGGCGACATCGCTGACGCCCGGCACGGCGCGCAGCACGCGCTCGACCTCGCCCGGCAGGCTGCCGGCGACCGGGCAGGCGGGCGTCGTCAGGGTCATTTCGACATAGACCCGGCCATCCGCCGTCACGACCAGATCGTAGATGAGGCCGAGATCGACGAGGTTCGCGGGGATCTCCGGGTCGCGCACCGTCTTCAGCGCGGCGATGACGCGCTCCTGCAGCGCCGCGTCGCCGGCCGCCGATTCGGGCCGCGCGGCCTCGCCCTCCGCCGGGCGCCGCGGCAGGAAGTCGAAGAAATCCTTGCCGTCGTCGAAGCGCCCGCCGCCGCGTTTCTCGCCGCTCATTCCGTCTTCACCGTCGCGCCCAGTGCGCCGCTCTTCAGCGCGGCTTCGAGGGCATGCCAGGGCAGGGTCGCGCATTTGACGCGGACCGGGAAGGCCTTGACGCCGGTCAGCGGCTCGAGCCGGTCGAGATCGTCTTCGAGGCTCTCGGGGGCGGCGGGGGCCTCGCCGCCCGTCACCTTGGCATGGAAGCTGCGGAAGAGCGTCTCGGCCTCGGCGATGCTCTTGCCTTTGAGGATCTCGGTCATCAGCGAGGCCGAGGCGGTGGAGATGGCGCAGCCGCGGCCCTCGAAGCTCACATCGGCGATGCGGTCGCCCTCGAGCGCGAGATAGATGGTCACGCGGTCGCCGCAGAGCGGGTTGTGGCCATGCGCGAAATGCGAGGGCTGCGCGATCGCCCGCGCATTGCGCGGATGCCGCGAATGGTCGAGGATGATGTCCTGGTAGAGCTCGCGCAGATCCATCATCGGACGAACATCTCCTGCGCCGCCCTGATCGCCGCCGCGAGCGCGTCGATGTCGCGCTCGTCGTTGTAAAGGCCGAGCGAGGCGCGGGTCGTGGCGGCGAGGCCGAGCTTCTCCATCAGAGGTTGGGCGCAATGGTGGCCGGCCCGCACCGCCACCTTGTGCTGATCGAGGACCGTCGCGAGGTCGTGCGGATGGATGCCCTCGACCTCGAAGGAGAGGACGCCGAGCCGCCGCTGGCCGGCGCCGACGACGCGGACGCCCGGCAGCGCCGCGAGCGCGTCGATGCCATAGCCGGTGAGCGCCGCCTCATGCTCCTCGATGCGGTCGAGGCCAAGGCCCTGCAGATAGTCGATGGCGAGGCCGAGGCCGATGGCGCCGGAGATGTCGGGCGTTCCCGCCTCGAATTTGTGCGGCAGCTCGTTATAAACAGTCTTCTCGAAGGTGACGGTGAGAATCATGTCGCCGCCGCCCTGCCAGGGCGGCATCGCCTCCAGCAGCTCACGGCGGCCGTAGAGGGCGCCGATGCCGGAAGGGCCATAGGTCTTGTGGCCGGAGAAGGCGTAGAAATCGCAGCCCAGCGCCTGGACGTCGATCGGCATGCGCGGCGCCGCCTGGGCGCCGTCGACGAGGACTTTCGCGCCCTTCTCGTGGGCGAGGCGCACGATCGAGGCGACGGGCGGCATGGCGCCGGTCGCGTTCGCGACATGGGTCACCGCGACGAGCTTGGTGCGCGGCGACAGGAGGCGCTCGAAGACCGCCATGTCGAGGCCGCCCGTCGCGTCGATGGGCGCGACGACCAGCTTGGCGCCGACGCGGTCGCGCAGCATCTGCCAGGGCACGATGTTGGAGTGGTGCTCGAGCTCGGTGACGATGATCTCGTCGTCTTTGCCGAGGAAGGCTGGGCCCCAGCTATTGGCGACGAGGTTGATCGCTTCGGTCGTGCCGCGGGTGAAGACGATCTCGCGCTGGTCGGCGGCGTTGATGAAGCGCCGCACCTTCTCGCGCGCCTCCTCGTAGAGCTCGGTCGAGCGCGCCGAGAGGCGGTAGACGCCGCGATGCACATTGGCGTAGTCGCGGCGGTAGAACTCGGCGACCCCGTCGATGACCGCGCGCGGCTTCTGCGCGCTTGCCGCGGTGTCGAGGAAGACGAGGCCGGGATTGTGCTCGAAGACGGGGAAGTCGCGGCGGAGGCGGCGCGGATCGAGCGTGGCGCCGGCGCCCTCGACGGAGCGGAGATTGGCGATGGACGACATGGCGGACCTTATTCCTCGCGAGCGGCGAGCCAGCGTTCGAGATGCCGGCGCAGATAGGAGCGGGCGGCGCCGTCGGCGACGAGGTCGATCGCTTCGCCGGCGAAGGCGTCGATCAGCATGCGCCGCGCTTCCGCCGCGGTGAGGCCGCGGGCGCGCAGGTAAAAGAGCGCGTTCTCGTCGAGATCGCCGATCGCGGCGCCGTGGCTGCATTTCACGTCATCGGCATAGATTTCGAGCTCGGGCTTGGTGTCGACCACCGCCTGCCGGCCGAGAAGGAGGTTCTTGTTGAGCTGGTGCGCATCGGTCTTCTGCGCCGCCTGGCGCACCACGATCTTGCCCTGGAAGACGCCATGCGCGCGATCCGCGACGACGCCCTTGAAGACCTCGCGCGTCGCGCTGCCGGGCGCCGCATGGTCGATCAAGGTCGCGATCGTCGCTTCCTGCGACCCGCGCAAAAGATAGGCGCCGTTCAGGAGGCACTCCGCACGCTCGCCCTCGATGGTGACGATGGTGTCCTGGCGCGAGAGCTGGCTGCCCAGGGCGAGGGTGAAGCCGTCATAGCGGGCGCCGGCGCCGAGGCGGATGCGGCGATGGCCGAGGTGAACGGCCTCCTTCCCTTCGTCCTGCAATACGATATGGCGGAGCGCGGCGCCATCGCCGATCGCGATCTCCAGCACGGCATTCGTCCAATAGGGGCCGCTTCCGGCGAAGGTCTCGACGATCGTGCAGCGCCGGCCGGGAGGGATGCAGAGCCGATTGCGCGTATGAAGCGAGACCGGGTTCGCGGCCACCGCAAGATGCAGGATCTCGATCGGCCGGTCGAGCTCGGGCGGCGGCGAGGGCTGCTCGCCGGCGACGACATCGGTCATCGACAGATCGAAGCCGTCCTCGAAGAAGGCGGCGTTGAGCGCGAGGAAGGGGTTGCTCTCGCGCAGGAAGGGCGCGTCCAAGGCCGGGGCGAGTGCCGGCGCGGACTCGGCCAGCGGCCGCAGCGAGACGCCGAGCGGCAAGTCGCCCATATCCGAGAGCGCTGGCGCGAAGCGGCCGTTGACGAGAACGAAGCGATGGCTCGGAACGCCGAGCCGGTAGAGGGGCGGCAGCGTCGCGGCCGGGACGGTGCCGGCGGGCGCCGGCGGGAAGAGCCTTTGCTCCAGCGGCCGCAGATTGGTGAAGCGCCAATTCTCCGCGCGCCGCGTCGGCAGGCCGAGCTCGCCGAAGCGGGCGATCGCCGCGCGCCGCGCCGCCTCGCGGCTCTTCGCCCGCTGTTTCTGGAAGGCCTCGATATAGCCCGTCCTGATGTCGCTCATTCCGCTCACTCCGCCGCCGCGTCGTCGAGGAAGGCGTAGCCGCGGCATTCGAGCTCGGTCGCGAGGCTCTTGTCGCCGGAGCGGACGATGCGGCCGTGGCTCAGGACATGCACGACATCGGGGACGACGTAGTCGAGGAGGCGCTGGTAATGGGTGATGAGGATGGCGGCGCGCTCGGGCGAGCGCAGCTTGTTGACGCCGTTGGCGACGACTCGCAGCGCGTCGATGTCGAGCCCGCTATCCGTTTCGTCGAGAATGGCGAGCTTCGGCTCCAGCATCGCCATCTGGAAGATTTCGTTGCGCTTCTTCTCGCCGCCCGAGAAGCCGACATTGACCGGGCGCTGCAGCAGATCCTCGCCGATATCGAGCAGCTTCAGCTTGGCGCGCACGGCTTTGAGGAATTGCCCGGCATCGAGCTCGGCCTCGCCGCGCTGGCGCCGCACCGCATTGAGGGCGGCGCGCAGAAAGTACATGTTGTTCACGCCCGGAATCTCGACCGGGTACTGGAAGGCGAGAAAGAGCCCCTCCCGCGCCCGCTCGTCGGGGGCGAGCGCGAGAAGATCGCGCCCCTCATAGGCGACGCTGCCTGCCGTGACCTCGTAGCCGGGCCGGCCGGCGAGGACGCCCGCCAGGGTCGATTTCCCGGAGCCGTTCGGCCCCATGATCGCATGCACCTCGCCCGCCTTCACGGTGAGATCGACCCCTTTCAGGATCTCGCGGCCATCGGCAAGGCGCGCATGGAGGTTGGTGATTTCGAGCATCGCTAGGTCCGATCCTGCAATCGCGCTCCATGAAACCCTCTCTCCCTTGCGGGAGAGGGCAGGGTGAGGGCGAATGGGTGCCGCGGCGCAATGCCCTCACCCCAACCCTCTCCCGCAAGCGGGAGAGGGAGGAATGGTGATGAGGGGAGAGCCATCCAGCCTCTCACCCGACGCTCCCTTCGAGGCTGACGGCCAGCAGCTTCTGTGCCTCGACCGCGAACTCCATCGGCAGTTCCTTCAGCACCTCCTTGCAGAAGCCGTTGACGATGAGGGAGAGCGCGTCCTCTTGGGAGAGGCCGCGCTGGCGGCAGTAGAAGAGCTGGTCCTCGCTGATCTTCGAGGTCGTCGCCTCGTGCTCGACGCGCGCCGAGGGGTTGCGGATCTCGAGATAGGGCACGGTATGGGCGCCGCAGCGGTCGCCGATGAGGAGCGAATCGCATTGCGTGTAGTTGCGCGCGCCCTGCGCCTTCGGCTGCACGCGGACGAGGCCGCGATAGGTGTTCTGGCCGCGCCCCGCCGAGATGCCCTTCGAGATGATGGTCGAGCGCGTGTTCTTGCCGATATGGATCATCTTGGTCCCGGTATCGGCCTGCTGCAGGTTGTTGGTGATGGCGACGGAATAGAACTCGCCCACCGAATCATCGCCTTCGAGGATGCAGCTCGGATATTTCCAGGTGATGGCTGAGCCCGTCTCGACCTGGGTCCAGGATATCTTGGCCTTGGCGCCGCGGCAGGCGCCGCGCTTCGTCACGAAATTGTAGATGCCGCCCTTGCCCTCGGCATCGCCCGGGTACCAGTTCTGCACCGTCGAATACTTGATCTCGGCGCCTTCCAGCGCAACGAGCTCGACGACCGCGGCATGAAGCTGGTTCTCGTCGCGTTGCGGCGCCGTGCAGCCTTCGAGATAGCTGACATAGGCGCCCTTGTCGGCGATGAGGAGCGTGCGCTCGAACTGCCCCGTCTTCGCGGCGTTGATGCGGAAATATGTCGAGAGCTCCATCGGGCAGCGCACGCCCGGCGGAATGTAGGCGAAGGAGCCGTCGCTGAAGACCGCGGAGTTGAGCGCGGCGAAGAAATTGTCGCCCTGCGGCACGACCGTACCGAGATATTTGCGCACCAGCTCCGGATGCTCCTGCACCGCCTCGCCGAAGGAGCAGAAGATGATGCCGAGCTCGGCCAGCTGCGCCTTGAAGGTGGTCGCGACCGAGACGCTGTCGAAGACGGCATCGACGGCGACGCCGGCCAGCGCCGCCCGCTCGCCGAGCGGAATGCCGAGCTTCTCGTAGGTTTTGAGCAGCTCGGGATCGACCTCGTCCAGCGATTTCGGCCCCTCCTTCTTCTTCGGCGCTGAGTAGTAGGTCGCCGCCTGGTAGTCGATCGGCGCGATGCGCAGCTTCGCCCATTCCGGCTGCGCCATCTTCTGCCAGGCGCGGAAGGATTGGAGGCGCCAGTCGAGCAGCCAGTCGGGCTCGCGCTTCTTCGCCGAGATGAAGCGGATCGTGCTTTCATCGAGGCCGGGGGGCGCCGTCTCGGCGTCGATCGCGGTGACGAAGCCGTATTTGTAGCCTTGGCCCAGCGGGCCGATCGTGTCGAGCGCTTCGACGGAGCTCATGATGCGATGGTTTCCATGAAGGGCGTGTGGCGGCGGAACGGCGCCGCGGGGCCGCTATCCGCCATCTCGGCGAGGCTGACCGAGGCGAGCGCCGCGCCGATCGCGAGGTTGATGCGCTGCCAATGCGGCCGCGTCGGGCAGAAGGCTTCGCGCTCGCAGCCCGCCGCCAAGGTATCGTGGTTCGAGCATTGCGTCATGCCGATCGCGCCGTCGATCGCCGCCACCACCTCGGCGACGGAAACGGCGGCGGGCGGCCGCGCCAGGCGATAGCCGCCGGCGGCGCCGCGCAGCGCCGTCACGATCCCGGCATGGGCGAGGCTCTTCAGCACCTTGGCGACCGTCGCCTGCGGCAGGCGCGTCTCCGTCGCCAGCACCCCGGCGGTGATCTGCCGCTCCGGATGGCAGGCGAGATGCGTCGCGACGATGACGCCGTAATCGGCCAGCTTGCTGAGGACGATCATGGCAGCGCTGCCCTGGGGAGGTGAATTCGTACCAAACTGGTACGCATTAGGTTGGCGACAATATCGAAGCCGTCAACCCTTTGCCAAGGCAATTTCTTCGGCGCGCTCTTGTTTCCGACCAACCCTGCGCAACCCTCTCCCCGCTTGCGGGGAGAGGGCAGGGTGAGGGGCCCGCCGCTCAGACCGAGCGCGTGATCCCGCCATCGACGCGAATGTTCTGCCCCGTGATGTACCCCGCCCCCTCGGAGGCGAGGAAAGCGATTGTCGCCGCGATCTCCGCGCTCGTCCCGTAACGCCGCATCGGCACGCTGCGGCGCCGCTCCTCGGTCTGGGGGAGGCTGTCGATCCAGCCCGGGAGGATATTGTTCATCCGCACATTGTCCGCCGCGTACTGGTCGGCGAAGATTTTGGCATAGGAGGCGAGCCCCGCGCGGAAGACGGCGGAGGTCGGGAACATCGGGCTCGGCTCGAACGCCCAGGCGGTCGAGATGTTGATGATCGCTCCGGATCTCTGCTTGACCATGATCGGTGCGATAAGCCGGGTCGGCCGGATCACGTTCATCAGATAAGTGTCGAGCCCGGTATGCCACTGCTCGTCGGTGATCTCGAGAATGGGCGCGCGCGGCCCGTGGCCGGCGCTGTTCACCAGCACGTCGATGCGTCCCCAGCGCACCATCGTCTCGTCGACGAGGCGCTTCAGATCGTCCTGCGACTGGTTCGACCCCGTCACCCCGACGCCGCCCAGCTCGCGGGCTAGCGCCTCGCCCTTGCCGGAGGAGGAGAGGACCGCGATCTTGAATCCGTCTGCCGCCAATCGGCGCGCCGCCGCCGCGCCCATGCCGCTGCCGCCCGCGGTGACCACCGCCACTTTCTCCGTCGCCATCCGCCCAGATCCTCATCCTGGTAAACGGCGAATACGTGCTCGCCGCGAAACCGCCTTGTATGACTTGGGGCGTCGGACCGGCAACAACGCCGTGGCCGGCGCCGTCAGCGGGAGCGCGCCGTCGCGAAGGTGGCGAGCTCGATGCCGCGCTCGGCGAGGCGGGGCGGCAGCTCCGGATCGAGCAGCGCCTGCATTTCGCCGAGGCCGTCGTAATCCTCGGGCCAGGGGTCGCCCGGGCGCCAGGCGCGCGCCACCGGATGGCAGTAGATCTCGCTCACCCCGTCGCCGATCCGCGCCACGGCGTCGCGGATTGGAGCGATCGTCATATGGCCGCTCTCGGCGAGGCCGAAGATGTCGTCATTGGCGGCAATCCCGGCTCGGGCGAGGCGGCGCCGCAACCTGCCGCTCTGCCAGTCGTTGGACCAGGCTTCGAGCGAGCGTGCCGGCGGCGGGCGGCGCGAGGCGGGGACGCGGACCGCGCGGATGGCGTATTCCGGCGCCCAGCGCAGGATGAGGCCGCGGATCACCGGGTGAATGTGGAAGTGGTGGTGGCCGTTGACGTGGTCGAGGGCGAGGCCGGTCCGGCGAAAGGCGTCGAGCTGCGCCCGCATTTCGGCGGCGAGCTGCCGCCGTGCCGCCGGCGAGAAGAAGATGCGCAGCCCCTGGCGCACGGGATCGGACGGGAAGCGCCCGTCGGGGGCGACGAGGGCGGGGATGCGCTCGGGCGGCAGGGTCGGGCGGCCGTCGACGAAGGTAAGGTGCAGCCCGACGCCGAGCCGCGGCATGGCGCGGGTGCGGGCGACGGCGTCGGCGGCGGCCGGCTCGCCGACCATGAGGCTGGCGCAGGTCAGGATCCCGTGCCGATGGGCGCGCTCGACGGCGTCGTTGACCGCCTCGTCGAGCCCGAAATCGTCGGCCGTGACGATGAGGCGCTTGGGCAAGCGCGCGCCTATGCCGGCCGACCCGGGCTCATCGCGCGCTCGCCCGCGCGAGCGGCCGGAACGGCAAGCTGCGTCCGCGAGCGATCAAGGCGCCGTTCTTGGCGATGGCGAAGACCTGCCCGCGCCAGACGACGCCGCGGCCGATATAGCTCGCCATCCAGACGGCGAGGCAGAGGGCATCGCGCAGCGGCACCAGCCATCCATGTGCCGGACCACCCTGCTGCAAGCGGCCATGGACGAGGCGCCGCAGAGCGAGTCGCAAGACGAGCAGCGCCAGCACCAGGAGCCCCGTCGCAGCGCTGGGCCGCAGCGCGCCGAGACCGGCCACGATCGGCAGCGCATGGGTCACGATGCCGCCGAAATGGCCGACGGGCTGCGTCGCGCGGATGGTTCGCGACCAGCGCAGCTCGCGCCGCATGAGCGAGCGGAGATCCTCGGCGACGACGGTCCCGGCGACGGCGCCGCCCAGCACGACGCGATAGCCGCTGGCGGCGATGAGCTGGCCCAGCATGTGATCGTCCGCGAGCTGATTTGCGAGCGCCTCGAACCCGCCGATCCGCTCGAGCGCGGCGCGGCGCAGCGCCGTCACCGGTCCGAAGCAGGATTCGACGGGCCCCAATCTGCGCGCGATCAGCGCCTGGGGGAAGTACCAATCATCGATGAGGAGGGCGCCGAGCGCATTGGCGATGCCCGCTTCGGGCAGGCCGCGATAGGGACAGGTGACGGCGCCGATCGCGCCATCGGCGAGCATCTCCGCGACGCGCCGCAGGAACTCCGCGCCTTCGATCTTGACGTCGCTGTCGGAGACGACGAGCAGGTCGTGCTTCGCCTGCGCCATCATGTTGATGAGGTTCGAGACCTTGCGGTTGCTGCCATGCGCGCGGTCGTCGGCGACGAGCCTGATGTCGAGATCCGGGAACTCGCGCATCAGCCGGCGGACGATGAGCGCCGCCTCGTCATCCGCGGCGGAGAGGCCGCAAACGAGCTGCATGCCGGGGTAGTCCTGGATGCAGAACGAGCGGAGGCACTCGTAAAGCCGCGGCTCGTCGCCGCAGAGCGGCTTCAGCACAGTGAGCGGCGGCGGGTCGGATGGCAGCCCGGGAGCGCTGGCGGAGCGGAATCGCCGCACGCACCAGATCGCGAGGGCGAGATAAGCCAAGCCGGCGATGCCGAGGATGGTGCAAGCGCCATCGATCGCCGCGGCGAGCGTACCAGCCATTCCCCCCTCCCCGATGATGCCGGCCGTCCGTTGCGCCTGGCTTTTGTTCTTCTTGGAACGAACGATCGTTCTCGTATTGCGAGGCGCTGCGACTGTCAATACCTTTGGGGTTAGAATGTGGCGGCCGACCTCGCTCACAAGGATCATCATCGGGGATGCTGAAGGGTGCCGTCTCGTACCATTGCGCGGTGAGCGGGGAGCGAGCGATGCGCACGGTCGATCACGAGAGAGTCGAGGAGCGGCGGCGCCAGATCCGGCGAGCTGCCCTCACCTGCTTTCGCCGCTCGGGCTTTCACCAGGCCAGCATGGCCGAGATCTGCGATGAAGCCGGCATGAGCCCCGGCAATCTCTACCGCTATTACGACAGCAAGGAAGCCATCATCGAGGCGATCTGCGAGGACGAACGCCGCGAGCTGACGCGACGCTTCGCGGCGGTCGGGAGCAGCGCCGATCTGCTCGACGCCATGCTCGAACTGGCCGGCGATGCGATGGCGGCCAGCACGCAGCCCGGAAAGCGCCGCCTCGCCATCGAGATCCTTGCCGAAGCGGTGCGCAATAGGCGCGTCGGCGAGATCGTCCGGCAGCACAACGCCGCGCTCCTCGCCGTCTGCGTCGAGACTATCGAGCGGGCGCAGGCGCTCGGCCAGGCCGATCCCGGGCTCGATCCCGCCATCGCCGCCTCGCTGCTGATGGGCGCCGCCGAGGGACTGGGGATCAGGCTCGCCTTGCAGCCGCATCTCGACCGCGAGGCGTGCATCGCGGCGTTCAAGACGCTGGTCCGCCGCTTCTTGCGGCCGCAGCGCTAGCGCCTCGCGGCGTCGAGCCGCGGTTTCGTCGAGCTCAGGTCGCGAGATCGGCGACGACGGCCATCATAAAGTATCCGATAATAACAGCGCCAATTATGGCGACCATTAGAGCGACACCATCCATGATCGTCACTCCAAGCGAGTCTTATATACTTCTAGACATCAAAGTTATGTTCCCATCCTTGTGAGCGCAACGGATCATTGCTCAATATTATCTAGAAAAACTCGATTTCTCGACGATCTCGCTTCTTTTGGCCGGATGCCAGCCGCTGCCGCTCACATGGATGCGGCAACCTCCGCCTCCCCCATGGACAAGCCTCGCGGCGCGGCGGAGGATGGCCGAAACAGCGGCAGGACGGCTCCGATGGATTTCGAATACTCGGAAAAATCGCGGCGCATTCAGGCGCAGCTCCAGGCATTCATCGCCGAGCACATCGCGCCCATTCACGCCGAATGGTACCGCCTCGTCGAGGAGGAGCATGTCTACCCGCCGCCCTTCATCGAGGAGCTGAAGGCGAAGGCGCGGGCCGCGGGGCTGTGGAACCTCTTCCTTCCGGGCCTCCGCCCCGACGAGCCCGGCACGCAGATGTCGAATCTCGACTATGCGCCCTGCGCCGAGATCATGGGGCGCTGGCGCTGGTCGCCCGAGATCTTCAACTGCAATGCTCCCGACACCGGCAATATGGAGCTGCTGCATCTCGCCGCCTCGCCGGCCCAGCGCGAGGAATGGCTGATGCCGCTCCTCGAAGGCAAGATCCGCTCCTCCTTCGCCATGACCGAGCCGGATGTCGCGAGCTCGGACGCCACCAACATCCGCACGCGGATCGAGCGCCAGGGCGGCGACTACGTCATCAATGGCCGCAAATGGTTCATCACCAACGCCGCCGACCCGCGCACGCGGCTCTTCATCGTCATGGGGCAGACCAATCCCGACGCGCCGGAGCCGCACCGGCGGCAGAGCATGATCCTGGTGCCGCGCGAAGCGAAGGGCGTCACCATCGTTCGCAATCCGCCGGTCATGCATCACACCGCGCCCGAGGGGCATTGCGAGATTCTCTTCGAGAATGTCCGCGTCCCGGCGGCGAACCTTCTCGGCGAGGAGGGGAGCGGCTTCGCCCTGGCGCAAGCGCGGCTCGGCCCGGGCCGCATTCATCACTGCATGCGCTCGATCGGCCAGTGCGAGCTCGCCCTCGAACTCATGACGAAGCGCGCCCTCGAACGCGAGACCTTCGGGCGCAAGCTGCACGAGCACGGCACGGTCGCCGAATGGATCGCGCTCTCGCGCATCGAGATCGAGCAGGCGCGGCTCCTCGTCCTTAAAGCCGCCTGGCTCATGGACAAGCACGGCAACAAGGCGGCGCGCCGCGAAGTCGGCCTCATCAAGGTGGCGGTGCCGCGCATGCAGGTGCAGATCGCCAACCGCGCCATGCAGGTCTTCGGCGCCAAGGGGCTGACGCAGGACACGCCGCTCGCCGATATCTGGACGCAGGGCCGCATCCTGCAATTCGCCGACGGCCCGGACGAGGTGCATCTGCGCACGATCGCCCGGCAGGAGGTGCGGGCGATGGAGCGGCGCAACAGCTGAGGGCGGCGAACGGCGACCAATGGGGCGGCAAGCGATGGAGCTGTTCATCGTCGCGCGTTTCCACGCCATAGAAGGGCAGGAGGCCGCCGTCGCCGCGGCCTTGCGCGCGGTCGTCCCCGCGACGCGCGCCGAGGTCGGCTGCCTCGCGATCGACGCCTACCGCTCGACCCGCGATCCGCGGCTCTTTTATATCCATTCGCGCTGGCGGGACGAGGCGGCGTTCGAGCTGCACGCCACGCTGCCGCACACGCTGCGCTTCCTGGACCGCGTGCAGCCGGCGATCGACCATCCGCTCGAGGTCACCCGGGCGCGGCCGCTCGAATAGGCAAGGCGCAGAGCGGAGCTGCGCTCCGCGGGAGCGCCGCGCATCAGCGGCGCCCTGGTTCTTCCTCCACCAACTTCCGCAGCTCGGTCTTCAGCACCTTGCCGTAATTGTTCTTCGGCAGCGCGGCGACGAAGCGGTAGGCCTTCGGGCGCTTGAAGCGGGCGATCTCGGAAAGGCAGAGGCGGTCGAGCTCGGCTTCGGCGGGCGGCGCGCCGCGGGCGACGATGAAGGCGACCACTTCCTCGCCCCAATCGGGATGCGGGCGGCCGACGACCGAGGCTTCGGCGACGGCGGGGTGGCGCAGCAGCACCTCCTCGACCTCGCGCGGATAGATGTTGGCGCCGCCGGAGATGATAAGATCCTTGGCCCGGTCTTTCAGCGTCAGGAACCCGTCCTCGTCGAAGGCGCCGATATCGCCCGTATGGAGCCAGCCGCCGCGCAGGGCGCGCGCCGTCGCCTCCGGATCGTCCCAATAGCCGGCCATGACGACATCGCCGCGCGCCAGCACTTCGCCGCTCTCCCCGAGGGGAACGTCGCGGTCCTCGGCATCGACGACGCGCACCTCGACATCGGTGCGGGCGATGCCGGTCGAGCCCAGGCGCTCTCTCCAGCGCGGATGCTCGCGCGCGGCATGATGCGCCTTCGAGAGGCCGGTGATCGTCATCGGCGCCTCGCCCTGCCCGTAGATCTGGCTGAGGCGCGGCCCCAGGAGGTCGAGCGCGCGTTCGAGATCGGCGACATACATGGGTCCGCCGCCATAGACGATGGTCTTGAGGCTGCGGTGGTCGGCGGCGGCGAAGGCGCCGTTGGCGACGAGGCGGGTCACCATGGTGGGCGCGGCGAAGAAGCTGACGCCCTGCCAGCGGGGCAGGAGCTCGGCGATCTCGGCGGGATCGAAATGGCCGCTCTCGGGAATGACGCTGTTGGCGGCGCGCGCGATATGCGGCAGGCCGTAGAGTCCGGAGCCGTGCGACAGGGGCGCCGCGTGGAGGATGGCATCCGTCGGCGCCACCCAGTCGATATCGGCAAAATAGCTGAGCGCGGCGACGAGCAGATTGCGGTGCGTCAGCGTCGCGCCCTTGGGCCGCCCGGTCGTTCCCGAGGTGTAGAAGAGCCAGGCGGGATCGTCGCCCGAACGATGGACGAGCTCCGTCCCCTCGCCCAGGAAGAGGCGCTGCCATTCGGGCGAGCCGGCGACAATGACTTCGAGTCCGGCGATGGTCCCGGCAAGCGGGCCGATCGTCGCTTCCAGATCCGGCGAGGCGAAGACGAGCCGGGCGCCGCAATGCTCCAGAATATAGGCGAACTCGTTGCGGTGGAGCTTGGCGTTGATCGGCACGGCGACGAGCCCCGCATGCCAGATCGCGAATTGCGCCTCGAGGAATTCCGGGCAATTCGTCATCGCGATGGCGACGCGCGCGCCCGGCGCGCAGGAGAACCTGCCGCGCAGATGTCCCGCCATGCGGCGCACGCGCAGGGCCCATTCGGCGAAGCCGAGGCGAGCGGCGCCTCCGACCGAGATCGCGGGGCGGTCTCCATGGCTGCGTGCATTCTTTTCGAGCCAGGCGGCGATGTTCATGCGGCGCTCCTCCGCACCGAGGATGGCGCGCCGATGCCGCTGCTGTCACCGGCAAATCGCAAAGCAAATCGCAGGGCGGCCGCGCAGGGGACGCGGCCATGAACCTCGCACCGCCTTTCACCGTTCAACATCGCGCCGGCAGCGGAGGAGCGGCGGTCTTGCCCCGATGCCGTGCCGCCGAGGAAAGGAAGGCACGCGGTGGCGCATTCTCGGTCGGAAGGGAGCATCGCCCGATTCGAGCGGGTCGCGGTCGTGCTCTCGGGGAGCGGCGCGCTCGGCGCCTACCAGGCGGGCGCCTTGACGGCGATGGAGCTCGCCGATCACCGGCCCAATTGGCTCGCCGGCATCGGCACCGGGGCGTTCAACGCGGCGATTGCCGCCGGCAATCCTCCGGGCGAGCGCGGCGCGAAGCTCCTCTTCTTCTGGCGGGCGCTCGGCGAAATCGCGCGCCAGGACGCGCCGACGCTGCGGGAGCGGCTCCGGCGACGCCTCGGCGCCGGCCACTCCGTGGGGACTGCCCTGCGCGCCGAGCCCGGCCAGGCGCCGCGCCGCCCCATCGACACGGCGAAGCTGCGCGCCCTCCTCGCGCAGTGCGTCGATTTCGCCCGCATCAATTCGGGATTGACGCGGCTGACGCTGGGGACGACGCATCTGGCGACGGGTGCCGAGCTTTCCTTCGACAATGACCGCCACATCATCGGCATCGACCACGTCATGGCGAGCGCATCGCTGCCGGGCGGCATGCCGCCCGTCATGGTCGATGGCGAGCCCTACGGCACCGGCGCGGTCCTTGCCGTCAACTCGCTCTCCGGCATCTTCGATGCCGCCGCGCCGGCCGACACGCTCTGCTTCGTCATCGACGGCTTCGATCCGGCGCCGCCCGGCTCGCCCGGCTGCAGCCGCTCGGGACAGCAGATCGCGGCGTATCGCCGGGCGCACGATCTTCGCCGCATCGTCGGGTTCCTCGGCGAAAGGCTGCCGCCGGAGCTGCGGCGCGACTCGGATGTCCGCCGCTGCCTCGCGCAGGGCTCGATGGCGACGATGAACCTCGTTCATCTCGTCCATGAGGGCGGCGGTCCGACCGAGCTTGCCGGCAAGCTCGCCGATTTCTCGGGCGGCGGCCTCGCAGAGCGCTGGCGCGCGGGCGAGCGCGACATGGCGGCGAGCCTTGCCCGCTCGGCTTGGCTGGCGCCGCCCTCGCGCCGCGTCGGCGTCGTCGTGCACGAGCTGCGCGGCAGTGCGCCGCGGTCGCGCATCCGCTGAGGCGTTCCACCTGGCGGTCCTTTTCTTGCGACGCGATCCGCTATAGATTCGGCCGGCCTGTTGCAGGAGTAGTCGGTCTGGTGAAGGACGAGAATCAAGGGGTCGCCCCCGGGCAGCGTTACCGGGTGGCCGGAAGCTCGTTCTCGATCTGGGAGGTGGAGGCGGTCGCACGCTACCCGAGCGAGCCTTTGCCCCATGTCCGCCTCGTCCGCGTCGGCGCGCCCCGCGACCGGAAGACCGTCGCCCTCAAGATCCTTCGCGATAAGCGCTACTACCAGCCAGTTCGATAAACCGCCGGTTACGGATCGTGCCGCCGCGGCGCGCGGCGGAAATCCTTTGTTAACCATGGCATCGCAGCATTCCCGGGTCTCTGATGGCTCGGGGGCGCTCGATGCAGGCGCGCTTTATACATTCGGCACAACGCATCTTGAGTGAAGGCGTCGCGGCGGCCAGCGCGCGCGGCAGCAGCAATAGAGATTACCGGGCGATGCTGTGCTGCTGGGAAGATGCGCTCTTCTCCCGCTACCCCGAAGGCCACCGGATCCTCGGTGTCGACAGCGCGACCCGGCTCATCCGCAGCGTCTTCGAGGCGTGCGGGCGCCGGCTTCCCGAGCTGCGCATCGTTTCCGGCTTCGATGATCCGCGGGTCGGCGGCTTCGCCGATGTCCGGCGGAACCGCATTCTGATCGAGGATGGCTGCCTCTACCGTTTCCTCATCCTGCACGAATCGGCGCATCTTCTTGTCCCGGACGATCGCCTCCACGGCCCCGCCTTCACCTATGTGCTGCAGAGCCTCTACCGCGCCTTCATCGGCATTCCCGAGCAGGCGATTCGCGAGCTGCTGGTGAGCCATGGCCTGCCGAGCTACACCGCGCTTCCGCCCGAGGAAGCCCTCGCCGCCGCGGCTTGACGAGGCAGAACCGCAAGTTAGGCCTGTTTTCGATTTCGCGCGGTAAAGTCGAGACTTGACCCGCCGCGGCGCGGTCCCTAAAGGAGCCGTGTGGCAGCCCGTCCCAGCCCATCCTCCTGTCGAAGGCACAGTATCGGCGGCGTTCCGGCGAAGGCCGGCGCGAGAGCGGCCGCCGCAGCCAAGGAGCGGTAGCGATCGACATGCTCTACCAGGCTTACCAAGCACAAAACGACGTCCTCATGCCGATTCGCCTGATGGCGCAGGCGGCCCGCGGCTTCCTCGCGCAGCCCTGGCCGCTCCTCGGCGATCATCCGCTCGTTCGCAGCGTCGCCGCCGCCTGCGAGATGGTCGCGCGCGCGGGGATCAGCCACAGCCGCCCGGAATTCGCGATCGTCGAGACGGTCGTCGCCGGCAGGACCCTTCCGGTCCTCGAGGAGGAGGTGCTGGCGCACCCGTTCTGCACGCTCCGCCATTTCGAGAAGCCCGGCGGCGAGCGTCAGCCGCGAGTTCTCGTCGTGGCGCCGCTCTCCGGCCATTTCGCCACGCTCTTGCGCGGCACGGTCGAGACGCTGCTGCCCGAGCACGACGTCTACATCACCGATTGGATCAATGCGCGAAACGTGCCGCTTTTCCACGGCCGCTTCGGCCTCGACGACTTCATCGATCTCGTCGTGGCTTTTCTCCGCCATCTCGGACCCCGCACCCATGTCGTCGCCGTGTGCCAGCCCTCGGTGCCGGTCCTCGCCGCCGTTTCGCTGATGGCGGCCGATGGCGATGCGGCGCAGCCCGCCTCGATGACGCTGATGGGCGGCCCCATCGATACGCGGCGCAACCCGACGCAGCCCAACCGCCTCGCGACGTCGCGCCCGCTCGAATGGTTCGAGCGCAACGTCATCGAGACGGTGCCGGCGCGCTATCCCGGCGCCTTCCGCCGCGTCTATCCCGGCTTTCTGCAGCTCGCCGGCTTCATGACGATGAATCTCGACCGCCACGTCTCGGCGCATTTCGATCTCTTCAAGCATCTCGTGCGCGGCGACGGCGAGAGCGCCGAGGCGACGAAGCGCTTCTATGACGAATACACTGCCGTCATGGACCTGCCGGCCGACTTCTACCTTCAAACCATCGCCCGCGTCTTCCAGGAGCATGCGCTGCCGCTCGGCCGCTTCGCCTCGCGCGGGCGGCGGGTCGAGCCGGCGGCGATCCGGCGCACGGCGCTCCTCACCGTCGAGGGCGAGAATGACGATATCTGCGCCGTGGGTCAGACGGCGGCGGCGCACGAGCTCTGCACCGGCCTGCCGGCGGCGATGAAGCGCCATCACCTCCAGCCCAAGGTCGGTCACTACGGCGTCTTCAACGGCCGCCGCTGGCGCACCGAAATCTATCCGAAGGTGCGTGACTTCATCGCCGCGAACGGGTGAAATAGGCGCCTCGGCCGGGACGGGAGCAGCCCGGCACCAGGAGGAGGCGCCACATGGCTGGCAAATCGGGCAAGGTCATCATCACCTGCGCGGTCACGGGGTCGATTCACACCCCGACCATGACGCCCTACCTGCCGCTGACGCCCGACGAGATCGCGCAGCAATCGATCGAGGCGGCGGAGGCGGGCGCCGCCATCATCCACCTCCATGCGCGCGATCCCAAGGACGGGCGCCCGACGCCCGATCCCGGCGTCTTCATGCAGTTCCTGCCGCGCATCAAGCAGTCCTGCGACGCCGTCATCAACATCACGACGGGCGGCGGCCACGGCATGACCCTAGCCGAGCGCCTGGCGGCGCCGCTCAAGGCCAGCCCCGAGATGTGCTCGCTCAATATGGGGTCGATGAATTTCGGCCTCTACCCGATGCTCGACCGCTACAAGGAGTTCAAATACGACTGGGAGAGGAAGCATCTCGAAGCCTCGCGCGACTTCATCTTCCGCAACACCTTCAAGGATATCGAGCATGTGCTGCGGGAGCTGGGGGAAGGGCACGGCACGCGCTTCGAGTTCGAATGCTACGATGTCGGGCACCTCTACAACCTCGCGCATTTCCTCGACCGCAAGCTGGTGAAGCCGCCGCTCTTCGTGCAGACGATCTTCGGCATTCTCGGCGGCATCGGCGCCGATCCCGAGAACCTCGCCCATATGAAGCGCATCGCCGACAAGCTGTTCGGCGACCAATATGCCTGGTCGGTGCTGGCCGCCGGGCGCCACCAGCTCCCCTTCGTCACCATGGCGGCGATCCAGGGCGGCAATGTCCGCGTCGGCCTCGAGGATTCGATCTATGTCGGCAAGGGCCAGCTCGCGAAATCGAATGCCGAGCAGGTGCGCCGCATCCGCAGCATCCTCGAGAATTTGTCGCTCGAAATCGCGACGCCGACCGAGGCGCGGGCGCTGCTGCAATTGAAGGGCGGCGACCGCGTGGCGTTCTAGGATGTCGCTGGCTCTCCGAAGACATCCCTCTCCCCGGGGCGAGAGGGAGACATGATCGACAAGACCGTCGCGTCCCTCGCCGAGGCGGTGGCCGGGATCAAGGACGGGGCCACCATCCTCGTCGCCGGCTTCGGCGCGGTCGGGGCGCCCGATGAGCTCGCCGACGCGCTCATCGAGCAGGGCGCGCGCGACCTCGTCATCGTCTCCAACAACGCCGGCAACCGCAGCAACGGGCTCGCCGGCCTCATCATCGCGGGGCGTGTCCGCAAGGTCATCTGCTCCTATCCTCGCTCGACCGACAGCACCGCCTTCGATGACGCCTTCAAGGCCGGCAAGATCGAGCTCGAACTGGTGCCGCAGGGGACGATCAGCGAGCGCATGCGCTGCGCCGCCGCCGGGCTCGGCGGCTTCTATTCGCCGGTCGGAGTCGGCACGAAGCTCGCCGAGGGCAAAGAGCTGCGCGAAATCGACGGCCGCGCCTACGTTTTCGAGAAGCCGCTCAAAGGCGATGTCGCGCTCTTGAAGGCCGACCGCGCCGATCGCTGGGGCAATCTCACCTATCGGAAATCGGCGCGCAACTTCAACCCGACCATGGCGATGGCGGCCGATCTCAGCATCGTTCAGGTGCGCGAGATCGTCCAATTGGGCGCGCTCGATCCCGAGGCGATCGTCACGCCCGGCATCTTCATCGACCGCGTCGTCGCGGTGGGAGGCAGACGATGAAGCCTTTGTCGCGGCGGCAGATCGCCTGGCGCGCGGCGCAGGATCTGGAGGACGGCTCCTACGTCAATCTCGGCATCGGCCTGCCGACCCTCGTCGCCGACTTCATCCCGGACGGGCGCGAAATCGTCTTCCACAGCGAGAACGGCATTCTCGGCCTCGGCAAGGCGCCGCCGCCGGGCGAGGGCGACCCCGACCTCATCAACGCCGGCAAGGGGGCGGCCAGCCTCGTTCCGGGCGGCGCCTTCTTCCACCACACCGACGCTTTCCTCATGATCCGCGGCGGCCATCTCGACTATTCGCTGCTCGGCGCCTTCGAAGTGTCGGAGACGGGCGATCTCGCCAATTGGACGACGGAGGACCCGGACTATCCGCCGGGCGTCGGCGGCGCCATGGATCTCGCCGCAGGAGCGAAGGAGGTCCGCGTTCTTTGCGAGCACACGACGAAGGACGGCCAGCCGCGCATCCGCCAGCGCTGCCACTACCCGCTGACGGCGGCCGGGGTCGTCCGCCGCGTCTACACCAACCTCGCCGTGCTCGATATCGGCCCCGCCGGCGTCGTCGTCAGGGAAATGGTCGAAGGGCTCGGCCTTGCCGCCTTGCAGGCGAAGACCGAGGCGAGGCTCCAGCTCGCCGACGACTGGCGGCCGCTGGCGCCGCCGCCGCTCTGACGACAATCACGGACGCGCCTCGCCCTCCTCGCTCTGGTCGTCCTCGAAAGCGCCGTTCTGCAGCCGGGACGGCGGCGCGTCGACATTCGTGCGCAGCGACACGGGCGGCGGGAAGCCGCGCGGCGCGAAGGCGCGCCAGACCTCCTCGCTGATGCCGTCCAGGCCGTTGCGCGCGCTCTGGATGCGCCGCAGATCTTCGGCCAGCGGGCGACGCTTCTCGCGGCTCTTCTCCCATTCCCAGAGCATGCGCCGATAAACCGTCAGCATCGGCTTGCCGCTGTCGAGATTGCCGCGCTTCAGCGAAGGAAAGCGCCCCTCATCGTGCATGAGGAAAGTGACATAGCCGAGATAGTCGGCCTCCGTCGTGCCGTCGAAGCCGGCAAAGCTGATCGATTCGATGCGGATATCAGCCGATTTCTTGTTCTCGAGGTAGCTCTTGTGCAGCGATTCGAACATGTTGAGGATCTGCAGCACCTCGTTGCATTGCTCCTTGCTGAGGCCGTTGCCGAAACGGAGGTCGAGCGCCTCGTAATTGAGCTCGTAGCCGCTTTCGAGGACCCGGTAGTTGGTCGCGTAGATGTCGGCATTGGCCGGGTCGAGCTTCTCGAGAATGCGGTATTGATTGGCCAGGATGATGCGATCGATCTTGCTCAGCTTCATGGTTGCGCTCCTCGCGCGGCGGGCGGCGCCTTCGGCGCGCCCCCGGACCTGAAGGGTCTTACTCCTGTCCTCCGCGCCGGTCGAGCCAGCGGTCGATCGCGGCCTTGTCGAAATTGCCGGTGATCGGCTCCGCCGCCGGGAAGCCGCCGGCCAGCAGCGCCGGCAGCTTGCCGCGGAACTGCGCCGGGTCCAATCCGAGATAGGCGGCGGCGCGCTCCTCGGAGAGGAGGCGCGGGCCCGCGCGCTCGGGCACGGCGCCTCGCGCGGTGCCGGCGCCGGCCGGCGTCGCGGCGGATGGGCCGGAGACGAGGGGCCGCAGCAGCGCCAGCCCTCCCGGAAACGCGGCAAGGCTCGTCGCGGAGAGGACGAGCGCCAGGAGGGCGGCGCCGATCCAGGCGGTGCGGCCTTTGACGGGAAAGCGCCAGCTTCGACGCGCGCCCGCCGCCGGCCACGGCGCATCGTCGATTTCGATGGCGGCGCCGCTCGGCTCGGGCGGCTCATCGTCTCCCTCGCCGCCCAGCGCCTCGAAGGTGTCGGCCGTCCAATCGACCCAGCCGGCATCCTTGACCCCGAGCGGAGGCGCGGCGGTGAAAGCGGCGGCGATGCGGTTCGGCGCCGCTTCGATATTGTCCGCGTCGAGGGCGACGAAGACGATCGGGAGGAAGCCGGGAAAGCGCCGCTCGAAGCCGCGCTGGCGCAGCAGCGTGCGAGTCGCCCGTACCGCAATTTCGGGAACGCTGTACTCCTCGCGTGTCAGGACGACGAGGCCGATGCCGAAATCCCGGTGCAGGATGATGAAATTGATCCGGCACTGGGCACCGTCGACGACGATGTGCCGGTTGCGGAAGACTTGCCAACCCGGATCGAGTCGGCACAGCGCTCCGAACGTCCCTTCAGCCATCCTGGTCACGACCCCCCGTCAGCCTGATCCGGCATGTCGTCGCAGCCCGTCAGCGTGGTGCCGGCCGCCCCGGCTCGGTGCATCCGCCCTGCGCCGGACGCTATTTCCGCAGACATCGCCGCACCGGAGCCGGGCCAAAAAGCAAGCATCGCGCCGGACCCGAGATTTCGCTCGCACAGACGCCGTATGTTGTGGCATTTTACAGACGCGTCTACTGAATGTTGGGAATTTTAAGGTCGAGTCCGGTGCTTTTGTCTAGACACAAAACAACGACTCGGATAAGAAACTGTTAACCATGTTCTGCGGCGGTTGAAGAAAAGTTAGCGTGGCGAAGTGCCCGCCCGGCGGGTCGCTCAATCGAGGAAAGCGGAGATCAGCCGTCTCGCCGGTCAGCGAGGCGCGAGGCGAAAGATTCGATGGCCGAACGCAGTCCCGAACCCAGCGTGCAAGAGATCGTCGTGGCGTTGCGCGACGCGGCGCGGCGCGGTCCCAGCTTCGAGGGGGCGGAGCGTAACGGAGCCGCCAACGATCTCGCGGCGGCGCCGGTGCGGCCGTCCGCCAGGACGGCGATCGCGCCGCCGGCGGAACCGCTTGCCGGCGCCGGCGACGACATCCGGGTGGCGCCGCGCGATTCCGAGAGCGATCCGCGCGATGCCGAGATTCAACGCCTCATCCGCGAGAATGCACGGCTCAACGAGCGGGTCTTCGCGCTGCTCAGCAGCGCCGCCGAACGGCAGGAGAAACATCCGGCAGCCCTCGCCGCCGCCGAGCGCAATCTCGTCGCGCGCGAGGTGCGCGATGCCTTGCGGGCCGAGCTGAAGCCGCTGCTCCTCGCGCTTCTGCATGTGCTGGAGCGCATGGCGCGCGAGAGCGAGGCGCGGGCGTCGCTGCGCTTCGACGGGCCTGCCGCGGCGGAGCGGCCTTACCATCCTGCGGGCGAGGCGAGCCACGCCTTCCGCGACGCGCCCGACGAGCGCCCGAGCCCGCCGGACGAGCCCGCGCGCGAGTCGCGCCGCCCGCCGCCGCGGGAGGTCGTCACCGGACACGATCGCGACTTCAATTGGATTCTCGATCTCATCGACGCCGTCGATGGACGCAACAGGACCCGCGACAGCCGCGACTTCCGCGAGGTGAAGCGCGCGCCGGAGGCGCCGCCGCCGACGGCGCGGCGCCTTGCGCGGCTGCTCGAATGGTTGGGGCTGGTCCAGCCGGCGCGGCCGGTCCGCACGCCGGCGCAGGACGCCTGGCGCCGCGCCGAGTTCATGTCGGACCGCCGGCCGCGATAGCGCCCGATGACGCTCGCACCCATGCCCCGCCTGCCCGTGGCGTCTTTCCCTCCAACTCCGGCCTGACATCCGAAGGAGCACCGCAATGGCAAGCACGACCGCGCAGCCGATCAAGGGCTTCGATCTGGGAACGAGCCGCATCGTCGTCGCCAGCCTCAACAAGGACGCAGTGCACTACACGCCGCAGCTCAACGCCTTCATCGATCTGCCCTATACGAAGCTGACCGAGAAGATGCTGGTCAGCGAAGGCATCGCGCACCGGATCGAGGGTCAGCGCATCTATGCCTATGGCAACCGGGTCGACGAATTCGCCAAGTTCCTCAACGGCGACACGCGCCGCCCGATGCAGAACGGCGTCCTCAACCCCAGCGAGCCCAAGAACCTGCAGATGATCGAGCTCATCATCGAGCAGCTCTGCGGCAAGGCCGGCAAGGGCGAGAAGATCTGCTTCAGCATCCCGAGCGCGCCGCCCGAGCGCGAGGCCGACCTCATCTTCCACGAGCGCTCGATCGGCCGCATTTTCGAGGGGCTCGGCTACCAGGCGCAGTCGGTGAATGAGGGGCTGGCGGTCGTCTATGCCGAGCTGAAGGATGTCAACTTCACCGGCATCGGCATGAGCTTCGGCGGCGGCATGTGCAACATCTGCCTGGCCTATCTCGGCCTGCCGGTCCTGTCGCTGGCGACGACGCGCGCCGGCGACTACATCGACCACAGCGCCGCCTCGGTGACGGGCGAGACGCCGACGACGGTGCGGCTCCACAAGGAGAACGGCTTCACCATCAACGGCCGCGGCGGCAACGGCGTCGATCACGCCCTCTCGGTCTATTACGCCGATGTCATCGAGACCGCGGTGGCGGCGCTCGGCGAGGCCGTTCGCCAGTCGAAGAAGCTGCCGAAATTCGCCGGCCCCATTCCGATCGTCTGCGCCGGCGGCACGGCAATGGTCGACGGCTTCCTGCCCGCCATCGCCCGCGCCGTCGCCGCGGCGGACCTCCCGGTCAAGATTTCCGAGGTGACGCTGGCACGCGAGCCCCTCAACACGACCGCCAAGGGTGCGCTCGCCTCGGCGATGCTGAACATGTAGCGCCGGTGCGGCGGCGCTTCATTCGGCGAGGTGCTGCCGCAGCCATGAGACGAGCGGCAGGCTGAGCGTCCGCGGGCGCCGCGTCGCGGTGTCGAGCTGGACGAGGACGCTCTCCGCCGTCGCGGCGCAGCGCTCACCCTTGAAGATGCCTTGCCCGACGGTGAAGGAGCTGCGGCCGATTCGCAGCACGCGGCTGCCGATATCGACCGTGCCGGGATAACGCAGCTCGGCGCGGAAATCGATCGTCAGATGGACGATGACGAACTCGCACCCTTCGGCGCGGAGCGCCAGATCCTGGTCATAGAGGAAGCTGACGCGGCCGCTTTCGAGGAAGGTCGAGAAGACGGCGTTGTTGACGTGGCGCTGCGGGTCCATGTCGCCGTAGCGCAGCGTGTCCGAGGTCCAGACCCGATAGCTCGACCGCTCCGTCGCGGGCGGCGGGGCCCTCCCATCCGCTCCGCTCATTCGGCAGCTTCGCGCTTCGGCGCGAGAGCGATGCCGGCGGCGATCAGCGCTTCGATCTCGGCCGGCGCATAGCCCGCCTCGGCGAGGACCGCGCGCGTGGCTTCGCCGAATTGCGGCGGCGCGCTGCGGACGCTCGCCGGAGTGCGCGACAGCTTCACCGGATTGCCGGTGCCGCGATAGCCGCTCTTCTCGACGACCATCTGGCGGTGGCGGGTGTGGGGGTGGCTCACGACTTCCGGCACGTCGTGGACGGGGCCGGCGGGAACCCCCTGCTCGAGCAGCTTCGTCGTCAGCGCGACGCCATCGACGGAGGCGAGGGCCGCTTCGAGCTCGGCGCGGAGCGCCGCGCGATTCATCACGCGGTCGCCATTGCTGCGGAAGCGCGCATCCTGCGCCAGGTCGGGGCGGCCGATCTCGGCGCAAAGCCGGGCGAATTGCCGGTCGTTGCCGATGCCGAGGAAGACGCGCTTGGTGCCGGTCTTGAACTGGTCGTAGGGGCTGATATTGGAATGCGCGTTGCCGGTCCGCTTCGGCGGCTTGCCGTCGAGAAAGAAATTCGCCATGTGCGGGTGCAGGAGGGCGATGGCGCTGTCATAGAGCGCGGCTTCGACGAACTGGCCTTTGCCCGAGCGGCCCCGCTCCAGCAGCGCCATCAGGATCGCGATCGTCGCATTCATGCCGGTCGCGAGGTCGACGACCGGCACGCCGACGCGGACGGGCGCGCCCTCGGGCTCGCCATTGACGCTCATGAGTCCGGCCATGCCCTGGATGACGGCATCATAGCCGGGATAGCCGCCCAGCGGCCCGTCGGCGCCAAAGCCGGAGACGCGGCAATGGACGAGGCGCGGAAAGCGGTGCTGCAGCACCGTCTCGTAGCCCATCCCCCAGCGCTCGAGCGTCCCCGTCTTGAAGTTCTCGACCATGACGTCGGCCGTCTCGAGGAGGCGGAACAGAACCTCGCGCCCCTGCGGCTGCGAGAGGTCGAGCGCCATGCCGCGCTTGTTGCGGTTGACGCCGATGAAATAGGAGGCGGCGCCGTCCTTGAAGGGGGGGCCCCAGCCGCGCGTCTCGTCGCCCTGCGGCGGCTCGACCTTGATGATTTCGGCGCCGTGATCGCCCAGCATCTGCGTGCAATAGGGTCCGCCCAAGACGCGGGTCAGGTCGATCACCTTGATGCCGGCGAGCGCGCCGGCGCTTATCGCGTTCATGATTGTTCCTGTCGGGTGAAGCCGAAGACCGTGGCGGCGAATTGCGGATAGACCTCGGCGAGGAGCGGCGCCACGACGCCGCGCATGAGGTCGAGATGTTCCGGCGACGGGGACGGCGTCTGCGGCACGCGCTCCGGCCGGTCGAAGTCGAAGCCGGTGTGATCCAGCACCTCTTCGAGCGTGTGGCCGGGATGGAGGCTTTCGAGGCGGAAGCGCCCGCGCTGGCGGTCGAAGGCGAAGACGCAGCGATTGGTGACGAGCGCGACGGGGCCGCCCGGCCTATAGACGCCCGGCGGGCTCGTGCCCGGCGCGCTGATGAAATCGACCTTGTTGACGAGCGTGCGGCGCGAATGCTCGAGGCGGAAGAGAATGACGCGCGGCACGACGTAATAGAGATAGGCCGAGCCGAAGGAGCCAGGAAAGCGCACCTGCGGCGCCGCATAATCGCCGATCGCGACGAGATTGATGTTGGCGGCGCCGTCGATCTGTCCGCCCGAGAGGAAGAAGGCATCGACCCGCCCCTGGCCGGCGCAGTCGAAGAGCTCGCGCCCGCCATCGGTGAAGAAATTGTGGCGCGCGCTCGAGAGCAGCGAGACGAACGGCTGGCCTTTGCCGAGATGCCGGGCGAGCAGCGCCGCCGTCGCGGGAATGGGCGACTGCGCGCCGACCGCGACATGCCGCAGGCCGGCGATGAGGCGGAGGATCACCGCCGCCAGCAGCTCTTCGTCGCGGCAGGCGCCGTCAGGCCGCGGCGCGGGCATAGACATAGCGGTCGAGATAGCGGCGGAAGCCCTCCTCCGTCGCGGCGAGACGGGCATATTCGGCGCAATGCGCCTCGTCGCGCGGATATTCCCCGGCGAGCGGCAAGGGCCAGGCGCCGCGCGGGGCGGCGGCAACAGCCTCGACATAGAGCGCGGGGAGGACGCCCGCCGCGCTCGCCTCGGTCGCGAGAAGGTCGCCGTCATGGATGCGCTCGACCGTGACCACGGTTTTCGCCGCGGCATGCGCCATGGTCGCGAGCTCGCGCCGCCTTCCGATCCAGACATTGCCGTTGCGATCGGCCATCGGCGCGTGGAAGAGGGCGACGTCGGGGCGGATCGCCGGCAGCAGGACGATCGGATCGCGGGCGGCGAAAGGGTTGTCGATGACGCGCCAATCGGGCCGCCGCGCCACGAGGTCGGAACCGACGAGGCCGCGCAGCGGCATGAAGGGAACGCCTTTTTCCGCCGCTTGCAGCGCCGCATGGATGGCGGGGCAGGTCGCGTCCTTGATGCGGATTTTGCCCGAGGTGACCGCGGCGGCAAAGCGCGGCGCCGGCCCGAACTCGCCGAGGCTGACGGCGGAAGTCTCGATCGTGGCGACGGCGCCGGCGCCGATCAGCAGGTCGGCCTGGAGCGATGAGGCGGGGAGCGTCACGAGATGGAGATCGCGGAGTCCGCGGCGGATGAGGGCGCGCGTCGCCTCCATGGCAACGCCGCCATATTCCGGCGGCACCACCAGCATCGCGCCGTCGCCGATGCCGGCGAGCGCCTCGTCGAGACTGCGGAAAATCGCGCTCATGGCGAGCTCCCCGAGACAGGCCGGTCGGAGCAAATCACGGGAGGACGTGCCGAGACAAGACCGCCGCGGCATGTCTGCCGCGCCAAGGGTCGAACGTCCTCTCCCCGCGGGCGGCCGCTGGCGGGGAGAGGATCGAGGTGAGGGGCTGGCGCCGCCCACGCCCAATCGGACGATCGTCACGTCACAGTTTTTTCTGGATCGCCGGCGCAGCTTGACGTGAAATCGGTGCGGCCGACGGGAACAGGCCAGGGAGGAGACCGATGGCAGGCATTGGAATTGGCTGGCGCCGCGCCGTGGCGCTGGCGGCATTGACGGCGTCGCTCGGCTTTGCGGAGGCCGGCACGGCGCAGGCGGAGTCGGTGCTCCGCATCGTGCCCCAAGCCGATCTGAAGCTTCTCGACCCGGTCTTCACGACGGCGAACATCACCAGCAACCACGGCTACATGATCTACGACGTGCTGTTCGCGCTCGACGCCAAGCTCGAGCCGAAGCCGGAGATGGTCGACAGCTGGAGCGTCAGCAAGGACAATCTCGTCTGGTCCTTCAAGCTGCGCCCGGGCCTCAAATTCAGCGACGGCTCGCCGGTCGAAACGAAGGACGTCATTCCGTCGATCAAGCGCTGGGCGGCGCGCATGCCGGCGGGCCAGACCATGATGAAGTATGTCGACGATATCGTCGCCACGGACGCGCAGGATTTCGAGATTCGCCTGAAGCAGCCCTTCGGCGCCATGCTGATCGCCCTCGCCGGGCCCGAGAATCCGCTCTTCATCATGCGCGAGAAGGAGGCCAAGGTCGATCCCAACGCCCAGATCCAAGAGTATGTCGGCTCCGGTCCCTTCGTCTTCGCCAAGGACGAATGGGCCCCCGGCAACAAGGTCGTCTACAAGAAGAACCCGTTCTACGTCCCGCGCAAGGACCCGCCCTCAGGCTTTGCCGGCGCCAAGATCGCCAAGGTCGACCGGGTCGAATGGATCTATCTGCCGGAGGCGGCGACGGCGGTGCAGGCCCTCGCCAATGGCGAGGTCGACGCCATCGAGATTCCCTCGCCCGACCTCCTGCCGGTCCTGCGCAAGAATCCCGACATCGTCGTCAAGGTCATCGACCATGTCGGCACGCAGGCGATCATGCGCACCAACAGCCTGGTGCCGCCCTTCGACAATGTGAAGGCGCGGCAGGCGCTGCTCTACCTCGTCGGCAACCAGAAGGATTACCTCGACGGCATGGTGGGCGACGAGAAGCTCGAAGTGCCGTGCTGGGCGGTCCTCGTCTGCGGCACGCCGCTCGCGACCAAGGCCGGGATCGGCGACTGGCCGAAGCTCGACCCCAAGGCAGGCATCGCCAAGGCGAAGGAGCTCTTCGAGGAGGCCGGCTACAAGGGCGAGAAGGTCGTGCTCATGGATCCGACCGACCAGCACCTCGCCCATGTCCAGGCTCTCGTCACCGCCGACAAGCTCCGCCAGGCCGGGGTCAATGTCGATCTCCAGGCGATGGATTGGAGCACGATGACGAGCCGCCGCCCGATCAAGGATAGCCCCGAGAAGAATCCGGGCGGCTGGAACATCTTCTTCACCTGGGGCGGCGGTCTCGCCATGGACAGCCCGCTCACCAATATCGGCCTGCCGACGCCCTGCGACAAATCGAACTGGTTCGGCTGGCCGTGCGACGAAAAACTCGAGAAGCTGCGCCTCTCCTTCTTCGACGCGACGACGCCGCAGGCGCAGAAGCAGGTCGTCGAGGAGATGCAGAAGCGCTTCTACGAGGTCGTCCCCTATATCCCGCCGGCGCAGTTCCTGGCGCCGACGGCCTACCGCAAGAACCTGCACGGCGTCCTCGACACCGCCCGCCTGGTCCTCTGGAACATCGAGAAGGAGTAGGGCCGGGACGCTTTCGCTCGCGGATCCTCTCTACCGCAGCCTTCTGCAAAACCCTCTCCCCTCCGGGGCCCTTCCAAAACCCTCTCCCCTCCGGGCTTTTGTAAAACCCTCTCCCCTCCGGGGAGAGGGGAATGTTCTTTGAGGGACGCTCACATCCGCTCGAAGATCGCGGCGATGCCTTGGCCGACGCCGATGCACATGCTGACGAGGGCGTAGCGGCCGCGGCTGCGCTGGAGCTGGCGGATAGCGGTGAGGGCGAGGCGGGCGCCCGAGGCGCCGAGCGGGTGGCCGATGGCGATGGCGCCGCCATTGGGGTTGACGCGGCTGTCGGCGAAATCGAGGCCGAGCTGCTTCAGGCAGCCGAGGACCTGCGTCGCGAAGGCCTCGTTGATCTCGATCACATCCATGTCGGAAAGGCCGAGCCTGGCGCGCGCCAGTGCCTTGCGCGACGCCGGTACGGGGCCGAGCCCCATGACCCTGGGCTCGACGCCGGCGATGGCGGCGGCGACGAGGCGCGCCAGCGGCTTGGCGCCCGCCGCCTCGCCAGCCCGGGCGGTGCCGATGATGAGCGCGGCGGCGCCGTCATTGATGCCCGAGGCGTTGCCGGCGGTGACGACGCCCTCGGAGAAGAGCGGCTTCAGCGCGGCGAGGCGTTCGAGGGTGGTGTCGGGGCGCGGGTGCTCGTCGGCAGCGACCACCGTCTCGGCGCCCTTGCGGCCGGCGATCGCGACCGGCGTCAGCTCGCCGTCGTAAAAGCCCTCGGCCTTGGCCTTCGCATAGTTCCGCTGCGAGGCGAGGGCGAAGCGGTCGCTCTCGGCCCGGCCGATGCCGAGGTCGCGGCCGACATTGTCGGCGGTCTGCGGCATCGTGTCCTCGCCGAAGGCCTTGGCGATGCGCGGATTGGGGAAGCGGGCGCCGATGGTCGAATCGAAGATGCGCGCCTCGCGGCCATAGGCGCTCTCGCTTTTGGCCATGACGAAAGGAGCCCGGCTCATGCTCTCGACGCCGCCGGCGATGAAGAGCTCGCCCTCGCCGCAGCGCGCGGCGCGTCCGGCGTCGATGATTGCGGCGAGGCCGCTGCCGCAGAGGCGGTTGACGGTGATGCCGCCGATCGCGGTCGGCAGGCCCGCGAGGAGCGCCGCATGGCGCGCGACATTGCGCGCGTCCTCGCCGGCCTGGTTGGTGCAGCCGACGACCGCGTCCTCGAAAGCCTCGGGCTTGAAGGGCGAGCGGGCGACGAGCGCCTTCACCACGCCGGCGAGGAGGTCGTCGGGGCGCACCGGCGCCAGGGCTCCGGCATGGCGGCCGAAGGGCGTGCGCAGCCCAGCGTAAATATACACATCCTGCATGGCCGCTATCCTTTTCCGGAAGGGGTGCATTCGCGCTCGGCTCGGCGGCGAAGCTCCGAATCAAAATCGCGTCATTATTGTCTTCCATCAAGTTGACCCGCAAGGCGAGCCGATGCGAGAGTGCGCGGCCAGCGGTCAGTCCAGCGGAAATCCGGGAGATTCCTCTCCGGGCGCGGCGCTGCAGAGAGGAGTTTCGATGCGCGATTTCTTCGTTCCCGGGCACTCGCCGGCGGTCGCCGAGCATGGCATGGCGGCGACCTCGCTGCCGCTCGCCAGCCTGACCGCCATCGACGTGCTGCGCGCCGGCGGCAATGCCGTCGATGCGGCGATCGCCGCGGCGGCGCTGCTCTGCGTCGCCGAGCCGGCGATGACCGGGATCGGCGGCGATTGCTTCGTCCTCTACTCGCCGAAAGGCGGGCGTCCGCTCGCCCTCAACGGCTCCGGCCGGGCGCCGGCGAAGGCGACGGCGGAGTGGTATCAGGAGCGCGGAATGACGGCGATTCCGCCGACCTCGCCGCATGCGGTCACCGTGCCCGGCGCGATCGATGCCTGGTTCCGCCTCCACGAGGCGCATGGCAGCAAGGAGATGGCGGAGCTGCTGCGGCCGGCGATCAAGGCGGCGGAAGAGGGATTCCGCGTGACGCCGCGCGTCGCCTATGACTGGGCGGATCAGCGCGAGCGCCTCGGCCATGATCCCGATGCGGCGGCGCAATACTGGCCGGGAGGGGCGGCGCCGGCCGCCGGCGACCTCTTCCGCCAGCCGGCTCTCGGCGCCACCCTGCGCCGCATCGCCCGCAAGGGGCCCACAGCCTTCTACGAGGGCGAGATCGCCGCCGAGATCGTCGCCCATCTCAACGCGCGCGGCGGCCTCCATACGATCGAGGATTTCGCGGCGCAGCGCAGCGAATGGGTCGAGCCGATCTCCGCCGCGTATCGCGGCCACGAGATCGTCGAATGCCCGCCCAACGGCCAGGGCCTCGCCGCGCTCATCATGCTCCGCATCTTGGCCGGCTACGATCTCGCCGGCGCGCAGTGGAGCGAGGCCGACCGCATCCACCTTCTCGCCGAGGCGACAAAGGCCGCCTACCGGCTGCGCGACGATTATATCGGCGATCCTGCGCACCACCCCGTCGATGTCGCGGGGCTCCTCTCCGAGGCCCGCGCCGAGGCGATCCGCGGCGCCATCCGTCTCGACCGCGCGCTTCCCGATTCGCATTGGTCCGCGGCCGAGCACAAGGACACGACTTATCTCTGCGTCGTCGATCGCGACCGCAACGCCGTCTCCTTCATCAACTCGCTCTTCAACGCCTTCGGCAGCGGCCTCTATGCGGCGAAATCCGGCGTCCTGCTGCACAATCGCGGCATGTGCTTCCGCACGATTTCAGGTCATCCCAATGCGATCGCGCCCGGCAAGCGGCCGATGCACACCATCATCCCGGGCATGGTGATGAAGGACGGCCGCGCGGCGATGGCTTTCGGCGTCATGGGCGGCCACTACCAGGCGGTCGGGCACGCGCAGATCGTCTCCGAGATGCTGGACCGCGGCCGCGATCCGCAGGCGGCGGCGAACGCGCCGCGCAGCCACGCGACCGAAGGCGTGCTGCGCCTTGAACGCACGATCCCGGACTCGGTCGCCGCCGATCTCGCGCGCCGCGGCCACAAGATCGAATGGGCGCCGAAGCCTCTCGGCGGCGGCCAGGTCATCGCCATCGACTGGGAACGCGGCGTCCTCATCGGCGGCACCGAGCCGCGCAAGGACGGAATCGCGCTCGGCTATTGAGGGGCGAGGCGGCGATTCGGCCGGAGAGAGGGGGCACCATGATCACCGCGGATCTAACCGGCAAGGCCGCGCTCGTCACCGGCGGCGCCTCGGGCATCGGGCTCGCGATCGTCGAGCTCTTCGCGCGCTGCGGCGCCGCCGTGGCGCTCAATCATCTCGCCGACGACCCGCGAGGGCCGGCCGAGGTGGCGCGCCTCGTCGCGGCGGGGCATCGCGTCATCGCCGCGCCGGGCGATGTCTCGAAAGCGGGCGAGGCCGAGGCGATGGTCGAGCGTGCGGTCGCGGCGCTGGGCCGGCTCGACATCCTCGTCAACAATGCCGGGACGCCGGCGACGAGCGCGCCCATCGACTTCAAGGACCTCGCGCAGATGACCGAGGCGTTCTGGTCGGCGATCATCGAGACCAACCTTCTCGGCCCCTTCCGCTGCGCCCATGCCGCGGCGCCCGCGCTCAAGGCGGCGAAAGGCGCCATCGTCTCGACGGCGTCCGTCGCCGGTCTCGGCGCCGTCGGCAGCTCGATCGCCTATGGCGCCAGCAAGGCGGCGCTCATCAACATGACGCGAAACCTCGCGCGGGCGCTGGCGCCCGAGGTGCGCGTCAACGCCGTGGCGCCGGGCCTCGTCGATTCGCCGTGGACGAAGGCTTGGCCCGAGGAGAAGAAGCGCGGCATCGTCGAGAAGACGCTGATGGCGCGCATGTGCACGCCCGCTGACATCGCCGAGGCGATGCTATTTCTCGCCACCGCCGCGATGGTGACAGGCCAGACGCTCGCGGTCGATGGCGGGATGAGCTGGTAGCGGCGGCTCAGAGCCGCTCCAGCGGAAAATCCAGGACCGCGCCGCCGCCGAACACGGCGGGAAGAAGCCCGGCCGTGCGCGGCAGGATGTGCTCGGCGTAAAAGCGCGCGGTGGCGATCTTGGCGCGGTTGAAATCGGGATCGCCCTTCCGCTGCCGCAGGCGCGCGGCCGCGGCGAGCGCTGCCTTCGCCATGAGCCAGCCACCCGCCGCGGTGCCGAAGAGTTCGAGATAAGGAACAGCGCCGGCGATGGTCAGCGCCGGATCGGCGGGCCAGCGCGCGACGATCCACGCCGTGGCTTCAGAGAGCGCATCGAGAGCAGCGCCGAGGCGCGCGCGCATCGCCGGGAAGGCGTCCAGCGCCTCGGCGGCGAGCGCGCCATCGAGGGCGCGCATCGTCTCGATGAAGCGCCGCGCCGTCTCGCCGCCGTCGCGCATCACCTTGCGGCCGAGAAGGTCGTTCGCCTGGATGCCGTTCGTCCCTTCATAGATGGGCGTGATGCGAGCGTCGCGCAGGTGCTGCGCCGCGCCCGTCTCCTCGATGAAGCCCATGCCGCCATGGATTTGGATGCCGATCGAGGCGGTCTCGACGCCGCGATCGGTCGACCAGGCCTTGACGATCGGAATGAGGAGATCGACGAGGCGCTGCTGCTCCTCGCGGGTGGCGGCATCGGGGTGGTGGCGCGCGCGGTCGATGGCGCCGGCGGCGAAATAGGCCAAAGCGCGCGTCGCCTCGGTCAGCGCCTTCATCATCAGCAGCATGCGGCGGATGTCGGGATGATGGAGGATCGGCAGCGCCGCCGTTCCGGCGGCGCCGATCGGCCGGCCCTGAACGCGCTGGCGGGCGAAGCTCGATGCCTGCTGATAGGCGCGCTCGGCGATGGCGACGCCCTGCAGCCCGACATTGAGGCGCGCGTTGTTCATCATCGTGAACATGTATTCGATGCCGCGATTCTCCTCGCCGACGAGATCGCCGATCGCGCCGCCATTGTCGCCATAGGCCATGACGCAGGTCGGGCTCGCATGGATGCCGAGCTTGTGCTCGAGGCTGACGGGCCGAAGATCGTTGCGCTCGCCGGGGCCGCCATCCTCGCGCGGCAGGAATTTTGGCACGATGAAGAGCGAGATGCCCTTGGTTCCGGGCGGCGCCTCGGGCGTGCGCGCCAGCACCATGTGCACGATGTTCTCGGCGAGATCGTGGTCGCCATAGGTGATGAAGATCTTCTGCCCGGTGATGCGGTAGTGGTCGCCCTCGCGCACCGCCCGCGTCGTGAGCGCGCCCAGATCCGAGCCCGCCTGCGGCTCCGTCAGGTTCATCGTCCCGGTCCACTCGCCGGAGACGAGCTTTTCGAGATAGAGCCGCTGCTGCCGGGGCGAGCCATGCGCGGCCAGCAGCTCGACGGCGCCGACGGTCAGGATGGGGCAGAGCGCGAAGGAGAGATTGGCCGCGTTCCACATTTCGAGCACGGCGGTCGAGAGGGCGATCGGCAATCCCTGGCCGCCATGCTCGGGCGCAAAGGGAAGCGCGTTCCACCCGCCCTCGACATAGCGCCGATAGGCTTCGCGAAAGCCGGTCGGCGTGCGGACGACCCCGTTCTCGAGGCGCGACCGCTCGCGGTCGCCGCTCGCATTCAAGGGCGCCAGCACGTCCCGGGCGAGCTTGCCGGCTTCCTCCAGCACGGCGCCGACGAGGTCGGGTGTCGCCTGCTCGCCGCCGGGCAGCCGCGCGATCTCTGGGAGCATGGTGACTTCGTCGAGGACGAAGCGCATCTCGTCGATGGGGGCGTCGTAACCTGTCACAGCGGCTCCTCCCCTCGCTCCCTCGTCTCAGCGCGGCTCCGGGATCACCTTGCCGGGATTCATGATCCCGTCGGGATCGAGAGCGCGCTTCATCTTCCGCATGAGATCGAGCTCGAGCGGCGATTTGTACCGCGCGATCTCGTCGCGCTTCAGGCGGCCGAGCCCGTGCTCGGCGCTGATCGAGCCGCCGAGAGCGGCGGCGATGCCGTGGACGATCTCGTTGAATTCGTGCCAGCGGGCGAGGAAGGCCGCGCGGTCGGCGCCGGGCGGCTGGCTCAGATTGAAATGGATGTTGCCGTCGCCGACATGGCCGAAGGCGACGGGACGGATGCCGGGCAGCCGCGCTTCCGATGCGGCCGTCGCGCGCCGCACGAATTCGGCGACGCGGCTCACCGGCACCGAGACGTCGTGCTTGATGCTGCCGCCTTCCGGGATCTGGCCTTCGACGACGCCTTCGCGGATGCGCCAGAGGTCTTTCGCCTGGCCGGCGCTTGCGGCGACGACGCCGTCCTGGACGAGGCCCGCCTCCATCGCCGCGGCGAGGAACTCTTCGAGAGCGGCGCGCAACCCCGAACCGGGCTGGCTCGATGAGACTTCGAGGAGGGCGTAGAAGGGGTAGGGGCGAGCGATCGGATCGAGGATGCCGGGAACGTGGCGGATGCCGAATTCGAGGCCGATGCGCGGGATGAGCTCGAAGGCGGTGAGCTGATCGCCGCTGGCGGCGCGCGCCCGCGAGAAGACCTCCATCACATCGTCGATGCGCTCGAGCGCGATGAAGGCCGTCTCGATCTCGCGCGGCCGCGGGAACAGCTTCAGGCAGGCCGCCGTGATGATGCCGAGCGTCCCCTCGCCGCCGATGAAGAGCTGCTTCAGATCGTAGCCGGTATTGTCCTTGCGCAGGCCCCGGAGGCCATCCCAGACCTGCCCGTCGGCGAGGACGACTTCGAGGCCGAGGGCAAGATCGCGGGCATTGCCATAGCGCAGCACGCCGACGCCGCCGGCATTCGTCGAAAGGTTGCCGCCGATCCGGCAGGAGCCTTCGGCGCCGAGGCTCAAGGGAAAGAGCCGCCCCGCCTCTTCGGCCGCCTTCTGCAGATCGGCGAGGACGACGCCGGCCTCGGCGGTGACGGTGTAGTTGAGCGGGTCGATGGCGCGGATGCGGTTCATGCGCTGCAGGGCGAGGACGATGTTGTCGCCGTCTTCGGGCGGGACGCCGCCGCCGACGAGCCCGGTGTTGCCGCCCTGCGGCACGATCGGCAGCTTCGCCGCGGCGCAGATCCTGACCACGGCGGCGACCTCCTCGGTCGCGGCGGGCCGCACGACCATGCGCGTCGCGCCGCGATAGAGCCCGCGCTGCTCGACAAGATAGGGCTCGACCTCGTGGGGATCGGTCGTCCAGCCCTTGGGCCCGACCACCTCCTTGATGCGCGCCAGGACCGCGTCGCGTGCCAATGTCGTCATTCCATCCCAGCCGGTGCTGCGTCCTCGGCGCTAATTAACCACCAACGACGCCAAGAACACCAAAGGAATTGAACCCTGGTGTTCTTGGCGTCCTTGGCGGTCAAAGTCTTAAGGGCGCGGCGCGGCGGCGCGGCGCAGGCGGTCGTTGATGGCGCGGCCGAGCCCGCGCTCGGGAATGGGCATCACCGCGATGCCGGAGAAGTCCGGCCGGTCGAGCGCCCGCAGCGCGGCGAAGAGATTGGCGGCCGCCTCGGCGAGGTCGCCCGAGCGGCTGAGCCAGCGGATCTCCGCGAATCCGGGGGGCGGATCGCCGCCGAAAGCGAGCACCGCTTCGCCGGGTAGCGCCTCGCCGATTTCGAGCCGGAGCGGCAAATTCGGCGCGTAATGGCTCGCCAGCATTCCCGGCGCGCGCGGCGCAACGCCGGCTTCCGAACGCGGCTCGTCGATCGGCCCCAACGACGCCGTCAGCGCTTCGACCGTGACGCCGCCCGGACGCAGCAGCAAGGGCCGCTCGCCGCTCAGATCGAGAACCGTCGATTCGACGCCGATCGCCGCGGCGCCGCCATCGACAATGGCGGCGATGCGGTCGCCGAGCTCGGAGGCGACGTGCTCCGCCGCGGTCGGGCTGATCCGGCCGGAGCGGTTGGCGCTCGGCGCCGCGATCGGCCGGTCGGCGGCGGCGAGGAGCGCCTGCGCCACCGGATGCGCCGGCACGCGCAGCGCCACCGTGTCGAGGCCGGCGCTGGCAAGGAGCGAGATCGGGCAATCGGCGCGGCGCCTCAGGACGAGCGTCAGCGGACCCGGCCAGAAGCGCCGGGCAACGCCGCGGCTGCGCTCGTCGAGCAGGGCGAGATCGGCTGCCGCCTCCGGCGCGGCGAGATGGCTGATGAGGGGGTTGAAGCGCGGCCGGCCCTTTGCCGCGAAGATCGCGGCGACGGCCCGGTCGTTTGTGGCGTCGCCGCCGAGGCCGTAAACGGTCTCGGTCGGAAAGGCGATGACCTCGCCGCGGCGCAACAGCCGCGCCGCTTCGGCGATATCGGCGGAGCTAGAGGAGAGGGCGCGGGCGGGCACTCGTCGGGTTCCGGGAAAGCGTCGCCACGACTATATCACTGCGCTGCGGCACCGTCGCCGCTTGCGGGTTGCAAGCGTGTCCGGCACACTCTTGTGCAGCGCAATATCGCGCAGGGGGGCCGCGAGCATGGCCGGACGCGTCATCACCATCGCGCAACAGAAGGGCGGTGCGGGCAAGACGACGCTGGCGGCGCATCTCGCCGTCGCCTGGGCGGGGGACGGCAAGCGCGTCGCCCTCGTCGACATCGACCCGCAGGCGAGCCTTGCCGCCTGGCATGCGCTGCGCGAAGCCCGCTTCGGGCGGAACGGCACCGGGCTCGACTTCGCCGCCGTCTCGGGCTGGCGCGTCGGGACGGAGATCGCGCGCCGCGCCCGCGACCACGACATCGTTCTTGTCGACAGCCCGCCTCATGCCGAGACCGAGGCCCGCCTCGTCGTGCGCGCGGCCAACCTCCTCCTCGTTCCGGTGCAGCCCTCGCCCATGGATTTGTGGGCGACGCGGCCCACCCTCGATTTGGCGCGGCAGGAGAAGACGCGGGCGCTCCTCGTCCTCAATCGCGTGCCCTCGCGCGCCAATCTCGCCGAGGCGATGGCGGCGAAGCTGGACGAGTTCGGCGCCGCGGTCGCCGCGTCGCGAATCGGCAACCGCGTCGCCCTCGCGAGCGCCATGGCCGATGGCCGCGGCATCACCGAGGCGGCGCCGGGCGGGAGAGCGGCCGAGGAGGTGCGCGCCGTCGCGGCCGAGATTCTAGCGCAGCTCCGGTGACCCCGGCCGGCGCGGCGGCAATCCGCGCGCAATGAAGCCGGGATTGCGGAACCCCGGCTTGCCGTAGCGCAGCGCCGCGCCGTCCTCGGTCGTCACCGTGCCGCCCGCCGCGGCGAGGATGGCGTGGCCGGCGGCCGTGTCCCATTCCATCGTCGGGCCGAAGCGCGGATAGAGGTCGGCCTCCCCGGCGGCGACCAGGCAGAATTTGACCGAGCTGCCGCAGACGCGCATCTCGGCGACGGGATGGTCGCGGGTGAAGGCGGCGAGCGCGTCGTTGCGCTCGTGCGAGCGGCTGTGGACGAGAACGGCGCCGGCGTCCGGCTGGGGTCGCGCCGCGATCGGCTCCGCGGGTCCGAGGGCGCGGCGGCGCGTGGCGGTGCCGGAGCCGCGCGCGGCGTAGAGGACATCCTGCACCGGGACCTGGACGACGCCGAGGATCGGCGCGCCGTTCTCGATGAGGGCGATGTTGACCGTGAACTCGCCGTTGCGGCCGACGAATTCCTTGGTGCCGTCGAGCGGATCGACGAGCCAGAAGCGCGGCGGCGCCGTGGCGGGCAAGCCATGCGTCGCCGCCTCCTCCTCGGCGATAATGGGAATGTCCGGGGCGTGGCGGCGCAGGGCCGCGAGGATCAGCGCCTCGGAGCGCTGGTCCGCCAGCGTCACCGGCGAGGCGTCGTCCTTGCGGCGGATGGCGAAATCCGACGCGTAGATCTCCATGATCGCCACGGCGGCCCGCCGCGCCGCATCGGAGGCGATCGCGAGGAGCCTCTCCAGCTCGCCTGCCACGCCGGCCGCTATTCCGCCGCCGCCGCCGGCCGCGCGCGCTGGATGGCGCTCCACACGCGCTCGGGGGTGGCCGGCATCTCGATATGCTCGATGCCGTATTCGGCGAGCGCGTCGACGATGGCGTTGATGACGGCGGGCGGCGCGCCGATCGCCCCCGCTTCGCCCGCCCCCTTGACGCCGAGCGGGTTCGTCGTGCACGGGACGACATTGTAGGAGAATTCGATGGGCGGAAGATTGTCGGCGCGCGGCATGCAGTAATCCATAAGCGAGCCGGTGACGAGCTGGCCGGAATCGGGATCGTAGACGCAGCCTTCGAGCAGTGCCTGCCCGACGCCCTGGCCGATGCCGCCATGGATCTGGCCCGCGAGCAGCAGCGGGTTGACGACCGTGCCGAAATCGTCGACGACGACGAAGCGCAGGATGCGCACGATCCCGGTCTCGGGATCGACCTCGACCTCGCAGGCATGGCAGCCATTGGGGAAGGTCGCCGCCTTGTGCATGTAGCGTGCCGTCGCATCGAGGCCGGTTTCCATCCCGGGCGGGAGGTTGCCGGGCTCGAAGGACTCCTTGACGATGGTCGTGAAGGCGACGCTGCGGTCGGTGCCGGCGATGCGGAACCTCCCATCGACGAATTCAAGATCGGCCTCGGCGGCTTCGAGCTTGTGCGCGGCGATTTTCTTCGCCTTGGCGATGACCTTGTCGACGGCGTTCCTTACCGCATTGCCGCCGACCGGCAGCGAGCGCGAGCCGCCGGTGCCGCGGCCGAAGGCGACGGCATCGGTGTCGCCCTGCTGGAAGCGGATCGATTCGGGCGGGATGCCGAGTCCGTCGGCGACGAACTGCGCGTAAGCCGTGTGGTGTCCCTGCCCCGAGGATTGCGTGCCGATGAGGAGCGTCACATTCCCCGACGGGTCGAAGCGCAGCTCCGCCATCTCGTCGCCGCCGGTGCCGCACTGCTCGACATATGTGGAGAGGCCAAAGCCGCGCAGCTTGCCGGCGGCGCGCGCCGCCGCCTTGCGCTGCGCGAAGCCGGCGTGATCGGCGATGCGCAGCGCATCCTCCATGTTGCGGACGAAATCGCCGCTGTCATAGGTGAGGCCGAGCGCCGTCGCATAGGGCATCTGCTCGCGCTTGACGAAATTGCGGCGCCGCAGCTCGTCCGCCGGAATGCCGAGGCGCCGCGCTGCCGTGTCGACGAGGCGCTCGACGACGAAGGCCGCTTCCGGCCGTCCGGCGCCGCGATAGGCGTCGACCGGGACGGTGTGCGTGAAGACGCATTTGACGCCGACATGGGCGGCGCCGAAATCGTAAAGCCCAGTCAGCATCTGCGTCCCGGCGAGCGTCGGGATGAAGGTGCTGAAATTGGAAAGATAAGCGCCCATGGCGGCGATCGTGGCGCAGCGTATCGCGAGAAAGCGGCCATTGCCGTCGAGCGCGAGCTCGGCCTCGGTGACGTTGTCGCGCCCCTGCATATCGGTGAGGAAGGCGTCCGAACGCTCGCCCGTCCATTTGACCGGACGCCCGAGCTTGCGCGCCGCGTAGAGCACGAGGATGTGCTCGCGATAGAGGAAGAGCTTCATGCCGAAGCCGCCGCCGACATCGGGCGTGACGACGCGGACGCGGTTCTCGGGCACGCCGAGGACGCCGGCCGCGGTCTGGCGCACGAAATGCGAGCCCTGGGTCGAGGAATAGAGCGTGAAACGCTCCTCGCCCGGGTCCCACTGTCCGATGGCGCCGCGCGGCTCCATCGAATTGGCGACGAGACGGTTGTTGCCGAGGCGCAGCTTGACGACGTGGCGGGCGCGGGCGAAGGCGGCATCGGTCGCGGCCTTGTCGCCGATCTCCCAATCGAGATGGAGATTGCCGGGCGCCTCCTCCCAGACGAGGGGGCGCCCGGGCTCGATCGCCGCAGCGGTGTCGGTGACGGCCGGCAAAGGCTCGTAATCGACGACGACCTGCTCGGCGGCGTCGCGCGCCTTGGCCAGCGTCTCGGCAATGACGACGGCGACCGAATCGCCGACATGGCGCACGCGGTCGCGGGCGAGCACGGGAAAGGGCGGCGTCTTGCAGGGGCTGCCGTCGCGATTGGGGAGCGGCGTCAGCAGCGGAATGGTGCCGATATGGTCGCGCTCGAGATCGGCGGCGGTGTAGATGGCGAGGACGCCGGGCGCCGCGGCGGCCGCTTCCCTATCGATGCCGCGGATCCGCGCATGCGCGTGCGGCGAGCGCAGAATGACGGCATAGGCTTGGCGCGGCAGGGTGATGTCATCGGTGTAGCGGCCATGGCCGGTGACGAGCCGCTGATCTTCGAGGCGGCGCACCGGCTGGCCCATTCCGAACTGTCCCATGGGGCGGCTCTTCCTCTGGCTTCATCGCGCGGGGCCGATAAGATAAGGGCCGGCGGCCGACCGGGCCAACCGCTTTTTGACGCCGCCCGGCGCGGCGCGCGGCGCCCCGAGGGTGAGGCGCCTGCGCGCGGGTCACTTGCCGGCGGAGCGGAGAATCGCGAGCTCGCGCGCCGCAGCCGGGCGGTAGAAGAGGCCGAGCTTCAGGCTTTCGGCGACCCGTCCGGCCTTGAGGCGGAAGAGGGCGGCGCCCGGCTCCGTGAAGAGCTCGCCCGCGGTTTCGCCGAAAAGGGCGAGCCAGCGCTCGAACATCGGCTCGGCGATGCCCGGCACGGCCATATGGACGGCCATGGGGTTGCCCTTGTAGCGGCCGGTCGTCAGCATGAGCGAGGACCAGAAGGCGTACATTTTGTCGAGATGCGCGGGCCAGCCATCCGTGCCGATGGCGGTTTCAAAAACAGGGCCCAGCACCGGGTCGCGCCGCACCTTCTCGTAAAAGGCGTCGACGAGGCGCTGAATCGTCTCCTCGGTCACGGATTGGAACGGCACGCGGGAACTCCTTGCTGCAATAGCCTGGGAGGGCAGCGATGATGTTTGCCTGGTGAGCCGGGAAGCAATATGTAAAATATATCTTTAAGCGGCGTTGCCATTGTCGCGGATCGTGACGTGCGGCGACGTCCGGCGTTCTCCTGGCGAGGGTCGCATGGCGCAACGGAAGAAGGGCGCGGCCGGCCGCGCCGGCGCTCAGGGGCGCGGTGCCGCCGCCGGAGCCGAAACCATCGAACGGGAATCCGCCGCGAGCTTTCCGGCGAGCGATCCGCCGGCCTGGACGCCGGTGACGCGGATCGGCGCCCCGGCGCCGCGCTCGGCCAGGAGCGCATCGGCGTCCGCGCCACGGCGCCGCTCGCGTGCGCTCGACCTGCGCCTGAAGCGCGTCTATGAACCGGCGGCGGCCGATGACGGCATCCGCATTCTCGTCGACCGGCTATGGCCGCGCGGCCTCACCAAGGCCGAGGCGGCGGTCGATCGCTGGCTGCGCGATCTCGCGCCGAGCACCGAGCTGCGGCGATGGTTCGGCCACGACCCGGCGCGCTGGGAGAAGTTCCAGCGCGACTACGCGGAGGAACTGAAAGGGCGCCAGGATCTCCTCGACAGCGTGCGGAGCCTGGCGCGGCGGGGGCGGGTGACCCTGCTCTTCGCCGCGCGCGACGAGCGGCACAATGACGCGGTGGCGTTGCGCCAAATCCTCCTCGCGTGAGAGCCGCCGCCCCCCGGCGGCCCCGATCATCGCGCAGCGCCGGCCGGCGCCGCCTCGTCGCCTCCCGGTCCCCAGGGATCGAGCGTCGTCGGATCGGGCAGCACCGTGCCGCATTTGCCGCAGGTGCGGAGCGCGAGGTCGGCGTTGAACGCGGCGATGATGTCCTTGAGGCCCTTCTCGATGTCGTCGCACCAGAAATCGACCTGGTGCAGGCGGTTGCCGCAGGAAGGGCAGAACCAGGCGATGCCGTCGAGCTCGTTCGGCTGCCGCGGCCGCTCGATGACGAGCCCGACGCTGCCCGGCGGCCGGCGCGGCGAGTGGTAGACCTGCTTCGGCAGGATGAAGACCTCGCCTTCCTCGATGCGCAGGCGCTTCTCGCGCCCCTCCTCGATGAAATGGACGAAGATGTGGCCCTTGAGCTGGTAGAAGATCTCGTCCCAGGGGTCGATGTGGAAGTCGTTGCGCGCGTTCGGCCCCTTGATGATCTGGAAGATGAAATCCGAGCCCTTGAAGACCTCCTTGTTGCCGATCGCGCCCAAGGCCTGCGGCAGATGCTTGTCGATCCAGGCTTGCAGGCCGAAGGGGGCGGCGATCATCGGAAAGGCTCCTCTCCGCGTCAGGGATTGGGGACGAGCCGGGCGAGGCGGTCGATGACGAGCTTCTCGCCGGCGATGAAGATGAGGACGATGGCAAGGCAGGTGGCGAAGACAGTCGCCGAATCCGACGACACCTCCGCCCGCAGCATGAGATAGCCGAGGCCGCGATCGGCGCCGAAGAGCTCGGAGACGAGCGCCACCTTCCAGGCGATGCCATAGGAGATGCGAATGGCGGCGATGAGGTAGGGGCAGAGCAGCGGCAGCAGGACTTTCAGGAAGAGCCGGCCGCGCGAGCGCGTGAAGCTGCGCCCCATCTCGATCGCCTCGCGGTCGAGCGCGCGCCAGCCCTCGCCGAGATTGACGAGGCAGAAGGGCAGCAGGATCAGCACTTGCACGAGGACGACGCCGAGATCGCCGGGCGGCAGCCAGATGGCGACGAGGATCGCCCAGCCGATCGCCGGGAAGGAATTGAGGACCGGCAGGAGGCGCCGCTCGATGATGGCCGAGAGCGCCGCGCTGTGCTCGGCGCCCGCCGCGAGGACGAGCGCGAGCGCGGCCGCGATGAGCACCGAGGCGACGACGCGAACGGTGCTCGCCGCGGTGTGGATCAGAAAATCGCGCGCCGCGAAGAGGCGAAGGAGGGCGAGGCCGACATCCATCGGGCTCGGCAGGACGAAGCTCGGCAGGCCGCGCGCCGCGAACCACCAGGCGGCGAGGATGGCAAGAACGAGGCCGTCGGCGAAGAGGCGCTCCAAGGCGCGTCCGGCAAGCGCCCTAGGCCGCGCCATAATGCCGTCCGAGCCGCGCCTGCAGCGGCGCCAGCAGCTGGCGGTCGACGAGGTAGACGATCGCCATCATGAGCAGGATAACGACGAGGATGAGCGGCGTGTTGTAGTCCTGCCGCGCGATGTTGACGAGGTAGCCGAGGCCGGCATTGCCGCCGAAGAGCTCGGCCGTCAGCGCGACCTTCCAGGCGACGCCGAAGCCTGTCCGCAGCGTCGCGAAGACATAGGGGTAGAGGGCGGGCAGGACGATTCGCCGGAACTCGGCGCCGCGGCGGCGGCCGAAGCTGCGCCCCATCTCCACCAGCTCGCGGTCGAGCCCGTCGAGCCCGGCGCCGATATTGACGATGGCGAAGGGCACGAGGAGGACGGCGATGGCGAAGATCACCGTCGCATCGGAAAGCCCGAACCAGAGAATCGCGACGAAGGTCCAGCCGACGCCGGAGAAGGCGTTGAGGAAGGGGCCGATGCGGCCATGCACCATGAGCCGGCAGGCGGGCGCGTAATGGGCGAGGAGCGCGAGGCCGGAGCCGAGGAGGAAAGAGAAGAAGAGCGCCGCCGCGACATGGCCGAGCGACAGGGCGAGGTGCAGCAGCATCGGCGGCGCGAGGAGAAAGCGGACGAGGCCGCGCGCGACCTCGGCGGGACCCGGCAGAACGTAGGCGGGCAGGAAGGCCGCGAGCGCCGCCCAGAGGGCGATGACGGCGGCGGTGAAGAGGTGGAGCGGCAACTGCCGGCGCGCGCTCGTCACCGCGCCTTCACCGCTCAACGGCGCGGTCCCAGACGGCGTCCGCCGCCCTCGGATAGCTGTCGAGGACGCCGAGCTCCTTGCACAGCTCCCATTCGCGCTGGATGACGGCGATGTCCTTCGGCGCGATGGTGACCGGAACCTCGCTATAAGTAGCGAACCAGGCGCGGAAGAATTGCGGATCGACATGCGTCGCCGCACCGACGGCGGCGAAGACCTCGTCCTGATGGGCCATGGTGTAATCGACCGAGGCGCGCAGCAATTTGACGAAGGCGGCATAGGCCTCGGGCCTCTCTTCGAGGCGCTCGGGGAAGGCGACGAAGACGGCCGAGATCGACTGCCCGCCGACCGCCTTGTCGGCGAGAGGCGAGGTCTCGAGGAGGACGCGGAAATCGCCGCTCTTGCCGGCGGCATAGGCCTGCGAGTGGATGAGCGTCGCGGCATCGACCTTGCCGGCGAGGAGGGCGCCCGGCAGCGCCGGCGCCGGCAGCTCGACCCAACGCATGTCGCCGCCGTTCAAGGCGACGTTCATGCCGAAGCTCTTCCACAGGGCGATGCGGATGAGGGTGATGCCGGCCGAGGGCAGCGAATAGACGCCGATCGTCTTGCCCTTGAGGTCGGCGACGCTCTTGATGGGGCTCGACGCCTTCACCCAGATCGCGGCGCCGCCGCCCGCGGGGCTGGAGCGCAGGCCGATGCCGACGATCTTGAGCGCGAGCCCCCGCGCCGCCGCCTTCGGCACGCCGACGACGGCCGTCATGATGACGTCGTAGGCCTTCGTCGCCGTCGCCTGCAGCAGCGCCGGAATATCGAGCGGCTTCGCCTCGATCGCGACTTGATCGGAGGCGACTTTGCCGTTGCGGATCGGCCACAGCACGGTCTCGTAGACAGGATCGAGGAGATAGGCGAAGGTCAGCGTCTCCGCCGCCCGCGCCGGGGTTCGAGCGGCTATGCCGGCCAGGATCGCCAGGCCGAGCAGCATCGCCTTCATCATCACCGCCTCCTCCCTTTGGCTATCATCGTTGCTCCGGCGCCGCGGCGTCCGCAAAACGCCCGAGCAGCCGGTCGCGCCGAGCGGCGAGCGCCGGGTTGTCCTCGATCCGGCGCGGGCGCGGCGCCGTGATCGCCAGAGTCTCGGCCACCCGGGTCGGCTTCGGCGACAGGAGCACGATGCGGTCGGCGAGGAGCAGCGCCTCCTCGACGTCGTGCGTCACGAAGACGATCGTCTTGCCCGTCGCTTGCCAGATCCGCACGATCTCCTCGCGCAGATGCCGCCGCGTCTTGGGGTCGAGCGCCGAGAACGGCTCGTCCATGAGGATGATCCGCGGCTCTACGGCGAGCGCCCGGGCGATGGCGACGCGCTGTCTCTCGCCGCCCGAGAGCATGCGCGGGTATTTGCCGCCGTCGCGCGCGAGTCCGACGAGATCGAGAAGCCGGTCGGCGCGTTCGCGCATCGCCCGCTTGGGAAGATCGCCGCGGCGCAGTTCGAGGCCGAGGCAGATATTGTCCCGCGCGCTCCGCCAGGGCAGCAGGCGCGGCGACTGGAAGACGAAGGCGATGTCGCGCCAGGTCTCGCGCGGCGGTTTCCCGTCGACGAGGATGCTGCCGGCATCGGCCGCGAGGAGGTCGCCGATGATGCGCAGCAAGGTCGATTTGCCGCAGCCCGAGGGCCCCAGAATGCAAAGGAACTCGCCGTCCTCGACGGTGAGGTCGAGCCCGTCGAAGATCGTCTGACCGCCGAAGGCGAGGCGGAGACCGCGCATTTCGATGAGCGCGGAGGCGGCGGGCGCGGCGCGGTCGGCAGGCTGCGATATCGCCATCCGCGACCCCTAGGCGGCGCTCAGGCGTAGGGCCGCGGGCGCCAGGCGGCGCCGGCGGGATCGCCGACCGGCCCGATGACATCGGCAAAGCGCATCACCTGCCGTCCGGCACGGTCATAGGCGGGCCAGGGCATGGTCTCGTGCGCGGGATCGCCGTCGCGGATGAACGCGATCCAGGCGCGCCGCACGGCGGCCGAGAGCGCCGCCATTTGCGCGGGGTCGCCGCCGGCCAGCATTTGCGCGCCGGGCCAGGCGCCGAGCGTGCCGAAGACGAAGGGCAGCTCGATGCAGTGGCACGCCTTGAAGCGCGATCCCGCCGGCGCCCAGTCGAATTGATAAGCCCATACCCGCCGGCCCCGCTCGGCCACGGCTTCGGCGAGGTCGAGCGACGGCAGCAGGAAGACGGAATCGGTGACGAGGTCGGCGAGGAGGTCGCGGAGCGTGCCGCCGGGGCGGCGCTGCCGGTAGAGCTCGATCCGCCCGGCATCGCCGGCGAGCGCGGCGAAGCGCTCGGCGACGGCAGCCGGATCGGGATCATCCATCGCCGGGTCGGCGGCGAAGAAGGCGTGCATCTCCTCGCGCGTCGCGCCGATCATCAGCTCGCGTCCCGCGAACGCTGGCGCCGTCTCGGCGATGAAGGCCTTGGCGCTGTCGAAGCGGCCGATCACCGGCTGGAAGGGCGGCGTCATATCGGCGAAGCGCGCATTGGCGCGCGCCACCTTGGCCTGCGCCGCGACGAAGGCGGCGGGCGGCAGCTCGCGCAGCCGCGCCGGCGCATCGGCGCGGTCCCCGTCGATGCCGAGCTCGGCCAGGATCTGGGCCGCGATACGCTCGGCGCGCTCTGCCGTGAAGGGCGGGCGGCCGAGGCCGGCGCTCTGCATGATGGCGCGCCGGAAGAGCGGCCGCGCCGCCGGCTCCATGAGCAGGAAGGCGATCGAGGAGGCGCCCGCCGACTGTCCGGCCAGCGTCACCCCGCCGGGGTCGCCGCCGAAGGCGGCGATGTGGTCCCGGACCCAGGCGAGCGCCGCCTGCTGGTCGAGAAGGCCGAGATTGCCGGGGCTGACGCCCTCGCGGCGGAGATACCCCAGCGCGCCGAGGCGGTAGTTGACGCCGACGACGACGAGATCGCCCTCGCGCGCCAAGCGGCCGCCATCATACCATTCGAGCGAGCCGGCGCCGCTGAGATAGGCGCCGCCATGGAGAAAGACGAGAACCGGCCGGCGCTTTGCGTCGGGCGCCGGCGTCCAGATGGTCAGGGTGAGGCAGTCCTCGTCCTGCGGCCGCGCATAGTCCCCCATCGCAAGGCGCAGACGCGAAGGGCCTTGCGGCGCGATCGGCCCGTGCTCCGTCGCTGGGCGAAGGCCCGGCCAGGGGCGCGGCGGCTGCGGCGGCAGGAAGCGCCGCTCGCCCGTCGGCGGCAGGGCGTAGGGCACGCCGCGGAAGACGGCGATTCCGTCTTGCCGCAGTCCGGCGAGGTCGCCGAGGGCGGTGTGCGCCGTTGCGCCGCCATCCATAGCGGGGGGCGTCATCCCGTGCGCGCGGCCTGCAAGGCGGCCGCCGGCTCCGGCGCGGCCGGGCCCTCGGCGATCTCGCGCAGGCGGAAGCGCTGAACCTTGCCGGTCTCGGTGCGCGGCAGGGCGCCGAGATAGGCGATGGCGCGCGGGTATTTATAGGGCGCGACCTGCCGCTTGACGAAATCCTGGAGCTCGCGCGTCGTCGCGACGCCGGCCTCTGTCGGGTCATGGAGGACGATGAAAGCCTTGACGATCTGGCCGCGCTGCGGATCGGGGACGCCGATGACGGCGCATTCGCGGACCTTCGGATGCTCCAGGAGCACCGCCTCGATCTCGGGTCCCGAGATGTTGTAGCCGGCCGAGATGATCATGTCGTCCGTGCGCGCCTGGTACCAGAGGTAGCCATCCTCATCCATCTTGTAGGCATCGCCCGTCAAATTCCAGCCGTCCCGTACATAGCGCTTCTGGCGCTCGGCATCGTCGAGATAGCGGCACCCCGTGGGTCCGCGCACGGCGAGGTGGCCGATGGTGCCCGGCGGGACCGGGCGCATCTCCCCATCGACAACGATGGCGCTGTAGCCCGGGATCGCCTTTCCGGTGGCGCCGGGGCGGATCTCCGCGCCTGCCGCCGCCACGAAGATATGCAGCATCTCGGTCGAGCCGAGCCCGTCGATGGTGGCGATCCCGCTCGCCTTTCGCCAGCCCTCGAAGACCGGCGCCGGCAGGTGCTCGCCGGCCGAGACGCAGGCCCTGAGGCTCTCCAGGTCGAATCGCGGTGCCAGCTCGGTCATGGCGCGATACATGGTGGGCGCGGTGAAGACCGTCGTCGCCCGGTGGTCCTCGATCGCCTGGAGCAGGATTTCCGGCGTCGTCTTTTCGAGAAGGAGCGTCGAGGCGCCGAAGCGCATCGGGAAGAGGAGCAGCCCGCCGAGGCCGAAGGTGAAGGCGAGCGGCGGGCTGCCGCAGAAGATGTCGGCGGCCGAGGGCCGCAGAGTCGAGCGCGGAAAGCAGTCGCAGATCGCCAGCACGTCGCAGTGGAAATGGACGGTCGCCTTGGCCGGTCCCGTCGTCCCCGAGGTGAAGGCGATGAGCGCCACATCGTCACGGGAGGGGATGACATTGTCGAAGCTGGGGCTCTGCCGCGCCATTCGCGCTTCGAGGCCCTCGGCGCCGGCGCCGTTGAAATAGAGAATGCGCCGCAGGGCTTCGCTCTTCCCGCGCGCGGCTTCGAGCTCTGCCGAAAGTCCCGCATCGCAGAGGGCGAAGGCGACCTTCGCCTTGTCGATGACGTAGGCGAGCTCGCGCGCCCGCAGCAGCGGCATCGTCGCCACGGCGATGCCGCCCGCCTTCAGCACGGCGAACCAGGCCGCGGCCAGCATCGGCGCGTTGGCGGCGCGAAGCAGAACGCGGTTCCCCGGTCGCAGCCCCATCTCGGCAACAAGGATCCCGGCGATGCGGTTGGCCTTGTCGAGGAGCGCCGCATAGCTCCAGATCTCCCCGTCGGCCGCGCGGATGCAGGGGCGGTCGCCGAATCCCGCCTCGACCATGCGGTCGAGGAGCTCGACCGCCGCGTTCATCCGTTTCGGATAGGCGAGCTCCGGCAGGCCGGCACCGTCCATCACCGGCCAGAGCGCGGGCGGCGGCAGGTGGTCGCGGGCGAAGCTGTCGGGATAGGCGCTCGGATCTAGCATGTGTCACCTCCCCTATGCCGTTGCCGACAGAAGCTGCGCGGCGATCACGAGCTTCTGGATCTCGGTCGTACCTTCGTAGATGCGGAGCGCCCGGATCTCGCGGTAGAGGCGCTCCACGGGAACGCCGCGGACGACGCCCATGCCACCCCAGAGCTGGACCGCCGCATCGATGACGCGCTGCGCCGCCTCGGTCGCATACAGCTTGGCCATCGCCGCCTCGCGGGTGACGCGCCCGCCGAGGCGATCCTTGGCCCAGGCGGCGCGGTAGACGAGGAGCGCCGCGGCATCGATCTCGGTCGCCATCTCGGCGAGGCGGAGCTGCGTTGCCTGGAACTCGGCGAGCGTCTTGCCGAAGGCCTCGCGCTTGCGGGATCGCGCCAGCGCCTCTTCGAGCGCGCGGCGGGCGAAACCCAACGCCGCCGCGCCGACAGTGGCGCGGAAGATGTCGAGCGTCGCCATCGCGATCTTGAAGCCGTCGCCCGGCCGACCCAGCAGACGGTCGGCGGGAACGCGGCAACCTTCGAAAGCAAGCGTCGCCAGCGGGTGCGGCGCGATGACGCCGATGCGCTCGGCGATGGCGAGGCCGGGCGTCTCGGCATCGACGATGAAGGCCGAGAGCCCCTTCGCGCCGGGCGCCTCGCCCGTGCGCGCGAAGACGATGTAGTGGTCGGCGATGCCGCCATTCGAAATCCAGGTCTTGCGACCGTCGAGAACATAATGCTCGCCCGCGCGGCGGGCGGTCATGCGCAAGCCGGCAACGTCGGAGCCGCCTTCCGGTTCCGAGAGGGCGAAGGCCGCGATCTGCCGACCGGCGCGGACCAGCGGCAGGTAGCGCTCTTTGAGCGCGGGCGTGCCGAAGAGGGCGATGGGCGCGCTCCCCAGTCCCTGCATGGCGAAGGCCGTGTCGGCGAGCGCCGAGACGCGGGCGAGGCTCTCGCGGATGAGGCAGAGGCTGCGCAGATCGAGCCCCGCATGAGCGCCGCCGAATTCCGCCGGGACGACATAGCGCAGCCAGCCGGCTTCGCCGAGCGCCGCGACGAAGCGGCGCGTCAGCCCGTCGACATCCTCCTCCGCCCCCTCGTGCGGCGCGATCGTCGCCGCGGTCCAGGCCGCGATCTCGGCCGCGAGGGCGCGGTGGTGGTCCTCGAAGAAGGGCCAGGCGAGGAAGCTGCGCTCGCTCATCTCAATTGCCCTCGAAGCGTGGCGTTTCCTTGGCGATGAAGGCGCGGTAGGCGCGCTTGAAATCCTCGGTCTGCATGCAGATCGCCTGCGCCTGCGCCTCGGCCTCGATCGCCCGCTCGATGCTCATATCCCATTCCTCGTGCAGCATGCGCTTCGTCATGGCATGGGCGAAGGTCGGGCCGTCGGCCAGGCTCTGCGCCATCGCCTGCGCGTCGGCGAGGAGCGATGCCGGCTCGACCAGCCTGTTGAAGAAGCCGCAGCGCTCGGCTTCCTCGCCCGGCATCGCCCGGCCGGTGAAGAGAAGCTCGGCCGCGCGGCCCTGGCCGATGATGCGGGGCAGCATGGCGCAAGCGCCCATGTCGCAGCCGGCGAGGCCGACGCGCGAGAAAAGGAAGGCGACCTTGCTGCGCGCCGTGCCGAAGCGCAGATCGGAGGCCATGGCGAGGATGGCGCCGGCGCCGGCGCAGACGCCGTCGATGGCGGCGATGATCGGTTGCGGGCAGAGCCGCATCGCCTTGACGAGATCGCCCGTCATGCGCGTGAAGGCGAGAAGGCCGCCCATCTCCATCGTCGTCAGCGGGCCGATGATGTCGCGAACGTCGCCGCCCGAGCAGAAATTGTCGCCGGCGCCGGCGAGGATGACGGCCTTCACCTCGGGCGCGGCGGCGAGACGGCGGAAGAGGTCGCGCAGCTCGGCATAGCTCTCGAAGGTGAGAGGGTTCTTCCGCTCCGGCCGATCGAGGGTGATGGTGGCGACCTTGCCGTCGCGCTGCCAGCGGACATGCCGCGTCGTGATCTCCGCCTCGCTCATCGCGCGCCTCCCGTCTGCCGCACGGAATCCTTGAGCCGCCCCAGGAGCCGCAGCAGCTCCGTCATCTCGGCGCGGCCCATCCCGGCCATCATCGCGTCGATCCAGCGCTCATGCACCGGCGCCATCTTGGCGAAGGCGCGCCGTCCCTTGGCGGTGAGGCGGATGACGCGGCTGCGGCGGTCGCGCGCATGGGGGGCGCGCTCGACGAGCCCTTCCGCCGCCAGCGCGTCGACGAGGCCGGTGATATTGCCGCCGGTCACCATCAGGCGCGAGCCGAGCTCGCCCATGGTGAGGCCGTCTCCGGCGCGGTCGAGCTGCGCCAGGAGATCGAAGCGCGGCAAGGTGGTGTCGAAGCTGCTGCGCAGACGCGAGCGGACCTCGGCCTCGATGAGGCTGGTGCAGGTGAGAAGGCGCAGCCAGACTTTGAGCTCGATCTTGTCGTCGCGGTGGCTCGCCGATTCGCGATCGGGCAGGCGGGCCAGATTCTCCCTCATGGCATGATCTCTCCACCGGCAATGACAATGGACTGGCCGGTCACGGCGGCGGCGGCGGGCGTGCAGAGCCAGCCGACCGCCGCAGCCACCTCGTCCGGCGTCATGAGGCGCCGCATCGGGTTGCTGGCGGCGAGCGCCGCCCGCGCCGCTTCCGCGCTCTTTCCGGTCTTGGCGGCGATCGTGGCGGCGGCGCGGTCGACGAGCGGCGTCTCGGTGTAGCCCGGGCAGACGGCGTTGACGGTGATCCCGCGCGCGGCGAGCTCGCGCGCGAGGGCGCGGGTGAGGCCGATGAGGGCGTGCTTCGCCGCGCAATAAGCGGCGACATAGGCATAGCCTGTCAGGCCCGCGGTCGAGGCGATGTTGACGATGCGACCCATCCGGCCCGCCAGCATTGCCGGCAGCGCCGCCTGGGTGCAGATAAAGGCGCCGCGGAGATTGACCGCGAGCATGCGCTCCAGCATGGCGAGGTCGGTCTTGAGGAAGGGCGCGCTCTCGGCGGCGCCGGCATTGTTGACGAGAAGGTCGATCGGACCGCCCCAATCCGCGGCCGCGGCGAAGGCGGCGGCAATCGAGGCGGCATCGGTCACGTCGGCGGTGTCGTGGCGGCACTCGCCGCCGAAGGCCTCGAAGATGGTGGCGCATTGCTGGGCGAGCGGGCCGGGGCGGCGGCCGATCAGCGTCAGCCGCGCCCCGAGGCGCGCCAGCTCGGCGGCGATGGCGGCGCCGATGCCCGAGCCGGCGCCGGTGACGAGCGCATGGCGCCCGGCGAGAGGCTTCGCCGCATCGATCGGCGCCGCGACGCGGGGGCGCGCAGTCATGGCCCGCGCGGCTGGTAGCGCCGCATCGCGCAATAGGGATCGGGCCAGGCGAGCTCGTAGCCCTGCGCGGCGGCGGCATGGCGCGTCCAGTACGGGTCGAAGAGGTGGACGCGGGCGAGGACGCAGAGATCGGCCCGGCCGGCGACGAGGATCGAGTTGACGTCGGCATAGGTCGAGATGTTGCCGACCGCCATCGTCGGCATGGCCGCCTCGTGGCGGATGCGGTCGGCGAAGGGCGTCTGGAACAGCCTGCCGTAGACGGGCTGCGTCTCCGCCACGGTCTGCCCGGCCGAGACATCGATGATGTCGCAGCCATGAGCCTTCAGCCGCCGCGCCACCGCGACGGCATCGCCGGCATCGAAGCCTCCGGGCACCCAATCGGTCGCCGAGATGCGGACGCTGATCGGCTTCGCCGGCGGCCAGGCGGCGCGCACCGCGTCGAAGACTTCGAGCGGAAAGCGCATGCGGTTCTCGAGGCTGCCGCCATAGGCGTCGGCGCGCCGATTGGCGAGCGGCGTCAGGAAGCTCGACAGCAGGTAGCCATGCGCGAAATGGATTTCGAGGAGATCGAAGCCGGCCGTCTCGGCGAGGCGCGCGGCGCGCACGAAATCATCGCGCACCTTCTCCATATCGGCGCGGTCCATCGGCTTCGGCACCTGGCTGTGCGCGAGATAGGGAATGGGCGAGGGGGCGATGAGCGGCCAGTTGCCGTCATCGAGCGGCTCGTCGATTCCCTCCCACATGCGCCGAGTCGACCCCTTGCGTCCGGCATGGGCGAGCTGGATGCCGATCTTCGCCGCGGTCCGGTCGTGGACGAAATCGACGATGCGCTTCCAGGCGCGCGCCTGCTCGTCGTTCCAAAGGCCGGCGCATCCCGGCGTGATGCGGGCGTCGGCCGCAATGTCGGTCATCTCGGTCATGACGAGTCCGGCGCCGCCGACGGCCCGGCTGCCGAGATGGACGAGATGCCAGTCATTGGGCAGCCCCTCCTCGGCCGAATACATGCACATGGGCGAGACGACGACGCGGTTGCCGAGCACGAGGCCGCGCAGGCGGAACGGAGTGAACATCGGCGGCGGAGCCGGCTCTGCCGGGACGTCGCGGCCGCTCTGGCGGGCGGCGCCGGCGGCGAACCAGCGGTCGAGGCGGCGCGTGAAGCGCGGGTCGCGGCGGGCGAGATCGGCATGGGTGAGGCGGAGTGAGCGGGTGAGGAGGCTCGCCGCGAACTGGATCGGCTCCAGCCGGCCGAAATAGCGCTCGGTCTCCTCGAACCAGCGGAGGCTGGCCTCCGCCGCGCGCTGCGTCGATTCGACCTGCGGTCGACGCTCCGCCTCGTAGGCGGCGAGCGCCGCGGGAACGCCGGCTTCCGCGCCGAGCGCGTGCGCCAGCGCCGCCGCGTCCTCCATCGCGAGCTTGGTGCCGGAGCCGATCGAGAAATGCGCCGTATGCGCCGCATCGCCGAGGAGGACGATGTTGCCATGCGACCACCGCGCATTCCGGACGGTCGGGAAGCGGCGCCAGATCGAGCGGTTCTTCAGCAGCTTGTGCCCGTCGAGCTCGGCCGCGAAGAGGCGTTCGCAATAAGCGACGGATCGATCCTCATCCGCCCCGTCCAGCCCGGCGCGCCGCCAGCTCGCCTCCGTCGTCTCGACGATGAAGGTCGAGTGCGCCTCGTCGAAGCGGTAGGCGTGGACGCGCCAGAGCCCGTGCTCGTTCTCCTTGAAGAGGAAGGTGAAGGCCGAGAACCGCCGCGTCGTGCCGAGCCAGATGAAGCGGTTCGGCCGCCAATCGATCTCGGGCGCGAAGGCGGCGGCGTGGAGATCGCGCATGCGGCTGTTGACGCCGTCGGCGGCGATGACGAGGTCAGCGTCGCGGAACTCGTCGAGGCTCGTCGCCTCGTGCTCGAAGCGGAGCTCGACGCCGAGCGCGGCGGCGCGGCGCTGGAGAATGCCGAGGAGCCTCTTGCGCGCGAGGCCGGAGAAGCCGTGCCCCGTCGAGCTCACGACCTCGCCGCAGTAATGGATGTCGATATCCGTCCAATGCGCGAAGGCGCGCGTGATCTCGGCATAGGTCGGCGGATCGGCCTCGGCGATGTTGCCGAGCGTCTCGTCGGAGAAGACGACGCCCCAGCCGAAAGTGTCGTCCGGACGGTTGCGCTCGACGACGCGAATGCGGTGCGCCGGGTCCCGACGCTTCATCAGGATGGCGAAGAAGAGTCCGGCGGGGCCGCCGCCGATGACGGCGATTCTCATCGGTGACGCAGCGGTCCGGCGAGGGATGCGGTCGCCGGTACCCTCTCCCCGTTCGGGCGGGGAGAGGGTGGCGCCCAATTGCGCTGCCGAGATTGATTCACCCTCGGCCCTCTCGCTTGCATCGCAAGTTAGTTTAGATATAAATTATCGAGGTGTAAAGAGTTGCCCGCGCAGCCGTCGCGAGAGAACGGAGCCGGCACATGAGCGAGCTCGACATCATCACGCCCGCGGGCTGGCCGCGCGCGCCGGGCTACAGCCATGCGGTCGCCGGACGCGGACGGCTGGTCTTCGTCGCGGGCCAAATCGGCTGGACGCCGGATCAGCGCTGGGAGACCGACGATCTCGTGGGACAGCTCCGCCAGGCGCTTGCCAACACGCTGGCGATTCTCGCCGCCGCGGGCGCGCGGCCCCAGCACATCGCGCGCATGACCTGGTACGTGCTCGACCGGCAGGAGTATCTGGCGCGGCGGCCGGAGATCGGCCGCTGCTGGCGCAAGCTCATGGGCCGGCATTTCCCGGCGATGGCGCTGGTCGAGGTGTCGGCTCTCGTCGAGGCGCGGGCGAAGCTCGAAATCGAGACGACGGCGCTCATCCCTGACGAAGCGTGACCCTGACGCGAGAGCGCGATGTGGAAGCCGCCCCAGCGCATCAAATTCGCAGCACGCCTCGGCCGCGTGCCGAGCAGGGAGGAAGCCGCGGCATCGCGCCTCTTCTCCCCGATTCGCCTCGGTCCGATCACGCTCGAGCAGCGAAGCTGGGTCCCCGCCATGGTGCCGTGGCGCGCGACGGAGGCGGGCTTCGTCACCGACGAGGTCGTCGATTGGTATCGGCGCTTCGCCCGCGGTCGGCCCGGCGCCATAGTCGTCGAGGCGACCGGCATCCGCGACGTGCCGAGCGGCCCCTTGCTGCGCATCGGCCACGATCGCTTCCTTCCGGGCCTGCGCCGCCTCGTCGAAACCGTCCGACAAGAAAGCCGCGGCCATACGCGCCTTCTCATCCAGCTCATCGATTTCCTCGTCATCCGCCGCCGGCCCGATCCCGGCGCTTTCTTCCGGCGCTTTCTCGTCCTCACCGACCGCCACCGCGAGGCTCTGGGCGGCGGGCTCGATGACGAGATTCGCGAGCGCCTGGCGATGCTGCCCGAGGCCGAGCTGCCCCGCATCCTCGCCCCGCGCGAGCTCGAAGCGCTGCGCTTCGGCTATCGCGAGCGCGTCACCGACATGAAGCGGGAGCACATCCGCCGTCTGCCGGAGACGCTTCCCGATCTCTTCGCGGCGGCGGCGGCGCGGGCGCGCGAGGCCGGGTTCGACGGCGTCGAGCTCCATTACGCGCATGCCTATACGATGGCCTCCTTCCTCTCGGCCACCAACACGCGCCCGGACGGCTATGGCGGCAGCCGCGAGCACCGCGTGCGCCTGCCGCTCGAAGTCTATCACCGCGTGCGGCGGCGCGTCGGCGGCGATTTCGCCATCGGCTGCCGGTTCCTTGCCGAGGAGTGCGTCGCCGGCGGCAGCACGCGCGAGGATGCCGTCTATTTCGGCCGCGAATTCGCCAGCGCCGGGATGGATTTCCTCTCGACCTCGCGCGGCGGCAAGTTCGACGATGCGAAGCAGCCGGCGATCGGCGCCGCGGCCTACCCCTATACGGGTCCCAGCGGCTATGAGTGCATGCCGCAATATCTCTCCGACGAGACAGGTCCGTTCGGGCGGAACGCGGCGGCGACGGCGGAAATTCGCGCGGCCATTCGCGCCGCCGGCTTCGCGACGCCGGTCGTCTGCAGCGGCGGCGTCCACAATTTCGAGATGGCCGAAGCGATGCTGGCGCAAGGCGTCTGCGATATCATCGGCGCCGCCCGGCAGTCGCTTGCCGATCCCGACTGGTTCCGGAAGCTGGCGCTCGGGGAAGGGCGGATGATCCGCCTTTGCCAATACACCAACTACTGCGAGGGGCTCGACCAGAATCACAAGCCGGTGACCTGCCAGCTCTGGGACCGCACCGGGCTCGACGCGCCGGGCGTGCGGCTGACGGCGGACGGCAAGCGCCGGCTCGTTGCGCCGGACTGGGAGCCGGCCGGCGAGGAAAGCTGTTGAGGCGGCCGCGGCCGACATGGTATCAAAAATAGGACGATAATAAGATAGGCCCACCCGAGCGGGTGGTTGGTTTCAGGCAAATGAAGGGAATCGGCCGGCGATGACATGGACGGAGCTCGCGACCGAGATCGTCGACCGCGCCGTCTTCGATCGCGCCGTCCGCCGGCTGCGGGACGCGCGGGTCGTGCTGCCGAGCTTCGCGCAGCTCGCCGATCCGGAGACGATCCCGGAGACGCTCACGGCCGGTCTCGACCGGCTCGATCCCGACGCGGCGGAGCCGAGCAATCTCTTCCGCGTCCATTGGTACAACGACGCGGCGCGGCGGGGGCGGCGGGCGACACCGCTCTATCTCGATTTGCCCGAGGAGCTGACGCAGACGAAGGCCCGCATCCTTGTCGCCCTGGGCCGCGCCTTCCCGATGATCGGCGCCCACAAGGTGCTCGCCGCCTATGGCTGCCTGGTGCCGCGCCTCGTCACCGGCCAGTTCGATCCGGAGCGCCATCGGGCGGTGTGGCCCTCGACCGGCAATTACTGCCGCGGCGGCGTCGCCATCTCGCGCATCCTCGGCTGCCGCGGCGTCGCCGTGCTGCCGGGCGGCATGAGCCAGGAGCGCTTCGATTGGCTGGCGCGGTGGGTGAGCCACCCCGAGGACGTGATCCGCACGCCCGGGACGGAGAGCAACGTCAAGGAAATCTACGACAAATGCGCCGAGCTGGCGCGCGACCCGGCGAACGCCATCCTCAACCAGTTCGCCGAGTTCGGGAACTACCTCGCCCATTATGTCTGCACGGGCCCCGCCTTGCGCCGCGTCTTCGAGGCGGCGCGGGGGCGAGCGGGTGGCCTGCGCCTCGCCGCCTTCGTCGCGGCCTCGGGCTCGGCCGGGACGCTCGGCGCCGGCGATTATCTCAAATCCGAGCTCGGCGCCCGCATCGTCGCGGTCGAGGCGCTCGAATGCCCGACCATGCTCGAGAACGGCTATGGCGAGCACAATATCCAGGGCATCGGCGACAAGCACATCCCGTTCATCCACAACGTGATGAACAGCGACGTCGTCGTCGGCGTCTCGGATCGCAGCACCGATGCGCTCGACCTCCTCTTCAACAGCGATGTCGGTCGGCGTTACCTGACGCAGCGCCGCCGCCTCGATCCTGATCTGGTCGGCGCGCTCGACGGGCTCGGCCTCTCCGGCATCGCCAATGTCCTCGCCGCCATCAAGACGGCGCGCCGCCTCGATCTCGGAAGCGGGGACGCGATCGTCACGGTCGCGACAGACAGCGCCGCCATGTATGGCAGCGAGCGGCGCAAATTCGCCGCGACGCGCTATCCCCAGGGCTTTGACGAGGTCAATGCCGGCGAGGTCTTCGGCCGCCATCTCGAAGGCATCGCCGACGATCACGTGCTGGAGCTCGGCGCCGCCGAGCGCCGGCGCATCTTCAATCTCGGCTACTACACCTGGGTCGAGCAGCAGGGCGTGCCGATCGCCGAGTTCGACCGCCGGCGCGACCAGGGCTTCTGGCGCGGCCTGCAGGCGGCGGTCCCGCGCTGGGACCGCCTCATCGCGGAGTTCAACGCCGCCACCGGCCTCAACCGGCCGGGGTGAACGGAGGAGAGGGGTGAGCGAGGCTTATCTGGAGCTGCGCCGCAGGACCGCCGAGCGCGACCGCAGCCTGCGCGAGAAGGTGATGTCGCTCGAAGAGGCGGCGGCGCTCGTCAAGGACGGCGACAAGGTCGGGATCGGCGGAAGCACGCTGTCGCGGACGCCCATGGCGATGATCTGGGCCCTGATCCGTGCCGGGAAGAAGCGCCTGTCCTGCTCGCGCAGCATCATGTCGAGCGAAGGCGAGCTGCTCTTCGGCTCCGGCGCCTCGGAGCATGTGCTGACGAGCTGGTTCAGCCAGGGCATCGTCTGGGGGGTCTCCAAGGTGATGCGCCTCTATACGGAATCGAAGCGGGCGCGGTTCGAGGAATGGAGCCATATGGCCGTCGGCATGCGCTTCAAGGCCGGCGCCATGGGCGTACCCTTCCTGCCGATGCGCTCGATGATGGGATCGGGGGTCCTGGCACGCCTTCCCGATGCGCGTCAGATCGACTGCCCCTTCACGGGCGAGAAGCTGGTGCTCGTGCCGGCGCTCAACCCCGATGTCGCGCTCATCCATGTCCAGCGCTGCGATGCGTTCGGCAACGCGCAGATGGACGGGCTGCAATTCATGGACATCGACCTCGCGATGGCGGCGAACCGTGTCATCCTGACGACGGAGCGCATCGTCTCCAACGACCAGATCCGCCGAGCGCCCGACCAGACGAAGATCCCGTTCATGGCGGTCGACGCCGTCGTCGAGGTGCCGTTCGGCTGCGCGCCGCACGAGTGCTATGGCGTCTACGAGCCTTTCTTCAAGCATCTCGACATGTATGCCGAGCTCATCCGCAAGGACCCGGCAAAGGGCATCGCGCATTATCTCGACCGCTATGTCTACGGCCCGAAGAGCTGGACCGAATACCTGTCCCTGATCGGGGTCGAGGAGATGTTGGACGCGGCACGCCGCGGGAGGCGCATTCATGACGACTGAGACCATGACCCGCGCCCGGCAGCGCGACTACACCGCGAGCGAGCTGCTGGCGGTGATGGCGGGACGCCTCCTCGAGGACGGGCAGGTCGTCTTCGCCGGCGTCGGCATTCCGCTCCTCGCCGCGACGCTGGCGCAGCGCCTCCACGGGCCCGGCCTCACCATCCTCTTCGAAGGCGGCACCATCGGCGCCTTCGTCGAGCCGGGACAGCTCCCGCCCTCGACCAACGAGCAGCGCTGCACGCGCCGCGCCAATATGGTGCTGAGCAGCACCGACGTGCTGCTGCTTCTCCAACGCGGCTATGTCGATATCGGCTTCATGGGCGGCGCGCAGATCGACCAGTACGGGAATCTCAACAGCTCCTTCATCGGCGATCCCGAAAATCCGACGACGCGCCTTCCCGGCACCGGCGGCGGCAACGACATTTCGAGCCTGACGCAGATGATCGTCGCGATGAAGCACGAGAAGCGCCGCTTCGTCGAGAAAGTCGATTTCATCACCAGCCCCGGCTTCATCCGCGGCGGCACCAGCCGGCGCGATGCCGGGCTTCCCGCCGGCGGCATGTACCGCGTCGTCACCGACCTCACGGTCATGGGGTTCGACGAGCAGACGAAGCGCATGAAGGTGCTGGCGCTCCATCCCGGCGTCAGCCTCGAAGAGGTGCGCGACAACACCGGCTTCCCGCTGCTCGCCGCCGACCGGATCGAGACGACGGAGCCGCCGAGCGAGCGCGAGCTCCAGGTGCTGCGCCACCTCGATCCCGACAAGCTCTATATCGCGTGAGGCAAGGCAAGCTCGTCATTGCGAGCCGCAGGCGAAGCAATCCAGCAACGCTCAGCGACACTGGATCGCGTCGTCGCCCCGCTCCTCGCGATGACGAATTAACGGAACGATCTCATCGGGGAACATGATGGCTGGATTGTCGAACACCTTCGGAATCGCGATGCGGAACTTCACCGCCTTCCCGCAGATGCCGGACGCGCAGGAGCTCGTCGAATACGGCGTCCGGATGGAGCAGCTCGGCTTCGATTCGCTGTGGGTGTGGGACCATATCCTGCTCGGCGTCGATCCGCATTTCCCGATCATCGATTCGCTGTCGCTGCTGACGGCGGTCGGCGCCCGCACGAAGCGCATCAAGCTCGGCACCGGCATTCTCATCCTGCCGCTGCGCAACCCGCTGCTGCTGGCAAAGCAGCTCTCTGGCATGGACCAGCTGACGCAGGGGCGCCTTCTCCTCGGCATGGCCTCGGGCTGGTACAAGCGCGAATTCGATTCGGTCGGCGTGCCGTTCGAGAAGCGCGGCAAGATCATGGACGAGAACCTGACGATCATGACGCGCCTGTGGACCGAGGATCTCGTCGTCGGCGACTACCCGCCCTATCACATGAAGGGCGCGGTGATGTTCCCGAAGCCCTATCAGCGCCCGCGCCCGCCCATCCTCATCGGCGGCTATGTCGACCGCGTGCTGAAGCGCGCCGGCGTCGCGGGCGATGGCTGGCTCACCTACTTCTACACGCCGGAGAGCTTCACCAAATCCTGGAAGAAGGTCTGCGATTTCGCCGCCGAGGCCGGCAAGGATCCGAAAACCCTCCTCAACGCCAATCAGCTGCCGATCATGGTCGGCAAATCGCGCGCCGCCGTCGAAGCGCCGATGATGGAATGGCTCTCGAAGGAATGGGACTACGCCTCCTGGAGCGAGTCGACCAAGGATTCGGCGATCATGGGCACCGTCGATGAGTGCGTTGAGCAGCTTCAGGCGCATCTCGATGTCGGCGTCCAGAAGCTGATCTTCGTCCCCTACCAGTACCGTGCCGACCAGGTCGAGGTGATCGCCAAGGAGATCATTCCGCGGCTGCGCAAGTAGGGGGCCAGCTCACGAACGTCCCTCTCCCGCAAGGGGAGAGGGAGGGGCCCTCACTCTAACGCTCTCCCGCAAGCGGGCGAGGGAATTCTGGCGAGCGCTGATACTTCCGCGCCGGCGTGTTGACTACCGCGGCGAGCGGCGCCGCGGCGAAGGCGGCGCGGCGGCGCTCGCCGGCGGCGGGCTCGTAGAGCGTCGTGCGGAGGAAAGGCCGGCGGCCCGAGGATTCGATCATCGCCTCCATGCGCTGCGGCGACATCTCCTCGCCGTGGATGGCGCCCGCCGAGCGGGTGATCGTCTCGTTCATGAGGGTGCCGCCGAGGTCGTTGACGCCGGCATCGAGGCAGGCCGCGACGCCCCGCGGTCCGAGCTTGACCCAAGAGGCCTGGATGTTGGCGACATGCGGATGGAGCGCGAGGCGCGCCACCGCATGCATCAGTACGCATTCGCGGAAACTCGGCCCGCGGCGGGCGCGTCCCTTCAGATAGATCGGCGCCTCCATATGGACGAAGGGCAGCGGGATGAACTCCGTAAAGCCGCCTGTCTTCATCTGAAGCGCGCGGATGCGGAGGAGGTGGCGCGCCCAATGCACCGGCCGCTCGACATGGCCGAACATGATGGTCGCCGTGCTGCGCAGGCCGAGCGCATGCGCCGCTTCCATGACGGCGAACCATTCCGCCGTCGTGATCTTGTCGGGGCAGATGATGCGCCTTACCTCGTCGTCGAGAATCTCGGCCGCGGTGCCGGGCAGCGTCCCGAGGCCCGCCTCGCGCAGCGCCAGCAGGAAATCCGAAACGCTCAGGCCGATCGTCGCCGCGCCCTGCGAGACTTCGAGGGCGGTGAAGGCATGGACATGGATGTCGGGTGCGGCCGCCTTCACGGCGCGGCAGACCTCGAGATATGTCCGGCCGGTATAGTCCGGATGGATGCCGCCCTGCATGCAGACTTCGGTGGCGCCGCGCGCCCAGGCTTCGCGCGTCCGCCGCTTCACCTCCTCGAGGTCGAGCGCATAGGGCCGGCCGCGCAGGTTCTCGCTGAGCTTGCCCTTGGAAAAAGCGCAGAACTGGCAGCGGTAGTAGCAGACATTGGTGTAGTTGATGTTGCGCGTGACGACATAGCTGACGCGGTCGCCCTTGACGGCGGCGCGCAGCTCGTCGGCGGCGGCGCAGACCGCGGTGAAGTCCGGCCCGCGCGCGGCGAAGAGGCCGACGATCGCGGCCTCGTCCAGCGTCTCGCCGCGCTGCGCCCGCGCGAGGATCGCGCCGAGCGTCCCGTCGATGCGGCTCGGGCGCGGCGCGGCGATGAGGGCGAGCTCGCGCTCGGGCACGGGATCGGAGGCGCCGGGCGACCACGGATCGGGGCGGGCGAGGCCATCGGCGTCGATCGCGCGCAGCACTGCCGGGCGAAGCGCCGGGGCGAGCCAGCGCTCGGGGGCGAGGGCGTAGGCAGGATAGATCGCGAGGCGCTGCTCGAGCTCCTTGCCGGCCGCATTGGTCGCGCGCTCCAGCGCAGCGAGCTGCGGCCAGGGCGCTTCGGGATTGACATGGTCGGGCGTCACCGGCGAGACGCCGCCCCAATCATTGATGCCGGCCGCGATCAGCGAGGCGAGGGCGCCCGGCTGAAGATTGGGCGGCGCCTGGATGTTCATGGCGCCGCCGAGGACGAGCCGGGCCACGGCAATCGTCCAGAGATGATCGTCGAGGCCGGGCTCCGCCGCGTCCGCCATGCGCGTCCCAGGCTTTGCGCGGAAATTCTGGATGATGATTTCCTGGAGATGCGCGTGCTCGTCGTGGAGGGCGCGCAGCGCCAGCAGCGCCTCGATGCGCTCGCGCCGCGTCTCGCCGATACCGATGAGGATGCCGGAGGTGAAGGGCACCGCGGCTTCGCCCGCGAGGCGGATCGTCTCGAGGCGCCGCGCCGGGCACTTGTCGGGCGAGCCGAAATGCGGGCCGCCGCGCTCCGAGAGCCGCTCGGCGCTCGTCTCCAGCATCAGCCCTTGCGACACCGAGACGGCGCGGAGCGCCGCGATGTCGGCGGCGGCGAGCACGCCCGGATTGGCATGCGGCAGCAGCCCGGTTTCGGTGAAGACGAGCTGCGCCATCGCCGCGAGATAGGCGATGGTGCTCGGATGGCCCAACGCTTCGAGCTCGCGCCGCGCCGCCGCGTAGCGCAGCTCCGGCTTGTCGCCCAAGGTGAAGAGCGCCTCGCGGCAGCCGGCGGCGGCGCCGGCGCGCGCGATCGCCACCACCTCCTCGGGCGTCATGTAGACGCGCTCGCCGCGCCGCGGCGGATGGGCAAAGGTGCAATAGTGGCAAACGTCGCGACAGAGCTGGGTCAGCGGGATGAAGACCTTGCGCGAATAGGTGACGATTCGGCCGTGATGCGCATCGCGCCGCGCCGCCGCCGCCGCCATGAGGGCGGGGAGGTCGTCGCTCTCGGCAAGGCGCAGCGCCTCTTCGGCCGAGAGCGGACGGCGCTCCGCGGCGCGCAAGAGGTCCAGCAGAGCACCTGTCATCCTATGCACCCTCTCCGCTTCGCGTTCAGGAGGCGTGGCCGGGCGCGGCCAGGCGAGCCTTCGCAAGCCGCGCGGCAACGCCGCAGTCTTGGAGAAAGACGTAGCTCCGCGCCGGCGATGGACGAGTGAGGAACGCGGCGATGTCTTCGGGCCGGTCGAGATCGAGCCCGATGCCGGGAAGGCGGAGGATCAGAGGCTCGATGCCGCGACGGAGGGCCGCCTCCTGGTGACGGAAGAAGCTGCGCGTTCCGAAGGCGAGCGGGATCGCACCGACGGGAGCCAATGCCACGGCGTTCGAGCCCATATCCGCAAGCGCTGGCGCCAGGGTGACAGAGGGGGCGGGCCGCATCGCCGTCAGGACCTCGGCGAATTCCGCGGCGCTTGCCAAAGGAATGTCGGCGGGGACCGCGAGCATGCCTTCGGCGCCGGCCGCCGCGAGTTGCGCCGCAGCGGCCGTCACCGCCGCGGTCGGTCCGTCATGCCGCAGATCGGTCATGAGCCGGGCGTCGAGGCGCCGCGCCGTCGCCGCCAGCTCGGCGTCGCGAGTGACGACGAGGAGGCCGGCCAACCCCGGCACGGCGGCAAGCGCGCCGAGCACGTCCTCGAGCATGGCGCAGGCAAGGGCCTGCCGCTCGGCAAGGCTCAAGAGACCGGCGAGGCGCTGCTTTGCCGCCGAGAGATCCTTCGCCGGCACGACGGCCCAGATGCCTCGCCCTGTCATCGAGCGCCGCCTTTCCGCGCGTCCAGCCGGATGCCGAACTCGAGCACGCGGCGGGCGAGCGCCACGCGGTCATCGAGGCTCTGCATCAGCGTCCGCGTGACCGCGACCGGAATGGGGAGGTTCCGTGCCTCGGCGGCATCGGCTTCGTCGAGGACGAGGCCGTCGATGAGGCCGTCGTAATGGCGGGCGATCGCCGCCTGCGTCTGCGGAATGCCGAGTTCGGCCATGATCTTCGCGGCCGGTCCCTTGACCGCCTTTCCGGCGATGAGCGGCGAGACCGCGACGACCGGCGCGGCGCAGTCCGCGAGCGCGGCGCGCAATCCCGGGAGGGCGAGGATGGGATCGATGCTGAGATAGGGGTTCGAGGGGCAGATGACGACGAGGGCGAGGTCGGCCGCGGCGAGCGCCGACAGCAGCGCCGGATTGGGGGGCGCGCTCTCGGCGCCGTCGAAGCGGATCCGCCGCACGGCGGGGCCGCAGCGCAGGCGCACGAAATAGTGCTGGAAGGGGAGGGTGCCCTCGGAGGTCTCAACCATCGTCCGCACCGGCGCGTCGCTCATCGGCAGGAGCGCCGAAGCAAGGCCGAGGCGGCGCGCGAAATGCGCCGTTATCGCCGTCAGGCTCTCGCCGGCACCCAGGCGCCGCGTGCGCTCGACATGCGTCGCGAGGTCGCCGTCGCCGAGGCGGAACCAGCTCTCGCCGCCGAGCGCTTCAAGGGCGCGCATGAACGCCCAGCTCTCATCGCGGCGGCCCCAGCCGGTCTCGGGGTTGGCGAGCCCGGCGAGGGTGTACATCACCGTGTCGAGGTCGGGCGAGACGTGGAGGCCCAGATGCTCGAAATCATCGCCGGTGTTGCAGACGAGGAGGAGATCGCCCGCCGGCAGCACCCGGTCGAGGCCGAGGGCGAGCTTCGCGCCGCCGACGCCGCCGCAGAGCGCGACAACCTTGCCGCGGCGCGCCTCCGGCGACGATTTCCGTCGCCGTTCCGACACCGCGCTCCCTCCGCCCTCGGCGCTCACCGGAAGAGGTCGGTCTCTTTGGGGCGGATGAGGGCGCGCGCCGGGCGCTCGGGCCTTGCGCCCCAATCGACGCCGCGCACGAGCACGGCCGGCCGGCCCTCCGCCGCCTGGCCCATGACGAGCGAAGCGGCGGCGGCGATCTCGTCGGCGAGCGCGATCTGCGTCACGCGGAGAGGACGGCCGAAGAGATCGGGCTCGCCCACCATATCGGCGAGCGCCGGCAGGCCGGAGGCGCCGAGCGCGACGCCGACGACGCCGTTCCGCCAGGCGCGGCCGAAGCTGTCATTGATGAGGACGGCGAGCGCGACGCCGAAATGCGCTTCGAGGCGCTGCCGCAGCTGGGCGCAGGTTCCGTCCGGGTCGCGCGGCAGCAGCAGCACGCGGCCGTCGCCCGAGGGATGCTCGATATTCGACTGGTCGACGCCGGCATTCGCCATGACGAAGCCGAGGCGATGCGCGGCGATCAGGATGTCGCGGCGATAGCGCACGATCTCATCGGATTCGCCGAGGATGATCTCGACGAGGCGCGGATCCTTTCCCGTCTCCTCGGCGAGCCGGCGGGCGCGGGGCGAGGGGCTGACATCGGCGAGATCGACATAGCGACCCTCCGCCTTCGAGACGATCTTCTGCGCCAGGACGAGCACGTCGCGCTCGCGCAAGGCGAGGTCGGCGGCCGCGATCGCCGCGATCAGAATCGCCGCGAGATCGTCGCCGGGGCGGATGAGCGGCACGCCCGGCACGGCGATCAGGCTGACCGTTGTTGCCGCCATCGCAAACTCCGACCGTCACTCGGCCGCGGCGCCGAAGGACCCCGTGATGCGAATGCCGGCGCCCTCGACCTTGTAGCGCCTGTTAATGCCGATCAGCACCGAGGTCAACGCCTCGGCGGCGACGGAATTCGCCAGCGGCCCGGCATCGATGCCGCGCAGACCGATGGCGCGGGCGAGGGCGATGACCTGCTCGCACGCCGCCCGGTCATTGCCGCAGACGAGCACGTCGCAATCGATGGGGCTGCCCGTCCGCAGCTTCTGCGCCGCCACGTTGTGAAAGGCGGAGACGACGCGCACGCCGTCGCCGAGGAGGCGCTGCGCCGCCACCGCCGCCGAGCCTTCGGGCGGAAGCTGAACCGTCGCCACCTTGGGCGGGACAAGCGGCACGGTCGTGTCGACGACGATCTTTCCGGCAACGGCGGCGCGGATCGCTGCGAGCGTCGCGCTGTGGCTGGCGAAAGGCACCGTCAGGATGACGACGTCGCCGGCGCGCGCCGCCGCCGCGTTGTCGAGACCCGTCACCGTCGCCGCGATCGCCGCGGCGGCGGCCTCGGCCTTCGCGGCCTCGCGCGAGCCGATGATCGTCGGATAGCCGGCCGCCGCAAAGCGCGTCGCGAGGCCGGTGCCGAGCGCGCCGGTGCCGCCGATTACGGCGATGCTCGGAAGGCAAGGGGTCATGGGAAGGGGTCTCGTGTCCGCAACAATGATGCTGCATCTCCTCGTTGCCCGACCGTCGCAATCTCCCTCTCCCGCTTGCGGGAGAGGGTAGGGGTGAGGGCCGAGTCACTGTGGTGCGGAGGTTTGAATCCTGCTGCGGCGCCCCTCACCCTGCCCTCTCGCCGCAGGCGGGGAGAGGGTTCTGTGAAGGCGCATGCGGGAGAAGGAATTTTGAGGACCGCCAGCATCCTAGCCGAGCTTCATCTTCGGCAGCGGCAGCACCTCGACGCCGGCGGCTTCGAGACCTTGCCGCACGGCGCGCGCCGCCAGCACCGCGGTCGGCTCGTCGCCATGGACGCAGAGGCTGTCGATCTTGCGCGGCAGGCGCTTGCCGTGGCGCGAGACGATCTCCTCCTCGACGATCATGTGGACGACGCGGTTCTTGATCTCCTCGGGATCGTGCAGCACGGCGCCCGGGATCTTGCGCGAGGTGAGATTGCCGTCATCGTCGTAGAGGCGGTCGCAGAAGCCCTCGCGCGCCAGCGGCAGGTCGAGCTTCACCGCCGCCGCCTCCATCTGCGAGCCGGCGAGGGCGACGTAGATGATCGAGCGATCGACAGTCTTGATGGCGCGGCCGATGGCAAGGGCGATCTCGATCTCCTCCGCCGCGATGTTGTTGAGCGCGCCATGCGGCTTCAGATGCGTCACCCTCTCGCCGGCATAGGCCGCCATCCCCTGCAGGGCTCCGATCTGGTAGGCCACCATATATTCGAGATCGCGCGGATTCATGTCGATGCGCCGGCGGCCGAAGCCCCAGAGATCGTTGAAGCCGGGATGGGCGCCGATGCTGACGCCCTTCTCCTTGGCGCGCGTCACCAGATGGTGCATGACGTTGGGGTCGCCGGCATGGAAGCCGCAGGCGATGCTGGCCGAGCCGATGATGTCGAGCAGGGCATCGTCATTGCCGATCTTCCAGGCGCCGAAGCCCTCGCCCATATCCGCGTTGAGATTGACCTGCCGCGCCATCCTTCCCGCCTCCCGCCGGCGCCGAACCCGCGCAAACCCCTGTTCCGCGCGCTGGTTTCCGGGCCGTCCATATGGTACTAAGTTCCAGACGATGATAAGATAGTCCTGCTCGGCGCGGCAACTGGTTTGTCGGTCCCTCCACCGGCCCTCCGTCCGCCGCGCCGTGGTCCACAGAATCGAGGTCCGGGCTTGCGGGTCAGGTTTCTCCCGAGCGCAGACAGCGCGATCGCGGTCGAGTTCTCCGACCGGATCGACCGGGCCGTGAGCGAGCAGGTGCTGGCCCTCGCCGCCCGTGTCGACCGGGCGCAGCTTGCCGGCGTGGTCGAGACGGTGCCGACCTTCCGCTCGCTCATGATTCACTACGATCCGCTGCGCATCGCAGCGAGCGAACTCGTCGCCGCGGTGGAGACCCTGCTTGCCGGTGCGGCCGAGCGCGCGCCGTCGCGGCGGCTCTGGCACGTGCCGGTCTGCTACGAAGGGGAACTCGCCCCGGATCTCGCCGAGGTGGCGGCGCGGACGGGGCTCGCACCCGACGAGGTCATCCGCCTCCATGCTGGCCGACGCTACCACGTCTATATGATCGGCTTCCTGCCGGGTTATCCCTATATGGGTGATCTGCCGGAGGCGCTGGTGCTGCCGCGCCGCGTCGATCCGCGCCTGCGCGTCCCGCCGGGCTCGGTCGCCATCGCGACGAGCATGACGGCGATCTATCCGCATGAGAGCCCGGGCGGGTGGCATCTCATCGGCGCGACGCCGATCCGTCTTTTCGACGACGCCTGGCCGCAGCCGGCGCTTCTGGCGCCGGGCGATGCGGTGCAGTTCGAGCCGATCGACCGGGCCGCCTTCGCCGAGCTGGCGGCGGCGGTGACGCGCGGCGACTACGAGGTGCCCCACGAAAGGCTCGCCGCATGAGGCGGGCGCTCAAAGTCGTGGCGCCCGGCCTCCACACGACGGTTCAGGATCTCGGCCGCTACGGCTACCAAGCGGCAGGCGTGCCGGTATCGGGCGCTCTCGACGCCGAGTGCTTTCGCCTGGCGAACCGGCTCGTCGGCAATCCCGACAACACCGCCGCCCTCGAAATCCTCTATCAGGGCCCGACCCTCGAAGTCGCGGCCGACCGCGTTCTCGTCGGCCTCGCCGGCGGCGATGCCGAGATCGAGCGGCTGGGAGACCGGCGCCGCGTGCTCGGCGGCTGGCGCAGCGTCGAACTGCGCCGCGGCGACAGGTTCCGCATCGGCCGGCTCGGCACCGCCGCCTGCTGCTACCTGGCGGTGGCGGGCGGCATTGCCGTCGAGCCCTGTCTCGGCAGCGCCTCGACCTTCGTCCGCGGCGGCTTCGGCGGCTTCGCCGGGCGGGCGCTGCGCGAAGGCGACCTCCTGCCGCTCGCCGAGGATGCGGAGGCGATGGCGGAGCTGCGCCTCAAATCACCGCCGGATCCGGGGCTCGACCGGATCATCCGAATCGTTCTCGGGCCGCAGCAGGATCACTTCACCGAGGGCGCCATCGAGACGCTGCTCGGCGCCGAATTCGCCGTCTCAAAGAGCGCCGACCGCATGGGGCTGCGGCTCGACGGGCCGCGCCTCCAGCATCGCGACGGCTACAACATCGTCTCGGACGGCATCGCCACCGGCGCCATCCAGGTGCCGGGGTCGGGTCAGCCGATCCTGCTGCTCGCCGACCATCAGACGACGGGCGGCTATCCGAAGATCGCGACGGTCGTCTCGGCGGATCTCCCGGTCGTCGGCCGGCGCCGTCCCGGCGATCGCATCCGCTTCCGCGCGGTCGAGGTGGCCGAGGCCGAGCAATTGCGCCGCGACAGCGAGGCGGCGCTCGCGGCCTTGACGGCAGCGATGAGCGCCGCGGCCGCGGCAGAGGAGATCGATCACGACCTCCTCCACCAGCTCAACCTTATCAGCGGCGTCGTCGCCGGAGACGAATAGGCGGCAGAAGCAGGGAACGGGCAGGCATGACGAAATTGGCGAAGACCTTCCGCTTGAGCCAGATTCCGCTCTACATCCAGGTCGCGACGATGCTGCGCCGGCGCATCGAGGAAGGGCAGTGGGCGCCGGGCGACAAGATCTCGACGATCGAGGAGCTGCAGGAGGAGTTCGGGGTCGCGCGGGTCACGATCCGGCAGGCGGTCGAGCTCCTCGAGAAGGAGCAGCTCGTCTCGCGCCAGCAGGGCAAGGGCACCTTCGTCGCGCAGACGCTCGAAGACCGGCGCTGGCTCAAGCTCGATACGAGCTGGGCCTCGCTCGTCGGCACGATCAAGGACAATGTCCCGAAATTCCTGCCGGTCGGCGCGCCGCCGCGGCCGCCGCGCCTGCGGCCGGGGGAGGGGCGGCCGGCGGCGGACTACGTCTATCTCCGCAGCGTGCAATCGCGCGGCAATCGCGCCTATTCCGTCGTCGGCTGCCATCTCGCCAAGGCGATCTACGACCGCGACCCGGCGGCCTTCCGCAAGCATCCGGCCCTGCCGATCGTCGCCGCGATGAAGGACGTGGCGATCGCCTCGGCGCATCAGACGCTGGTCATCGGCAGCGCCGATCCCGAGACGGCGCGGCTCCTCAAACTGCCGCTCAACGCGCCGACGGCGGAAGCGCATTGCGTCGTCATCGACCGCGAGGGCGTCGCGCTCTACGTCGCCGACATCATCTACCGCGGCGACTGCATCGCCTTCGAATTCGACATGAAGATCTGAGCGCTCACCCGCGATCCGGTCTCCACAAGACGTTTTCGAGGGCGCGGCGGCTCGGCGGCTTGCCCGGCTCCGCGGGCGCGCCGAGCGTGACGAGCGCCTGCGGCTGCCACCCTTTCGGCAGGTCGAGCGCCTCCGCGACCGTCTGCGGGCAGAAGAGCGGGGCGCACATCCAGCAGGCGCCGAGGCCCTCCGCATGGGCGGCGAGCAGCAGGTTCTGCGTCGCCATCGCCGTGCTCTGCACCGCCATCATGTGCTCGGCGCGCTGGCGCTTGTCGGGGTAGCGGTCCATATCCGCCATATCGAGGGCGATGATGATGACGCAGGGCGCCTCGGTGATGCGGGCGTAGGAGCGCGCCACGTCACGCTCGACGGCCTCGCGCGGATCGCCGTCCGCGAGGCGGTCGGCGCGCAGCCTCTCGCCCATGGCTCGCGACAGGCGGTCCTTCTCGGCAAAGGCGGTGAGCACCGCGAAGCGCCAGGGCTGCCGGTTATGCGCGGAGGGCGCCCAGCAGGCCGCCGTCAGGATGCGGCGCAGCACCGCCGCCGGAACGGGAGCCGGACCGTAGCGCCGGATCGAGCGGCGTCCCGACACCAGCTCGTACCAGGGCCGCGCCCGCGCCGGTTCCTCCTCTTCCGTGCCGTCCAAGCTCCCCTGCCGATCCGGCGTGCCGCCCGCGCCGGGCGTGCTGCTCGTTGACGCTGTGATCATCCGCTTATATCGTCGTCCTAAAGTTAGGACATCCCGCGCTACGCGGCGTCGCCCGCGGGCGGAGGATGCGAGGGGAAGCGACGGGCCGCAACCGATTTCGGACGATTGTTCGGCCCGGGCTGCCGTTTCGGATGGAGGCTTGCGCGATCCGCGAGTCCGGCACCGAGAGAGGGAGGAAGGCAATGACGAGATGGCGATTGACGGCGTTTGCCGCGGCCGCGCTGCTGGCCGTAGCGGCCGTTCCGGCCCGCGCCCAGGACAAGCTGGTCGTCGATATCTGGGGCGGCAATTGGCGCGACGGCGCCAACGAGGCGATCGCCAAGGAATTCACGAAACGCACCGGGATGCCGGTCGAGTTCATCACCGGCGGCACGATCGACCGCCTGACCAAGGCGAAGATCAATAAGGGCCATCCCGAGTCCGATGTCACGATCACGACGAGCCATGTCGGCTACCTCTATTTCTCGGACGGCTTGTTCGAGAAGCTCGACATGAGCAAGATCCCGAACGCCAAGGACCTGTTCCCAGTCGCGATCCGCAGCCCCTACACGATCGGACTCTATTCCTACGTCTATACGCCCGCCTTCCGCACCGATTTGATGCCGAAGGGCTACAAGATCACCTCCTGGCGCGATCTGTGGGCGCCCGAGGTCAAAGGCAAGCTCGGCCTACCGGATTTCGATCCGAGCCATATCATCATCGTCTCGGCGATCCTGTCCGGCGGCAGCGCCGCCAATTGGAAGGTCGGCATCCCGCTCCTTGAAAAGCTGAAGCCCAACATCAAGACCTTCTACCAGTCCGATGCGACGAGCCAGGACCTGATGAAGAGCGGCGAGACGCCGGTCCAGGTCCTGCTTTCGATCAACGGTTTCCACCAGATCTCGCAGGGGATCCCGATCACCATCGCCATTCCCAAGGAAGGCGCCGTCGTCGGCATCGACGCCATCGGCATCACGCAGGGAACCAAGCACAGCGCCGCCGCGCACGAATTCATCAACGTCGCGCTCGACGCGGCGGTTCAGGCGAAGCTCTGCGATCTCTACCGCTGCGGGCCGATGAACATGCATGCGAAGATCGACCCGGCGCTGGCGAAGCTGCCCGGCGTCTTCACGACGCCCGAGCAGTGGAAGTCGGAGGCGATCGTCGTCGATGACGAGACGCGGGCGAAGCTCCTGCCGGTCTGGAAGGACTGGTTCACCGAGAACATGATGCATTGACCGCGGCGACGCGAGGGCGCGGGACGAGGCGGGCAGAGGCGCGATCTTGAAGCACAGAGTGCCGCGGCGGCGTCCGTTCTTCCTCGCCTTCCTGCTGCCCTCGCTGCTCGCCGCGGGGCTCTTCCTCGCCGCCCTCGGCGACGTGCTGCAATACAGCTTCCGCACCTTCATCCCGGGCTCGCTCGATGTCGGCGGCTTCACTCTCGAGAACTTCCTGCGCATCGGCCGCCCGATCTATCTCTCGGTGCTGCTCGACACCGTCACCATCAGCGTTCTCACCGCACTCTTCACGCTGCTTCTCAGCTATCCCGTGGCCTATGCCCTCGTCCGCGCGCGCCGCGATTGGGTCCGCACCCTTCTCATCATCCTCGCGATCACGCCGCTCTTCACCGGCGAGATCGTGCGGACCTATGCCTGGATCCTGGTGCTTGGCTCGAACGGCTTCGTCAACAGCCTCCTCAAGGATGCGGGCCTCATCACGGCGCCGCTGTCGCTGCTCTATACCCGCTTCGGAGTGACGGTCGCGCTCGTCCAGTTCTCGATGCCGGTCATGATCATCCTGCTGGCGACCGCGATCAGCCATGTCGACCGCAACTGCGAGCGCGCGGCGGCCAATCTCGGGGCGCCGCCGCTCATGGTGTTCTGGCGGGTGACGCTGCCGCTGACCATGCCGGGCGTCATCTCCGGCACCATCGTCATCTTCGCCTGGACGATGAGCGCCTTCTCGACGCCGCAGCTCATCGGCGGCGGCAAGGTGCTGATGATCTCGAACCTCGTCTATCTGCAAGGGCTGTCGACCTTCAACTTCCCCTTCGCCGCCGTTCTCAGCCTGCTGGCCCTCCTCGTCGCCATGGGATCCCTCGGCCTCATCCGTCCGGCGATCCGGCGGCTCGAACGGCGGGTGGCGCTCCATTGAGCCCGCGCCTCGCAGCGCGGCTCGGCAGCGGGCTCTTCTGGGCCGCCGTCGCCCTCATCCTCGCCTATATGACGATCCCCGCGCTCGTCGTCCTCATGACGTCGCTCAGCCCGTCGGAGCTCCTCGAATTCCCGCCTTCGGGCCTCTCCCTCAAATGGTATGCGCGGGCGGTCTCCTACCCCGACTTCCAGGCCGCCTTCGCCAACGGCCTCATCGTCACCGCCTTCGCCTCCACATGCGCGCTCGCGGTCGGCTCGGCCTTCGCCTATCTCATCGACCGCTACGTGTTTCCGGGGCGCGCGGCGCTCGAAGCGGTTCTGTCCTCGCCGCTCATCGTCCCGCATTTCACGACCGGCTTCGGCTTCCTCCTGCTCGGAGCCGGCCTCGGCATCGGGCGGAGCTACCTCCTCGTCATCCTCGCCCATGTCATGCTGGTTCTGCCTTTCGTCATCCGCAGCGTCTATGTGAGCCTCCGCAACCTCGATCCCCATCTCGAACGGGCCGCGGCCAATCTCGGAGCGTCGCCCTGGCGGGTCCTGAGCCGCGTCACCTTGCCGCTGCTGCTGCCCGGCATGGCGGGCGGCTGGCTTGTCGCCGCCATCCTCTCGCTGACGGAATTCACCGCCTCGCTCTACGTCACGGCGGAGCGGACGCAGACCCTGCCCGTCGCCATGTACACCTACATCCGCGAATATACGGATCCGACGATTGCCGCCATTGCGGCGCTCCTCATCCTCGGCACGACGGCGCTCATCTTCGTCGCGAACCGCTATCTCGGCCTTCGCCGCATTCTGTCGATCGATGCGCACTGAGGACGAGGCAATGGGGCAGGGAGCGGCGGCCGGCACGCCGCCCTTCGCTGCCGAAACCGCGGTCGAGCTCGTCGGCGTCGGCAAGAGCTTCGGGCCGGTCACGGCGGTGCGCGAGCTCAGCCTCGCCATCCGCCGCGGCGAGGTCCTGACGCTGCTGGGACCGAGCGGCTGCGGCAAGACGACGCTCCTCAACATGATCGCCGGATTCGAGGAGCCGAGCGCCGGCCGGATCCTCATCGACGGCCGCGACGTGACCGAGGTGCCGCCTTATCTGCGCGACACCGGCATGGTCTTTCAGAGCTACGCGCTCTTTCCGCATATGGACGTCTTCGAGAACGTCGCCTTCGGCCTGCGCATGCGCAAGCTGCCGAAGGCGAAGATCGCGGCCGAGGTCATGCGCGCCCTCGAGATGGTGAAGCTCGGAGGCCTCGAACGGCGGCGCGTCCGCCAGCTTTCGGGCGGGCAGCAGCAGCGCGTCGCTCTGGCGCGCGCCATCGTCCTCCGCCCGAAGGTGCTGCTTCTCGACGAGCCGCTCTCCGCCCTCGACAAGAACCTCCGCGCGCAGATGCAGGTCGAGCTCAAGGAGCTGCACGAGCGGACGCGCCTCACTACGCTCTTCGTCACCCATGATCAGGGCGAGGCGCTCAGCCTCTCCGACCGCATCGTCGTCATGAGCCGCGGCGAGATTCAGCAGATCGCCGCGCCCATCGAGCTCTACCGCCATCCCGCCAACAGCTTCGTCGCCTCCTTCATCGGCGAGATCAACCGCCTGCCACCGGCGCGCTGCCGGCTCAGCGGCGGCGAGATCGTCTTTTCGCTGGCGGGGATCGAATTGACCGCGGCGCGACGCGACGACCTCGCCCTCGGCGACGGTCAGCAGGTGCATCTCTTCGTCCGTCCGGAGCATCTCGCCGTCGCCGCGGAGGCGGCTGGCGGGCGTAACCGGATCGCCTGCCGGGTCGTCACGCATGTCTATCAGGGGACGCACACGCTGACGCGGGTCGAGGCTGGGGCGTTGGGCGTGCTCCAGCTCCGCGTTCCGGGCGGCGCTGTCATCGAGCGCGCGCCGCCCGGCAGCGAGATAGGGGTGGAGATCAATCTCGACGAGGCGGTGGCGCTGCCCGACTGAGAGGGGTCGAGCCTCGCGCGCTGGCCGCCGATGAGGCAATCTGCAGAGCAGCATCGCCAAGGAGCCGCAAGATGGGACGGAAATCGGTTCGGGTGGAGAGCGTCGCCGAAGCCTATCTGAGGCTGCTGGCCGCGCGCGGCGTTGACTATCTCTTCGCCAATGCCGGCACCGATTTCGCTCCGATCGTCGAAGCCTTGGCGAAGGCGGAGGCGAACGGCACCCCGGCGCCGAAGCCGATGCTGGCGGTCCACGAGAACCTGGCGATGTCGATGGCGCATGGTTACGCGATGGTCTCGGGCCGCACGTCGGCGGTGATGGTCCATGTCAGCGTCGGCACGGCCAATGCTCTGTGCGGCGCGGTCAACGCGGCGCGCGAGAACGTCCCCATTCTCTTCACCGCGGGCCGCACGCCGCTGACGGAGGAGGGCCTCGTCGGCGCACGCGACGCCTACATCCACTGGGGCCAGGAGATGTACGACCAGGCGGCGATGGTGCGCGAGCTCGTCAAATGGGATTACGAGCTGCGCAATGCCGAGCAGCTCGAAACCGTGATCGACCGCGCGCTCGGCCTCGCCCGCAGCGAGCCGCAGGGCCCCGTCTATCTGACCCTGCCGCGCGAAGTGCTGGCGGCGCCGATGGGCGAGCTGCGCTATGACGACCCCTCGCGCCGGATCGCGGCGACGGCGCCCTGCGCCGACCGCGCCGCGCTCGCCGAGGCGGCGGACATCCTGGCGGGCGCCGAGAATCCGCTCATCGTCACGACGAGCGTCGGCCGCGATCCCGCCGCCGTGCCTCTGCTCGCCGCCATCGCCGAGCGCTTCGCCTTACCGGTCGCACAGCTCTCGCCGCGCCACCTTTCGATTCCGTCCGACCATCCGATGCAGCTCGGCTTCGATCCCAACGCGCTCGTCGCCGAAGCCGATGCCATCCTCGCGCTCGAATCGGACGTACCGTGGATTCCGAGCCGAGTCTCGCCGCGCGAGGCGGCGAAGGTCATTCATCTCGGCCTCGACCCGCTCTTTCAGAGATACCCCATCCGCGGCTTCCGCTGCGACCTCGCCATCACCGCGGCGGCGGGGAGCGCGCTGGACGAGCTCGCCGGCCTCCTCGCCGAGCGTGCCGATCCGGCGCGCATCGCGGCGCGCCGCGCGCGCATCGCCAGCCGCCGCGCGGCGCAGCGCAACGAGTGGCAAAGCCTGCTCCAACGGGTGCGCGGGGCACGGCCGATTCACCCCGCCTGGGTCAGCCATTGCGTCGGCGAGGCGAAGAGCGAAGACGCGATCGTCGTCAACGAATATACGCTGATGCCGCAGCACTGCGCCTTCACGCGGCCCGGCACCTATTTCGGCTCGAGCGCGGCCTCCGGGCTCGGCTGGGGCTTCGGCGCCGCGCTCGGCGCCAAATTGGCGGCGCCCGACCGCCTCGTCATCGCGACGTTGGGCGACGGCGCCTACCTCTTCGCCAATCCCGTCGCCGGACATCACGCGGCGCGGCTGCACGACCTGCCGATCCTCGTCGTCGTCTTCAACAACGCCATGTGGAACGCCGTCCGCCGCGCGACGCTGACCATGTATCCCGACGGCGGAACGGCGCGCAGCAACCGGCCGCCCTTCATCCGCCTCGACGAGCTCCCCGCCTTCGAGCAGGTCTGCGCCGCCGCCGGCGGTTATGGCGAGCGGGTCGAGGACCCGGCCGAGCTGCCGGCGGCCCTGACGCGAGCGCTCGCGGCCGTGACGCAGGAGCGCCGCCAGGCGCTCCTCAACGTCGTTTGCGAAGCGCCCGGCGGTCCGCTCTGAGGCGCGCTGACACGCCCACGAGCCAGCCTTGCGATCTCAGCGCGACGGAAGCGCGCCGCCTCATCGGCGCCCGCCAGCTCTCGCCGGTGGAGCTCCTCGATTCCTGCATCGAGCGGGTCGAGGCCATAAACCCTGCGGTCAACGCGATCGTGACGAAATCCTACGAGCGCGCCCGCCTCGAGGTCCGGGCCGCCGAGCGCGCCGTCATGCGCGGCGATCAGCTCGGCTTGCTGCACGGCCTTCCAGCCGCGATCAAGGACCTGAACAAGACGGCCGGCATCCGCACGACCTTCGGCTCGAGCTTGTACCGCGACCACGTTCCGCTCGCCGATGAGGGCGTGGTTCAGCGCATGCGCCAACAGGGCGCAATCATCCTCGGCAAGACGACACCGGCGGTTTATTGCCGCCGACCTTTCTGCCATTGCCGAGTTTGTTAACTGTCTCGCCCTAAGCTCCCCCAACCCTGTCGTCACGACCCGAGTGCGGGGAGCATTTCTTGCCCGGACCAAGCATTCCGTCGGCCCACGCACGCCGCCGCAGCGGATGGCTCTTCTTGGGGTCAGCCTTCGGCAGACGGCCTCGCCGCTGGCTTCCGGACCGGCAGCTCATCCTTTGCGAGGCCGAAGGCGCCCGCACCATCCGCGTCTCCTTCCGCGCTCAGCTCCTCGTCCTTTGCGGCGGCGCCATCGCCGCGCTATCGACGATGGCGACCACGGGAACCTATCTCGCCCAGTACCTGCCGGCTCGCTCGGGCCCGGTGCGCCCGCTCCTCGAGGCGGCGGCGGACGCGCCGCTGATCCTTCCCGACGATGTCCCGGCCGAATCTGCGCCGTCGGCGGCGCCCGCCGCGCCGGCACCGGGCGAGCAGGCAGCGCCACCCGTCGCGGCGGTATCGCCGGACCGCGTCGCGAACTTAGAACGGGCCCTCCGCGAGGCCCAGCGGCAGCTCGGCGAAGCCGAGGCGGCGCAGCACGCGGCGCTTCGCGAGCGCGACAGCCTCGCCCTCCGCCTCGCCGACACGGAGCGACGGATGCGGCTGGCGGCGGCGCAGCATGAGGCGGCTTTGAGCCGCCTCACGCAAGAGACGCGCCGCTCGATCGACGAGGTGGAACGCATCATCGCCGCGGCCGGCCTCAGCCCCACGCGCCTGCGCAGCGAGGGCGCCGGCGAGGGGCGCGGCGGCCCCTTCGTGCCGTGGCGCAAGCATGCGGCCGCCGAGACGCCAGCCCGCGGCGACGAGGCCGTCGGTTCGGGCATCGCCCGGCTCGACGAGCTCGTGCCGCTGCTGCGCGCCATGCCGCTTTCGGCGCCGCTCCCGGATTTCGCGATCACCAGCCCGTTCGGGCCGCGCATAGATCCCTTCAACGGCCTCCGGGCGATGCATGAGGGGCTCGACATGCAGGCGTCGCTGCATACGCCGGTGGCGGCGACGGCGACGGGGCGGGTCGTCTTCGCCGGGCGGCGCCGCGATTACGGGCTGATGATCGAGATCGATCACGGCCTCGGCATCCACACGCGCTATGCGCATCTCGACCGTATCCTCGTGACCCGCGGCCAGGCGATCGCCGCGCACCAGAAGATCGGCCTGCTCGGCAGCACCGGCCGAGCGTCCGGGCCGCATCTTCATTACGAGGTCCTGGTCGACGGCGAGCCGCGCGACCCCGTCAACTTCCTGGAGGCAATGTCTCATGTTCGGAAAAGGTCATAAGCGATCCCCGACATCCGAAGGCGGCCAGGCGAACGTGCCGTCGATCATCGGCGCCGGAATGGTGATTCATGGCGATTTCAAGAGCGGCGGCGCGCTCCATGTCGACGGGACCGTCCAGGGCGACATCCATGTCCAGTCGCTCACCGTCGGCAAGGAAGCGACGATCCGCGGCGAGATTTCGGCCGAGCAGGTCAAGGTGCACGGCACCGTCGCCGGCTGCATCCGTGCGCGCGAAGTCGTGCTCGCCGCCAGCGCCAAGGTGCAGGGGGATGTGCATCACGACGTGCTGTCGATCGAGGCCGGCGCGACGCTCGAAGGACATTGCCGGCGCCGCGACGGCGGCAAACCCGATGGCGGCCGCGATGCGGCGTCCGGCGCCGGCGCGAACGAGCCCGTTCGCCTCACCCCGAAGGCGCCGGCCGAGCCGCCACCCCTCGCTCTTGCCGGAGGCTCGCGCGCCGCGGCAAAGGCTTGAGCCGGGTCCTCTCGGAAGAGAGCGGCCACGGGCCGCGGCGTCGGTGATGCGAAAGCGCGGGCGACCCGCTAAGGTCATCCTTCGCGTTTCCTTCTCGACAGCGAGGACGGCATGACCTTCGGGTTTCGCATTCATCCGGCGCCGCCGCGGCCGGCCGCGGAGCTGCTGGCCCAGCTCCGCGAGGTGGTGACACCGCATCTCAGCGACAATATGAGCCGGTCCTCGGGGACGGTCGGGCTTCGCCGCTACAATCGCGCCGGCAAGCTCGTCGGCGTCGCCCTCACCGTGAAGACGCGGCCCGGCGACAACCTCATGATCCACAAGGCGCTCGACCTGGCGCAGCCGGGCGACGTCCTCGTCGTCGATGGCGGCGGCGAGGTCGGACACGCCCTGGTCGGCGAGCTGATGAAGGCCTATGCCGAAACGCGCGGCGTCGTCGGCTTCGTCATCGACGGCGCCATCCGCGACGTCGCCGCCTTCACGGCCTCGGACTTCCCGTGCTACGCCCGCGGCGAGACGCATAAGGGACCCTACAAGGATGGTCCCGGCGAGATCCACGTTCCGGTCGCCGTCGGCGGCCTCATCGTCAATCCCGGCGATATCGTCGTCGGCGACGAGGACGGCGTCGTCGCCCTGACGCCGGCGGCGGCGCCCGAGATTCTCGCGGCGGCGCGGCGGCAGGCCGAGCGCGAGGCGAAGGCGCTGCAAGACATCCGCGCCGGGCGCTACGACCGCAGCTGGGTCGATGCGGCGCTGCGCGGGAAGGGCGTCCTGCCCTAGCGCTCGCCCAAGCGCGCGGCTCCCCCCCTCCCTAACCCTCCCCCCTCCATAACCCTCCCCCGCGAGCGGGGGAGGGCAGGGTGGGGGTGGCGGCTGCGGCAAGCCGCCGCTCGGCGCGTTCGGTTGCCGTCGAGGCTCGGCGGCCTAATTCTCTCCTTCGTCGTGCCGGCGCGCAGACCCGTGGCGCCGGCACGGCCTCGGCCGCGCTCGTAGGGAAGCCGGAACGCGATGAGCCTCGACCCCGTCCTGCTGTCGCGCCTGCAATTCGTCTGGGTGATCGCCTGGCACATTCTGCTCCCGGCCTTCACCGTCGGCAGCGCGTCCTACATCGCCGTTCTCGAAGGGCTGAGCCTCGTCACCGGCCGCGAAATCTATTTCCGCCTCTCCAGCTTCTGGATCCGGATCTTCGCCGTCTCCTTCGGGATGGGCGTCGTCTCGGGCATCGTCATGCCCTTCCAGTTCGGCACCAATTGGAGCCGCTTCTCCGACGCGACAGCGAACGTCATCTCGCCGCTTCTCGCCTATGAAGGCCTCACCGCCTTCTTCCTCGAATCGGCCTTCCTCGGCGTCCTCCTCTTCGGGCGCAAGCTGGTGCCGCGCTGGGCGCATTTCATCGCAGCGCTGATGGTGGCGGCGGGGACGCTCCTCTCCTCCTTCTGGATCCTCGCCACCAACAGCTGGATGCAGACTCCCGTCGGCTACGAGATCCTAGACGGCCGGTTCTTCCCTAAGGACTGGACGCAGATCGTCTTCAACCCCTCCTTTCCCTACCGACTCGCCCATACGGTCGTCGCCTTCTACGTGACGACCGGCTTCGTGGTGCTGGGCGTCGCCGCCTATTACCTGCGCCGCCGCCGCTTCCTCGAAGAAGGGCGGCTCATGGTGTCGATGACGCTGTGGCTGCTGACGATCCTGGTGCCGGGGCAAATCCTTCTCGGTGACCTGCACGGCCTCAACACCCTCGAATACCAGCCGGCGAAGCTCGCCGCGATCGAGGCGCATTGGCAGACGGGAAGCCGCGTTCCCCTCATCCTCTTCGCCATTCCGGACGAGGCGCGGGCGACCAATCGCGACGTCTTGGAGATTCCCGTTCTCGGCAGCCTCGTCCTGACCCACGATCCGAACGGCACCGTGCGCGGCTTGAAGGACTGGCCTGCCGATCAATGGCCGCCGGTCGCCATTCCCTTCTTCGCCTTCCGCGTCATGGTCGGAATCGGCTTGCTGATGCTGGCCCTGATCGCGGCGAGCTGGTGGCTGCGCCTGCACGACCGCCTCTTCGCCGCGGGCTGGTTCCTGCGCTGCTGCGAGCTAGCCTCGCCCCTCGGCTTCATCGCCGTGCTGGCGGGATGGGTGACGACCGAGGTCGGACGGCAGCCCTGGACGGTCTACGGGCTCATGCGCACGGCGGCTTCGGTGTCGCCCTCGCTCACCGGCGCCGACGTGCTCGCCTCGTTCATCGGCTACGGCGTCGTCTATCTCGTCATGTTCTCGGCCGGCCTCTTCTTCATGGCGCGTCTCGTCCGGCAAGGGCCGGCCGAGACGGGCGAGGGCGAGGCGCCGATCGAGAGCGGGCGCCCCGACCGCCCGGTCCGCGCCCTGCCGTCGGAGGCCGAGCCGGAGGTCGAGTCAGGGAGGGCCTCATGACGCAGACGGTCATCGATTTCGTGCCGATCTGGATGCTCATCCTCGGCTTCGGCGTCTTCTACTACGTCTTGTTCGACGGCTTCGATCTCGGCGTCGGGATCCTTTACGGCTTCGCGCCGGGGCTCGAGGCGCGCAACCTCGTCATGAACTCGATCGCGCCAATCTGGGACGGCAACGAGACCTGGCTCGTGCTGGGCGGGGTCGGCCTCTTCGCAGCCTTTCCGCTCGCCTTCGCCATCATCATTCCGGCCGTCTATTTCCCGATCCTCGTCATGCTGCTGGCCCTCGTCTTCCGCGGCGTTGCCTTCGAATTCCGCTACCGCGACGTCGCCCACATGACCTTCTGGGACCATGCCTTCTGCTATGGCTCGGCGATCGCGACCTTCGCGCAGGGCATCGTGCTCGGCGCGTTCATCCAGGGCTTTGAGGTCGATGGCCGGCAGTTCAGCGGCGGCTCCCTCGACTGCTTCACGCCCTTTTCGATCTTCACGGGCGTCGCGCTGCTCTTCGGCTACGGCCTCTTGGGCGCCGGCTGGCTCGTCCTGAAGACGCAAGGCGCGCTGCAGGACTGGGCGCGCCGGCACGGGCGCTGGTGCTTCATCGGCGTCATCGTCGCCATCGCTGTCGTCAGCGTCTGGACGCCGCTCATGCGCGCCGAGATCGCCCGGCGCTGGTTCACCTGGCCGAATATCGCCTTCCTCTCGCCCGTCCCGATCCTGACGCTGCTGCTCGCCTATTGGGAGTGGCGCTCGCTCAACAACCGCTCGGAGGTGGCGCCCTTCATCGGCGGGATGTGTCTCTTTCTCCTCGCCTATATCGGCATCGCCATCAGCCTCTGGCCGATGATCGTGCCCTACCGCTTCACGCTCTGGGAGGCCGCCTCCTCGCCAAGCACCCAGGCCTTCCTTCTCGTCGGCACGCTTTTCCTGCTGCCGATCATCCTGATGTATACCGGCTGGTCCTACTGGGTCTTCCGCGGCAAGGTGCGCGCCGAGCTCGGCTATCATTGAGGGGCCTGGCGGAGCGGCGCTCCACCAGGCATGAGGTGTCAGCTCGAGGCGCCGCCCGAGGGTTGCGCCTCGCCGGTTTCGCCCGCACCGGCAGCGGGTTTGTCGCCCGCGGCGGCGCGGTCGATGCGGCGGCCGCCGCCGGCGCCCTGGATCGCGATTTTCTGCGTCCGCTGCTGCGCCGCGTCCTTGGGCAGGGTGAGGGTGAGGACCCCGTCCTCGAAGGAGGCGCGGACACTCTCGGGCTTCACCGCGTAGGGCAGCTCGATCGAGCGCGAGAAGGCGCCATAGGAGCGCTCCATTAGATGGTAGTTCTCGCGCTCGTCCTTCTTCTCCTCCTTTCGCTCGCCGCGGATCGTCAAGACGTCGCCCGAGAGCGTGACCTCGACGTCCTTCTCGGCGACGCCGGGCATCTCGGCGATGATGCAGATTTCCTTGTCGTTCTCCTTGATGTCCATGCGCGGCGCCATCGCGGCGCGCGACATCTCTCCCGCGCCGAACGGGCCGAAGCCGCGCAGCGCCTCGTCGAACAGCCGGTTCATTTCCCGGTACATGGCGAGGAACGGATGCTCGACGCCGCGGTCGAGCGCGGATCCGCCGAAGACGCGCGGCAACAGGGATCGTGCCATCATTGCCTCCTTCTCGATTGGACAATCGGGTAACAGCGCACGCGACCCAGCGATCCCCGCTGCGCCTCGGCGGCGACGATTTCATCTCCGCAGCGTCTGCGGCGCCGCCCTGGGCGCCGGCGGCGACGCCGTCACGCCCCCCGCGCGCGCCCGAGCGTGTCCGCCATTCTGGCGCCCCGCTGTCCCATCGGCTTCGGCCGACCCTCGGTGCTGTCGCGCGCCGTCTGGTGCTCGATCTCGGCGTTGAGCTCGGCGCCGACCAGCACGACGAAGGCGCTGAGATAGAGCCAAATCAACAGCACGACCACCGCGCCGAGCGAGCCGTAGGTCTTGTCGTAGGAGGCGAACTGCCCGACATAGACCGAGAACAGCCCCGAGGCGATGATCCAGAGAACGGTGGCGATGACGGCGCCCCAGCTCACCCAGCGCCATTTCGGCTCGCGGCGCGACGGGGCGAAGCGGTAGGTCACGGCCAGCCCGATCATCACGAGGGCGATGAGAATGGGCCAGCGCAGCACTGCGGCCAGCGTCTTGCCGAAATCGCCGAGCGGAAGCAGACCGATGATGGCCGGCAGCACGGCGATGAGCGCCAGCGCGACGAGGGCGAAGGCCACGGCGCCGACGGTGAGGCCGAGAGCGATGAGCTGGAAGCGGATGATGCTGCGCTTCTCCTCCTCCTCATAGGCGGTATTGAGGGCGCTCACCATCGACGCGGTGCCCGAGCGCGCGCTCCAGAGGGCGATCAGCAGGCTGATGACGAGGCCGATGCCGAGCGAGGAGGAGGAGCGCGAGGTGAGGCTCTGGAGCTGCGCCGAAAACAGGCCGATGGCTTCCTTGGGCAGCACCCCGCGCATGCCTTCGACTTGGCGGGCGACATCGCTCGGATCGAAGACGAGACCATAGAGCGAGACGAGGGCGGTGAACGCCGAAGGAATGGCGAGGAAGGCGTAGAAGGCGACGCCCGCCGCGAGCAGCGAGGCGTTGGTTCGCGAAATGTCGTTCATGACGCGCATCGCGATGTCCCACCAGCCGAGGCGCGGAATCTCGCTCGGCCATGCGGCGCGCCGGCCGTGGAGGTCGGGCTTCTGCCCGCTGAGGGTCGCGGCGGTCCGACGGCGCGCGGCGCGCTTGGCGAGAATGCCATAAAGCGTCAGCCCGCCGGCGATGCAGCCGCCGAGGATGGGCGAGCTCGGCGGCCCGCTTGACGTCCTGCTCATCGAACTTCGCTCCGCGAGGCCATCGATCTCCGCCGCAGAATGCGTCATCTCGGCAACACGTTCTCGCGCGGAGGGTTCCCGCGGCGAGGCGCACGGGCCGGCGAATGCTTGCTGAACGGCCGTCCGCTACCGCGTTGAAAGACGCCTTTCGAAGCCTCCGCCCGCCATCACCCGGAAGTGGGGCAGCCTCCCTCCTCGTTCGCCTGGACTGGCGGTCCTGCGGACGATAACGTCGATCGATCATGGCCGCCGGCGAACAAGGCTCTCCAGGCACGCTGCCCGGCAATCATCCGCTTCGCTCGGTTGATCCCCTCACCGTGCTCGAATGCACGATGGACAACGTGCTCGTCCTCGACCGCAACTGGGCCTTCGTCTACCTGAACGGCGCCGCGCAGAACCTCTTCGCCGAAGGCCGCGATCTCCTCGGCAAGAACATCTGGGCGGAATTCCCGCATGCTCCCGAAAGCGCGTTCTTCCGCACGTGCCACAAGGTGATGAGCGAGCGCGAGGCGGCGCGCTGCCTCGACTTCAACGCCCGCCTCGGGCGCCATCTGGAGAGCAGCATCTATCCCTGGTCGGACGGCATCGTCGTCTATTTCCGCGACGTCTCCGACCGCAAGCAGCAGGAGGAGCGCCTGCGCGACAGCGAGGTGCGCGCCCGGCGGCACCTCGCGGAGCTCGAAGCCATCTACGCGACGGCGCCGGTCGGCCTCGCCGTCGTCGATACCGAGACGCGATTTCTGCGGCTGAATGAGCGCTTCGCCGCCATCGGCGGGCACCCGATCGTGTGGCATCTCGGCAAGTCGATGCGCGAAGTGGTGCCGGATCTCGCCGATATGGCCGAGGCGACCGCCCGCCGCATCGCCGAAACCGGCGAACCCGTGCTCGATCTGGAACTCAGCGGCGAGACGGCGGCGCGGCCCGGCGAGAAAAGGAGCTGGGTCGCAAGCTGGCTGCCGCTGAAGGATGCGGACGGGCGCGTCGCCAGCATCAACATCGTCGCCGAGGAGGTGACCCAGCGCAAGCGCGCGGAAAGCGCCCTCAGAGCCGCTCACGGCGAGCTGCGGGACATCCTCGAAAGCATCACGGATGCTTTCTACGCTCTCGATCGCGATCTCCGCGTCGCCTATGTCAACCAGCGGGCCGAGGCGCTGTGGAACAAGCGCGCCTCGGAAATGCTGGGCCGGCCCTTCGCCGAGGTGTTTCCGCAAGTCGTCGGCACCGAGACCTGGGCGGCGCATTGCCGCGTCAATGAAACGCGCGAGCCGGTCTATCTCGAAGGCGTCTCGAGGATCAGCGGCAGGTGGGTGGCGCGGCACATCAATCCGCGGCCCGGCGGCGGCATCGCCGTGTTCTTCCGCGACATCAGCGAGCGCAAGCGCGCCGAGGAGCAGTTGCAGGCCGCGCATCGCGAGCAGCGCGACATCCTCGAGAGCATCAGCGACGCCTTCTATGCGCTCGATGGCGAGCTGCGCTTCATCTACGCCAATGAGCAGGCCTTGGCGATGTGGGGGAAGCCGGCTGCGGACATTCTCGGCAAGACCATGCTGGAGGCGTTTCCCGGACTCGAGAAGGAAGAATCCTGGCTGGCGCAGCTCCGCGTCAACGAAACCCGCGAGCCGGCGCATCTCGAGGTCCTCTCGCCGGTGCTGAAGCGGTGGATCGGCGCGAACATCTACCCGCGCGGACCGGGCGGCGTCGTCGTCTATTTCCGCGACATCACCGAGCGCAAGCAATCCGACGCCGCCCTGCGGGCGAGCGAGCAGCGATGGCGGACGCTGACGGAAGCGATGCCGCAGCTTGCCTGGAGCTGCACCGGCGACGGCCGCAACGATTACGTGAGCCGCCAATGGCTCGAATTCACCGGCGTGCCGGAAGAGCGCCAGCACGGCTTCGGCTGGCTCCACGCGCTGCATCCCGACGACCGCAAGCCGGCGATCAAGGCCTGGATGGACGCCGTCGCGGCGCAGACGCCCTACGATGCCGAGTATCGCCTGCGGCGGTTCGACGGGGCTTACCGCTGGTTCAAGATGCGGGCGGTGCCCGAGCGCGACGCCGAGGGGAACACGGTGCGCTGGTTCGGAACCTGCACCGATATCAGCGAAATCGTCGAGGCGCGCGAGGCCCTTGCCCGCAGCCGCGACCAGCTCGAACGGCTCGTCGCCGAGCAGACGCGCCGGCTCGTTGCCGCCAACGATCGCCTTCGCGCCGAGATGGCCGAACGCGCGCGCGCCGAGGACGAGCTCCGGCAGGCGCAGAAAATGGACGCGGTGGGGCAGCTCACGAGCGGGGTCGCCCACGATTTCAACAATCTGTTGGCGGCAGTGCTCGGCAATCTCGAATTGTTGCAGAGCGAGGTGGCGACGCCACGCGGGAAAAGGCTGCTCGCCGGCGCCAGCCGCGCGGCCGAGCGCGGCGCCAAGCTCACCGAGCAGCTCCTCGTCTTCTCGCGCAAGCGCCAGATCCAGGCGCGCCCCTTCGACGCCAATGCGCTGGTCGCCGGAATGGAGGAGATGCTGTCGCGCACGATCGGCCCCGGCCATCGCATCAAGAAGGATCTCGCCGAGGGGCTGTGGCCGGCCTTGGCCGATCCGGGCCAAGTCGAGATCGCCATATTGAACCTCGCGCTCAATGCGCGCGACGCCATGCCCGCGGGCGGCACCTTGAAGATCACGACGGCGAACGTTCCGGCAGGGGAGGCGAGCCTGCCGAAGAAACTGGAGGGCGACTTTGTCCTCATCGCCGTCGCCGATACCGGCGTCGGCATGAGCGAAGAGGTCATCGCCCGGGCCTTCGAGCCCTTCTTCACGACGAAGGAGGTCGGCAAGGGCACCGGGCTCGGCCTCTCGACCGTTTACGGCGTCGCGCGGCAGTCCGGCGGGATGGCCGTCCTCAGCAGCCGGGTCGGCGTCGGGACCACCGTCACGATCTACCTGCCGCGCGCGGCGGCTGCCGAGGATGCGGGTCAAACGAGGTCGGCAGCGGCCGCGGTCGGAAAGCCGGGGGCGGCGCGCGGCCGGCGTGTCTGGGTCGTCGATGACGACCCCGACGTGCGCGACTTCGCCGCCGATTCGCTGCGCCAAGCGGGCTACGAGGTCGTCGATGCCGAGTCGGGCGTCGCGGTGCTGGGCGCCATCGAGCGCGGTCTCGCGGTCGACGCCGTCATCGTCGATTATGCGATGCCGGCCATGAACGGCGCCGAGCTCGCGCGCCGGCTGCGCGACCTCGTCCCGCAGCTTCCGATCATCCTCATCACCGGCTATGCCGAGGCCGATATCGCCGATTTCCCGTCGGGCATCGCGGTGCTGAAGAAGCCGTTCCGCATCGACGACCTCATCGCCGCGGTCGGCCTTGTCCTTCACGACGGAAGCGGAGCCGAGTCCGAGCCGCGTCGCGCGGGGCGGCGGGCGCCGCGGCGCCTTTCCACCCGAGCCGGAAGCGGTTGAACTCCCCGCCCCGGACTTGTCGTTCCGGTCGCGTCCGCATAGGGTTCGGGGCGCCAATGCGGCGGCGGCCGTCCCGACCGGCGGTGACGATCCTGTCGCGCGAGCGGGAGTGAAGACGGGTTGACGATTGCAGCGCGGCGGCGGAGCGGGCGTCCGTCCCGGTTCGAGGCCGCCTTGCTGCAGGACAGGATCCTGCAGATCGCGACCGAGCTGTTCCTGACGCAAGGCTTCGCGGCGACCAGCATCGAGGCGGTGGCGGCGCGCTCGCGCATTTCCAAGCGCACCTTCTATCGCCGCTTCAAGGACAAGGCGGCGCTGTTCGAGGCGGTGGTCCGGCACCTCGTCGCGCGCTGGACGCCGCCGGTCGAGGCGCGGCTGCACGGCGCGGAGCCGCTCGCAGACGTGCTCCGCCATGCGGCCGAACAGATCCTGGCCATTGCGCTGTCGCCGGAGGCGATCGCCTTGCACCGCGTCGTCATGGCCGAGGCGCCCCGCTTTCCGGCGCTCGCGCAGGTGATGTACGAGACCGGCACGAAGGAGGGAGTGGCACGAATCGGACGCCTGCTCGATCGCGCCGCCGCGGCCGGCGAGATCGCGATCAGCGATGCCCGGTTTGCCGCCGAGCAGTTTCTCAGCATGGTCGTGGCCGTGCCGCAGCGCCGCGCCCTCGGTTTCGGCCCGGCGCTTGCCGAGACCGAGCTGCGCCTCTGGGCCGCCCGCACCGTCGGCCTGTTTCTCCACGGCTGCCGGGCGCCAGCCGAGCATGGCGGCGAATCGCGATAGGCCGGGGGGAACGCCTGCGCTAGGATTGGCGCCGCCGATAAGACAAAGTCGGGCGTTGCAATGGAGGGTTGCCCATGAGCGCGGAGGGGAAGGTCGCCATCGTCACCGGTGCCGGTAGCGGCATCGGCAAGGCCTCGGCCTTGGCGCTGATGAAGATCGGCTACGCGGTGGTCTTTGCCGGCCGCCGCAAGGAGGCGCTCGATGCCGCCCTCGCCGAGGGGAAGGCGTTCGGCCGCGGCCTCGCGGTTCCGACCAATGTCGGCGATCCGGCCTCGGTGAAGGCGCTGTTCGCGGCGACCAAGGAAGCCTTCGGCCGTCTCGATCTGCTGTTCAACAATGCCGGCATCGGCGCGCCCGCGGTGCCCCTCGAGGATCTGCCCTTCGAGCAGTGGAAGGCGGTGCTCGACACCAATCTCACCGGCGCCTTCCTCTGCACGCAGGAGGCGATCAAGATGATGAAGAGCCAGCAGCCGCGCGGCGGGCGCATCATCAACAACGGCTCGATCTCCGCTCACGCGCCGCGACCGAACTCGGTCGCTTACACGGCGACGAAGCACGCCATCACCGGCCTCACCAAATCGACCGCGCTCGACTGCCGCAAATACGACATCGCCTGCGGCCAGATCGATATCGGCAACGCCGCGACCGAGATGACGGAGCGCATGAAGAAGGGGGTCATGCAGGCGAACGGCACGATCGAGGTCGAGCCGACGATGAACGTGCAGAACGTGGCCGACGCCATCGTCTACATGGCGACCCGGTCGGAGGATGCGAACGTCCAGTTCCTCACCGTGATGGCGACCAAGATGCCGTTCATTGGCCGCGGTTAGACCTGAGAGTCCGTTTTCAAGTGGGACCGACCATTGTGCCTCCTTCGCGACGCGCCTTTCAGGCGCTCCTCAGGATGAGGTCTTTTCTTTCTGCCACATCCATTCAGTCCTCATCCTGAGGAGCTCACGAAGTGGGCGTCGCGAAGGACGCCACGCGCCGATGCAAATAACAAAACATGCGTGAGGTGGGGGAGGGGGTGGGGGCACCGTCCGGAACAGGAGACGAACCCCTTATGGATCTTGACGGCTTCAAGAGAACGACGAGCGCCGCGGCGCCGCCGGAGACCAGCGCAGCGCTGCATGCGCTCTGGTGGGACGCCAAGGGCGACTGGAAAAAGGCGCATGCATGCGCGCAGGCCGCGCCTGATGCGGACGGCGCCTGGGTCCACGCCTACCTTCACCGCAAGGAAGGCGATCTCGACAATGCCGCTTATTGGTACCGTCGCGCCGGCAGGACGCCGGAATCGGGCGCGCTCGAAGCGGAATGGGAGGCGATCGCGCGGGCGCTGCTGAGCCGGGCCGAGGCGTCTCACGCCTCCACGACGACGAGGCTGCCGTAGCGCTCGACCTCGGCGATCTGGCCGGGGAAGAGCAGAGTCGTCGTGTCGAGCTGACGGATGATCGCCGGCCCCCGCAGCTTCGCTCCGGCGCCGAGCCGGGCGCGGTCGTAGACGGGGCAGCTTCGAAGCGTGCCGTCGAGATCGGCCTCCTGGCGGCCGATGACGGCGTCCGCGGCGGCGCCGCCCCTCGGCCACTCGCGAATGGCGGGGCGCGGCAGCGTCCCCGTCGCGCTGACGCGCAAGGTGACGATCTCGACGGGCGTGTCCTCCTGACTGAAGGTGTAGAGGCGCTCGTGGAGGCGGTGAAAAGCGGCGATTGTCGCTTCCGCCGCCTCCGCCGTCGCCGCCTCGCCGGCCCAAGGCACGGTCAGCTCGAAACCCTGGTGGAGATAGCGGAGGCTCGCCTGCCAGCGGATGGCGCAGCCGCCCTCGGGCACGCCTTCATGCTCGAGCCACTGCGCCGCCTGCTCCTGCAGCTCGGCGAAGATCCTGCCCATGGCGGCGAGGTCGTAATGCGGCGGGCGCTGCAGCGCGGTGCGCGCGAACTCGGCCTTGAGGCTCGAGACGAGAAGGCCGAGCGCCGACAGCACGCCCGGCGCCGGCGGCACCAGCATCGTCTTGATGCCGAGAAGGCGCGCCAGCGAGGCGCCGTGCAGCGGTCCCGCCCCGCCGAAGGGCAGCAGCACGTAATCGCGCGGATCATGGCCGCGTTCGACCGAAACGACGCGGATCGCCCCCACCATGTTGCTGTCGAGGATGGCGAGAATGCCGCGCGCCGCCTCCGCCGGCGTCAGACCCAGCGGCCGGGCGACGCGCTCGGCCACGGCGCGCTTGGCCGCGGCCGCGTCGAGCGCCATGCGCCCGTCGAGAAGCGCCGGGGTCAGGCGGCCGAGCGCGAGATTGGCGTCGGTCGCCGTCGGCTCCGTCCCGCCGCGCCCGTAGCAGGCGGGGCCGGGCACGGCGCCGGCGCTGTCGGGACCGACGGTGAGCGCGCCCGCCTCGCTCACCCGCGCGATCGAGCCGCCGCCGGCGCCGATCGTGTTGATGTCGATCATCGGCACCTGCAGCGGCCAGTCGCCGATGCGGCCCTCATTGGTCATGCCGGGCTCGCCGTCCTTGACGAGGCAGATATCGGCCGAGGTGCCGCCGATATCGATGGTGATGAGATTGCGGAAGCCGGCGAGCTCGCCGGCGAAGACTGCGCCCATGACGCCGGCCGCCGGCCCGGAGAGCGCCGTCTGCACCGGCTGCGTGCGGATGGTGTCGGCGCCGGTGACGCCGCCATTCGACTTCATGAGCAGGAGGCGTCCCGGAATCCGGCGCTCCGCCAAGCGCCCCTCGAGCCGTCCCACATATGTGGAGACCTTGGGCATGACATAGACGTTGAGGATCGTCGCCATGCTGCGCTCGTATTCGCGGAAGACGGGCAGCACCTCGGAGGAGAGCGAGACGGGGATGTGCGGCAGGCTCTCCTGCAGGATTTCGCGGGCGCGGCGCTCATGCCGCGGATCGGCATAGGCGTGGAGGAAGCAGATGGCGACGGCCTCGACGCCCTCGGCGGCGACGGCGGCCGCCGCGGCGCGCACCGCCGCCTCGTCGAGCGGGGTGACTTCGCCGCCATCGGGATCGAGGCGGCCGGCGATCTCGTAGATGCGCTCGGGCGGCACCGGGCGCTTCGGCTTCACCCAGGAATACATATTGGCCTTGCGCGGGATGTCGTGCCGGCCGATTTCGAGGACGTGGCGGAAGCCCTCCGTCGTCAGCAGCGCCGCCTTCGCGCCCTTGCCTTCGAGAATGAGGTTGGTCGCGACGGTCGTGCCGTGGAAGACATAGCCGAGCGCGTCCGGCGCGAGGCCGGCGAGCGCGAGCGCCTGCTCGATCCCGGCCATGAATCCGTCCGACGGATCGTCCGGCGTCGACGGCGTCTTCGCGTTCCACACCCTGCCCGTGCGGCGGTCGAGCAGGGTGACGTCGGTGAAGGTGCCGCCGATATCGATAGCGACGGCGTCGGCGATCCTGTTCTGGTCCATGCGATATCCGTTCAGCTCATGGCGTCGCGGTAGCGGCCGCGATGGAAAAGTTTCGTCGGGAAGCGCCGGGCGCGCCGGCGGCGCGTCGCCTCGCGGTCGATCGTCCTGCCGTCATCGGACAGGACGACGCCGTATTCGCCGCGCGCCTCCGCCGGCGAGACGAAGCCGGCCAGCACGTCTTGCCGGACGCGCTCGGCCTCGCGGTCGAAGGGGTGGCCGAAGCCGCCGCCGCCCGTGGTCTCGATGCGAAGGATGTCGCCCTTCCTGACGCGCACGCCGTCCCCCAGCGGCGCCAGGACGCGCTCATCCGCACGTCCGGGGTTGAGGAGAATGCGGCCCGGACGCCCCGCCTTGCCGCCAGCGACGCCCCAGGGCGGCGCCTTCGTCCCGTCGAGCCGCGTCGCCAGCAGCGCGTCCTCGCCCAGCCACTCGATCTCGCGGACGACGCCGCAGCCGCCGCGCCAGCGTCCCGGCCCGCCGCTGTCGCAGCGGATGGCGTAGCGGAGGAGGCGGACGGGGTAGAGCTGCGCCAGATATTCGGCAGGATTGTTCTCCTGCGCGACGAAATAGACAGCATCGTGCCCGTCGCCATAGGGGCGGGCGCCGAAGCCGACGGCGACGCCGTCATTCATGAAGAAAGGCGCCGCCGCCGGGTCGGCATTGCGCAAGGACCAGATCGCATAGGAGCTGCCGCCCGCATTCGCTTTGCCGCCGGTCGCCGCGTTCATGACGCCGCTGCACATGTTGACGACGCGCACCAGAGTGAGGCCGCGCTGGCCGAGCGGGGCCGGGAAGCGCGGCTGAAGCAGGCTGCCGGGGCGGAGCCGCACCTCGTCGATGGCGCGCATCGCGCCTTCATTGACGAGGAGCGAGCGGTCATCGCCGAGGAAGAAGAGGCCGAAGATCATCCGCGGCACGGCCGGGTTGACGAGCCAGTTGATGGGACCGGGCGCCGCGTCGTCCGTTTCCATCGCGTCGAAGGCGATGTGATTGCCGCCGACCTCCATCGCGATGCGGATCGTGAAGGGGCCGTTGCCGAGCCCGTCGCTTTCGATGACGTCGGCGAAGCGATGCGTGCCGGGCGGAAACAGGGCGCGGAGCTTCGAGCGCACCGCCGCCTCGGTCTGGCGGTTCAGCATCTCGAAGGCGGCGAGGATGACGGCGCGGCCGAAGCGCGCGAAGAGCTCGCAGAGCCGCCGCTCGCCCAGCCGCACCGCCGCCGTCAACGCCCGCGTGTCGCCGCGCAGCTTGTCGGGAAAGCGCGTGTTGCGCGCGAAGATGCGGAAGAGCTCGTCGTTCAGCACCCCCTCGCGGTAGAGCCGCACCGGCGGCACCATCAAGCCTTCCTGGAAGATGTCGGTCGCCTTCGGCGACATCGAGCCGGGCTGCATGCCGCCGATATCGGTGAAATGCGCCCAGGAATGCGCGAAGCCCGAGAGCTTGCCCTCGGCGAAGACGGGCGCGACGAAGACCTGGTCGTTGAGGTGGGAGACGGCGCCCGCCGAGCCGTAACAGTCATTGTACCAGTAGATGTCGCCGGGCCGCATGGTCTCGGGCGGATAGCGTTCGAGGATGGGCGGCAGGATATGGCCGAAGATCGGAATCGGCGTCCCGGAGACGAGGGCGCCCGCCGGATCGAAGAAGGCGGTGAAGAAATCCTTCTTCTCGCGGATGACGTCCGACATCGCGGTGCGCTCGAGCAGCGCCTCGGTCTCGGCCTGTGCCGCCCGCAGCGCGCCCTTGACGATCTCCAGCGTCACAGGATCGACGGCGGCTTTCGGAGAAAGCGCGGTGCTGTCGTTCATCTTCCGACTTGATGTCCCCACTCGAAGAGCAACATACGCGGCGAATTCAGAGATGCAGGGATACGTACCGATACACTGAATGCGGTCGATGATGGCAGCTCGCGGAGCGCGGTGCTATCGCCATGCGTTGCGCCCAAAATCCCGCAAAGGGAATAAGGATTACGCTTCCCTGAAGGGCGCGCTCGACGCGTGGTTCGACGAAGTGCGCAAAGCGAGCTGGTCGAGTACAGCCGAGGTGAAGCGCCTTTTACGCATCGGCGAGCATAATCTCGGCTGACCGAATCGTATTCAATATCAAAGGGAACGGTTACCGGCTCGTCGTGTCGGTTGACTTCGAGAAGAGCATCGTCTGGATCAAGTGGCTCGGAACCCATCGGGACTATGACCGGATCGATGTCAAGGAGGTGGAGCATGAGTGAAGTGAAGCCGATCCGAACCGATGCCGACTACGAGGCGACCCTTGCCGAGATGGAACGTTTATAGGCGCAAAATCCGGCACGCCGAAGGGAGACCGGCTCGAAGTCCTGGCAACGCTGATCGATGCCTAAGAGAGCGAGCATTATCCGATCGACCCGCCCGATCCGATCGCGGCGATCAAATTCCGAATGGAGCAGCAAAACCTCACACGCAAGGATTTAGAGGGTATTCTCGGAACGCGGACGCGCGTTGCTGACGTGCTGAATCGGCGTCGCGGATTGTCGATCAACATGATCCGCCGGCTGCACGAGAAGCTCGGCATCTCGGCCGAGGTGCTCATCCGCCCGTCGCGCTCCGATCGAGCTATCTGAAGTTCGTCACGGCAGCGCCTCGAAATAGGCGCCGCGATGGAAGAGCTTGGCGTCGCCGCGCTGGTGCCGCAGCCGTGCCGTCTCCGCCGCGTCGATCGAGCATCCGTCCGCGCCGAGCGCGACGCCGTAATCGGCGCGCGCCCGCTCGGCCGTGACGAAGCCGCCGCGAATATCGGCAAGGACGCGTTCGGGCTCGCGGTCGAAGGGATGGCCCCAACCGCCGCCGCCGCCCGTCTCGATGCGCAGGACGTCGCCGCGGTGGAGGAGGATGCCGTCGCCGAGCGGCGGCAAGTGGCGCTCGGTCTCGCGCCCCGGATTGAGGATGCAGCACCCGCCGCGGCCCGACCGCCCGCCGGCGACGCCCCAGGGCGGGTTGTCGACGGAATCGATGCGGATCGAGAGCATCGCCTCGGCCGCCAGCACCTCGAGCTCGCGGATGACGCCGCAGCCGCCGCGCCAACGCCCCGGCCCGCCCGAATCGGGGTTGATCGCATAGCGGCGCAGCCGGACCGGATAGGAGAGGTCGAGAAATTCCGCCGGATAGTTCTCGTTGGCGATGAGGTAGACGGCGTCGATGCCGTCGGCATCGCTCCGCCCGCCATAGCCGACGGCGATCCCGTCGGTGAGGAGGAACGCCTCGCCTTCCACGGTCCGGCCGCGCAGATAGGCGATGACGTAGACATTGTGCGCGGCGACCGCGGCGCCTTGCGTTGCGACATTGACGAGGCCGAGGCAGGCCGTGCCGACGCGGATGAGGGTGATGCCGCGCTGGCCGAGCGGCGCCGGAAAATTCGGTTGCAGCAGGCTGCCGGGCCTGACCCTCACCGCGTCGACGGCGTCGAGCGCGCCCTGGTTCAGCAGGACCGAACGCTCGCGGGCCAGCGCGTAGATGCCGAAGGCAAGGCGCGGCACCTCGGGGCTCATGATGAAGTTGATGGGGCCGGGCGCCTGGTCGTCGGTCTCGCGCGCATCGAGCGTGGCGCCGCGCTCGTCCACTTCGAGGCGCATGCGGATCGCGAAGGGACCGTTGCCGTGCCCGTCGCGGTCGATCCGCTCGGTGAAGTCATAGCGGCCGGGCGGGATGGTGCGGCGCAGCCAGTCGCGGACGATGCGCCGCGTCTCGTCGATTGCCGCCGCGAAGGCGGCGAGGACGGTCGCCCGGCCGAAGCGCTGGAAGAGCTCGCCCATGCGCCGCTCGCCGAGGCGCACGGCGGCCGTGGCGGCGCGGATGTCGCCCGTCACCATGGCCGGGAACCGCGAATTGCGCGTGAAGACGCGCATCACCTCCGTGTCGATCACCCCGTCGCGGGCGAGGCGGATCGGCGGCACGATGATGCCTTCCTGGAAGATGTCGGTAGCATCGGGCGAGAGCGAGCCGGGCCGCAGGCCGCCGATATCGTTGAAATGCGCCCAGCTCTGCGCGAAGCCCGAGAGCAAACCTTCGGCGAAGACCGGCGCGATGAAGACCTGGTCCGGCGAATGGCTGACGGCGCCCTTCGAGCCGTAGCAGTCATTGTACCAGTAGAGATCGCCCGGCCGCATCTCGGCGGCCGGGTAGTGCGCCAGGACGGGACCTACAAGATCGCCGAAAATCGGAATTGCGGTCCCGACGACGAGGCGCGCCGCCTCGTCGAAGAGGGCGCAGAAGAAGTCCTTCTTCTCGCGGATGAAGGGCGACATCGCGGTGCGCGAGAGCAGCGTCTCCATCTCGAGCTGCGCCGAGCGCAGCGCGCCCTTGACGAGCTGTAAGGTGACGGCGTCGACCTGCTGCTCTCTCTTTCCCGCCGCTCGCCCGTCCATGCCGCTGCTCCTGCGCTCCCGAATGCGTGCCGCCTCAGCCGCCGTAGAAGACGTTGTCGCCGAGCTCCTTCATTTCGAGAATCGCGGCGTCCGGTCGCCCCGTGGGCGGCTTCGTCACATGCGCCTCGACGACCTCGCCGACGACGATGTGATGGTCGCCTTCCTCGACGATCGTCTTCACCCGGCATTCGACGGCGGCCGGCGCGTCGTTGAGAAGAGGGGCCCCCGTCGCGCCTTTGCGGAAGGCTTGGCCGCTCAGCTTGCCGTCCTCGAGCTTCGCCGGCTTGAAGAAGGTGAAGGCGAGGCCCTTCTGGTCCTTGCCCAGCATGTTGAGAGCGAAGACATTGGCGGCCTTGACCGTCTGGTAGGCGCCCGAATCGGTCTTGACGCCGACGACAAGGAGAGGCGGCGCGAAGGCGGTCTGCGTCACCCAATTCACCGTCGCCGCCGCAACATTGCCTTTGCCGTCGTCGGCGGTGAGCACATAAATGCCGTACGGGATCATGCGCAGCGCGGTCTTCTTGGCATCGGCGTTCATGTCGTCCTCCTTGCTTGTCGAATAGGTTCCCGATCGCCGCCGGGCAGCATCGCGGCGCGGCCGCAGATCTCGTCGCCGGCATCCGCCGGCAGGCGGCTCAGCGGCCAGGCCGCCGCGCCCGAGACGAGCGCGACCACGACGAAGGCCGGCCAGAAATCGGCGGCGGTGAGCGCCGCGGTTCCGCGCCAGGCGAGAGTGAGGTGGAGCAGCACGGCGCCGACCGCGACGCCGGTGCTCAAGGAAAGCTGCTGCGCCGTGCTGCTGAGGCTGGTCGCCCGGCTCATCCGGCTCGGCGGCACGTCGGCGAAGGCGAGCGTGTTGATGCCGGTGAATTGCAGCGAACGGAAGAAGCCGCCGGTGAGGAGGAGAGCGAAGATGACCGGCACTGGCGTCGACGGTCGGAGCGCCGCATAGCCGAGGAGAAAGAGCCCGCTGATGATGGCGTTGCCGGTCAAGGCGCGGCGGAAGCCGAGGCGGCGGATGACCGGCTGCGCCGTGAATTTCATGACCAGGGCGCCGAGCGAGCTCGAAAAGGTGAGGAGGCCCGAGGCGAAGGCGGTCATGCCGAAGCCGAGCTGCAGCATCAGCGGCAGGAGCAAAGGCAGGGCCCCGATGCCGATGCGGAAAAGGAAGCCGCCGCCGACGGCGATCGCGAAGGTCGGGACCCGGAAGAGCAGCAGATCGAGAACCGGCGTCGGACACCGCGCGGCATGGCGCAGATAGAGAAGCGCAGCCGAGAGGCCGAGGCCGAGGAGGGCGAGCGCGGCGGGCAGCGGCACGCCCTGCCGCCCCACGGTCTCGAAGCCGAGCATGAGGCCGGCGAGCGCCGTCCCGCTCAACAGGAAGCCCGCGACATCGAGCCGCGGCGTCTCCGGCTCCTTGTGGTTCTCGATGAAGAGGGTGACGAGGATGAGACCGAGGATGCCGATCGGCAGGTTGAGGAAGAAGATCCAGCGCCAGGAGGCGTAAGTGACGATCGCCCCGCCGACCGGCGGCCCCAGCACCGGCCCGATCATCGCCGGGACGGTCAGATACGCCATGGCGCGGACGAGCTCCGACCTGGCGGCGCTGCGCAGCATGACGAGCCGCCCGACCGGCACCATCATGGCGCCGCCCGCTCCTTGGAAGATGCGCGCCGCGGTGAGCTCGGCAAGGCTGTGGCTGAGGCCGCAGAGGATAGAGCCCAGCGTAAAGACGGCGATCGCCAGGCGGAAGACGGTGCGGGCGCCGAAGCGGTCGGCGAACCAGCCGCTCGCCGGAATGAAGATGGCAAGGCTGAGGAGGTACATGGTGATGGCGAGGCTGAGGCGGACCGGGTCCTCATGCAGCGAGGCCGCGATCTGCGGCAGCGCCGTCGCGATCACCGTCCCATCGAGATTTTCCATCAAGAGCGCGCAGGCGACGATCATGGCGACGAGGGAGCCGCGCGGCAGGGCGCCGGTGCTGTTCAGAGCCGCGACCGGAGGGTTTTCGTCAGAGCGCGCCATCGCCGGATACCGGCCCCCGCCATTCCCCTGCACCAGAACGACGCTATCCTAACGGTATCGGCGCGTTCCGGTCGTGCGGATTTCGCAATGCTTCTCCCCGGCCTCGTCGCGCGGCGGAGCGCCGGACGCGGCCTCCGGCTTCGGGAGCTCTCGCTTCAGGATCTCGGCGAGGCGAAGCATCGCCGCCTCCATGGCCGCGGGCGTCGCTCCGGCGTAGCCGAAGAGAAACCCCGATTGCCGCGCCGGCCCGGCGTAGTAGCGCGAGAGCGGCGCCAGGACGATGCCGGCGCCTGCGGCGGCCTCGGCGAGCGCCACGTCGTCGAAACCCCGCGCCCGCTCCGCGAGCGGATAGCCGACGAGATGCATGCCGGCCTCATCGGGCGCGAGGGTCAGCATGTCGCCCAAATGGCGTTGCGCCGCTTCAATCAGCGCCGCTTGGCGCGCGGCATAGAGATGGCGCATGCGGCGCAGATGGGCGGCGAAGTGGCCCTCGGCGATGAAGCGTGCGAGAGCCGCCTGAGCGACGCTCGCGGCGGGGGCTTCGAGGAGCGGTATCGCCCGGATCAGCGTCGCGCCGAGGGCCGGCGGCGCCAGCAGGTAGCCGAGGCGGAGACCGGGAAAGAGCACCTTCGAGAAGGTCCCGAGATAGATGACCCGCCCGCTCTCGTCGAGCAGGCGCAGCGGCTCGAGCGGCCGCCCGCGGTAGCGGAACTCGCTGTCGTAATCGTCCTCGATGATCCAGGCATCGGCTTCTTCCGCCCAGCGCAGGAGCTCGAGGCGCCGCGGCAGGCTCATCACGGCGCCGAGCGGATATTGGTGCGAGGGCGCGACGACGGCGAGGCGGGCCCGGGGCGCGATGCGGCGGCCGGCGGCGACGGAGATGCCTTCGCGATCAACGGGAACGGCCTCGATCGCGGCGCCGACGGCGGTGAGGATCGCCCGCAGCGCGGGATAGCCCGGCTCTTCGAGCCAGACCCTATCGCCGGGGTCGAGGACGAGGCGCGCCACCAGGTTGAGCGCCTGCTGCGTGCCGGAGGTGACGATGACGTCCTCCGCCCGACAATCGAGCCCGCGGGCGCCGCGAAGGTAGTCCGCAATCGCCTCGCGCAAGGCGGGGTGGCCGGCGGCGGTGAGCGCGAGGAGGCGCCCGCTGCCGGCGCTCCGCCAGCTTTCCGCCATCAGCTTGGCCCAGATGTCGTGCGGAAAATCGCCGAGCGCCGGCTGGCCTGTCGCGAAGGGAGTGCCGCCGCTCGGACGGGGGCCGCCCGCCGCCAGCAACTTCTCGGCGAGAACCGAGAGGCGCGGCCGCCGGTCGGCGCTCGCCGCGCGCTGCTTCGAGCGGCGCCGCACCGAAAGGAGGTGGTCCGGCACCTCCTCGGCGACGAAGGTTCCCGAGCCGCCGGTGCTGCGCAGATAGCCTTCGGCATGGAGCTGGTCGAAGGCGAGAAGCACCGTGCCGCGCGCGCAGCCGAGCTCATGGGCGAAGAGGCGCGAGGACGGGAGCCGCACCCCCGGCGCGAGGCGGCCGTCGAGAATGGCTGCGCGGAGCTGCGCATAAACCTGCCGGTGCAGCGGCAGCTCGGCATCGGGGTCGAGAGCGATGCCGGTCAGCAGATAGCGCGCGGTGCGAGCCATGGCGGCCTCAAACTGGTCTCCTCCATTTTACGCAATCCGGCTCTTTCGAGTGAACCGGTTTCCGCGCCAGCTTCGTCCCGGACACAACGGAGCGAGCCCATGCCCGACAGCACCGATCTGGCGAAACCGGCAGCGCCCAGCGCCCGCACCCGCGTCAAGCGCCTGCCGGAGCGCGGCCATTACGACCGCGAGACGATCCACGCCATCCTCGATGCCGGCCTTGTTTGTCACGTCGGCTACGTCATCGAGGGGCAGCCCTATGTGACGCCGACGGCCTATTGGCGCGAAGGCGACCGCGTTTATTGGCACGGCTCCTCGGCGAGCCGCATGCTGCGCCAGGTGAAGGGCGGCGTGCCGGTCTGCTTCACCGTCAGCCTGCTCGACGGCATCGTCTTCGCGCGCTCGGGCTTTCACCATTCGCTCAACTACCGCGCCGTCATGGCCCTCGGCACGGCCGAGGCGGTCGAAGGAGAGGCGGCGAAGCTGGCGGCGCTCGAAGCCTTCTCGGAGCGGATCGCGCCCGGCCGTTGGCGCGAGCTGCGGCCGCCGACCGCGCAGGAGGTGAAGGCGACGACCATCCTTCACATGGCGCTCGACGAGGCCTCGGCGAAGATCCGGACCGGCGATCCCAAGGATGACGAGCCGGATTACGCGCTGCCGATCTGGGCCGGCGTGCTGCCGATCCGGCTCGTCGCCGGGCAGCCCGAGGCGGATCGCCGCCTCGCGCCGGGGATACCGCTGCCGGCGCATCTCGGCGCCTTCTCGATCGGCTGAGCGGAGAGGTCCGAACCTCGGAAGAGCGTGAATTCGCTTGTACGGCGCCGTCCACTTTGGTTGAGTGGACGGCCGCCATGTCGCCTTTTCCGAGATATCGCAGCATTTTGCCTCTCGCCGGCTTCGCCGTGGCGTTGGTCCTCGCTGCGCCCTTCGGGATGGCTGAGGAGGGGCTGCGCGTCGGCACCATCAAGACGCTGCGCGGCGAGGCACGGGTTCTGGGCTCGGGGGCCGCGCGCGCCGCCGCGATCGGCGGCGCCGTCCATCAGGACGATACGATCGAGACCGGCAAGGATGGCGCGCTCGGCCTCACCTTCATCGACGACACAACTCTGTCCCTCGGGCCGAATTCGCGGATTCGGCTGAGCAAGGTGGTGTTCGACCCCGACAAAGGGAATTTCGCCTTTCTCGCCGACATTGCCCGCGGCACCTTCATGTTCGTTTCGGGCGCGATCGCCAAGCTCGCGCCGCAATCCGAGAAGATCACGACGCCGGTCGGCACCATCGGCATTCGGGGGACGCGGTTCCTGGTCAGGATCGACGAGTAGATGAAGCGGCTGCGCCCGCTCGCTCTTGCCGCGCTGCTCGCGGCCTGCGCCTCGGGAAACGAGATCGTGCTGCTTCCCAATCCCGACGGCTCGCCGAGCGCGGTGGTGGTCAGCAATGCCGGCGGGACGGCCGTCCTCGACCGTCCCAACGCGGCGCTCGCCGTGGCTCGGCAGAGCAGCGCGCCCGAGCCCGTCACGCTGTCGGAAGCGGAGATCCAGCGGCGCTGGGCCGATGCCATCGCCTATCAGCCGCCGCGCCCGGTGACGCTCATCCTCTACTTCGTTCTCGATACGACCGAGCTGACGCCGGCCTCGAAGGCGATGCTGCCGCAGGTGCTCGACCTCATCCGCCAGCGCCCGGCTCCCGAAGTCGCCATCATCGGCCACACCGACCGCTCGGGCGACCGCCGCTACAACGAGGAGCTCGGTCTGCGCCGGGCCGAAGCCGTGCGCCGCCAGATCGAGGCGATCGGGGTTCCGCCCGACCTCATCACCGTCACCTCCCAGGGCGCCGGCAATCCGCTCGTCGTGCCGAGCCGGCCCTATGAGCCGCGCAACCGCCGCGTCGAGATCACGGTCCGCTGAGAGCGCCGTTCATTCGAGCGTCACGGCGTGACGCGGGCGCCCCCAATCGGCGGCCCCGGCAGCGCAGCGCTCGATATCCTCCGCAATCATCAGCCCGTCCGCGACGAGGCGCTCGGCGGCGGCGCGGATCGCCGCGACATAGGCGTCCTTATCGGGATAGCGTTCGAGGATTGCCGGGCGAGGATCTCCCGTATAGGCGCGCTCCTCGGCGGTCTCGGCGAAGGGGATGTAGCTGCCGGTATATTCATGAAGGGCGCCGTGGCCGAAACCGCGGGCCCGCAGGTTCCACCCCGTATAGGTGCCGAGCGGCGCCGCCACCATGGGCGCGCGCACGCCGGCGATGTCGTTGCCGTCCGCGTCGACCGCCGGCACGAGCACGGCATAATGCGCGTCCGGCACCGGGTCCGGCGGCTGCTTCACGAGCTGCCCGCTCTCGTCCCATTCGGGCCCGAAATCGAGGCCTTGCAATTCGCTGGGCCGGGGCGGCAGCGCGACGCCGGGGATGGCCGGGAAGCGCGCGCGCCACTCGGCCATGGTGACGAGGGTGCCGTCGGCGCGGCGCGGGACGCGGCTCGGCGGCGGCGGCGCGCCGGTGCTCGCCCACCGGTCCATCGCGTCCAGCATGGCGCGGAAGAGCATCGAGGTCGCGACGCAATTGACGAGGTTCTGGCAGATGCCGCGCGACGGCGCCTTCAGCGCCGGATCGGCGAAATGCTGCGAGCTTGCCCAGGCGTAGATGCGGACTCCCTCGGGCTCGGCGAGATCGCGGCCTTCGGTGTCGGTGTGGACGAGCGAGCCGCGGCGCTGCCAATACTCCGTTGCGCTCTGGGTGTGGATGACGAGCGGGTCGGTCTCAGGCCGCTTCAGGATCGCGTCGCGCTCGCCTGTCACGTGATCGGTGGAGACGGCATAGGCGAAGGGGAAGCGATCGGCGGGATTGTCGTGCTCTTCATATTGCTGGCCGGCCGGCAGCACGGCGTTGCCGAAGCGGTGGTTCAGCACCATGCGCCCGCCGCCCGCGACGTGCGGCAGCACGCCGTCGAAAACGCGCCGGCCCCCGGCATCCGCGTTGAAGCCGCGATAGACGAAGTCGCGGATGCAGCGGCCGGTCTGCGAGCGGCCCCAGGCATAGGCCTTCTCGATGCCGCCCTCGGCATCGCGCAGAGGGTTCGTCTGCCCAGCGGCGTCGCGCTCGCCATATTTGAGGAAGCTGGCGAAATCGCGCACCGCGACATGGCCGAGCCCCAGTACCAGCGGGTCCCGGGCGGTGTAGACGAGCTCGTAGATCCAGCCCGGCGCGAAGCCGGCGGGAATGTGGATATGCGTCTCCGAGGGCACGATCGCCCGCTCGCCGCCCTGGCCGTCGAGTCCGGTGCCGCCCTCGATCCGGGCGAAGCGCCACGCATCGGCCGACACGGGAATGCGCGGATCCTCGGGGTAGCGCCGCCGCGTCAAGCGTGCCTGCCGCGTATCGAGGGATACAGTCGGATGGCTGCGCGTCGACACCCAGCCGCTGAGGGGAAAGGTCGTGACGCCGGGCGCGTCGGCGATGAATTCGGTACGGACGAGACCGGTGATCGGCCGTCCATCCTCGGTGGCGACCGGCAGATCGAGGATCATGCGGCCGTCGCCCGGCAGGAGGTCGCCCTGCCAGGCGATCCAGGCGATCGTGTAGCCGCGGCGCATGAGGAAGCCGTTGCCGGCATGAGCGAGGGTCCGCGGGTCGTTGCTGGCCGGCGCGTCGTTGAAGAACTGCAGGACGCGCTTGTTGCCGCGGTTGCCGTAATCGAGCAGCAGCCGGCGGTTGCCGCGCGCCAGCTGCTGCGGCTTCAGGATGGTGAAATCGCCGGCGAAGCGGACGAGACCCTCGGCGTCGCGCGGCGCCTTGTCGAGATCGGTGATGCCGCGCTGCGCCGCTGCGCGCGGATCGACGGCGAAATGCGCCCGGCCGTCGAGGCGCTCATAGGCGCCCGCGTCGCCGAAAGCGTGACCTGCGGCAAACGCCGACCGCTCGCTGATGCGGAGCTCGATCCGGTTCGTCATGGGGCGTCTCGCAAATCAGGCGAAGCGACGCACGATCGGCGCGGGCTCGACGGCGCGCGGCGGTCCAGCGAGCGCCACCGTACCCAGATAAAGAAACGCGACGATCGTGTCATCGCGGCCGAAGCCGAGCGCCGCCTTGATCTCCGGATCGTAGGCGGGGGCGCCGGTCCGCCAGAAGCCGCCGAGGCCCATGGCGTGCGCCGCGACCAAGATGTTCTGCGCGGCAGCCCCGACAGCCACGATCTGCTCGATTTCCGGCACTTTGGGATTGTCCTGCGTCGCCGCTGCGATGGCGAGAATCATCGGCGCACGCATCGCCTTTTGCCGCTCCGCCTCGATCTTGCCGGCGGGAGCCGTCGGCTCGCGCCGCTGCAGCGCGTTCGCCAGCACATCGCCGAAGCGCTGCCGCGCCGCGCCTTCGATGACGACGAAGCGCCAGGGCCGCATCCGGCCGTGGTCGGGAGCGGCGGCCGCCGCCGCGATCAGGCGCTCGAGCTGAGCCGATGAGGGACCGGGTTCGCCGAGCTTGGCGGGGGAGACACGCGTCGTCAGGGCAGTGATGGCGTCCATGCGGGGGGCGGCAGCCTTCTCGGGTCGAGTGCGGTGAGACCCTAAGGGCGGGCGCGCGGCGGCGTCAATGCCGGCGGCGTTCTCTCCGCCTCCTCGGGCGGCTTCACCCGGCGGAACATGAAGAGGAGCAGCAGATCGTAGGCGATCTTGAGCGCGCCGCCGATGAGGAGGGGCAGGGCGAAGGAGCCGATGCTCATCAGCCATCCGGCGAGCACGGGGCTCGCCGAAGAGGCGAGGCTGCGCGGCACGGCGGTGATGCTCGCGGCCGCGGCTCGCTCCGGCGGCGTCACGATCGCCATGACGTAGGAGGTTCGCGTCGGCACGTCCATCTGCGACAGCCCGGCGCGGACAAGGAGGAGGGCAAGGACGATCCAGAGATCGCCGGTAAAGGGACAGATCATGATGCAGAGGCTGGAGGGGATGTGGGTGAAGACCATGGTGTTGACGAGGCCGATCCGCGCGGCGATGCGAGCGGCGATGGGGAAGGAGGCGGCGCTGAGCAGCCCCGACCAGAAGAAGAAGCTCGCCGCCGCCTCGAGCGACAGGCCGAACCGCTGGAAGAGCCACAGCGCCAGCAACGACTGGACGAAGAAGCCGCCGCCGAACGAGTCCATGCTGAAGAGCCCGGCGAGGACGAGGACGGTGCGGCGCGAGGCGCCGAGCGGCTGCTTGGCGCCGCCGAGGCCGGCCTCGGCCGAGGGCAGCCGCCGGTAAAGCGCGAGCGCGAGGAGGCCGAGGAGGGCGTAGCCGGCGAACATCGCGCGCATGGCGGCGGCGGGATCGAGGTCAATTGCGCGCGCGATCACCGCCGGCAGCGCGGCAGCGAGGGCGCCGAGCGCGCCGAGGAGCGAGCCGACGAGACTGTAGCGGGCGAAGAGCGAGGTTCGCTTCTCATCGGGGCCCGCATGGGCGAGGAGGGAATGCTCGAGCGGGAGAAAGAGGCTGACATCGCCCGAGGATGGGTTGAGCGTGCCGATGAATCCGACGACGACCAGCGGCCAGAATTGGCGAAGCTCGGCGAAACACAGCCCCGTCGCCATCATCAGGATCGAGGAACCGATCAGCATCCGCCGCGCATCAAGGCGGTGGGCGACAAGGCCGACGCCGAGCGTCAGCACCGCCGAGCCGAGCAGCGTCGCGGTCGTCAGCAGCCCGATCTGCAAGGCATCGAAGCCGAGCGCCGAGAGGTAGGCCGGCAGGAGCAGCGCGACGAAGCCGTCGCCGAAGGCGCGCACGCTGCGCGTCACCAGCAGAAGCCGTGCCGGCCGCGTCACGGCCGCGGCCTCATGGCGACGGCATTCCTCGGCATCTTTCGCAGGAAGTCACCGTCCATCGCCCTCTCCCATCCGCGCCTGCGGCGGTTCGAGCAGAGCTTGGACGCGATCCGTCTCACGGGGAGCCTGCATCCCCGATGCGCATGCTTATAACGCCGAAGCGCTGGCGCGGCAATCGGCTGCGCGGCGCGGGCAATCGGTTGCAGAGTGCCCCTCGATGTTGCTCCTTGCGTTGTGCGGACAAACGTAGTTCAAGACGATCCACGACCTGCGATGCCAGGGGGTGGATCATGGCGCGGGGGGTGCGGATCGTGCTCCTGCGAGGCTTGCTCGGCCTCGCGCTTGCCGCCGTCGCGACGCTGCCCGGTTCCAGCGGGGCGGCGCGAGCGCAAGGCTTTCTCAGCCAATTTCGCGCGGCCGTGACCGCGGTCCATGGCACCTTGACCTTCAACGTCGAAGAAAACGTCGTCGGCACGCTGACCGACGGGGCGAGCTACAGCCTCCCGTTCACCCTCGACCGGGTGACCTTCACGGGCGGTCAATTCACCATCGCTTCGACCTACACCTTCGCCTCGGCGACGCAGAGCGGCAACGTCATCACCTTCACCGGCGTGCATTCGACGGCGGAGGGCTCGGCGCCCTATACCTGCTCGATCGATCTGGCGACCGGCGGCTCCTCGGGCAATTGCGAAGGCTTTCTCGGCCTCGGCGGCGTGACTGCGACGCAACAGGCGGTCGCGGCCAGCTCGCTCGGCATTTTGCGCGACGAGACCCGAGCCGTCTCGACGATGATCGGCGATCGCGTGCGCGACATCGCGCGCGACCTTGCCCGCGGTCAAGGAACGGGCGCGACGACCGGGCGGGGCGCGCAGTCGGGCCTCGCCGCCGGCGAGGCCCCGGCCCGCTACGGCAGCTGGGCCGACGCCTCCGGCTCCTATATCAGGAACGATGCGGCCGGGAAGGCCTATCAGGGCACCGGCACCACCGCGCTTGCCGGCCTCGACGCCGTCATCGGCGACAGCTGGGTCGTCGGCTTCACCGCGGGCTACAACCGCGCCGACCTCACTCTCCAAAGCCTGAGCAGCAGCCGGCTGACCCAAGGTTCCGTCGTCGGGCCCTATGTCTCCTACGTCATCAATCAGCATTTCACCGTCGACGGCAACTTCACTTACGCGCGCCTTTCGAACGATGTCACGACCGGGCCGTCGCCCGTGCTGCACACCAGCTTCTCCTCGAACCGCTTCGTCGGCGCCGTAAACGGCAATTATTTCGCCGATATCGGACCGCTGTCGCTCACCGGATTTACCGGCTACACGCTCGCCTACGAGCATGCGCAGCACTATACCGATCCCACCGGCACGCCGTTTCCCTCGCTCGTCACCCGCTACGGCGCCGTGAAGGTCGGGGGCGAGGTCAGCTACCCGCTCGGCGATGCCGAACCGTACCTGCCGATCTCCTACGAGTATCAGACGACGGCGCCGGAGGATGGCGCCGGACGGTCGGCGCTCGTCGTTGGGCTCGGCCTGCGCTATCGTTTTGGCGACGCGCTGAAGGCCGGCATCGCCGTCACGGACGAGGAGCTGCGCGCCCACGAGCGCAACGCGACGATTGCCGCCAATCTGCGCTTCACCTTCTGAGACGGCGGGAGAGAACAGGTTGCAGATGGCTTCGCGCTCACGCCTCCTTCTCCTGTCGCTCCTCGTTCCGTTGCTCGCCGCGCCCGCGCCCAGCTCGGCGCAGGGCTTGCTGCGCATGCAGACAAATCGCGTCCAGGACGCGATCCGCAACCAGCTTCGGCAAGCGGTGAAGCCGCTCCTCGCGGTGCGCAATTCGGCGGGCGAGGTCGAGGCGCTGTCGCTCAGCCCCGACGGGCACTATCTCGCGATCGTCCTGCATGACGCGACGGTGCGGCTCTGGGATCTGCGCGGCGGCCTCGAAATCGCCCGCTTGGCGAGCCCGGGCGGACGGTTTCGCGCGGTCCGCATCTCGGCCGATGGCCGCCTCGTCGCCACCGGTTCGGAAGGCGGCGGCGCGGCGATTTGGGATGCGGCCTCGGGGACTCTCCTCCAGCAGCTCGCGGGGCATCAAGGCGCGGTGACGGTGCTCGCTTTCTCGCCGGATGGCGCGCTTCTCGCGAGCGGCGGCGCCGACGGCACCATTCGCCTCTGGGACGCGCGGACCGGCGCGGCGGCCGCGACGTGGCGCGGCCATGCGGGCGAGGTCGATGCCGTGGCGTTTTCCAAGGACGGCGCCATGGTCGCGAGCGGCGGCGCGGACGGCCGCGTCATCCTCTGGGACCGCAGCCGCGGCACGCCGCTCGCGCGCTTCGCGGCGGCAGGCGGCCGCATCGTCGCGGTCGGCTTCGATGCGTCGGACCGCATCGTCGCCAGCACCGCCGACGGGGTCGTCCATCTCTGGGAGCGCAGCGGCCAGCAACCGGCGCGCACCTTCCGCGCTGCGCCCGCTGCCGCCTCGGCGCAAATCTCCGGCGACGGCAAATTCGTTGCGGTCAGCGACGCCTCGGCCAAGGTCAATCTCGTCGAGCTCGATAGCGGCCGCCTCGTCCGCGCCATCGACGCGCCGTCGGGCTCGTCGCGCTACGTCCTCGTCGATGTCGCGCAGCGGCGAATCCTCACCGGCGGCGCCGATGGTGCCGTGCGCGTCTGGAATATCGGCGACGGCGCAGATCTGGCGCAGATCATCTCGACCTTGGGCGGCTGGGCCGTGATCGACGCGCAGGGGCGCTTCGACGGCTCGCAGCAGGGCGTCGACGACGTGCGCTGGGTCGCGAACCAGACGGCGCTCCCCATCGACCACTTCTCGCCGCAATTCTACGAGCCCGGCCTGCTGGCGAAGCACATGGCCGACCGGCCGAACTTCGTCGCCGCGGCGCCGAGCGCGATCGCCGACGGCATCCTTCTGCCGCCGCAAAGCACGATCGCGGCGCCGCCCGGCACCTATGTCGAGGGCGGCACGGTCGAGGTCACCGTCACGGCGCAGGATGAGGGCGGCGGCATCGGCACGGTGCGGCTCTTCCAGAACGGCAAGCTGCTTCCGCGCGAGGCGGTGCTGCGCGAGGACAACGACATCCGCAGCCGCGTCGCCGTCCGCACCACGGTCTTCCGCGCGACGCTCGCCGCCGGCAGGAACCATTTCGAGGGCTCGGCCTCGAGCCAGAGCCAAATCGACGGGATCGCGGCCACTCTCGACATCGTCGCCGGCGGCCCGCCGGTTCTGCCGAACCTCCATATCGTCACCGTCGGCATCAACAAGTACCGCGACCGCGACCTCGACCTCGATTACGGCGCGCCCGATGCGCTCGCCATCCTCCAGCGCCTCAGCCAGGCGACGGCCGGAGTCTTCGACAAGGTTGTCGCCTACAAGCTCCTCGACGGGGCGGCGACGCGCGCCGATATCCTCGCCGTGCTCGACGGCCTGCGCCGGACGCGCCCGGACGACGTCGTCGCGCTCTACCTCGCGGGCCATGGCGAGATCATCGGCAAGGAGTGGTATTTCCTGCCCGACGACGCGTCGGTGGCGAGCGCCGACGCGCTGGCGCGCAGCAGCATCTCGGCGACGCAATTCCGCGATGCGCTCTCCCGCATCGGAGCCCAGCGCATCCTCGTTCTCATCGATGCCTGCAAATCGGGCGGCAGCATCGATGCCTTCTCGGGGGCCATGGACCGCAAGCTGCTGCGCGAAGTGGGCCGCGAGGCCGGGGTCGCCATCCTGGCGGCGACGCGCAAAGACCAGCTCGCCGCCGAGCTGCCGTCTCTGGGGCACGGCGCCTTCACCTATGTCCTCCTCGAAGGGCTTGCCGGAAAGGCCGACCGCGATCCCGCGGACGGGCGCATCACCGCGGCGAAGCTGTTGGGCTGGTCGCAGCGCGCCCTGCCGAGCTTCACCGAGCGCTCGTTCAATTACCTTCAGGTCCCGGTCGCCTACAGCCGCGGCGCCGATTTTCTGCTGAGCCGGCTGGCGCAGCGGTGAGGGCCGGCGGAGCGGCCGTCGCGGCGCTTTGCTTCGGTCTCGTGCTGCTTTGCGGAGCAGCGGGTTGTACGAGCCGCCTCGATGCGGCGCGCGGGGTCGCGGCGGAGATCGCCTCCCGAGGCGGTCTCGAGGAACGGGTCTTCGATGGTGGCGGCTTCCGCCTCCAGGGCTGGCGGCGCCGCGGTCAGGCCCGGGACTCCATTCTCGCCGTCTATCTCGAAGGCGACGGCCGCGCCTGGATAGACCGCGGCCGGCTCGCGACCGACCCGACGCCGACCGACCCCGTGGGGTTGCGCCTTGCTGCCGCCGATCCTGCGCCGGCGCTGCTCTACCTCGCGCGTCCCTGTCAATATCTCGGCGCCGCCGCGCCGCCCTGCGCGCCGCGCTATTGGTCGGAAGCACGCTTCGCCCCCGAGATCGTCGCCGCGACCGCTGCCGCCATCGATCGCGCCAAGGCCGAGGCCGGCGCCGCCGAGCTCGAGCTCATCGGATATTCCGGCGGCGGCGTTCTCGCGACGCTGATCGCCGCCGAGCGCCATGACGTGGCACGGCTCGTCACGGTCGCGGCGCCGCTCGACCTCGGCGCCTGGACGCGCCTCGAAGCCGTGAGCCCGCTTTCGCAATCGCTCGACCCCGTGCGCTTCGCCGCGGCGCTGGCGCGCATTCCGCAGACGCATTTCGCCGGCGCCAAGGACGGGATCGTCCCGCCGGCGCTAGCCGATTCCTATCGCCGCCGCCTCGGCGACCGCGCCCCCGCGCGGATCATCGTCGTCCCGGGATTCACCCATGACTGCTGCTGGGCCCGCGATTGGCCGCGCCTCATCGCCGCGGCGCGCGAGAGCGGCCGGGACCGCGGCTCCGCCGCATCTCGTTAACAGAGAGGCGGCAGGCCGCTATGATCGGCGGCAAGCGAGATGAGGAGGACGACGCGATGAAGCTCCGTGACCCGAAGCTCTTCCGGCAGCAATGCTATATCGACGGCCAATGGGTCGACGCCGATGGCGGCGGCACCATCCCGGTCGAGAACCCGGCCAATGGCGAGAGGCTCGGCACCGTGCCGAAAATGGGGGCCGAGGAGACGCGCCGCGCCATCGAGGCGGCGGACCGCGCCTTTCCCGCCTGGCGCGCCAAGACGGCGAAGGAGCGCGCCAACATCCTCAGAAAATGGTTCAACCTCATGATGGAGAACCAGGAGGATCTGGCGCAGCTCATGACCGCCGAGCAAGGCAAGCCGCTCGCCGAATCGCGCGGCGAGATCGCCTATGCCGGCGCCTTCATCGAATGGTTCGCCGAAGAGGGCAAGCGCATCTACGGCGATACGATACCGGCGCACGCCGCCGACAAGCGCATCGTCGTGCTCAAGGAGCCGATCGGCGTCTGCGCTGCGATCACGCCCTGGAACTTTCCCTCGGCGATGATCACCCGGAAGGCGGGGCCGGCGCTCGCCTCGGGCTGCACCATGGTGCTGAAGCCGGCGACGCAGACGCCGTTTTCGGCGCTGGCGCTCTGCGAGCTCGCCGAGCGCGCCGGCGTGCCGAAGGGCGTCTTCTCCTGCGTCACCGGCGGCGCCAAGGAGATCGGCGGCGAGCTGACCTCCAACCCGATCGTCCGCAAGCTCACCTTCACCGGCTCGACCGAAATCGGCAAGCTCCTCATGGAGCAATGCGCCGGGACGGTGAAGAAGACCTCGATGGAGCTGGGCGGCAACGCGCCCTTCATCGTCTTCGACGACGCCGATCTCGACATGGCGGTCAAGGGCGCCATCGCCTCCAAATACCGCAATGCCGGCCAGACCTGCGTCTGCGCCAACCGCATCCTCGTCCAGGACGGGGTCTATGACGCCTTCGCGAAGAAGCTCGCCGAGGCGGCAGGGGCGATGAAGGTCGGCAGCGGCGTCGAGCAGGGCGTCGTCATCGGCCCGCTCATCGACATGCGGGCGGTCGAGAAGGTCGAGCACCACATCGCCGATGCCGTCAAGAAGGGGGCGAAAGTGGTGATCGGCGGCAAGCGCCATGCGCTGGGCGGCAGCTTCTTCGAACCCACCGTTCTCGCCGATGTAACGACCGACATGGTGGTGACGCGCGAGGAAACCTTCGGTCCGGTGGCGCCGCTCTTCCGCTTCAAGACCGAGGGCGAAGCCATCAAGATGGCGAACGATACCGAATTCGGCCTCGCCGCCTATTTCTACAGCCGCGACATCGGCCGCATCTGGCGCGTCTCCGAGGCGCTCGAATACGGCATCGTCGGCGTCAACGAGGGCATCATCTCGACCGAGGTCGCGCCCTTCGGCGGCGTCAAGGAGAGCGGCATCGGCCGCGAAGGCTCGAAATACGGCATCGAGGACTACCTCGTCGTCAAATATCTCTGCATGGGCGGCATCGACCGGTAGTCGGCCGCGACTTTCCCCAGCTTCCCTCTCCCGCTTGCGGGAGAGGGGTTTATTCCGAAGGGAGAAAGTGCCCGTGGACTATCGCCGGATGGGGCGGAGCGGCCTCAAAGTTTCCGAGATCTGCCTCGGCACGATGACCTTCGGCCACGGCACGGACGAGGCGGAGGCCGCACGCGTCGTCGGCCTTGCCCTCGAGGCCGGCGTCAATTTCTTCGACACGGCCAATTCCTACAATGGCGGCGTGTCGGAGACGATGGTGGGCAAGGCGCTCGGCCGTCGGCGGCAGGACGTCGTCCTCGCCTCAAAATTCTTCAATCCGATGGGGCCCGGCCCCAATGACAGCGGCATGTCGCGCGTCCATATCATGCGCGCCATCGAGGACAGCCTCCGCCGCCTCGGCACCGACTATCTCGACCTCTATTACATCCATCACGTCGACCACGAGACGCCGCTCGAAGAGATGCTGCGCGCCCTCGACGACCTCGTCCGGCAAGGCAAGGTGCGGTACGCCGCCTGCAGCAATTTCGAAGCCTGGCGCCTCATGGAGGCGCTGTGGATCAGCGACGCCAAGAACCTCGCCCGCTTCGAATGCTATCAGCCGCAATACAGCCTCGTCGTGCGCGACATCGAGGAGGAGCTCATTCCCGTCTGCGCCCTGAAGGGGCTCGGCGTCGTCGTCTGGAGCCCGCTCGGCGGCGGCTTTCTCAGCGGCAAGTACAAGCCGGGCGAGCGCCACATCGCCGGCGCGCGCTCGGCGGAGCGCTGGGCCTATCCCGCGCCGTACTTCGCCGCCAACGCCGACGCGACGCTGGCGGCGCTGCTCGATCTCGCGACGGAGCTCGGACGGACTCCGGCCGAGCTGGCGGTGCGCTGGGTGCTCGACCAGCCGGCGATCACCAGCGCCATCATCGGTGCCCGCAGCGCGGCGCAGGCGCGCGAGACTCTCCGTGCCGCCGGCTGGCGCCTGCCCGAGGCGGCGAAAGCAAGGCTCGACGCCGTTTCCGCATTGCCGCGCCGCTATCCGCGTGCCATGGAGGACGGCATGCGCGAGCGCCGTACCGCGGCGATGAGGGCGCATTCCAGCCGCTGAGGCGGAGCAGGCGGGAGCAGCGCAGCCGCGGCGCCTCCTGAGCAGGCTCGGCAGGTCGCCCGCTCTGCGCTTCGGGGGAGCGATCGAAAGGGAGAGGCACTCGCGCGAGGCCGAGGCCGAGGTTATTGTCTCGGGCCCCGCGTCACTTTTAGGAAACCCTCTCCATGCCGCGATACGATTTCGACATGTTCACGATCGGCGCCGGATCGGGCGGCGTCGCCTCGTCGCGGCGGGCCGGGTCCTACGGCGCGCGGGTCGGGATATGCGAGGAGAGCCGGGTCGGCGGCACCTGCGTCATCCGCGGCTGCGTCCCGAAGAAGCTGCTCGTCTACGGCGCGCAATTCGCCGATGCCTTCGCCGATTCCGTCGGCTTCGGCTGGGAGCCGCAGACACCCAAATTCGATTGGCGAAAGCTGATCGCCAACAAGGATGCCGAGATCGACCGCCTCAACGGCATCTACAAGAAGCTCCTCGCCGACTCCGGCGTCGCCCTCTTCGAGAGCCACGGCCGGCTCGTCGACCCCCACACCGTTGAGGTGGGCGGAAAGCGTTACACGGCGGAGACGATCCTCATCGCGACGGGCGCCCATCCCGTCGTTCCCGATCTGCCCGGCATCGAGCACGCGGTCACCTCGAACGAGGCGCTCGAACTCGACGAGCTGCCGCGACGCATCGTCATCGTCGGAGGCGGGTACATCGCCGTCGAGTTCGCCGGCATCTTCGCGACGCTCGGATCGGAGGTCACGATCATCATTCGCGGCGATGACCTGTTGCGCGGCTTTGACGACGACATCCGCGTCGCCCTCGCTCTCGAAATGCGGGCACGCGGCATCACGATCCGTCCGCGCTGCCAGGTGACGCGCATCGAGAGGCGCGGAGCCGGGCTTGCCGTGGCGACGACCAGCGGCGAGGAGATCGCCGCCGACCGCATCATGTACGCAACGGGGCGGCGGCCCAATACGCGGAATCTCGGCCTCGCGGAAGCCGGCGTGCTGCTCGACGGGAAGGGCGCCGTCGCCGTCGACGAATGGTCGCGAAGCTCGGTCGCGAACATCTATGCGGTGGGCGACGTGACCGACCGCCTCAATCTGACGCCGGTCGCCATTGCCGAGGGGCGCGCCTTGGCCGAGACGCTCTTCAACGGCAATCCGATGACCGTCGACCATGCGACGGTGCCGACGGCGGTCTTCAGCCAGCCTCCCGTCGGCACCGTCGGTTTGACGGAGCGCGCGGCGCGCGAGCGCTACGGCGCCGTCGACGTCTATCGCACGCGCTTCAAGCCGATGAAGAACATCCTCGCCGGCCGCGAGGAGCGGACGATGATGAAGCTCGTGGTCGACCGCAAATCGGACCGTGTCCTCGGCTGCCACATGGTGGGCGCCGACGCGCCGGAGATCATCCAGGGCCTCGCCATCGCCCTCAAATGCGGCGCCACCAAGACGCAGTTCGACCGCACCATCGGTATCCATCCGAGCGCGGCCGAGGAGTTCGTGACGATGCGCGAGAAGCTCCCGGAGCCGGCGGCCGTCGCCTCGGGCTGAGGCCGCGCCGCGAACCCTTCTCGACCGAAGATGTTGAAAGGGAAGAGGTTCACGGAGTTTCTGAAATGCCACGTCAGCAATCGAAAGCGCAGAAGGATACCGTCCGCCGCGTCATGCACGAGTTCAAGCGCGGCAAGCTCGACACCAGCCGCGGCAAGAAGGTGAAGAATCGGAGGCAGGCGATTGCGATCGCGCTGCACGAGGCCGGCGCCTCGAAAGACGAGAGCAGGAAGAAGAATGCGGAGAATCTGAAGCGCACCAAGGCGCGCGAGCGGAAGGGCGAGACGGCCGCCGCGCGGAAGCCGGCGCGCCGGTCGGGGCGCCGCGAGCGCACGCGCGCCGAGCTCTATGCCGAGGCGAAGCGGCGCAAGATTCCCGGCCGCTCCAAGATGGACAAGGACGCGCTCCGCCAAGCCCTCCACGCCTGACGATCCCGCGCCCGTTCGTTCGGGAAAGGGACCGTCAGAGCGGATGCCGGCGCTCCCTCATTGCTGGAGGTTGCGCCGGTTCATCTCGTCGCTGAGGGCGCGCTGCTCGGTGTCGAGCGTCCGCAACTGGCTCTCGACCCGGTTGTATTCGCGGCGCAGTTGCTGGTCGTTGAGGCGGCGCACCTGCTGCTGCATCGTCTGCAGGCCGTTGCCGTCGTTTCCGTAATTGTTGTTGTAATTACCGCTGCTGCCCGAATAGCCCTGCGAGTTTCCGTACTCGTTGTAATTCTGCCCTTGGTTCTGGTTATTGATGGCATTGTCGAGATTGCGGATGATACCCTTCACGTCCTGCGCCATCGCCGGCTCGGCCACGGCCAAAAAGCCGGCCGCAAGGGTGATGATCGCTGTCCTTTTCATGCCGAATACTCCGGTATCCTCAGGGTGGTCTCTTCCTGCTAACGCGGGCTCCGCGGCGATGTTTCGGGGTCGGCCGGTCTAGCGTCTGCGGGAAAAAGCGGATATTTGTGGGGTCGGCGCGCCGCTTTCCGCGTCGATGAGGATGTCATGACGAAGCCGTGGACCCCCGACAGTTGGCGGGCAAGACCGATCAAGCAGGCGCCGGACTACCCGGATGCCGGGGCCGTCGAGGCGGTCGAGCGAACCTTGCGAAACTATCCGCCGCTGGTCTTCGCGGGCGAGGCGCGGCGCCTCAAGGCGCTTCTCGCCGATGTCGCGGACGGCAAGGCGTTTCTGCTGCAGGGCGGCGACTGCGCCGAGAGCTTCGCCGAGTTCCATCCCAACAACATTCGCGATACGTTCCGCGTGCTGCTGCAAATGGCGGTTGTCCTGACCTTCGGCGCCGCCTGTCCCGTCGTCAAGGTCGGGCGCCTTGCCGGGCAGTTCGCCAAGCCCCGCTCCTCGGAGGTCGAGGTGCGGGATGGGGTCACGCTGCCGGCCTATCGCGGCGACATCATCAACGGCGCGGAGTTCACGGCGGAGGCGCGGCGCCCCGACCCCCAGCGCATGATCCAGGCCTTCAGCCAGTCGGCGGCGACGCTCAATCTGCTGCGCGCCTTCGCCCAGGGCGGCTATGCCGACCTGCACCGCGTTCATGCCTGGAACCAGGGCTTCGTCGCCAACTCGCCGCAGGGCGAGCAATATCAGGAGCTGGCCGACCGCCTCAGCGAGACGCTCGACTTCATGGCGGCATGCGGCCTCACCTCGGAGACGACGCGCGAGATCCGCGAGACGGATTTCTTCACCTCGCACGAGGCGCTGCTGCTTCCCTACGAGCAGGCGATGACGCGCATCGATTCGACGAGCGGCGACTGGTACGACTGCTCGGCGCATCTCCTCTGGATCGGCGACCGGACGCGGCAGCTCGACGGCGCCCATGTCGAGTTCCTGCGCGGCGTCAAGAACCCGGTCGGCATGAAATGCGGGCCCTCGCTCGACCCCGCCGACCTCCTCCGCCTCATCGACCGCCTCAACCCCGCGAACGAGGCGGGCCGCCTCACCCTCGTGTCGCGCATGGGCGCCGACAAGGTCGAGGCGAAGCTGCCGGCGCTCATCCGCGCCGTCGAGCGCGAGGGCCGCAAGGTCGTCTGGTGCTGCGATCCCATGCATGGCAACACCGTCACCTCCTCGACGGGCTACAAGACGCGCTCCTTCGACCGCATTCTTGCCGAGGTCAAGGGCTTCTTCGCGGTGCACGCAGCCGAGGGCAGCTATGCGGGCGGCGTCCATTTCGAGATGACCGGCCAGGACGTCACCGAATGCATCGGCGGCGCGCAGGCGATCACCGAGACGGGGCTCGCCGACCGCTATCACACGGTCTGCGATCCGCGCCTCAATGCGAGCCAGGCGCTGGAGCTCTCCTTCCTCATCGCCGATGCGCTGAAGAAGGAGCGGCGGAGCCAGCAGCTCCGCCAGGCGAGCGCTGCCGAGTAGGAGGAGCGAGGGCGGTCCGATGAGCGCCGATGGGACTCCGCGGGGCGCGCGCAACGGCCGCGAGCAGGCGACGCGTCCCGAGGACGTGCCGGTCCTCACCGACCAGTATTTCTTGAAGACCAAGGAGGTGGTGCGCCGCTTCGGCGATCGCCGCGCCACCTATGCCGTCTTCATGCGGCGGCCGGTCATCTGCACGCCGCGGCTCTTCGTCGAGTTCCTCGAAGCGATGGCGGCCGACCGCAAGACGCGCTTCGATATCGAGCTGAACTACGCCGAAGGAGAGTGGGTCGGCGCCGGCGAGGCGATGATGTACATCTCGGGCTCGCTCTACCATCTCGTCGATCTCGAAACGCTGTTCCTGCAGAAGCTCGGCGCCCCTTGCGTTGCCGCCTACAACGCCTATGCGATGTGCGTCGATTTGCCGAAGGTGGCCTTCCTCGCCATGGATGCCCGCCATTGCGCCGGCGCCGAGATGGCGGCGATGATGGCCTATGCCGCGGCGGTCGGCTCGGCGGCGGCGCGGCGCGATGCCGGGGCCGTCGGCTTCATCGCCAATGCGACGGATGCGACGGCCCATTATTTCGGCAACGAGAAGGGGCGGGGCACCATGCCCCACGCGCTCATCGGCTATGCCGGCTCGACCCTGCGCGCGGCCGAGATGTTCCGCGAGGCGCATCCCGACGAGAATCTGACGGTGCTCGTCGACTATTTCGGCCGCGAGGTGACCGACACGCTCGAAGTCTGCCGGCGCTTCCCCGATCTCGCCGCCGCGGGCAGCCTCGCCATTCGCCTCGACACGCATGGCGGCCGCTATCTCGAAGGGCTCGATCTGGCCAAATCCTACGACGTGCTGGAGCGCCATGCGCCAAAGGCGATCCGCGGCTACCGCACCGAGGCGGAGCTGCGCTACCTCGTCGGCACCGGCGTCTCGGCGGCGGCGATCTGGCATGTCCGCCGGGCGCTCGACGATGCCGGCTTCCCGCGGGTGAAGATCATCGCCAGCTCGGGCTTCGTCCCGGCGAAATGCCGGATGATGGCGGTGGCCGAGGCACCCATCGACGTCATCGGCACCGGCTCCTACCTGCCGGAGGTGTGGTCGGAGACCTACGCCACCGCCGACATCGTCGCCTATGACGACCGGCCGATGGTGAAAGCCGGGCGCGAGTTCCTGCTGAAGAAGCGCGACGGGTAGGGCAGGGCCGCCATTTTCCGGTTCGATCGCAAGCTCGATCGTCAAGCACCTGGCAACGAGGCGAGGGCAATGATGTGGGCTGCGAGGTAAGGGTGCGACTTGACTGCGGCGAAAAATTGCCGGTCCGCCGTCACCAGCGGGATCGAGCGCCGGACAGCGAGAGCCAGGTAAAGGCAGTCATGGGCCGGGTGGCGAAGGTCGATCGACAATTTGAGCGCGGCCGGTCCGAGTTCTCCGCAGGGGATACGCTCGACAGGCGCCGCGCAAAGCCGCGCTATCCTGATCATCGCCTCCGGCTCGACGATCTCGCCTCGTGCCACCTTGACCCAGAGGATGTTGGCACATTCGGCCTCGATGAGGTCCGGTGCCGAGAGGCGAGACCGCGCGAGGGCGGCGGCACGCTCGCTGTCATGCTCCGCAATGACCCATTTCACGGCGACGCCAGCGTCGACGACGGCTTTCTCCGGATAGTCGGGCACCCGTCACTCGCCCTGATGCCGACGGTCGCGCTTCGCCCTCGCGATCTCTGCGCTGTCGCTGTGCTGCCGTCCCTTCATCTCCTCGCGCAGCCTTGCGGCCTCGATCCAAAAATTCTGGGAAGCGTCCCCGAGCGCCTCCTCGAGGATCGCGCGATGCTCGGCTTCCGCTGAACGACCGTGCTTGGCGGCGCGCGGCTTCAAGGCAGCCACAAGCCGGGCATCGACGCCCCGGACGGTCAACTGGCCCAATGTGCCGCCAATGCAAGCATGTGAGCGTGCTGTCAATGACAGCAACATAGGGATCCGCCGCGCCGCTTGTCGAGCATGGCTGTCATGCTGATCGGAGGACGCGCTCGCTCCGGCGCAGCGCCATTTTTTGACTGACGCCTTGCCGCCGACGTTCTACAGCTATCGCCATGACCGACGCCCTCACCCTCGCGATCGCGCAGCTCGACCCCACTCTCGGCGACATCGACGGGAACATCGCGATGTTGCGTCGCGCCCGCGCCAGGGCGGCGGCGTTCGGCGCCGATCTCGTCATCGCCACCGAGCTGTGCGTTGCCGGCTACCCGCCGGAGGATCTCGTCCTCAAACCGGCCTTTCTTGAAGCCTGCGAGGCGGCGGTGCGGGACTTCGCGAAGGAGGTCCAGGCGGGGCCTGCCGTCCTGCTCGGCACGCCCTGGCGGCAGGACGGCAAGACCTACAACGCGGCGCTCCTTCTCGATCAGGGCAAGGTCGCGGCGATCCGCCTCAAGCACGAGCTGCCGAATTACGGCGTCTTCGACGAGAAGCGCGTCTTCGCGGCGGGGCCGGCGCCAGGGCCGGTGCCGTTCCGCGGCGTCCGCCTCGGCGTCATGGTGTGCGAGGATATGTGGCTGCCGGACGTGACCGAGACCTTGGCCGAGACGGGAGCCGAGCTGCTCCTTGTCATCAACGGCTCGCCCTTCGAGCATCAGAAGCGCGACGAGCGCGTCGGGCTCGCCTGCGCCCGCATCAAGGAGAGCGGGCTGCCGCTTGTCTATGTCAACCAAATCTGCGGCCAGGACGAGCTCGTTTTCGACGGCGGCTCCTTCGCCCTCGATGCCGAATGCCGCCTCTGCGTGCAGGCGCCCGACTGGCGCGAGGCGGTGCTGCCGGTCCGCTTGCGCCGCGGCGCGGATGATCGCTGGACCGTCGACAAGGGCGAGCTCGCGCCGCCGACCGAAGGCCTCGAAGCCCTCTACCAGGCGATGATGCTGGGCCTGCGCGATTACGTCGTGAAGAATGGCTTCCCGGGCGTCGTCCTCGGCCTCTCGGGCGGCATCGATTCGGCGCTGAGCGCGGCCGTCGCCGCCGACGCGCTCGGCCCCGACCGGGTGCATGCCGTCATGATGCCGTCGCCCTATACCTCGCGCGAGAGCCTTGAAGACGCCGCCGAGGTAGCGCGCCTTCTCGGCATCGAACTGCGCCAGATTGGCATCGGCCCTGCGATGTCGGCCTATGCCGGCATGCTGGCGCCCGCCTTTGCCGGGCGGCAAAGCGACATCACCGAGGAAAATCTGCAGTCGCGGGCGCGCGGCATGACGCTGATGGCGCTCTCCAACAAATTCGGCTGGATGGTGCTGTCGACCGGCAACAAATCCGAGATGTCGGTCGGCTATGCGACGCTCTATGGCGATATGTGCGGCGGCTATTCCGTGCTGAAGGACGTCTATAAGACGACCGTCTTCGACCTGTCGCGCTGGCGCAACCAGCAGCTGCCGGCCAATGCGAAGGGCCCGGCGGGTCGCGTCATGCCCGAGCGCGTCATCACCAAGCCGCCCTCGGCCGAGCTGAAGCCCGACCAGACCGATCAGGACACGCTGCCGCCCTATGGCATTCTCGACGACATCCTCGAATGCCTCGTCGAGCACGAGATGCCCGTCGGCAAGATCGTCGAGCGCGGCCATGACGAGGCGACGGTGCGGCAAGTCTGGCGCATGCTCGACCGCGCCGAATACAAGCGCCGCCAGGCGCCCCCCGGGGTCAAGCTGACGCGCCGCGCTTTCGGCCGCGACCGGCGCTATCCGATCACCAATCTCTTCCGCGCGTGATCAAGTTATGACTGCTACGGACAAAACCGGCGAGCCCGGCCGCGACTTCATCCACGACATCATCGCCGCGGATCTCGAAGCGGGGCGCGTCTCGACGGTTGTCACCCGCTTCCCGCCCGAGCCGAACGGCTATCTCCATATCGGCCATGCCAAGTCCATCTGCCTCAATTTCGGCACGGCGCTGGAATTCGGCGGGCGCTGCCATCTACGCTTCGACGACACCAATCCGACGAAGGAGGAGCAGGAATATATCGATGCCATCAAGCGCGACGTGCGCTGGCTCGGCTTCGATTGGGGCGAGCATCTCTATCACGCTTCGGATTACTTCCAGCAGCTCTATGACTGGGCCGAGTATCTGATCCGCGCCGGCAAGGCCTATGTCGACGACACCCCCGCCGAGGAGATGCGCGCGCTGCGCGGCACCTTGACGGAGCCCGGCCGCAACAGCCGCTTCCGCGACCGGCCGGTCGAGGAGAATCTCGATCTCTTCCGCCGCATGCGGGCGGGCGAGTTCCCAAACGGCGCGCGGGTGCTGCGCGCCAAGATCGACATGGCGTCGGGCAACATCAATCTGCGCGACCCCGTGCTCTACCGCATCCTCCACGCCCCGCATCCGCGTACCGGCACGGCGTGGTGCATCTATCCGACCTACGATTTCGCACATGGCCAGTCCGATGCCATCGAGGGGGTGACGCATTCGCTCTGCACCCTCGAATTCGAGGATCACCGGCCGCTCTATGACTGGCTCATCGAGAACCTGCCGGTGCCGGCGCGGCCGCGGCAATACGAGTTCGCGCGCCTCGCCCTCAATTACACGGTGCTCTCGAAGCGTTTCCTGACGGCCCTGGTCCGCGAAGGGCGCGTCGCCGGCTGGGACGACCCCCGCATGCCGACCTTCGCCGGGCTGCGCCGCCGCGGCGTGCCGCCGGCGGCGCTCCGCGACTTCGTGCGCCGCGTCGGCGTCGCGCGCGCCAACAGCGTCGTCGACCTCGCGATGTTCGACCATGCCGTCCGCGATCACCTCAACAGGGTGGCCCTGCGCCGCATGGCCGTGCTGCGCCCGCTCCGGGTCGTCATCGAGAACTACCCCGAGGGGGAGACGGAGGAGCTCGATGCCGTCAACAACCCCGAGGATCCCGCCGCCGGGACACGGCGCATCCGCTTCGGCCGCGAGCTCTATGTCGAGCGCGAGGATTTCATGGAGAATCCGTCGCGGAAATTCTACCGCCTCACGCCGGGTCGCGAGGTGCGCCTGCGCTACGCCTATCTCGTCACCTGCCGCGAGGCCGTGAAGAACGCTGCGGGCGAGGTGGTCGAGCTGCGCTGCACCTATGACCCGGCGACGCGCGGCGGCAACGCACCGGACGGGCGGAAGGTGCACGCGACCATTCACTGGGTCGCGGCGGCGTCGTCGCTTGCGGCCGAGGTGCGGCTCTACAACCCGCTCTTCACCCGTCCCGATCCCGGGGCCGACGGCGACCTCATGGCCGACCTCAACCCCAACTCGCTCGAAATCCTGCGCGAATGCCGCCTCGAACCCGCTCTGGCCGAGGCGGCGGTGGGTGAGGCGGTGCAGTTCGAGCGCCAGGGCTATTTCTGTCCCGACCCCGATTCGGCGCCGGGCCGGCTCGTCTTCAACCGCACGATCGCCCTGCGCGACAGCTGGGCGAAGGCGCAGGCGGCGGGCGGCTGATGTCGTCATGGCCATCCAGTTCGTTCCGACCGATCCGGATCGCCGCGCCGCGCCGCTTCTCACGATGACGATCGCGGTCGGGACACGCCGTTCTTCGCACTTGCAAAAGGCCGCGGCCGAATGATCTGTTGAGCCGGCGCGCCGCGCCGACCGAAGCCGCTGGACGAGACATGCCGCTCACCCTCTACAACACCATGAGCCGCCGGAAGGAGGAGCTCCGGCCGATCGACCCCCGGAATGTGCGGATGTATGTCTGCGGCCCGACGGTCTATGATTTTGCCCATATCGGCAATGCGCGGCCCGTCGTCGTCTTCGACGTGCTCTTCCGGCTGCTGCGGCGGGAATATGGCGAAGCGCACGTCACTTATGTCCGCAACATCACCGATGTCGAGGACAAGATCAACGCGGCGGCGAAGGAGCGCGGCGAGACGATCCGCGACCTGACCGAACGCACGGCGAAGGCCTTCCGCGAGGATATGGCGGCGCTGGGCGCTTTGCCGCCGACGCATGAGCCGCGCGCCACCGAGCACATTCCCCAGATGATCGCGATGATCGCGACGCTCATCGCCCGCGGCCATGCCTATGAGGCGGAGGGTCATGTCCTCTTCCAGATCGCGACGATGAAGGAGTACGGGCGCCTCTCGCGGCGGACGCTCGACGAAATGATCGACGGCGCCCGCGTCGAGGTCGCGCCCTACAAGCGCGACCCCGGCGATTTCGTCCTCTGGAAGCCCTCGCCGCCGGACCTCCCGGGCTGGGAGAGCCCCTGGGGCCGCGGCCGGCCGGGCTGGCACATCGAATGCTCGGCCATGAGCGAGAGCCTCCTCGGCGAGCATTTCGACATCCATGGCGGCGGCCTCGACCTCATCTTCCCGCATCACGAGAACGAGATCGCGCAGAGCCTCTGCGCGCATGAGGGGCGGCCCTTCGTCGACATCTGGATGCATAACGGCTTCCTCACCGTCAGCGGCGAGAAAATGTCGAAATCGCTCGGCAATTTCGTCACCGTGCACGAGCTCCTCCGGGAATGGCCGGGCGAGGTCATCCGTCTCGCCCTGCTCTCCGGCCACTACCGCGAGCCGCTCGACTTCTCGGCCGAGCGGCTGGAGCAGGCGAAGCAGATGCTGGACCGCTTCTACCGGGCGATCGGCGAAGCGGCGAAGACGGGTACGCGGCTGCGGCACGATGATCACGAGCCCGCCGCGGTGATCGCCGCGCTCACCGACGATCTCAACACCCCGCTCGCTCTCGCCGGCATGCATGAGGCGCTGCACGCGCTGAATGCCAGCCTGCAGCGGGCGCCGGAAGAGGCGGCCGAGAAGGCCGCGATGCTCCGCGCCGGCGGGGCGCTGCTCGGCCTTCTGCAGCAGGATCCGGCACGCTGGCTCAAGGGCGAGGCGGACGATGCCGCCGCCATCGAGGACGCGATCCGGCGCCGCAACGCGGCGCGCAAGGCTAAGGACTTCGCCCTGGCCGACCGCATCCGCGCCGAGCTCGCGGGGCAGGGGATCGTCCTCGAGGACAAGCCCGGCGGCAAGACGGAGTGGCGGCGGGCGTAAGCGCGGCCGGATCGCGAAGAGTGATAGAAGCCTCTCCCGCCTGCGCGAGTCCTTCTCAAAACCCTCTCCCCTCCGGGGAGAGGGCAGGGTGAGGGCCTACCGGGTCTCACGGCGGCTCGGTGTCGGGCGGCGGCGACTTGCCCTCACCCCGCCGCTCCCCCGCAAGCGGGAGAGGGAGGACTGCGGAAGAGGGAGACTCTCTTCTCAAGCTTTTCTTTGTCCGCGCCCTCTCTTTCGAGCTATAGACGCGCCATGGCCGGGGAGCGGATTTATCTCTATGACACGACGCTGCGCGACGGGGCGCAGACGCAGGGGGTCGATTTCGGGCCTGCCGACAAGGCGGTGATCGCGCGCGAGCTCGACCGGCTCGGCATCGACTATATCGAAGGCGGCTGGCCCGGCGCCAACCCGACCGACGACGCGCTCTTCCGGGAGCCGCCGCGGCTGGGGCGGGCGCGGCTCGCCGCTTTCGGCATGACGCGGCGCGCGGGGCGGAGCGCCGCCAACGATCCGGGCCTCGCGGCGACGCTGGGCTGCGGCGCCCGCGTCGCCTGCCTCGTCGGCAAGAGCTGGGACTTCCAGGTCGAAACCGCGCTCGGCGTCTCGCTCGCGGAAAATCTCGCGATGATCGCCGAGAGCGTCGGCCTCGCGGCCTGCCGTCTCGACGAAACCCTCTTCGACGCCGAGCATTTTTTCGACGGCTACAAGGCCAATCCCGATTATGCGCTCTCCTGCCTTGCCGCGGCGCGCGATGCCGGCGCCCGCTGGATCGTGCTCTGCGACACCAATGGCGGGACGCTGCCGCACGAAGTCGAGGCAATCGTCCGCGAGGTCGTGCGCACCGTGCCGGGCGAGCGCCTCGGCATCCATTGCCACAACGATACGGCCAATGCCGTCGCCAATTCCCTCGCCGCGATCCGCGCCGGGGCGCGGCAGGTGCAGGGCACGCTGAACGGCCTCGGCGAGCGCTGCGGCAATGCCGATCTTGTCGCGCTCCTGCCGTCGCTGATGCTGAAGATGGGTTATCGGACCGGCGTCTCGGAGGAGGCGCTGCGCGGCCTGACGCATCTCTCGCGGCTCATCGACGAGCGCCTCAACCGCGCGCCCGACCGCCACGCGGCCTATGTCGGCGAGGCCGCCTTCGCGCACAAGGCGGGGCTGCACGCCTCGGCCGTCGAGAAGGACCCGCGCTGCTACGAGCATATCGACCCCGCCGCCGTCGGCAACCGGCGCCATGTCGTCGTCTCCGACCAGGCAGGGCGCGCCAACCTCGTGACGCGCCTGCGCGATCTCGGGATCGAGGTCGCGGCCGACCATCCGAAGCTGGGCGCGCTGCTCGACCTCGTGAAGCAGCGGGAATTCGCGGGCTATGCCTATGACGGCGCCGAGGCGAGCTTCGAGCTTCTGGCGCGTCGCGCTCTCGGCGCGGTGCCCGACTACTTCCGCCTGACCAGCTTCCGCGTCATCGACGAGCGGCGCTGGAACGCGCGCGGCGAGCTGGTGACGCTCTCGGAGGCCACCATCAAGGTCGAGGTCGCGGGCGAGACGGCGATGACGGTCGCCGAAGGGAACGGACCCGTCAACGCGCTCGACACGGCGCTCCGCCAGGCCTTGACCCCGGCCTTTCCCGAGCTCGCGCATATCCGCCTCACCGACTACAAGGTGCGCATCCTGACGCCGCAGGACGGCACCAAGGCGGTGACGCGCGTCATGATCGAGACGGCCGACGGCAAGGGCGAAAGCTGGTCGACGGTCGGCGTCTCGACCAATGTCATCGACGCCTCCTACAACGCGCTCCATGACAGCCTCACCTACAAGCTGTGGCGCGAGGGGCGGCGGGGGTGAGAACGGTGCTATCGGCGCGCGCCGCGCCTCCGTTCCCCGGCGAAAGGCGCAGCTGAATGGCCGGCACCGACTACCGCCGGCCGACCGTGACCGGCGGCCCCGCCATCATCCTCGTCGAGCCGCAGCTCGGCGAGAATATTGGCACGGCGGCGCGCGCCATGTTCAATTGCGGCCTCACCGACCTCCGCCTCGTGCGTCCGCGCGATGGCTGGCCATCGAAGAAGGCGAAAGCGGCGGCGAGCGGCGCCGATCCGGTGCTCGAGCGGGCGCGGCTCTTCGATACGCTCGACGCCGCGATCGGCGATCTTCAGCATGTCTATGCGACGACGGCGCGCGACCGCTACATGGTGAAGCGCGTCGTGACGCCGCGCCAGGCTGCGGGCGAGATGCGCGGCCTCATCGGCGCGGGGCAGGCTTGCGGCATTCTTTTCGGGCCGGAGCGGATGGGGCTCCTCAACGACCATCTGAGCCTCGCCGAGACGATCGTCACGGTGCCGCTCAACCCGTCCTTCTCTTCGCTCAACCTCGCCCAGGCCGTGCTGCTGATCGGCTATGAGTGGTTCACCGCGGGCGATGCCACGCCGCCCTCGGTGCTGCCGACCGGCAACAGCGAGCCCGCGACCAAGGAGGAGCTCCACCGCTTCTTCGAGCACCTCGAGGAGGAGCTCGACCGCAGCGGCTTCCTGCGCAACCTCGAAAAGCGCCCGAGCATGGTCCGCAACATCCGCAACCTCTTTCAGCGGGCGCACTGCACGGAGCAGGAGCTGCGCACGCTGCACGGCGTCATCACGGCCCTGGCCGGGCCGCGCGACCGCGACAGGAAGTGAGGCGCGGGTCTCAGGCCGTCGGGTAGTTGCGGCCGGCGGCGAAGTGCCAGATGGCGAGGACGATGACGGCGCCGACGATGGCGCCGATGAAGCCGGCGCTCTCGCCGGCATGGTACCAGCCGACCGCCCGCCCGATGAAAGTCGCGACGACCGCGCCGATAATCCCGAGCAGTGTCGTCAGGACGAAGCCGGCCGGATTGTTGGGGGCCGGCGAGATCAGGCGGGCGATGAGGCCGGCGACGAAGCCGATAATGATGATCCAGACGAAATGCATGGCACGCTCCTCTCCCGCCGATCCCCAGAACAACGCTGAGGCGACGCCCCCGTCGCCGAGCTATCATTTGACACATTAGCGCGCCTGACTATAGTGCGCGCCTCATTCCCGGGAATGAGGGTCGTTGCACGGCCCCGCCCTTCGGGGACTACCGGGACAACAACAATCCTCAACAGGAATTATGGAGCCATGGCCAAGAGAGAAGAGTCGAAGTACAAGATAAACCGCCGCCTCGGCGTCAATTTATGGGGGCGGCCGAAGAGCCCGCTCAATCGCCGCGACTACGGGCCGGGCCAGCATGGCCAGCGCCGCAAAAAGCCGTCTGATTTCGGCACGCAGCTCATGGCGAAGCAGAAGCTGAAAGGCTATTACGGCAATATCGGCGAGCGCCAGTTCCGCCGCCTCTACGAAGAGGCCGCGCGGCGCCGCGGCGACACCGGCGAGAATTTGATCGAGCTGCTGGAGCGCCGGCTCGATGCCGTCGTCTACCGCATGAAATTCGTGCCGACGCCCTTCGCCGCCCGCCAATTCGTCAACCACGGCCATGTCTCGGTGAATGGCCGGCGCGTCAACATCGCCTCCTATCAGGTGAAGGACAACGACACCATCGAGGTGCGCGGCAAGGCCAAGGAAATGGCCGTCGTCCTCGAAGCCGTGAAGGCGGCCGAGCGCGACGTTCCCGAGTATCTCGAAGTCGATCACGACCGGATGAAAGGCCGCTTCATTCGCGCGCCGAAGCTCGCCGACGTGCCTTATCCGGTGACGATGGAGCCGAACCTCGTCGTCGAGTTCTATTCGCGCTGAGCGCTTGCGCAGAATGCCCCGGGGCCGCTTCGCGAGAAGCGGCCTTTTTTATTGGACAAGGTTGGAAACGGCAACGCATCGCCGAAAGCTTCGCCCCGCGTTATCTTGGAGAGAGCCCTCACGCACAGAGATGCACGATGCTCGCGCTGCACGTCTCGATCGTCCTGCTGCTCATTCTGCTGAACGCGCTCTTCGCCATGGCCGAGATGTCTCTCGTCGCGGCACGCCAGGTGCGGCTGCAGCATGCCGCCGAACGCGGACGCGAAGGCGCGCGGCTCGCTCTCGAAATGAAGCACGATCCGAGCCGGCTCCTCTCGACCGTGCAGATCGGCATCACCGTCATCGGCATTCTCGCGGGCAGCTTCGGCGGCGCCACGCTGGGCGAGCCATTCGCCGCCTATCTCGAAACCGTGCCGGGCGTCATCGGCGAATACGCGCATGCGATCAGCATTGGCGCCGTCGTCATCGCCATCTCCTACCTTTCGCTCATCATCGGCGAGCTCGTGCCGAAGCGCATCGCGCTCAGCCGGCCGGAAGCCATAGCCGCCGCGCTCGCGCGCGTGATGCGCGGACTTTCGCGTGTCCTCGCGCCCGCGGAATGGCTGCTCAGCGCCTCGACGAATTTCGTTCTCCATCTCTTGCCGATAAAGCTCAGCGACCAGTCGGCGGTGACGGAAGAGGAAATCGGCCTCATGCTGCGCGAGGGCGCGGCGGCCGGCCATCTCCAGCTCGGCGAGACGACGATTGCGCAGATGGCGCTCCGCCTCGGCGACCGTCGGCTGAGCGCCGTGATGACGCCGCGCACGCAGGTCGAATGGCTCAACCTCGCGGACAATGAAGAGGAGAACAAGAAGAAGATCGTCGCCTCCGAGTATTCGCGCTTCCCGGTCATCGAGGGCGACCCGCAATCGGTGCTCGGCATCGTCCAGGTGAAGGACGTCCTGATCGCGCTGCTTTCGGGGCGGCCTTTCGACCTCCGCGCGGCGCTTCGCCCGCCGCTCTACTTGCCGAATACCGTGACGGCGCTCCGCGCTCTCGAAATGTTCAAGAAATCGGGCGACCCGATGGCGCTCGTCGTCGACGAGTATGGCGATTTCGAAGGCGTCGTGACCTTGACCGACATCCTCGAAGCGCTGGTCGGCGACATCGCCTCGCCGGGCGAGGACGGCAATCCCCCTGTCGTGACGCGCGAGGACGGCTCATGGCTCATCGACGGCATGGTCGCCGTCGACGAGGTCAAGGACGTCATTGGGGCGGCGAGCCTGCCCGGCGAAGAGACCGGCGACTTCCACACGCTCGGCGGCTTCATGATGGCGCAAATCAACCGCGTGCCGAAAGTGGCGGACCACTTCACGGTCGACGGCTATCGTTTCGAGGTCGTCGATATGGACGGCCGCCGCGTCGACCGCGTCCTCATCCTGCCGCCCAAGGCGAAGGTCAAGGCGAAGCGCCGCTGAGCGGCGCGCGGCTCAAGCGGCGCGCGTCTCGATGCCGTTGTTCTTCAGGAGCTCCTGGAGCTCGCCCGATTCGAACATCTCGCGAATGATGTCGCAGCCGCCGATGAACTCGCCCTTGACATAGAGCTGAGGGATCGTCGGCCAGCTCGAATACTCCTTGATGCCCTGGCGGATCTCGGGGTCGGTCAGGACGTCGATCCCTTTGAACTTGACCCCCATATGGCTGAGGATCTGGACGACCGCCGCGGAGAAGCCGCATTGCGGGAAGACGGGCGTCCCCTTCATGAACAGCACGACCGGGTTGTTCGTGACGTCCTGCCTGATCCGCTCGAAGACGATGTCGTTGGCCATGTGACGAAGTTCCTTGTTGAAATCTGCCAGGCTGCGCGATCGCGACGGATCAATCCTCCGGCACGCTCGTCTGCAGCGCCAGGGCATGCAGCTCGCTGCCCATGCGCCCACGCAATGCCTGGTACACCATCTGATGCTGCTGCACGCGCGTCTTGCCCCTGAAGGCCGCCGAGACGACATGCGCGGCATAATGATCGCCGTCGCCGCGCAGATCCTCGATCGAGACCCGCGCATCCGGCAGACCCTCGCGGATCAGCCTCTCGATCATCGCCGCATCCATCGCCATCGATGTGCCTCTCTGCCGGTGGATCAGGTCAGGACGCCATGTAGCCGGGCAGCCACGCTTCGTTGGCCTCCCGGAGCGCCTTAACGGATATGGCACCGCCCCCCGCCACTGTCAACGAATCGCCGCCCGTCCTGCCGAGCCGGAACGCCGGCACGCCGGCCGCCGCGGCCGCGGCGAGGACGGCCTCCGCCTCGGCCGTGGCCAGGAGATAGCGGCCCTGATCCTCGCCGAAGAGGAAACCGTGGTCGCACCGCGGCGGGGCGATCTCGGCGCCGATGCCGCGCGCCATCGCCATCTCGGCGAGGGCCACGAGGAGGCCGCCATCGGAGATGTCGTGGCAGGCGCCGAGCCGGCCATCGGCGATCATCGCCCGCACGAAATCGCCGTTGCGGCGCTCGGCGGCGAGATCGACGGGCGGCGGCGGCCCGTCCTCGCTGCCGAAGATCTCGCGCAGGTAGAGCGAGCAGCCGAGGTGACCCGCCGTGTCGCCGACGAGCAGGATGGTCTCGCCCGGACGCTTGAAGGCGAGATCGACGCTCTTTGCCGCATCGGCGATGAGGCCGACGCCGCCGATGGCCGGGGTCGGCAGGATGCCCTTGCCGTTCGTCTCGTTGTAGAGCGACACGTTGCCCGAGACAACCGGATAGTCGAGGGCGAGGCAGGCCGCCCGCATGCCCTCGATGCAGCCGACGAACTGGCCCATGATCTCCGGCCGCTCCGGATTGGCGAAATTCATGTTGTCGGTGATGGCGAGCGGCACGGCGCCGACCGCCGTCAGGTTTCGCCAATTCTCGGCGACGGCCTGGGCGCCGCCTGAGACGGGGTCGGCGAAGCAGTAGCGCGGCGTGCAGTCCGTCGCGAGGGCGAGCGCCTTGCGCGTGCCGCGAACGCGAACGACCGCGGCATCGCCGCCCGGGCGCTGCACCGTGTCGCCCATGACGAGATAGTCGTACTGCTCCCAGATCCAGCGCTTGGAGGCGAGGTCGGGGCAGCGCAGCAGCCGTTCCAGCACCTGCGGCGCGGTCAACCGGGTCGAGAAGCGGTCGCCGGGCAGGTCGGGCCGCCTCGGCGTCGGAACCCAGGGCCGGTCATAGACGGGGGCCTGCGTGACGAGGGGTTCGACGGGAAGCTCGGCGACCGTCTCGCCGCCCATTTTGAGGACGAGCCGGCCAGTCTCCGTCACCCGGCCGATGACGGCGAAATCGAGCTCCCATTTCTCGAAGATCCGTCGCGCGGCCTGCTCGCTGCCCGGCTTCAGGATCATCAGCATGCGCTCCTGCGATTCGGAGAGCATGATCTCGTACGGCGTCATCCCGGTTTCGCGCACCGGCACCCGATCGAGCTCGAGCTCGATGCCGAGCCCGCCCTTGCCCGCCATCTCGACCGAGGAGGAGGTCAAACCCGCCGCACCCATATCCTGGATGGCGACGATGGCGTCGCCCGCCATCAATTCGAGGCAGGCTTCGATGAGGAGCTTTTCCGTGAAGGGGTCGCCCACCTGGACGGTCGGGCGCTTGGCCTCCGAATCCTCGTTGAACTCGGCCGAAGCCATGGTGGCGCCGTGGATGCCGTCGCGCCCGGTCTTGGCGCCGACATAGATGACCGGGTTCCCCGGGCCCGCTGCCGCGGAATAGAAGATCTTCTTCGCATCGGCAAGGCCGACGGTCATCGCGTTGACGAGGATGTTGCCGTTATAGGCGGCGTGGAAGTTGCACTCGCCGCCGACCGTCGGCACGCCGACGCAATTGCCGTAGCCGCCGATGCCGGCGACGACGCCCGCCAGGAGATGGCGCGTCTTCGGATGCGCGGGATCGCCGAAGCGGAGCGCGTTGAGATTGGCGATCGGTCGCGCGCCCATGGTGAAGACGTCGCGGAGAATGCCGCCGACCCCGGTCGCCGCGCCCTGATAAGGCTCGATGAAGGAGGGATGGTTATGGCTCTCCATCTTGAAGACGACGGCTTGGCCGTCGCCAATATCGACGACGCCGGCATTCTCGCCGGGGCCGCAGATGACGCGCGGCCCGGTTACCGGCAGGGTCTTCAGCCATTTTTTCGAGGATTTGTAGGAGCAGTGCTCGCTCCACATCACGGAGAAGATGCCGAGCTCGGTCAAATTCGGGGCGCGGCCAAGAATGGCGACGGCACGCGTGTATTCCTCGGCCGTGAGGCCGTGCTGCGCGATGATCGCGGGAGTGAGGGGCGTCACGGGAAAGTCGTTACTATGACCCCTCCCCCGCGAGGGGAGGCGTCATCGAAGCCAGGGTGCGCTGGTGCAGAAAGCTCACGCGCGGAGCGCTCCGGCGAGGCCGTCGAAAAGGCCACAGCCATCGGTGCCGCCGAGAAGCGGGTCGGTCGCGTCCTCGGGATGGGGCATGAGGCCGAGGACGGTCTTTTCCTCGTTGAAGATGCCGGCGATGTTGCGGGCAGAGCCGTTGTGGTTGTCCGCCTCGGTGAGCTCGCCTTCGGGCGAGCAGTAGCGAAAGGCGACGAGGCCTTTCTCCTCGATGCGGTCGAGCGTCTTCGGATCGGCGAAGTAGTTGCCGTCGTGATGGGCGACCGGCACGCGGATGACCTGTCCCGCCTCATAGCCGCAGGTGAAGATGCTCTGGCTGGTCTCGACTTTGAGATGCACGTCGCGGCAGTGGAATTTCAGCGTCTGGTTTCGCAGCAGCGCGCCCGGCAGCAGCCCCGCTTCAGTCAGCACCTGAAAGCCGTTGCAGATGCCGAGCACCGGCGTGCCGCGCCGCGCCCTCCGCTTGATCTCGCCCATGATCGGCGAGTGCGCCGCCATGGCGCCGCAGCGCAGATAGTCGCCATGGGCGAAGCCGCCGGGAATGACGATGAGATCGGCGTCGGGAAGCTCGGTGTCGCCGTGCCACACCATCGCCGGGGTCCGGCCGGTGCTGCGCTCCAGCGCCAGGCAGACATCGCGCTCGCGGTTCGAACCGGGGAAGACGACGATGGCGGCTCTCATCTGGCACTCGCGGCGAGGGGAGGGGCGCCGATCAGATAGCCCGCATCCGCGCGCCGATCAAGGCCGGGCGTCACCGGGCCGCGCGCTCCTCCGGCGGGAGCGACAATCCGCCGTTCCGGCCGCGATGTCCCAGAAATGACACGGGAACAAGGCGCCGGAAATGCGCGTATCGTTCGTTATCACGCACGAACCCCGTGAAGCCGAGAAAGAACACAAGATGACAGGTTTCAGCCGTTTTCCCCGCCGTCTCCGTTCCGCCGCTCTCGTCCTTGCTGCCGTCATCGCGGCCGGCGCTCTCACGATCCCGTCGGCTCGCGCCGACGACGATGATCACCACCACCACCATCGGCACCACGGCGATGGGGATCGCGACCACTGGCGGCACTATCCCTATCCGGTCTATGGCGTCTATCCGCCTCCCGTCGTCTATTACCCGCCGCCGCCCGTCGTCTATGCGCCGCCGCCCGTCGTTTACGCCGCGCCCGTCCCGGTCGCCGCGCCGTCGCTCAACGTCATCGTGCCGCTGCATTTTCATTGATCCGGCGCCGGGCGCCGGATGATCAGCCGGCGCCCTGCTTGCCGCTCATCCGGCGGACAAGTCCCAGCATCTGGAAAAAGCTCTCGAGCGCGCGCGGCCGCTTCATCGAGGAGAAGCGGAGTGTCACCAAGGGCTCGGCGAGCGAGAGCGGCGACAGGGCCACGGCGAGTCCCCAGAGGGCGACGGCGAGGCGGCGCAGGGGCCGGTCCGGGGCGACCGCGGCGGCTTCGAGAAAGCGCGCCGTCACGCGCAGCAGCGTATCGTCGCGAAGCGGGTGTAGATCGGGTCGCAGCTTGCGCGAGACGAGGCGGTACTGGGCGAAGTAGAAGGCGCGCTCGACCCGTCTCGGGCTCAGCGCGATGCCGAGCCGCCTTGCCTCTTCGACGAGAAAGGCGTTCCGCGGCAGGTCGAGCGAGACGTAATAGTGCAGCTTCTCCGGACGGATCTCGCTTGCCGCGCCCATGTTCCGGCCGTGAAAGCGGTAGCAGACGAGCGGCTCGCGCAGCACGACGACGTCGCCATGCAAGGCCGCGGCGCAATTCAGGATGCCGTCGATGCCGCCATATTCCGCCCGCATCGGCATGACGCGTTCGAGAAACCAGCGGGGATAGGCGTTGCCGCTCGTCGGCGGGTAGGGGTAGGAGCCGGTGCGCAGCACGGTGCGGCGGATGCGCTCCGGTGTCCAGACCTTCGGCAGCACCGGCAGCACCGAGCCGAGCGGGCGACCGGCGGCGTCGACGTTCATCACCGGCACCTGCACCGCGCTGGCGCCGGGGCGCATCGCGGCGACCATGCGCTCGATGGCTTGCGGCAGCAGCAGATCATCAGCATCCATGAAGAGGACGATGTCTCCACGCGCCGCGGCAAATCCCGCATTGATGCTCGACGCGTTGCCACCATTCGCCTTGAAGACCGCGCGGACGCGATCGCCGTATCCGGCGATGACGGCGCGCGACGCGTCGGTCGAGCCGTCATCGACGACGATGATTTCGACATTCGGGTAGCTTTGGCCGAGCGCGCTGTCGATCGCGGCGCCGATGAATTGCGCGTAATTGAAACTCGAAATGACGACGCTGACGAGAGACGCAGACGGTTCTGTCATGATCTTGCTCTCGGGCTGGCGCGGTGGCCCCGCCGCGTCCGTTGCGGACACTCCGCGTGGTGAACGGGAAGAGCGGGGGTGAGTTCAGGGGAAATCGTCAAATCGTGATGAGGGCGCCGCTGCCTCCGGCGGGAAGGGGAGGGGCAGGCGATGGATGTCCGGTCAGATGTCGGCCGCGCTCGAGGAAGGCTGCTCGGCCGGCGCCTGGCGCCGCTGGCCGCGCAAGGCGAGACCGAGGCCGATCGCGGCGATCGCGGCAAGGCCGAGGCCGAGCACCAGCGCGGCGAGATGCAGCTGGACGACCGCCAGCCCGTAATGGCCGACCACCGCCATGAGCCCGTGAGCGGCGTGGCGCACATGCATGAAGATCACCGCCATTTCGAAGGCGATCAGGAACATGAGCATGTGAAAGGCCGCCGGATGCGAGCGGCCGAAGGCGAGGATCGGCCTCCCGAGTATGCGGTCGGTGAGACGGTTGCGCATCGCCCAGACGCCGACCGCGCCGATGAGCGCGCCGGCGATGATGTCGGAGGCGAAATGGATGCCGAGATAGAGGCGCGGCACGAAGATGACGACGATTGTATACGCCATCATCATGAGGGCGAGGCGCCGCGCGAAGTAGACGAGGCCGAAGGCGAGGGCGAAGAAATATGTCGCCATGTCGCTCGGAAACGAACTCCAATTCTCGAGATTGTAGTTGACGGCGATGGAGGGCGCCCGGTAGCCGATCCCGCCCATATACATGGGCCGGACGCGAAACGGCAGGCCAGCCGCGAGCGCGCGGTTGACGACGAGGGCGAGGAAGGCGCCGGCGACGACCGAAATGATGGTGAGGCGCCTCTCCTCCTGGCCCGTTCCCTCGCGGAACCAAAAAAAGAAATAGAGGGCAAGCAGCAGCGCGCCCTTGAGGAGGTCGTTCGTCTCCTCGAAATTGGCGAGACGGTCGAACGTCCAGTTTCCCGCTAATCCGTTGAAGGCGTGAAAGACGAACAGGTCGAAGCTGTTGATCATTTTTGAGGCGCGGCGGCCCTTTGCGCGGTGTCGCGCTGACGCGCGGTATCGGGCTAACATAGGCTAAGGGTGTCGGTTCCGAACCTCCCCCGTAAGGAGGCGAGGGCGGCTCCGCGCTCCCCTCCAAGGGGGCGTGCGCAAGCGCGAAGGAGCGCATCCGCGCTCCGGCGCGGCCCGGTCTTCAGGCGATGTCGATCGCGTAGGTTTCGATGACTGTGTTGGCGAGCAGGCGCTGGCACATCGCCTCGAGGCTGGCGCGGGCCCGCGCCTCGTCGGTCTCGGCGAGCTCGATCTCGATGTATTTGCCCTGTCGCACTTGCTCTACCCCGGAGAAGCCGAGATTGCCGAGGGCATGCGCGATCGCCTTTCCTTGCGGATCGAGCACGCCCTCCTTGAGGGTGATGTGGATGCGCGCCTTCACGCTTGCCGCCTATCGCACGAGCCTTGGATCCGGGATGTCGGCGGGGCCGCTCTCGGGCAGAATGCCGAGCCGGCGCGCCACCTCCTGATAGGCCTCGGCGACGCCGCCCAGATCCTGGCGGAAGCGGTCCTTGTCCATCTTCTCGTTCGTCCTCAGATCCCAGAGCCGGCAATTGTCCGGGCTGAGCTCGTCGGCGAGGACGACCCGCATCTCGTCATTGCTCCAGAGGCGGCCGAATTCGAGCTTGAAGTCGACGAGCTTGATCTGGACGCCGAGAAAGAGGCCGCTGAGGAAATCGTTGATGCGGAGCGCCATCTGCATCATGTCGTCGAGATCCTGGGTCGAGGCCCAACCGAAGGCGGTGATGTGCTCCTCGGAGACGAGCGGATCACCGAGCTCCTTGTTCTTGTAATGATATTCGACGATCGAGCGCGGCAGCACCGTGCCCTCGGCAATGCCGAGGCGCTGCGAGAATGAGCCCGCTGCGACGTTGCGCACGACGATCGCGATCGGGATGATCTCGACGGCGCGCACGAGTTGCTCGCGCATGTTGAGGCGGCGAACGAAGTGCGTCGCGATGCCGATCTCGCCGAGCTTCGTCATCAGGAATTCGCTGATGCGGTTGTTGAGCACGCCCTTGCCAACGATCGTGCCCTTCTTGCGGTCGTTGAAGGCGCTGGCATCGTCTTTGAAGTACTGGACGATGGTGCCCGGCTCCGGGCCCTCGAACAGCACCTTGGCCTTGCCTTCGTAGATTTGCCTGCGTCGCGACATTGGCCGCCTTCTCAGCGCCGGAGCCCGGCGGGATTCCAAAGCGGAGGGCTGTATAGCAAGGCAGAGAGGCGGAAACAACGCCGCTAGACCGCGATGGTCCGCCACGGGCCGCGCTCGGGTCGGCGCGCCGCGAAGCGGAAGACGGGGCGCGCGCCGCCTTGCTCCGCCGCCGGCAGGGCGATGAGGGCGCTCGAGACCGTGCCGAAGCCGTCGGCGAGGGCGAAGCTCATCGCGGCTCGCGATGCCGCGCCGGGCGCGCCGCCTTCATCGGCGAGCAGCGCCTCCCAGGCGCGCCAATCGCCGTTGCCGGGGTCGGGGGCGGGCGCCGCGCGGAAGCGCGGAAGGTAGGCGGCGATCCGCGGGTTTCCGCTGTCGTCGAGATCGCCGGACGCGATCATGGAGACCCCGCCGGGGAGCGGCCGGACCATCACCGGCAGGACACCGGTCGGATCGGCATGGCGCAGCCAAAACGCGTCGCGGTTGTCGGCGATGACGAGGTTGAACGGCCGGTAGGAGGCGGGCTCGATCATGGCAAGCGCCGCCGCCGCGGCGGCGGCGTCGGCGTGGTCCAGCGCTTCGAGGACAAGCTCGCCGCGGGAGCGCTTCCCGCTCTGCGGACCGAGGCTGCCGAAGCGGTTGAGAACGCCGGCGAGGACGCCGTGCTCGTTGACGGCGAGCCAGGAGCCGCCGGCGAGCTCGTCGAGCCCGCCCACCGTCTCGGGCCGGTCCGGCCAATGCCGGGCCGGTGCCCGCCATGGTCGATCCAGCATCTCGTCGCGATTGGCGCCGAGGATGACCGGCCAGGAATGCGCCGGACGGCGCAGGATCACGAGGGTGCACATTCCGGCCTCTCCACCTCGCCACAGGGCGGCGTTATCATAGGGCGAAACCGAGGGAGCGCTTCGCCATGACGACGCTCGACGAACGCGAACGCGAGTTCGAGGCGCGCTTCAGCCACGATCAGGAGCTCGCTTTCAAGGTCCGGTCACGTCGGGACAAGCTCTTCGGCCTGTGGGCGGCGCGTCAGCTCGGCCTCTCCGGAGAGGCCGCTGAGGCGTATGCCAGGGACGTCGTTGCCGCCGAATTCGGGGCCCCGCGCGGCCGCGGCGTCCTTGCAAAGGTCAGTGCGGATTTTGCCGCAAAAGGCGTCGGCATCGACGAAGCGCGCATCGCCGACGAGCTGCAGCGCCTCGGCGAGGAGGCGCGGCGGCAAGTCGAGAGGGAATGAGGCGCGCCGAAGCTGCGCCGCCGCGACGTCATGCCGTCCCGAAGACGCGGCGGAAGATCGTGTCGACATGCTTGAAGTGGTAGTCTTCCTCGAATAGCCGCTCGAGCTCCTCGGGCGAAAGGCGCCGCGCCACCTCCGGATCCGCCTTCAGCAAATCGAGGAACCGGCCTTCCCCGCGCCAGACCGGCATGGCGTTGCGCTGCACGGCGCGATAGGCGTCCTCGCGGCTCATGCCGGCCTGCGTCAAAGCAAGCAGGACTCGCTGCGAATGGACGAGACCGCCGAGCTGGTCGAGGTTCTGCCGCATCCGCTCGGGATATACCACGAGCTTGTCCATGAGCTGGGTGAGGCGCGCCAAGGCGAAGTCGAGGGCGATCGTGGCGTCCGGCGCGATGACGCGCTCCACCGAGGAATGCGAGATGTCGCGCTCGTGCCAGAGCGCCACGTTTTCGAGGGCGGGAACGACGGCGCCGCGGACGAGGCGCGCGAGGCCCGTCAAATTCTCGGACAGGACCGGGTTGCGCTTGTGCGGCATCGCCGAGGAGCCCTTCTGGCCGGGCGCGAAGAATTCCTCGGCCTCGCGCACCTCGGTGCGCTGGAGATGGCGGATCTCGGTCGCGATTCGCTCGACCGAGCCGGCGAGGACGCCGAGCGTCGCGAAGAAGGCGGCGTGGCGGTCGCGCGGAATGATCTGGGTCGAGACCGGCTCCGGCGCGAGGCCGAGCTTTTCGGCGACATGCGCCTCGACGGCGGGATCGATATTGGCGAAGGTGCCGATCGCGCCGGAGATGGCGCAAGTGGCGACATCGCGCCGCGCGGTGAGGAGGCGTTCGCGCCCGCGCGCGAATTCGGCGTGGAAGCCCGCGAGCTTAAGCCCGAAGGTCGTCGGCTCGGCATGGATGCCGTGGCTGCGCCCGATGCAGGGCGTCATCTTGAATTCGAAGGCGCGGCGGCGCAGCACGGCGAGGAGCGCGTCGAGATCGGCGACGAGCAGGTCGGCGGCCTGGGTCAGCTGCACCGCAAGGCAGGTATCGAGCACGTCGCTCGAGGTCATGCCTTGATGGACGAAGCGCGCTGCCGGTCCCACATGCTCGGCGAGGTTGGTGAGGAAGGCGATGACGTCGTGCTTGGTCTCGCGCTCGATCGCGTCGATGCGGTCGATCTCGAAGGCGCCCTTCTCCCAGACGGCGCGCGCCGCTGCCTTGGGGATGACGCCGAGCGCCGCCTGCGCGTCGCAGGCATGCGCCTCGATCTCGAACCAGATGCGAAAGCGGTTCTTCGCGTCCCAGATCGCGCTCATCTCGGGACGGCTGTAGCGGGGAATCATCGTGGCGGGGCCCGTTCTTGCCTCGCCGCGAGCTTATCCCAGCGCGCCATTCGGCGCGACCCCGTCCTCGTCCCGCGGTCGCGAGGCAGCGTCCGCGCGATGCCACACGGTGCGGCAGATCGCTTCGTGTCGCTCGCAATTTACAGTTGAGAAACGGCCTGCCCTTACGGCATAGTGAAGATGAAATAGTTCTCGTGCTGATTCTTATGGGCAAGCAGGAAGGGAAATTATCGCTGGAGGAAATCCCGGATCCGGAAATGCGCGCCCTTGCGCAATATTTGCAGTCCAAGGCGCCGCCCGGTCGTCTCCCCGGTCGCCAGCACCTCGACCCGACCGAGATCAGCAAGTTTCTCGCGGGCATCGTGCTCTACGATGTGGAGCGGAAGGACGGAATCATTCGCCTTCGCGTGCGGGTGTGGGGCACGCGCGTCACGGATCTCATGGGGCGCGATTGCACCGGATGCTATGTCGATGAAATGCAGCCCTCGGCGTTGATGCAGCCGGTCGCCGCGGCTCTGCGCAGCGTCGTCGAAACCGCCCGGCTGCATTATTGGGAGCGGCCCGTCCAGTTCAGCGGCCGCGGCTTTCTCAGCTATCGCCGGCTCGCCTTGCCGATGGCGCGCGACGGCGAAACCGTCGATATGGTGTTGGGCTATTTCAAGGCGGTCAGCGAGGTGCCGGCAAGGCCGCTCGCCGCAGCGCCCGAAGGTCCGACCATGCCCCGCGGCGCGCCGCTTCGCGGCATCGACGGGACAGCCGAGGGCAACATCTGACGGCGATTTCGCACGATCGGTCTCTTCGGTTTTATTATTTCGTAACGGCTCCTTGCGATAGTGAGGCGCGGCAGGGCTCCCTGCCCGTTACGATTCAGGGGCTGGATCGATGCAGATCGCGGATCAACGCCGGGAGAGGGTGCTGGCGCCCGCGGAACGCCGCGGCCACCCCCGGCTGGATACGCGGTGGTGGGGCGATCTGGTCATCGGCGCGCGCCACCTCGAATGCTACGTCTACAACGTGTCGGTCGGAGGCGCCAAGCTGCTCGTCTTCGGCCGTGTCGAACCGATGCGGCAAGCGCTGCTCTTCGTGCCGCCCTTCGGTGTCTTCCGCTGCGATGTGCGGTGGGCGGCGTACCCCTTTGCCGGCATCGAGTTCGCGCAAAGCGAGCGCCGGCGCAGCGCCGGGCTCGTAACTCACGCGCTCGGCCAGATCGAGAACCGCTTCGCCGCCGGCTGAGCGTCAGGCCCGGCCCGCGGCCGACGGCCGCCGGCTCTGCTGCCGCTATTCGGGCGCTTGCGTCACCACCTGCCAGGTGCCGTCGGCGCGCCGGCAGGCGAGGCCCTTCACCGGGCGCTGTTGTCCCAGCACTGTCATCGAAGCGTTGTAGATCCGGCACACGCTGCTTTCCCTCTCGGCAGGCCCGCGGCTCACCGGCACCGGCAAGGCGCTCATCTGCGGCCCGGGCGGCGCGGCGGCGGCTCTAGCCTCGGCCGACGGCGCGCCGATCGGGGCCGGTGCCGGAACCAGCGGCAGCGGTCGCGCATGCGCGATGATCGGCTCGGCCGGTTTGGGCTCCTCCGGCGGCTGGGACGCGCCCATCGTCGCGAGCGGCGGCAGGTCCGCCGCATCGAGCGGCGGGCCCGAGCGGGGATGCGAGCCGTCCGGTCTCTCCGCCTCCGCTTGCATCTGCGGTGCCGGCGCTCGCGAGCGGCGCGCTGCGCCGTGATCCCGGCTCGGCCGCGATGCGGTCGCGGTCATCTCCGGCGGCGTCGCGCGCGGCGGGGGCGCCGCTTCGCGTGCGAGTGCGGGTTTGGGGGCTGTCGGCGGAGCCGCCTTCTTGTCCGCAATGGTCGCAGCGGGAGCCGTGGGTTCGGCCCTCGGCTGGACTGCATCGGGCGCCTCGTGCGGCGCCGGTGCCCGGTCCGCCGCGCGCGGAGGCGCCGGCGCCGGAGCAGGCGGCTCCGCCTTCGCTACCGAGGCGGCATGCGATGGCGGCGACGGCTCGGGCCTGGCTGCCGCGGCGAGGGGCGGCGGGGAAGATGGCGGCCCGGCCGCTGTCTCGGCGTTTGCCTCCGCCATCGGCGTCCTGCTCGCCTCCGAGCCCGGTTTCGACGCTTCCGTCGGGGCGCCGCTGCGAGTGCTCGTCGCCAGCGCCGGTGACGAGGGCGGCGCAGGCTTTGCTGGCGGCGGCGGCGGTATTGCCGCGGCGCCGGCATCGCCAGCGGCGGCCATCGTCGGAGGCGGCGCCGCCGGCGGTTTCACCGGGGGCGGGGTCGAAGGCTGCGGAGGCTGGGGGGCCGACTTCGGCGCGGCGATGATCGCCGCTGAGGGCGACGCCGGCGGCGAGGGCGTGGCAATCGCGCGCGGCGGCGGTGCCGGCGGCACCGGGGGGATCGCGGCCGAATCGGCCGAGGCCGCGGCATCCGCCGCCGGTTCGCGGGAGGCAATCGCCGCCGAGGGCGCCCCAGCATCCGAGCTTGCCTTCGGCGGAGTCGACTGGCTCGCGCCCGGCGCCGCCGAATTCGCCGACTCCTGCAGCGGAATGGCGACCGTGTTGCTCGCGGCCGAGCGATCGAGCGCGTCGAGGCCGGTCGGGGGCGCCATCACCCACCAGGCGATGCCGCCGCCCGCGGCGCAAGCAAGGAGAAGCACGGCCGGCCAGCGCCGCCGGCTCCGCGACTGGAGGCGCCGGTCTTCAAGCGGCACGCGCAACGGTTCCGGCCGATCGAAGGAAGCCGCGTCCGCGGCGGCGGGCGTGGTGGCTTGGAAAGCGGGTTGCGCCGGCGGGCTGGCGGCGTTCCATTCGTCGGATCGCGCCTCAGGAGCCGCGCCCGTGGGTTCGGGAGCGACCAGCAGCGCGTTCAGCGCGCCCACCCAGTCCGGCTCGGCAATTGTCGAGGGCGGGGCCGCTGCGAACGCCGCATCGAGGCGGGCCTCGAGCGCGCCTTCATCGGCGGGGATGACGAGCTGCACGATCGCCAGCGTTCCCGGAAAGAACGCAGAAAACCCTTCGCCCTCGAGAAAGGCTCGGAATGCCTCGACCGCATCCTTGCCCTTGCCGGGCGCCAGCTCGATGAGCGCGACGCCGCGATCCCGGTGCAGCAGCACGTAATCGGCGCTGATGTCGTCCGGCGGAGCGCCGATCCTGAGGTCGGCCAACACGATCCACGCCGGGTCGAGCTTCATCAAGGCGTCTTCCAGCGGAGCCGCAGCCGGCTTCGCCGCGCCAAGGGTCTCTGGCTCGGGGGATGAATATTGCATGTAGCGCTAACGCCCGATGCCGGGGTTCATTCCGCGTTATTAAGACGACGTAAAGTCATCGCCGCTACAATCGGGCGCAGATGAACGCTGGAGCGTCGCGCCATGGAGCATTTCGACCGCGGCCGTGAAGCAACGACCGCCCCCGCCGGCATGCGCCTTCCCGAGATGTGCAGCACTCTCGACGAGATGATCGGAATCGCCGGCGGCCTCGTCAGCCGCACGACGCTCGACGCGCTCGATGCCGCCCTGGCGGCCGCCCGATGCGAGGAAGGAATGGCGGCGGCGGCCGAAGCGGCGCGACGTCTTGCCGACCAGACGACGGCGGCGATCGAAGAAATCATCCGCTTGTCGTCGCTCGAAGGGCTTGCCGAGGCGTTGCCGCGCCTTAGCCGCGAAGAGCAGCAAAGCGCGCGATAGGGCCGTTCAGGCGAATGCCGCCTTGACGCGCGCGGGGACGAGCGGCAGGTCCCGCAAGCGCTTTCCCGTCGCCTGCGCCACGGCATTGGCGATGGCCGCCGCGACCGGGCCGCCGGCTGCTTCGCCGACGCCGAGCGGCGGCTCGTTCGGGCGGTCCAGCAGCTCCACCGCAATCTCCGGTACCTCGGTAAAGCGCAGGATGGGATAGCTATCCCAGTCGCGCGAGGTTATGCCCTTGCGATCGAAGCCGACCTGCTCCTTCAGCGTCCAGCTCGCGGCCTGGATGATCCCTCCTTCGATCTGGTTGGCGAGTCCGTCGGGATTGATGATCTGCCCCGAATCGACGGCGGCCACGACCTTCTCGAGGCGAATGACGCCGCTCGCGCGGTCGACCGCCACATCGGCGATGATGGCGACGTAGCTGGCGTGGTTCTTGTACCGCGCGAAGCCGAGCCCTTGCCCATGCGTTCCGTCGCCGTGCCGGCCAGGCTTCCACCCCGCCTTTGCCGCCGCGGCGTTGATGACGTCGCGCGCGCGGCCGTCGCGGAGATGCCGGATGCGGAATTCGACCGGGTCGGCACCGGCGGCGGCCGCCAGCTCGTCCATGAAGGACTCGATGGCGAAGACATTGGCGAAGGCGCCCAAGGTGCGCAGCGCTGAGACGCGGAGCGGCATCTCGGGAATGAAGTGGTGCGTGACGCGCTGCTGCGGCAGGTCGTAGAGCGGTATGGCATTGCGGTCGCCGCCGCCCGAGGGCCGCGGAATGATCTCCGGGGGCGGCGGCGCCAGCGGCCGGTCGAGATGCCACGCGGCCAGCAGCGCGACCCCGCCCGGCCGCCCGGGGCGCGTGCTGTGCGTGTTGCTCCAAACCTCGTAGCGCCAATCGACGATGCCGCCATCGGCGGCGAGATCGGCGCTGACGCTCATGCCCATGGCGGGGCCGAAGGGCTCCCAGGCGAACTCGTCGTCGCGCATCCATTGCACCTTGACCGCGCGGCCGGGCACGGCCCGCGCGAGCAGCGCGGCATCGAGCGCCACGTCATCGGCGCCGTTCTGCCCGTAGCAGCCGGAGCCTTGGACATGATGCACGGCGATGCGGTCCTCGGGCATGGCGAGGGCGGCGGCGAGGTCGCGGCGGAGCGGGAAGACGCCTTGCGTATGCGTCCAGAGATCGAGCCGCCCGCCGTCGGACCGCGCGAGGGCGCAAGACGGTCCGATCGACGCATGCGCCAGATAGGGCCGCGTGTAGCTGGCGCTCAGCCCCTGCACGGCCGCCGCGACCGGACCCTGTTTCTCGCTGATGACCTCGCTTCGCGCGGGCAGGCTTTTAAGATGGTCGTGGATGCGGGCGGCATCGGGCAGCGCCGGCCCATTCTGCCACCGCGCCGCATCGCGCATCGCGTTGCGAACGGCGATCGCCTGCTCTTCGCGCGCCGCGACAACGCCGAGAAAGCTGCCGTCGCGTGCGATCGCGACGACGCCCGGCATTCGGCGAAATGCCGCCTCGTCGATCCCGAGGAGCCGCGCGCCGTAGGATGGCGGGCGGACGACGCGGCCGAAGAGCATGCCGGGCAGGCGCATATCCTGGACGTAAATGGCGCCGCCCGTCACCTTGGCCGGAATGTCGATGCGTTGCAGGCTCTTGCCGACAAGCTTGTGCGCATCGGCCGGCTTCGGCGCCGCTCGCGCTGTGGCGTCGCGGCGGAAGGTGTCGGGTCCGACGAGCTCCCAATAGCTCGTCCGGCCGCCTTCCGGCGTCGAGATGACCCCGTCGGCGACGGTGAGGCGCTCGGCGGATGCGCCGAGCCGTGCCGCCGCCAGGTCGAGAAGGATGGCGCGCGCCTCGGCGGCGGCGAGGCGGAGCGCGGCGCCGCTCTGCTCGATCGATTGGCTGCCCGAGGTGAACCCCTCATTCGGCGTTTGCGTCGTGTCGCCCGAGACGATGCGCAGGCGCTCGAGGTCGATATCGAGCTCTTCGGCGGCGATCTGGCGCAGCGCGGTCAGAATGCCTTGCCCGAGTTCGACTTTCCCGGCGAAGACGGTGACGCCGCCGTCGCGGTCGATGCGGATCCAGCCGTCGAGGGCGCGGTTCTTGTCGAGGCTTCCGGGCAGATGCTCGCCTTCGGCGACCGCGAGCCCGGGCCTCAGGCTGAAGGCGAGCACGACAGCACCCAGCCCCTGGCCGAAGCGCCGGCGCGTCAGCCCGACAGTCACGACTGCATCTCCCGCGCGGCGCGCCGCACGGCGCGGATGATCCGATGATGCGTGCCGCAGCGGCACAAATTGTCGGCGAGGGCGGCGCGGATGTCGGCGTCGCTCGGATCGCGCTTGTGGTCGAGCAGGGCCTTGGCCTGCATGATCATGCCGTTGATGCAGTAGCCGCACTGCGCCGCTTGCTCGGCGATGAAGGCCCGCTGCAGCGGGTGCGGATTCTGCGCCGTCCCGATGCCTTCGAGCGTCGTCACCGGGAGATCGCCGATCGCCCCGACCGGAGCCACGCAGGAGCGCACGGCCTCCGCGCCGAGGAGCACCGTGCAGGCGCCGCACTGACCGAGGCCGCAGCCGAATTTCGGCCCGTTAAGGCCGAGATCGTTGCGCAGCACATAGAGCAGCGGCACATCGGGCTCGAGGCTGAGGCGATGCGTCGCGCCATTGACCGTGATCTGGACGATCTCCGCCACCCGCGGCTCCTGTCACCGGATTTGCCGAGTTTTCGCCGGCGCGGCGCCTAGCGGCCGGCGAAATTCGGCTGTCGCTTCTCCATGAACGCGCGGCGGCCTTCGATGTAGTCCTGGCTGGCATGGCACGCGGCGATGAGACGCTCGCAGAGCAGGGTGTCGCGGTCGGCGGGGTCTTTGAGCACTTCGCCCACGGTGCGCTTCACCGCGGCGATGGTGAGCGGTGCGTTCGCCGCGATCATCGCCGCATAGTCGCGCACGTGGCTTTCGAGCGCGGCCGCCGGTACCACAGCGTTGACGAGGCCGAGGCGGAGCGCCTCGGCGGCGGTGTAATGCCGGGCCGTGAAGAAGATGTCCTTCGCCGCGGCCGGCCCCACCAGATCGACGAGGCGGCGGATGCCGTTGACGCCATAGCCGACGCCGAGCCGGGCCGCGGGAATGCCGAAGCGCGAAGTTTCCGAGGCGATGCGCAGATCGCAGGCGATCGCCAGGGCAAGGCCGCCGCCGATGCACCAGCCCTCAATCATCGCGATGGTGGGCTTGGGCAGGTTGTAGAGCGCCGAGGAGGTGCGCTCGGTCGTGGCATTGTAGCGCGCGACCGCATCCGCCGTGGCGCGCTCCCTCTCGAATTCCGAGATGTCCGCGCCGGAAGCGAAGGCTTTGCCGCCGGCACCCGAGATGACGACGACGCGGATCGCGGGATCGCCGGCGAAATCGTTCAGTATCGCGGCCGCCCTCTCCCACATTCCGAGAGAAACCGCGTTGCGCCGCCCCGGATTGTTGAAAATCATCGAGCCGACAGGCCCGTCTTTCTGGGCGATCACCTTGTCGTCATTCAATTGGGCATCTCCTCCGCCAAACGGGTGCTGCCGGCGGCGGCAGCGCCGGTCAAACGACCTGGCGCTGGCGCAGCCCGGCGATTTCATCGGCGCTGTATCCGAACTCTCCCAGAATCTCGTCGGTGTGCTCGCCCATGGCGGGGGGCGCTTTCTGGAAGGAGCTCGGCGTCCGCGACAGGATCATGGGCTGCGTGCAGAACGAGACGCGGCCGCGCGTCGGCGTGTCGAGCGGCTGCGCCATGCCGAGATGGCGGACCTGCGGATCGGCGAAGACCTGGTCGATCGTATAGATGGGTCCGGTCGGCACCCCCGCCTCGTTGAGCGCCACGACCCATTCCTGGCTGGTGCGGGTCCGCAGGATTTCGGCGATCTCGGCGTTGAGGGCGTCGCGGTTCTTCGAGCGGTCCGCCGCCTTCGCGTAAGCGGGGTTGGCGAGAAGCTGGGGCGCACCGACGGCGCGGCAGAAGCGCTCCCAGATGGTCTGCCCGGCGACGGCGATGTTGATATGCCCGTCGCGCGTCGGGAAGACGCCGGTCGGGATGCTCGTCGGATGGTTGTTGCCGGCCTGCTTCGGGACCTCGTGATCGACGAGCCAGCGCGCCGCCTGGAAATCGAGCATGAAGATCTGGGCTTGCAGCAAGGAGGTCTGCACCCACTGCCCTTGCCCCGACACCTCGCGCTCGAGCAGCGCGACCAGAATCCCTTGCGCGCAGAAGATGCCGGCGGTGAGATCGGCGATCGGGATGCCGACGCGGATCGGCCCCTGGCCCGGCAGCCCGGTTATCGACATGAGGCCACCCATTCCCTGCGCCACCTGATCGAAGCCGGGGCGGCCGGCATAGGGCCCATCCTGGCCGAAGCCGGAGATGCTGGCATAGACGAGGCCCGGATTGACCTGGCGCAGCGTTTCGTAATCGATGCCGAGGCGATGCTTCACATCCGGCCGGAAATTCTCGACGAGAACGTCCGCCTTCGCCGCCATCCGCTTCAGCAGCGCCACCCCTTCCGGGTTCTTGAGGTCGAGCGTCATGCTGCGCTTGTTGCGATGAAGGTTCATGAAATCCGAGCCGTCGCGGGGCCCGCCCAGCCCCTCGCTGCTCTCGCCGCGCTCGGGCATCTCGATCTTGATGATGTTGGCGCCCCAATCGGCGAGCTGCCGCACGCAGGTCGGGCCCGAGCGCACGCGGGTCAGGTCGAGGACGGTGAAGCGCGACAAGGCCTCCGAGGCGGGTTGAAAGCTCATGACCACTCCTTAATGACGACGACAGCACCCGTCGAGCGCGGTATGGTGACACGCGCCAGCGGCGGCTCAGGCCGCCGCCAAGCCTAGCCGAGTGCCGCGAAAATGGAAGACGAGGCTTGCCCGATCGTGCGCAAGGAGCGGGAGAGGCGGTGAGCGCCGAGGCGACGGCAGGCGATCTTCCCGCGCTTTGCGAGGGCTTTCGCCACGCGCTCTTCGGGCGGCTGTTGCCGATCTGGCAGGAACATGGGTGGGATGTCGCCCGTGGCGGCTTCTTCGACCGGCTCGACCGGCGTTTTGCCCCGGTACCCATGCCGGCAAAACGCCTCCTCGTGCAATGCCGCCAGCTCTTCGTCTTCAGCATCGCCGCCCGGATGGCGCCCGAGCTCGATTGCGCCGGGCTGGCGCAGCGATGCTTCGCCTTCCTCATGGACCGCTATTGGGACCGCAGCCATGGCGGGTGGTTCTTCAGCCTGTCGCCGGAAGGCGTTCCCCACGACCGGCGCAAGGACACCTATGGCCACGCTTTCGCGCTCTTCGCGCTCGCGCATTATCACCGCGTCTTCGGCGAGACCGCGGCCCTCGACCGCGCGGCCGAGACGCTCGCCCGCCTCGAGGCGCACAGCGCCGCCGCGAATGGCGGATTTCACGACGCCGCGGACGAAAGCTGGCGCATCCTGCCGGGTGCGCGCCGGCAGAACCCGCATATGCATCTCCTCGAGGCGTTCCTCGCGCTCTACGAGGCAAGCGGCGACAGCCGCTACCGCGTTGCCGCGGAACGCATGATCCGGTTTCTCGAAACCGTCTTCTTCGATCCGGCTTCCGGGACGCTCGGCGAGTATTTTTCGCCGGATTGGCGACCGGAGGGGGCCCGCGGCGACATCGTCGAGCCCGGACATCACTTCGAATGGTCGTGGCTGCTCGGCCATGCCGCTGCGCTCTTGCGGACGCCTCGGCACGTCCTCGCCGAACGGCTCTTCGCCTGGGCGGTCCGTTACGGCATTGATGCGGCCGCGGGCGGTGTCTTCGACGAGCTCCAGCGCGACGGCCGCGTGAAGACCGAAACGAAGCGCCTCTGGCCCTTGGCGGAGGCGATCCGCGCTCACGCGATGCGTTGCCGGGAGGGGGCAGACGAGAAGGCGGAAGCGCGCCTCGCCCGCCTTCTACGCCATCTCCTGCGCTGCTACCTCGCGCCCGAGCGCGGCTTCATCGAGCATACGGATCGCGCCGGTCGCCCGCTCGTCGACGAGCTCTATGGTAGCAGCCCCTATCATCTCCTCGGGGCGTACCTCGAACTGTCCCGGCAGTGATGCAGGCGTCGCGAGGCGCCGCCCTAGACTAGCGAGAAGAATGGCGGTCTTGGCTGCGGTGCGACTGGCCGCAGGCGACGCCCATGAGAATGCACCAGAACAAGGCGGCAAGCGGGTTCTGCAGGGCCGCGCCGGCGATCGAACGGGCGGCGACGAGGAACGCGAGGCCGATGCCGAGAGCGGGGAAGATCGCGTTCCGCCGGCGCTGCCACACGCCTCTGGCGCAGAGCACGACGAGGCCGGCGCAGGCGAGGATGAGGGCGAAGGCGGCCGGCATCCCGAGCTCGACGAAGCTCTCGAGCAGGTCTCCGGCACCGGCGCTCGCCGGCTCGGCGCCGTAGAGCGCAAGGACCGCGCGGAAGGTCCCGGCGCCGGTGCCGAGCGCCGGCGCATCGGCGATGGCCTGCGCGGCGATGGCGTAGGGGGTCTGCCCGTCCGGCGCGGCGGAATCGGCCGTCATCCGGTTGAAGCCGGCGGCCGCGGCGACCAGCAGCGCCGCGGCGAGCGCCGCCACACCGAGGGCGGCCGAGGGCCGATGCCGGAAGCCGGCGAAGCTCGGCGCCGCGAGCAGCGCAGCCAGCATGGCGCCGATGCCGATGAGGAGGGCCAAGACCTCGCCGGGACCGCCGGCCGCGACGGCGGCGCCCAAGATGGCGAGTGCGGCAAAAGAGGGGATCGAGGGCGTGGCGGCGAGGAAACCCGCAAGCCCTGACGACGACGCGCGAGGCGGCGAGGCGGCGGGTTGAGCGCTCGCGCCGCGGTGCCCGATCATCGCGGCCAGCGCCGCCGCGAACGCGACGTTCGCGACCGTGGCGAAGCCAGTGGGCGGATCCGGGACGTATTCGGCGACGGCGAGGCCGAGCGCGACGCCGGCCGCGTGCAGCCCCAGCGCAAGCAGCGCCCAGGCCGAGAGCGCGGCGCCGGTCGCCGCCGCGCAGCGCAGCAGGTTCCAGCCATGCCGGGTCGATGCCGCGAGATGGTAGGCGAGCCACAGAAGGGCGGCATCGCGCAGCAGCGCGAGGAGGCGGTCGAAGCCGACGCCGGGATCGAGGCTGACCGCCGCCGCCGGGGGGCCGCTTCCCTCCGGGAGCGCTGCCGCAACGACGCGCCAGAGCGGATGGGTCCAGGCGGCCGGCAGGAACGGGCTCGCCTGAAGCGCGATCCAGGCGGCGGCAAGCCCGATCAGGACAGCGCTCGGCGCCAAGCCGGCGACCGGCAGGGTGAAGGCGAGGCGGCGCGCGACGACGAGGCCTGCGGCTCCGATGGCGAGCAAGCCCGCGGCGAGGTCGAGCAGCGCCGGAAGACCGGGAATGCCGGCGGCCGCGAAGAGCGATGCTGCCGGCAGGACAGCGCAGAGCGCCGCTACCGCGATCACCTCGCCGCGCGCATGGCTCGCCGCGGCGCCCGATGCCTTCCCGCGCCACCTGCCCTCGAATTCGCTCGTGGTCATGCCCTCCGATCCTCTCGCGCAGGCGGTCAGCGCCTCAACGGTCTCGCGCGCGGAAGGTTCATCGCGAGCGGATGGCGGGAGCGGTTCGCCGAGGAACTTTGAGAGGCGGACAGTGTTCGTCCGGCGTGACTCTTCGCGGCTGGAATCGGCGCCCCGGTTGCGAAGAGTCGTGCCGTACCAGGGTCCGCGATTCGGGATCGGTAAACCGGAGATCATCCTGATGACGGTCATTGAAGGTGCCGACCGAGACTTTCTCGTCGCGTCTCTCCGCCGACGACCGGACCGTCCGATCTCCCTTGTTGTTGTCGCCGGAATCCTGCGCGCTGCCGACCTCTTCCTCGTCCTCGCCGGCGGCTTTCTGCTGCGCTGGGCCTATCCGAGCGGAATGGAAAGCGTCGACTGGAACGAGTACGCGTTGGCGATTCTGCTCGCCATGTTCGCAACGGGCACGATCTTCCAATGGAACGGCATCTACCGCTTGCCGGGGCTCAGCGCCGGGCACTTGAAGCTCGGCAAAGTGGCGGCGTCATGGGGCGTCGTCGTGCTCGGCCTCATCGTGATCGGCTTCTTCGGCAAGATCTCGCGGGATTTCTCTCGGCTCTGGATCGGCGGCTGGTTCGCGGTGGTGCTGCTCGGCATGGTCGTTGTCCGCGGCGTGCTGTGGCTGCGCGCCCGCCGCTGGGTCGCCCAAGGCCGTCTTGCTCGCAACGTCGCCATCGTCGGCGGCGGCGATCTGGGGGCGCGCCTCATTGCCGCGATGCGCCGTCCCGATGAAGAGTTCATCAACATCATCGGCGTCTTCGACGATCGCCGCTCGCGCGTCGCCTCTCTCGTCGCCGGGGCCCCCAAGATCGGCACCGTCGACGATCTCGTGACCTATGCCCGCTACAACCGCGTGGATCAGATCATCGTCGCCTTGCCCTGGGCGGCGGAGGCGCGCCTCGCGCAAATCCTGCGGAAGCTGCGCGCGCTTCCGGTCGAGGTCGGCCTCGCCCCGGACCTCGTTGGGTTTCGCCTCAGCCATGCGGGATTCGGCCATCTCGGCGGCGTTCCACTGCTTACGGTCTGCAAGAAACCGCTCGCCGACTGGCACTCGGTCATCAAGACCATCGAGGATCGCGTCCTCGCCGTCGCGCTGCTGGCCTTCCTGATGCCGCTGTTCGGCATCGTCGCGCTTCTGATCAAGCTCGACAGCCCCGGCCCGGTCTTCTTTCGGCAGAAGCGCTACGGGTTCAACAACCATCCGATCGCCGTCTTCAAATTCCGCACGATGTACCATCACTTGCGCGACGAAAACGCCGAGCGGCTGGCGACGCGCGACGATCCGCGGGTGACGCGGCTCGGCGCCTTTCTGCGCAAGAGCTCGATCGACGAGCTGCCGCAGCTCTTCAACGTGCTGAAGGGCGAGATGTCGATCGTCGGGCCGCGGCCCCACGCCCTCTCGGCCAAGGCGGCGGACCGGCTCTACGAGGAGGTCGTCGCCGAATATGCCGGGCGCCACCGCGTCAAGCCGGGCATCACCGGCTGGGCGCAGGTCAAGGGTTGGCGCGGCGAGACGGATACTGTCGAGAAGATCCAGAAGCGCGTCGAGCACGATCTCTATTACATCGAGAACTGGTCTTTCGCCTTCGACGTCAAGATTCTCGTCCTCACCTTCTTCGCGCTGCTCAGGGCCGATAATGCATATTGACGGCGGCGCGGCGGCAGGTCGGCGATGACGGAGCGCTATGGTTCCGGCGGCGCGCTGGCGCCGGCCTGGCAACCGGCGCGGCCCACCGGTGCGCTGGCGCGGCGATCGGCGGTGCTGCTCCTGCTGCTCGGGGTGACCTTCGGGCAGCGGTTCTGCTTTCCGCTCGGCACCTTTCAGATCTCGATCGTCGTTCCTCTCGCCTATCTGGCGATTTATCTCCTCCTCGCCTCCGGTCAGCTCCGCATCAACACCATCGCCATCGTACTCTACGCCGCCACGATCACGGCGATGATCGCCACGCTCTATATCGGCAAGGCGAATTTCTCTCCATTCTCGTTCTGGTATCTCATCGTCCTTTACTTCGTTTACATCTTCTCGGTCGACGTGCCGCTCGGCGAATATCTCGACGATCTCGAGATTTTCCAGAAGCTTCTGCTGATTCTCGCCGGCATCGCCTTCCTGCAATTCGCCGAGCAGCTCCTCTCGGGCGCGACCTTCTCGATCTTCGCCTACATTCCGCACGATTACTGGCTCTTCGGCTACAACACGCGGCCGACGATCGCGTATGAGTCGATGTTCCACAAGGCGAACGCCGAGTTCTTTCTCGAACCGTCGTTCCTCTCGCAGTACATGGCGATCGGCATCATCATCGAGATGCTGTATTTCGCGCGCTGGCGGCGCATCGCGGTCTACGCCGCCGCTATCTTCACCTCCTTCTCGGGCACCGGAATGGTGCTGCTCGCGCTCTTCGCTATCGCCGCGATCGTGCGCTCCAAGCGCTACGAGTTCCTCTATGCGGTTCCGATCCTGGTCTTTCTCTACATCGTCTTCCAGGACAACCCCTACGTGACGGCGATCACCGGCCGCGTCAACGAGTTCGATTCCGAGAATTCCAGCGCCTTCGTGCGCTTCATCGGCCCGAACGAAGCGCTGGCCGAGCTCATCTATCCGGACTTCCTCGCCTTCCTCGTCGGCAAGGGGCCGGGCGCTGTCGACCATCTCGGCCGCTCTCTCGACTTCGTCTCGAATTTCCCGGTGATGCACAAGGTCCTGATCGAATACGGCATCGTCGGCTTCGTGCCGTTCATGACCTTCATCACCTACCGCTTCTTCGCGGCGGCGCGCTCACGCCTGCTCGCGGCCGCGCTCTTCATCATGTACCTGTTCCTCTCGGGAAGCCTGCTGCAGCCGCACACGATCTATCTCTTCTACGTGCTCACCATCATGATGCCGCGGACGGAGATGGAAGCGTGACGGCGCGGCCGCTCTCGGCGCTCCGCATCGGTCGAAGGGCGCGTCGGCGATGAAGATCGCGGTCATCGATCCCTCGCTCTTCACCATCCCCTATGACGACGCGCTCTGCGATGCGCTGGCCGCGCAGGGCTGCCGGCCGCGCCTCTATGGCCGCAGGCTGCGCGCGGGCGAGAGCCGGAGCGGGACGACGCCGCTCGATCCTTTCTTCTATGGCCTCGTCGAGCGCCTCGACGGGCGGCTGCCGCGCCGCGCCTTTCGCGTGCTGAAGGGGGGCGAGCACGCCGTCGACATGCTGCGCTTGCACCGCCGCCTGGCGGCGCTGCGCCCCGACATCATCCACTTCCAATGGGCGCCGCTTCCGATCATCGACCGGATCGCCGTCGCGCACTTGCGCCGCGTCGCGCCCGTCCTCCTCACCGTCCACGACACGACGCCCTTCAACGGCTCGCCCAACGAGGCGGTCCAGGCCCTCGGCGCCACCTCCATCTTCACCGCTTTCGACCACCTCGTCGTGCATACCGAGGCGGGCAAGCGCCAGCTCGCCGCCCACGGCCTAGCGGCCGCGCAAATCAGCGTCATTCCGCATGGCGCGCTGCACTTGCCGGGCGGCAACCCGCCACTGCCCTCGGCGGAAGTCGGGGAAACGGTCATTCTCGCTTTCGGCAAGATCAAGCCCTACAAGGGCACGGATCTCCTGATCGAGGCTTTCGCCGGCCTCCCCGAGGCGCTGCGGGCGCGGGCGCGGCTGCGCATCGTCGGCGAGCCCTTCATGCCGATCGCGCCGCTGCAGGAGCGGGCGCGCGCGCTCGGCATTGCCGATCGCATCGAGTGGGATTTGCGCTATCTGCGCGATGCCGAGATCGGCGGCGTCATTGCCGCCGCCGACATCCTCGCCTTCCCCTACCGGCAGATCGACGCGAGCGGCGTCCTCATGGCGGCGCTCTCCTACGGGAAGCCGATCGTCGCCTCGGCCATGGGGGCGTTTGCCGAGCTGCTGCGCGATGGCGTGCATGGCCGTCTCGTGCCGCCCGGCGACACCAAGGCGCTCGGCGATGCCCTCGCCGAGCTCATCGCCGATCCGCCGCGCCGCGCCGCGATGGGGGAGGCGGTGCGAAGCATCGCCGGTGTCGTTCCCGATTGGCCCGAGATCGGCCGAAGGACGCTCGCGCTCTACGAGAGCCTCCTCGCCCGCCGCGACGCGGCGCGCGGCGCCGCGCTCAGCTACGGCCGTAAGTATCCTCGAAGCGGACGATATCGTCCTCGCCGAGATAGCTCCCCGACTGTACCTCGATGAGGTGAAGCGGGATCTTGCCGGGATTTTCCAGGCGGTGGCGCGTCCCGAGCGGGATGTAAGTCGACTCGTCCTCGTAGAGCATCACCTCCTCGTCGCCGCGCACGATACGCGCCGTCCCATGCACGACGACCCAGTGCTCGGCGCGATGGTGATGCATTTGCAAGGACAGCTTGGCGCCCGGCTTCACCATGATGTGCTTCACCTGCACCCGGTCGCCGGCATGGATCGTGCGATAGGTGCCCCAGGGGCGATGCACGGTCGGATGGCTGCCGATCTCGCTCCGCTTCTCGCGCTCGAGCCGCGCCGTCAGCTTCTTGATGTCCTGCGCGCGGTCGCGCTTCGCGACGAGGACAACGTCGCCCGTCGCGACGACGACAAGGTCGTCGATCCCGAGAGCCGCGATCATCCCGCTCTCGGCGCGGAGATAGGAATTGCGCGCCTGCTCGGCGACGACGTCGCCGAGCACGGCGTTGCCATCCGCGTCCTTGGGGGCGAGCGACCAGAGCGCGTCCCAGGAGCCGACGTCGCTCCATCCCATCGCGACCGGCACGACCGCGGCCTTGTCGGTGTGCTCCATCACCGCATAGTCGATGGACTGGTTGTCGAGCGCGGCGAAGGCGGCCTTGTCGAGGCGCAGGAAATCGAGATCGCGCTGGGCCTTGGCGAGAGCGGCGCGGCAGCCGCTTACCATCTCGGGATGGAGGCGTTCCAGCTCCTCGATATAGAGGCGGGCCGGAAAGAGGAAGATGCCGCTGTTCCAGTAATGGTCGCCGGAAGCGAGATAGGCGGCGGCGCGGTCGCGGTCGGGCTTCTCGACGAAAGCGGCGAGCGCGTAGCACTCGCCGGCGCCGTCGAGCCTCGCTCCCCGCCGGATGTAGCCGTAGCCTGTCTCCGGCCGGTCGGCGGCGATGCCAAAGGTCACGAGGGCGCCGCCGCGTGCGGCCGTCGCCGCGCGTTCGATCGCGGCGCGGAAGGCGGGTGCGTCGGCGATCGCATGATCGGAGGGCATCACCAGCAGCAGGCCGGCCGGATCCGTCTCGGCGACGCGCAGCGCCGCGATGCACGCCGCCGGCGCGGTGTTGCGCCCGACGGGTTCGAGGATGATGGTTCCGGGAACCACATCCGCCTGCCGAAGCTGCTCCGCGATGATGAAGCGGTGCTCGTCATTGGCGATGACGAGGGGCGGCGCGAAGCGCTTTGGATCGGCGACGCGGCGCACCGTCTCCTGAAGCAGGCTCTGCTGCGAGAAGAGCGGCAAGAGCTGCTTCGGATAGAGCGCGCGCGACATCGGCCAGAGCCGCGTGCCGGAGCCGCCGGACAGAATGACGGGAGTGATCTTCTCGCGATTGTTCGAGCTCGGCATCGGTCGGCGTTCTTCCCCGGCTGCGCGCGGCAGGTGGCGCGAGCATAGCACGGAATGTCAGGGCGCCGAAGGCGAAGCCAGGGATGGCCGGTCGCCGCTCGGCGGCGCCGCCGCCTGCAGGAGCCGGCTGAGGAAGCCGAGACCCCAGGCGTGGTGCATGACGGCGAAGGCGATGGCGGAGAGGAGAAGGGCGGAGCGGCGATAGCGCAGCGCGCCGTAGAGCGCCGCGCCGACCAGCGCCAGGAGATAAGCGAGGATGGGGAGGAGGAGCCAGGACGCGAGCGGGGCGAGGGCAAGGCATGCGGCATCGCCGATCACGAGGGCTACGGGGGCGAGCTGACGGGCGCGCGGCATGATCCGGTGCTTCAGAACGGTTTGCGCACGGCCGCGCCCATAGCGGAAATATTGGCGCGCAAGCGCGGCGGGGGTCGCGCGCGGATAATAGTAGACCGTGAGGTCGGCATCGAGCCAGACCTTGCCGCCCGCTTTGATGAGGCGCAGCGACAGCTCGCTGTCCTCGTTGTGGGAGAAGGCTTCATCATAGCCGCCGACTGCTTCGATGGCGGCGCGGCGGAAGCAGCCGTGCTTGCCGTGCTCGACGAACCGCGAGACGCCGCCCAACCGGTACCAGGCGTTGCCGACGCCAAGGGGCGTGTTCTGCGCGAAGGCGACCGCGGTCTGGAAGCAGGTCTTGGCCTTCGGCGCGTCGCCATAGGTGGCGACGGCGGCGCCGCTGCGGGCGAGCGCCGCCGCGGCACGGGTCAGGAAGCCCGGCGGATATTCGGCATGCACATCGCAGCGCATGACGTATTCGGCGCGCGGATCGGCAGCGCGGAGCGCGAGGTTGAACCCCGCCGCCTGCAAGCGGTTCGGATTGTGGAGGACGCGCAGGAAGGGGAACTCGCCGGCGAGGCGATGCGCGATGGCGACGGTGCGGTCCGAAGAGCCGCCGTCGACGATGAAGACTTCGAGGCGATCGCGCGGGTAGGGGTCGGCAAGGAGCGAGCGCAGGCAAGGTTCGAGATAGTGCTCCTCGTCGAGGGCCGGGAGCACGACCGAGAGGAAGGGGACGGCGCTTTCGTCGCTCATGGCGAGGGCGCGAGGAGGGCGGCGAGATCGGGCCAGCTTCGGTCGCGCTGCGAGACGACCGAAACCGGCAGCGGCCACGGGATCGCCAGGGCCGGGTCGTCGTAGCGCAGCCCGTCCGCGGCTTCGGGCGTATAGAAGGCGGAAATCTGGTACGACACCTCGGTGTCCGGAGCCAGGGTCTGAAAGCCGTGGGCGAAGCCCTTCGGCACGTAAAGCGCGCGGTAGCTTTCGGCGGTGAGCTCGAACGCCTGCCATTGCCGGAAGGCGGGGGATTGGCGGCGCAGGTCGACAATGACGTCCCAGATGGCGCCGCGGGTGCAGCGCACGAGCTTTTCTTCCTCGGCCGGCGCGCGTTGGAAGTGCAGCCCGCGCACCGTCCCCGCCCGTCGCGAAACGGAGACGCTGCATTGCGCCAGCTCGGCGACAAGGCCATGAGCCGCGAATTCCCGCGCGCACCAGGTGCGCAGGAAGACGCCGCGCTCGTCCTCGTGCGGTTCCGGCTCGACAAGGAAGGCGCCGGGAAGCCGGGTCGGGGTGAAGATCATCGCGTCACGCCGCGGCGCTGTTCCGCCAGAAGAAATCGGCGTCGATCTGCCGCGTCGCGATCAGGTGCTTCAGCTGAAGCAGGCGCGTGAAGGCGCGATCGGCGAAGACCTCCTCGGTCATGGCGATCCGCGCGAAAATCTTGCGCAGCTGCCGGGCGCCGTCTTCAGCGCTCCAGCGGCAGGCGAAATCGGGCAGATGCTGCCGGATCTTGGCAAAGGAGACGCGATAGCTGCGGTTGTCGCCGCTCGGCGCACCGAAGCTCGTCCGGCAGCCGGGGAAGACGCGCGCCACGATCTCGGCGATGTCGCGGACGCGATAGTTCTGCCGATCGTCGCCGACGTTGAAGATGTGGCCGTGAACGGCTTCGCGCGGCGCCGTCAGCGCGGCGCCGATCGCCCGGCAGATATCCTCGACATGGACGAGCGGGCGCCAGGGCGTCCCGTCGCTCGTCATGCGGATCTCCCCGCGCGTCCAGGCGAGGCCCGCGAGGTTGTTGAGGACGATGTCGAAGCGCATGCGCGGGCTCGGGCCGAAGGCGGTGGCGTTGCGCAGGAAGACGGGGGTGAAGCGCGTATCGGCGAGCGCGCCGACATCGTGCTCGACCAGAGTCTTGCAGCGGGCGTAAGCGGTTTGCGGCGCAGTGGCGCTCGTCTCGTCGCACAGCCCCTCGGCGCCGAGACCATAGACGCTGCAGGACGAGGTGTAGACGAAGCGCCGCACCCCGGCGGCCTTGCAGCGCTGCGCCAGCGCGACGGAGCCGCGATGGTTGATGGCGAAGGTCGTGCGCGGATCATGCTCGCCGAGCGGGTCGTTGGAGAGCTCGGCGAGATGGACGACGGCGTCATAGCCGACAAGGTCGCGCTCGCTGACCTCGCGGATATCCTTGATGATGACGGCGGGATGCGGCTTGCCGTCGTCATAGAGGAGGCCCGATCGGTAGAAGCCGCAGTCGAGGCCGATGACCTCATGCCCCTCGGCGATGAGGAAGGGGCCGAGAACGGCTCCGATATAGCCTTCCGCCCCGGTGATCAGCACCCGCATCAATCGCCTCACGTCCTCCTCTGAGCCGGGCGCCCGGTCTGCGGGCGGAGCGGCGGTACGCTGGGTTTTCTGAAAAGTCGCGCTCAAAACGTCCGGTGCATTTTGTTGGTTCCACGCCCCTCATCGGCAGGGGGGCGACGAGGCAACCAACGCGGGCGGTCGCCGTTTGTCCCGCGAGCGGCCGACCGCCGCTCGCTCCCGAGACAAGCGCAATTCCAGAGAAGAGGTGAGACAATGGCAGAGTCCAAGAAGGAGACGGGCCGGCAGGCAAGGCAAGCAGCGGCCGCGGAGGTCGAGGGCACGGCACGCGAAACGACGCGAGCCGCCTCGCGGGGCATCGAGGAATCGGCCGATCAGCAGCAGGAGGCGATGGAGGAGGCGGGGCACCGGGTGGAGCGTCTCGCCGAGCGGCAAGGCGAGGGGATGAGGAAGGCGGCGCGCGCCGCGGCGACCGCCGGCGAGCGCCTTGCCGGCGACGCGGCAGATGCGCTGACCCGGTCGGGCATGGCCGTCGCCAAGGCCTTGCAGGATGCCGGCCGCGTCTGGATCGAGCTGACGCAGGAGACGATGCGTCAAGGCATCGAGGCGACCGAATCGATGCTGCATTGCCGCAGCATCGGCGACGTCATGCACATCCAGACGGAGTATATGCGGAACAGCTTCGACAGCTTCCTCGACAAGGGTGCGAAGATGTCGGACATCTCCATGCGGATCTTCGCCGAGGCGACGCTGCCGCTCGCCGAGCAGCTCGGCCGCGAAGGCGGTCGCGAGGGCGAGGCATCGGCGCGGCGCTGACCGTCACCCGGAGAGGAGGGCCGACCGGATCTCGCGCTCCGGCGGCCTTCGCTCTTTTCTCGCGCCGAGGGTTGGGCTAGCAAGGGGGCGGGTGCCGCATCGGGGCGGCCGGGCGGAAAAGGCGCGATGATCGATCTCTACACCTGGACGACGCCGAACGGGCGCAAGGTCTCGATCATGCTGGAGGAGATCGGGGCGGCCTATCGCACGCACCCGGTCGACATCACGAAGGGCGAGCAGTTCGCGCCCCCATTCCTCGCCATCAACCCCAACGGCAAGATTCCGGCGATCATCGACGAGGAGGGGCCGGGCGGAGCGCCGATATCGCTGTTCGAATCGGGGGCCATCCTCATCTATCTCGCAGAGAAATCGGGACAGCTCCTGCCGCAAGAAACACGCGCGCGGATGGCGACGCTGCAATGGCTGATGTTCCAGATGGGCGGCATCGGGCCGATGTTCGGCCAGCGCCATCACTTCTACCGCGCCGCGCCCGAGAAGGTGCCTTACGCGCTCGAGCGCTACACCAAGGAGACGCACCGCCTCTACGGCGTCCTCGACAAGCGCCTCGCCGAAGCCGCCTACCTCGCCGGCGACTACTCGATCGCCGACATCGCCACATATCCCTGGGTCGCGCGCTGGGAATGGCACGATCTCGACTGGGCGAAATTCCCTCATGTCGAGCGCTGGTTCAAGGCGATCGGCGCCCGCCCGGCGGTGCAGCGCGGCATGGCCGTGCCGTGAGCCGCGCCTGGCGACGCCGCCGAATGGCGCGTTGACAGTGCCGGCGGCCCTGTTTAGAACGGGCGCCGCATACGCCGTGTGAAGACCACTCCGGTGGAGGGGTGGCCGAGTGGCTGAAGGCGGCGGTTTGCTAAACCGTTATACGGTGATAAACCGTATCGTGGGTTCGAATCCCATCCCCTCCGCCACTTCAGAACAGAACTGCGAACTCAGCTTGCTTTGCGGGACAGCGTGAGCGGCAGGTCCAGCTCGACCCGGTCGTGCATAACCTTGGGCGTGATGCGGCCGCGCTCGCCGCGTTCGAGGCGGACCAGGCCGTAGCCTTCCATGGTCCTGAGCGTGCGGGAGAGGTTCGACTTGGCCTTGCCGGTGATGCGCGCCAGCTCGTCGAGCGACCCCGGCGCCTTCTCGGCGATGACGCGCAGCAGCTCGCGATTGCCGGCTGACAGGACCTTGGCGAAGGACTCGGTCGAAGTGAACCAGACCTTGGGCTCGTCGGCCGCCACGCGACGCTCGCCTCGCGCCACGGCCATGGTGCGCGCCTTCATTTCCGTATAGCTC
>Ga0209062_1000329_pt1 | contig 164624 bp, 149 predicted proteins | sample Coa_R2_2_FD_187158 | JGI IMG/M metagenome (GOLD analysis project Ga0209062, IMG submission 187158) | Surface soil microbial communities from Centralia Pennsylvania, which are recovering from an underground coalmine fire - Coalmine... | ecosystem: Environmental > Terrestrial > Soil >...
GAGCACATCGATGCATACATCGCAGCCTACAATGAGACGGCCACCCCGTTCGCCTGGACCAAGAAGAAGGTCTACCAGCGGCGGTTCAAAAATCGCCGTATCACCGAGCTGTGATTCCGGGTACTAGGCTGCCCAGGATGAAACCGTGAAGGCCGCAGCCCATATATGCATTCGTGTTTGCGCCCATGTCCGCAGCAAAGCCGTCCGCAGCAAAGTCGTCCACAGTCCAATCTTCTGACGTGAACCCACAGCCGCCTGTGCAACAGCACGCGAGCGAGGGCACCGCGCGCGAGCACGAGGTGCGGGCCCCTTTCTTTGCCGACCAAACGTTGATCCCGCTCGCGCTGGAAGCCGGCCAGATCGCGGTTTGGTCATGGGACATCCGCTCCAAGCGCGCCGTGTGGTCGAGCAATATTGAGGCGATTTGCGGCATCGCGCCCGAGAGCCTGAGCGCGGCCGAGACAGTGCTGGAGAATGACGTTCACCCCGACGATCGACCCGCCGTGGTCGCAGCTTTGCGTGAGGCCCTACAAACGCGCACGCCGCGCCGCGTGCAGTATCGACTGCTGCCGACCCTGAATGCCGAGGAGCGGTGGATGGAAACTCTCGCTACTGTGCTGGTGGAAGACGGCGTGCCGACAAAGCTCATTGGCCTCTGCCGCGACGTGACCGATCGTGCCCGCAATCATCGCGAGCTTCGGATTCGCGCCAAGCAGCAGGAGACCGTGGCGCGGCTCGGCGCCCAGGCGCTGACCGAGCTCGGTCTGCAGCGATTCTTCGAAGATTCCGTCAAGGCCGTCGCCGCAACGCTGGACGTCGAGCTGGTGAAGATCCTCGAATTGGTGCCCGGCGATGCCGAGCTTCTGCTGCGAGCCGGAGCCGGATGGGAGAAAAGTCTGATCGGGACGGCGCTGGTGGCAACCGACCGCTCAACGCAGGCGGGGTTCACCCTTGCGAGCGGCGGCCCGGTGATCGTCGAGAACTTTGCCACCGAGAAGCGGTTCAACGGCGATCCGCTGCTCGACCAGCGGGGCGTGGTCAGTGGCCTCACCATCCCGATCGCCGGCCCCGACGGCCGCACCTACGGCGTGCTCGGCGTGCACAGCAAGCGCCGGCGCGGCTTCAGCGAGAACGATGTTTCGTTTCTGGCCGCGGTCGCCAACATCATCGCGGGAGCAATCCAGCGTCGCCAGCTCGATCAGCGGCACGAGCTGATGATCCGCGAGTTGCGCCACCGCTCGGGGAACTTGTTCGCGCAGCTCCTGGCCCTTTTCTCACAGACCGCCAAAGGATCGCGCAGCATCGCCGAGCTGGTGCCAAAATATGAGGCGCGGGTCTTAGCGCTCGCGGACGCGCACCGGCTCATCACCGAGAGTGGCTGGCGATCAGCGTCGCTCAAGGAGATTCTGGGTCCGCTGCTGGCGCCATTTCTCGACCGCATCTCACTTGCCGGTCCTGACGTTTTCCTCGAGCCCGATCCAACCTTCGGGCTTTCCGCGGCGGTGCACGAGCTGGCGACAAACGCGACCAAATACGGCAGCCTTTCGGCGCGCACCGGCCGGGTCGAGGTGAGCTGGTTAGTGCGTCGGACCGAGCAGGGATTGACATTGCTGCTCAATTGGAAGGAGCGCGGCGGCCCGCCACCCAAGCGCACGCGCCGCCCCGGCTTCGGCTCGCGGCTCATCCATACTGTGATCGAGCGCCAGCTCAACGGGAAGGTCGAGCAATCCTTCACGGCGAAGGGAATGGAGACCAAGCTCATCATTCCGCTGACGCATGAACGGTGGCCGGGAGCAAGTGAGCGAGTAGCGAGTAGCGAATAGCGAGCAGTGAGCTCTCGCCCGCGCTCAGCATGCCTTATTCGCTGCTCGCCATCTCATGGTTGAACGCGAAATCCTCCGGCGGCACCGGGCCCCAGACGTAGAAAGAATCCTCCGGCGGGTGGTCGGCCGATTTCCAGTCATGATCGACCGGGATGTAGTCGATGTCGGAGGAATATTCCGCGAAGCTGCCCCAGGGGTCGCGTACGTAGTGGAAGTAGTTCGAGCCCAGCACGTGACGGCCCAGCCCCCAGCCCGCCGTAAAGCCCTTGTCCGCCATCTGCATGGCGCCATTGCCAATGTCGTTGATCGACGGCACATCCCAGCTCGAGTGATGCAAGCCGGGCCCCTCCGATTTGACGAAGGCGATCATATGATGATCGCTGCCATGGATGCCGTGCATGAAGGCGACCATGTCGCCTGAGCGGTCGGAGAGGCGGAGCCCCAGGGCCTCGCCGTAGAATTGGATCGTCCGCGAAATGTCGCGGGTGAAGATCAGGATATGCGCGAGCCGCCGCGGGCGGACCACCTGCACCCGGCTGCGGCTGGGCGCGCCCTGCACTCCGGGCGGCGCCGACGCATTATCGAAGGACGACTTCATGTCGGGAGAAGTCTTTTCCGCCACGGCGATCTCGATCGCAGTTCCATCCAGATCGCTGAACCAGAGGCCGTTCGATTCCACTCCCTTGGGTGGATCGCGGCGCGCGACCTGCAGCCGCTCGAGCCGCTCGCGCAATCGCGGAAGGTCCTCCTCGAAGGCGCCGAAGGAGATGTATTGCAGCTTCTTGCGCGGACCTTCCACCACACTCCCCCAGCGATGCGGATGGCCGTGGGTGTAGATGTTGAGCGCGTTGCCTTCCTCCCGCACGTCGAGCCCGAACGAAGAGTAGAACCTTCGCGCCGCCTCCAGGTCAGGGACGGCGAAATGGAACCGATCGAGCGAGTGCACTCCGAGCTCTCCGGGGCGACGGGAGACCGGTCGTGTAAGGGACCGAATTTGCGTCATGACGGGCCTCGTGGGCTGTCTCCTAGTGTGGTGACTCTGACGCTTGTTTCACCTTGCCCCGGGCTTGACCCGGGACCGTTCCAGCCAGAGTCCTGAGTTTGGAACGATCGCGGATCAGCGGCGCAGCAAGTGCTGCGCCGCGTCCGGGAAACAGCTTAGCGATTCAAGCGTCGAAACAGAACACTAGCGAGCATACCCCAAATCAAGCAAATTGCGGGAAAAGAGCGAGCGCATTACCGCGCTCGATGGCCGCGCGTTCGGCCGAGGAATCGCCGCCGTAAATCCTGAACGCCTCGGCGAGCACCGCCGCATTGGCGAACGGCCAGTCGGTGCCGAACACGATTCTTTCCGGCCGCGCGACCCCAGCCAGGCATGCCATGGTGGGCGGCGCTGGGCACAGGGCTGTATCATACCAAAAGGCAGCGAGGCGGGCGAAAATTTGCTCCTGCGGGATTTGCGGCAGCCGCGTATCGATCATCGGCGAAACCGACAGCCGCCAGGCGAAATAGGGCATCAGGCCGCCCGCATGCGCGAGCACGATTCGCACGCGCGGGAACTTCTCGAGTGTCCCGCTGAAGGCGAGATTAACCGCCGCACGCGTGGTGTCGAACAGGTATTCCATCATGAAGCCGGGCCAGGGCAGATCGAGCTTGCGGCTCGATGGGTGTAGCGCCGGATGCACGAAGACGATTGCGTCGCGCTGGTCGAGCTCTCGCATAAGCGGGTCGAACCACGTATCTCCCAGGAAGCGCTCGCCGTAGCTGGCGAACAGGCAGACCCCCTGCAGCTTGAGCACATCCAGCGCATAGGCCGCCTCCGCGATCGCCTCGCCGATGCTCCACACTGGAAGCACCGCAAAGGCGCCGAACCGATTGGGCCAGCGGGCACTGAGCTCAGCCGCATATTCATTGCAGCGTCGCGCGAGCACACGCGAAGCCGCGCGATCGCCGAACTGCACGCCGGGCTGCGCCAGCGAGGTGAGCGCGACCTCGATCGCATGGCTGTCCATCAGCTCGAGCGCGCGCTCCGGCGACCAGTCCGGATACCGCCCGATCTGCGGGCCGCCGCCCGCCGCATAGACCGCATCCCGATAGAATCCCGGGATGAGGTGGAAATGCAGGTCGATGCGCCGCGCGGACATTACTGATGCTGCGCCGGCGCCAATCCGAACAGCTGCTCCGCATTGCGGTGGCAGATGCGCGCCTTCTCGGCATCAGTGAGGCCCAACTGCTCGATCACCGCGATGGTTGCGCGGATGTAGCCCGGGCCCTTTTCTTTGTCGAACGGACAGTCGGATGCAAACAGCACGTGCTCGGGGCCGAAGAAATCGAGGCCGCAGACCGTCGCAGCACGAGCGCCTTCGACCGCCGTATCGCCATAGAAGCCTTTGAAATAATCGAACGGACGCTTCTTCAGCTTTTTCAACAGCGCGCCGTAATCCTCATCCGACGTGCGCGCCCCCAGCTGATCGAAGCTATGCGCCACCCGCCCCTCGAGATAGGGAATGACGCCACCCAGGTGATGCGCGATCACTTTCAGATCCGGAAAGCGATCCATGATGCCGGAGAACACCAGGCGGGAGAGAGTCACCCCGGTCTCATAGGGCCAGCCCAGCACGCTGCAGATCTCGTATTTGGAGTGCTTCTCGCTCGGATAGTCCGGCATTTCCCGCGTGCGTGCCGGATGCAGCAGGATCGGCTTGCCGGATTTCGCGATGACCTCAAAGATGGGCAGAAACCGTGGTTCGTCGAGCGGGGCGCCGTTGACGTTGGTGGCGAGTTGGATCGCGTTGGCGCCGTTCGCCAGCACCCGCTCCGCCTCTTTGGCGGCGGCCTCCGGCGCATTCATCGGCAGCAAAGCCGAATAACCGACGAACCTGTGCCGGTCGTTGGCCACGATCTCGGCCAGCCCATCATTACCGATGCGGGCCATTTCCGGCGACCGGTCCGGTCCCCACAAGCGCTCGACGGGCGGCAAGCCGAGCGAGAGGACTTGCGCATAATCCTCGAACATGTCGACCACCCGGCGCCGCTCGTCGAGATTGGACAAGGCCGGAATGCCGCGCACACGCTTGCCCAGGTCCTTGGCGCCGGCGGGTGTTTCCAACAGCGCGTCGTAGTAGCGCTTCGGAAAAAAATGATTGAAGGCGTCGATGTAACGCACCGAGATTCGCTCCCACGATTGATTGTTGATTCAAGCACCGAGTGATGCCCGGCTTCTTGCCGGGCGCCCCCGGCATTCTTCTGCCGCGGCGACAAGTAAGACGTCGATAGCCGGGATGGGACCGGACATGACGAATAGAGCCTATTCCGGCGGCATTTCATAGGTGGTCACTTGCGTCGGCGATTTCACCTCGCCACCGCAATGGGCACAAGCCCAGCGGCGGACCAGATAGTTGAACACGTTGGTGTGCAGATCACTTCGATTGGCGCGACCGCTTTTTTTCTTCAAGTCCTCGCCCTCGGCCAAGAGCTTTGGCCCGCCTGCGGCCTCGGCCAAAAGCTGCACCCGACAGGCGCGCTCGAGCTTCAAGGCGAGCCAGACCGCTTCCTCGATGCAGTGGCCGGCGGTGACGATGCCGTGATTGCGCAGGATCAGGGCCGGATGGCCGCCAAGACAGCGCGCGACTGCGCGTCCACGCTCCTGATTGATGATGAGATCGGTCGTCTCGGAGAAGATCGGCACACCATCCTGGAACACCGAGCCGTCATTGCCAACCGGCAATAGCGATCGCCCGAGGGAGGAGAACGCCACTGCATGGATTGCATGGGTATGCACCACCGAATTGATATCCGGACGCGCGCGCAGCACTTCTGAATGGATAAAGACCTCGTTGTGACGCGGCATAGTGCCACCGACCTTGCGGCCATCGAGATCGACCGTGATGATGTTCTCCGGCGACATTTCGTCGAGCCCGATCCCCGCCGGCTTCATCAGGAAGCGCTCCGCGTCGCCCGGCAGGCGCGCCGTGATATGGCCGGCGACGTAGTCGCCCTGGTCCTCGCTCACCAGCACCCGGCCCGCATTGGTGAGCGTCTCGCGCAGCTTGTCCGTCATTCTCCCCTTCCCAAATTTTCAATTCTCCACCGGTCGTCCCGGCCGAGCGCAGCGAAGAGCCGGGACCCAGAGTCCTCGGCCTATCGAGAGGTCGCGGATTATAGGTCCCTGCTTTCGCAGGGACGACGCCGGAGGACCAATTGTCAAGATCAGCTGTACCTTAACTCGCCGTCCTGCCCAGGCCGAGCTTGGCGAGCAGCGGTTCATCCGATACGCGCAGCACGACCGCATCCGCAACAGCCTCGACCCCGTGGGAGTGCCAGCACGGCATCGCAACCACATCTCCAGGCTCGAGAGTGGCGTCAAATCCGCCATCGGCGGTGAAGCGCACCTTGCCGCTCGCCACGGCATAAATGTTGTTGGTGGTGGTTTTGGCCGCATCGATGCGGCCGCCGGCCGGTTGGCGCATGAGATGGAGTGCAATGGTCGGCATGATGCCTTTGGCGATCTCGACCAGCTTGGCGTCGCGCCCGCCGCCAAGCGCCTCGGCCGCAGGAATCCGGAACGGTGTCGGCCCGGTGGTCTTCACCGCCTCGATGCCGCCTCCGGGATATTGCTCGAAGAACATCGCCTCGGTGAGCTGCACAAACGGAATATCGAGGAAATCAATCCAGAAGCTCGTCTCGTCGGTTTCGTTGACATGGCCGTGCCAGCTCCACGATGGCGTGAGCACCACATCGCCCGGCAGCATATCGACCCGTGCGCCGTTCACGACCGTATAGGTGCCTGGCTTTGCTTCCAGCACCAGCCGCAGCGCCGCCGGCGAATGCCGGTGGGTGCGAGCGCTTTCCCCTCCCTTAACGCATTGATAGGCGGCGACCAGATTGCGGGTGCTGGCGTAGATGTTTCCTTCGATTGGATTGACCATGATCAGATTGCGCCGCTCGGCCTGCTCGACCGGGACGAATTCGCCAGCCTGTGAAAGTGCCTGCCGCGCCGCCGCGAAACGCCAGACCGCCGGCCTGAACTTTGGCTTCGGGGCCGGCCACATCGACGGCTCCGGTCGCGCCCAACCTGGCGAGAACGAGAGCCGCCCGAGCTCGGAATAATAGCGAGCAAGCGCATCGTGCTTCATGACCGATTCTCCCGGCTGGCCCTCCCCGCGAATTTCTGGCTGTCGCGCTGGGAGCCTTGTTCTAGCTTGGTTCAGGAGGCCACCTCAAGATGCGCGCGCGGCTCGGCCGCGGGCCTCGCGCCCCGCGCCGTGTCGATGACGGCCGCAGGATCTTGCGGCTCCATATCGGAGCGGAACGCCACATGGCCGTCCGGACGCACCAGCACCAGAGCGCGTCGATAAGCTTCGATTATTTCCGGCTGATCAAGGGCTATCACCTGCAGGGGAACGCGTGCATCGGCCGCAGCTTGCCGCAGGCGCTCGGCGCCCGGTGCATCTTTGCCCAGACGCAACAAGGTGAATCCGCGCCCGAACAAATCGAGAGTGGAGCGGCCATCCGGCAGGGCGACATGCGGGGCGCGGGCGCCGGGCCGCGCGGTCTGCGTGTAAGTTGACGTTTCGAGCGGCGGCGCCGGCGTGCCGTCCGGCCACACGATCGGCGAGTCGTCGTAGCGATAGCCGAGGTGGAAGCCGTTCATGAACCATTCGTGCCGCATGGTCTCGGTGAACCAGGCGCCGTATTCGGCGCGGATCGCATCCGCCTCACGCCCTTGCTCAAAAACCTGCGGCGGCGGGCGGCGATCGCGGGTCGCAAGCATGCGGCCGAGGTTCTCGGTCGAGGCCCGGACATTGCGCAACGCGACCGGCCGCCGTTCGCTCTCGTAGCTGGCGAGGAGACGCGCTCCGCCCCAACCTCGCAAAACTGCGTCGAGCTTCCAGCCGAGATCGACTGCATCCTGGATGCCGGTATTCATACCGAGGGCGCCGGTCGGCGACATCAGATGCGCGGCATCTCCGGCGATGAAGACGCGGCCCGCGCCATAGCGATCCGCCACCAGCTCGCGCCGCACCCAGCGCATGACCGAAAGGATCTCGTAGTCGAAGTCCTTTCCCATGGCACGCACGAGCGCGGCACGAATATCGGCGTCGCTGTGGTTGACCTTGTCGGGAGTGCCGACAATCGACATGCGGAAGCGGTCTTTGCCGTCGATCGCCACGATGGTGAGCCAAGTGCCTTCCGGTCCGATGAAGATGAACCGATAAGCCTTGCCCATGCGGTGCAACGAAGGAAAATCGACGCAGCGAAACAGCACATTGGTCGTGTAGGTGAGCGCCGGGTTTCCGCTCATGGCTATGCCGGCCCGCTCGCGCACCAGGCTTCCGCCGCCGTCCGTACCCACCAGATAATCGGCGCTGAGAGTCCGCATCGCCCCTGTGCGCACATCGCGCAGCGTCGCCGTCACGCCATCGGGCTTGGCGTCATAGGATGCAAGCGCGGTCTGGTATTGCAGGTTCACGCAATCAAAGCTCGATGCAAACCGCCGGAGGATCGGATCGAACATGTCCTGCGGCACGCGCTCGCGCTTTTGCGGGCTTTGCGGCGGGCACACTTCGAAGGCTCGGCCCGGAAACCGCTCGCGCCCCAGCTCGTATCCATTGAGGCCAGTCAGGAAGACGCAATCCTGCGGATAGTCCCCCGGATAAGGGGCATCCCTCACCCAATCCGCGATGCCCCAGCGGCGGCAGAACTCCATCGTACGAATGCCGATCAGATCCATCTTCGGCTGCTCGATGCGGCCGTCGGTCTGCTCGATCACCGTGCAGGGAACGCCACGCCAGCCGAGATCGCCCGCAAGCGCGAGGCCCACGGGTCCGGCGCCGACGATCAACACTGGCGTGTGTGCTTTCATGCAGCCTCTTTCCGGTGGGTGCGATCCGATCATCTCATTCCGGCTTGAGACCGGCGGCACGCACCACCTTGCCCCACTTCTCGGTCTCGCTGGCAATGAGCTTGCCGAAATCAGCGGGCGAGCCAGCGAGCGGCTCGCCGCCGAGATCCGCAAACCGCGCCTTAATCCCGGGATCCGCTAAGGCCGCATTGATCTCGCGATTCAGCCGATCGATGATCTCGGCAGGCGTCTTCTTCGGCGCCGCGAGCCCGTACCATTGGCTGGCCTCATAACCGGGCACGAAATCGGCCACGACCGGCAGGTCCGGCAGCACTTCCGCCCGTGTGGATGTCGTAACTGCGAGCGCTCTCAGCTTGCCGGTCTTGATGTAGTCGGTCGTTCCCGGCGTGGTGGCAAAGAGGACCTGCACCTGTCCGCCCAGCAGATCGGTCAGCGCCGGCCCCTGCCCGCGATACGGCACATGCACCAACTTGACGCCGGCCAGAACATTGAACAACTCGCCCGCCATGTGCGGCGCGCTGCCGTTCCCGGCCGACGCCATATTGACCTTGCCGGGATTGGCCTTTGCGTAGCTGATGAACTCCGGGATGGTCTTGGCCGGGACCGAAGGATTCACCAACACCACCTGCGGCACCCGGATGATGCCGCCAATCGGCGCGATGTCGCGAATGAAATTGAAATTGAGCTTTTCGTAGAGCGTCGCGTTCACCGCATTGGGAACGGTGGCGAGTAGAAGCGTATAGCCGTCGGGTGCCGCGTTCACCACCGCCTCGGTGCCGATATTGCCGCCCGCGCCAGGCCGATCCTCGATAACGAAGGTCTGTCCTAAGCGATCGGAGAGCCACTGGCCAATAAGCCGCGCCGTGATGTCGACGCCACCACCGGCCGCGAAGCCAACAATGATGTGCACCGGCCGTGTCGGATAGCTCTGCGCGAATGCGCGCGACGGCGCCAATGCCGCGGCACCGAGCGCCAGATCGAGCACTTGGCGGCGGGAAATTCCCATTGCGTTCCTCCGGGCATGCACGTTGGCGACCGAACCTATACGAACACGAGCACCGCCGACAGGGTTGAGTTTACATTGCTGATATAAGCCGGAAATACCGGCTATACGCCGACATGTGCAGTCTTTTTATGCCGCGTTGCCGATCTTTATATGTGCGCGGATGGCGCCGCACCGATAGCCTCTCCGCGGTTTTCCACGCTGGCCGCCTCCGTCGTTGAGACCTGGTCCGAGTTTCCGGGAGGCGCGGTCGAACAAGAGGGAGGTCAACCCCAATGACCGCTGTCGAGACAAGCACGTCCGCGGCGCCAGCCGAGCAAGCCAACAAGATCACCTGGAATCAACCCCTCAAGCCGGCCCGCTTCGCCACCAGGGCGAGGAACCTTCATTTCGCGATGGCGCTGCATCGGCGCGGCGATCTGCGCAAGGCCGAACATCTCTATCGGGCCGTTCTCAAGGTCGACCGCTCCGATTTCGATTGCCTGCATAATCTCGGCCTTCTATGCGCACAGGAAGGAAGATTGGACGATGCGGTTCGCCTCTTGCGCGCGGGAGCCCGCCAGGATCCGCGCTCGCCGGAGGCACACAATAATCTCGCCAACGTGCTCGCCATGATGCAACGGCACGATCAGGCCGCCGCCGGCTTTCGCACCGCCATTGCCTTGCGCCCCGATTTTGCCGAAGCGCACAACAATCTGGCGAATGCACTTGCGGCGCAGGGCAAGACCGAGGAGGCCGCGCGACACTATCGGCAGGCAATTGCGTTACGGCCGGCCTACGGCGACGCCCATCTCAATCTCGGTCGGATGCTGAGCAATGAGGGCGCGCTCGATTCAGCCGCGACCCATTACCGGCGTGCGCTGGCGCTGGGAACGCGTCCGGCTGAGACACACTGCCTCATCGGCGATCTGCAGCGAAGGCGGGGACAAGCCGATGCCGCGGCGGCTTCCTATCGGCAGGCGATCAAGCATGCGCCCGACCTCGTCGAGGCATGGCTTGGCCTCGGCCATGCTCTTCGCCGCGAGCAGAAGCCCGCAGAGGCCATTGCGGTCTATCGACAAGCGCTGGCCAAAGGTGCGGATGCGCAGATCATCCATTATTATCTGGCCGCGCTCGGCGCCGCGGCCGCGCCTCCGGCCACTCCACGGCGGCTCGTGAGCGCGATCTTCGATCGCTATTCGGCGCGTTATGATCGACACGTCGTCGAAAGACTGAAATATCGAACGCCGAATTTGCTGTTCGACCTGGTTGTGCGGTCGTTGCCGGCGCGCGATCTGAAGGTTGTGGACCTCGGCTGCGGCACCGGCCTCGCGGGAGCGCTGTTTCGGCCGCTCGCCGGCAATCTGGTCGGCGTCGATATGTCGGCAAGCATGCTGGAGCTTGCCCGGCAGCGCGGAGTCTATGACGAGCTTTTCTGTGGCGAGCTGATCGATTTCCTGCGCTCGCATAGGGCCCGGTGCGACCTCGCGCTTGCAGCCGATGTCCTGGTCTATCTCGGGGACCTCGGCCGACTGTTCGCTTGCGTGCACCAGACGCTCGCGCCGGGGGGACGCTTTGTCTTTTCGGTCGAGGCCGCCGAGGGCGGCGAATTGGGCCAGGATTTCGTTCTGCAGCCGACGCTTCGGTACGCCCATTCCGCAGCCTATCTGCGACGGCAGGCGGAAAAACACGGCTTTGTCTTCGAGGCAATCGAAATGCAGGCCCTGCGTCGCGAGGAGGACCGCGACATCAATGGCCATCTGGTCATCCTGCGCCGCAATTAGCGGCGGTCTGGCAAGATGGAATCCTCGCCCTATCACCAGCGTGAACGCTGGCTCTCGCTCGCGCCTGGCCTCCATATCGAAGATTCCTTGGAGCCTCGCCATATCGATTTCCTGGAGCCATCGCCGGACTTGATCGGCAGCTTTCGTGACGACGGCTATGTCCAAGGAAGCGCCGACTGGGGACTGGACCTCAAATTGATGGCCGCTGCGGTCCGCGCGCTGTCGGCGGCGGGCTTGTCCCCGCTCTTCGCCTTTGTGTACGACGAGTTCTGGAATCCGTTCTTCCGGCTGCATCGCATTCATAGCGCGTTTCTCGGCGACACCTACTGCTTGTTGCCGGAATTCTCGGTGCTGAATATCGAGCCGGGAGGCGCAGGATGGCGCCCGCATCGCGACAGGGGCCGCCATACGCTGTTTGAGGACGGCGCGCCGAAGTCATTGACGACCTGGATTTCGCTCACCCCGGCGACCCCGCTCGACGGCTGCATTTACGTCGTGCCGGCACAGCACGATCCGACCTACGGCACGGCCGAGGAATCGGAGATGAGATTTGAATTTCAGAGCATCCGCGCGCTGCCCACCAGGGCCGGCGATTTCCTGATCTGGAACCAAGCGCTCCTCCATTGGGGCGGCAAGACGTCACCGCAGGTGAGCGAATCGCGCGTCAGCATCGCGTTACAGTTCCAGCGCGCCGATCTGGGACACAACGAAGCATTGGATCCGCTGCGCAGCTTGCCGCTCGAGGCACGCGTCCTATTGATCGCGCGGCAACTCTACCGACAGCGGCACCTCTATGATCTCGATCCGAAGCTCGCCGAGCTGGCGATCGGGAGGCCTGACGGCGCTCTCTGACGATCAAAACCCACGCGAGATGTTAGCCGGCGGCCAATCGGTCGAGCGTCTGCTTCATCACCGTCATGCCCTGGTCCATCATGGCGCTGATGACGCCTGCGGCACTGTCGGGGAGGAGATCGGCGATCCAGACTATCTTGGTGGTCCCATTCGCATCGGCCACGACCTGCGCCGAAGCATTGTGATGCGTGAGCATGCCGCCGACCGCGGACCACACCACGCGGCGCGCATCGTCATCGATGGTCACGATGATCTCGCGCACCGACATTCCGTTGAAGAACGTGACAATACGCGCGCCGGGCTCGAGCTTCGTGTCGGTCACGAATCCGGGTACCAGGCGGGTATGCAGCGCCCCGATATCGCGCAGCGCATCCCAGGCGTCGGCGGCGCGCGCCCGCGTTGCAATCTCCTTGCGTATGGATGCCATTGGCCGCCTCCTCAATCCGTCCGGTATTTCTTCTCCAGCGCATCGTACTCGGCCTTGCCGACCAGGCGCTGCCGCTCGGCGAAATCGACCACCAGCTTGCCGGCATCACCCATCCGACCCTCGCGCCGGAGCACGGACAGCGCCTCCTGCATGCCGCGCACCGCCGATTGCAGCGCCACGTTGGCATAGAGCGCGGCCGCGAAGCCGAGCTCTTTAAGCTTTTCATTGGCCAGCTCCGGCGTGCGGCCGCCGAGCACAATGTTGATGATCTGCGGAAAGGGTAACAGCCGCGGAATATCGGCGATCTCGGCGGGCGATCGCGGCGCCTCGACAAAGCCCACGTCCGCGCCCGCTTCCCGATAGGCGGCGGCGCGCTCGATTGCCGCCTCGAAGCCATCGGTCGCGATCGCGTCGGTGCGCGCCACGATCAGCAGATCGGCATCGGTGCGCGCATCGACCGCGGCCTTGATCTTGGCCACCATCTCGGCCTTTGAGATGACGGCCTTACCGTCGAAATGGCCGCAACGCTTGGGAAAGACCTGATCCTCGATCTGCATCGCGTCGGCGCCCGCGCGTTCCAAGAGCTTGACGGTGCGCGTGAGGTTCACGGCATTACCAAAGCCCGTATCGGCATCGACCATCAGCGGGCCGGGAAAGACGCCGCGGATCGCCGCCACGTGCTCCACCAGCTCGGTCAAAGTGACAAGGCCGTTATCCGGAATTCCGAGAAAGGTATTGGCTATGCCGGCACCCGTCACGTAAGCAGCCGCAAAGCCGAGATCGGCCACCACCCGCGCGGCAAGCGCATTGCTGACGCCCGGCAGCAACACGGCGGCACCCGGTTGCAGCATGCGGCGGAAGTCGCGGCGCGTCGAGCGCTCGGTCATCGATCAGTTCTCCTTCAAGTCGGAGTCATGGCCGGGCTTGTCCTGGCTTGTCCCGGCCATCCACGCCTGCTTGCTGAGTGGCGCAAGATAAAGCCGTGGATGCCCGGCACAAGGCTGCACAAGGCCGGGCATGACTCCTGAGATCGACTGCAATCCGGGGTACAGCGCCTGTTGCAGCCTCTACGATAGTTGGTTATGCGGGCGCTGGATCATCGGAGGGACGTCATGAAGCTCGCAAGCTTTTCGGTCGGGGGACGCGCCGGCTTCGGGGTAGTGACAGCGGACGGGGTCGTCGACATGAGCGGGCGCCTTGGCGAAAAGCCGGCCGACCTCAAGGACGCGCTCGCCCGTGGCCTCCTACCGCAAATCGCCGAAGCAGCTGCCAAGGTCAGACCGGATTACAAGCCCAGCGATATCACATTTCTTCCAACCATTCCCAATCCGGAGCTCATCGCCTGTGCGGGCATCAACTACCGCTCGCACGCGAGCGAGACCGGCCGCGACATCCCAAAGCAGCCGAGCATGTTCATCAGGCGCGCCAACACGCTCGTCGGCCATGAAGGAGCGATGATCCGTCCGACCGTATCGACCAACTTCGACTTCGAGGGTGAGCTCGCGGTGGTGATCGGCCGCGGCGGGCGCCATATCCCGGTCGAGCGGGCGCTCGATCACGTCGCCGGCTATACGTGTTTCGTCGACGGTAGCGTGCGCGACTATCAGAAATTCTCGGTCACTTCCGGCAAGAACTTTCCGGCGACCGGACCGCTTGGTCCCTGGATGGTCACAACCGACGAAATTCCCGACCCGACGCGCCTCACCCTGATGACACGTCTTAACGGGACCGAGATGCAGAGCTCGGGGACGGATCTGTTGATCTACTCGATCCCGCAGATCATCGCGTTCTGCTCCGCCTTCACGGTGCTGTCGCCGGGCGATGTCATCGCCACCGGCACGCCGGAAGGCGTCGGCCATCGCCGCGCGCCGCCGCTGTGGATGAAGGCCGGTGACGTGCTGGAAGTGGAGATCACCGGCATCGGCACTTTGCGCACCCATATCGTCGACGAGAAAGCTTAATTAGTTGTCCCGGCCTTGAGCCGGGACCGTTCCAAACTAAGGCTCAAGTTTTTGGCGGTCCCGGCTCATCAGCGCGTTTACGCGCGTCTTCCACGCGCTATGGCCGGGACAAGCGGCCGAGGAGCACAAATGACCGACATCGAACGCGTCGCAACCCGTATCTCAATGGCCGAGCTCGAGCGGCGCTGGACCGCCGTCCGCCGCATGATGGGGCAGCACGGCATCGACGCGCTGGTGATGCAGAACGCGAGCGACTGGCTCGGCGGCTATGTCAAATGGTTCACCGACGTGCCCGCGCACAACGATTATCCGCGCACCATCATCTTCCATCGCGACGACCTGATGACCCTGGTCGAAATGGGCGCGAGCGGCCGGCGCGACAAGCTCGCCGGCAAGGACGTGAATAATCCCGGCATCGGCGAGATCATCTATAGCCCCTCGTTCTTCTCCGTCGCCTATACGCACGACTATGACCCGCTCCTCGTGGCCGCCGAGCTTAAACAGCGGGGCTATGTGACCATCGGGCTTGTCGGCCGCGGCGCGCTGCCTTCAGGGCTCGTCGATGCGATCCGCAACAACGTGTCTGCGACCCTTGTCGATGCCACGGATCGGATCGATGGCATCAAGGCGATCAAGAGCGAGGAGGAGATTGGGCTGCTGCGTGCAACTGCCGCCATGCAGGACAAGGTCTTCGCCAAGGTCGTGGCGGCGATCAAGCCCGGGATGCGTGACTGCGATCTCGGGGCCATCGCTCAATACGAGGGACAGCTGCTCGGCAGCGAGCAAGGCATCTTCCGCGGCTCGTCGGAGCCGCTGGGGCGACCGGCAATCCTGCGCGGCCGGCATTTCCAGGATCGCGTGCTGCAAAAGGGCGACTACATCACGCTGCTCATCGAGAACAACGGACCCGGCGGCTTCTACACCGAGCTCGCCCGCACCATGGTGCTCGGCAAGGCTTCTTCCGAGCTGCGCGATGCGTTTGCGGTGGTGTGCGAGGCGCAGAAACAGACCGCTGGCAAGCTTAAGCCGGGCGCTTCGTGCCCGGAAATCTACGCGAGGCACAACGCTTTCATGCAGAGCTGCGGCGCGCCTCCCGAGCAGCGCCTCTTCGGACACAGCCAGGGTTACGACATGGTGGAGCGCCCGCTCCTGCGCAACGATGAGACCATCCCGATCGCGGCCGACATGTGCCTCGCCGTGCATCCGGGCTTTCCGACCAAGACCAACTTCGTCTTCATCTGCGACAATTTCCTCACCCACGCGGATGGTTCGGTCGAGCACATGCACAAGACCGAGCAGAAGATCTACGAGGTTGACTAACTGCGTGGCGGCAGCTCGCCGGCTTTCGCAAGCCGCGTCGTCCAATATTCCCAGGCTCGGCTCATCGGCCGCGGCCGCAGGCTATAAGCTTCCGCGAGCTCGGCCTCCCCGTGCGTCAGCGGCTCAACTTCACCCAGGGCCGCGGCGCGCAACTGCAGCTCGGCATTGCGATGCGAATAGATGGTGCGGAACACCGTCTCCTGCAGGCTTGCGCCCACCACCGTCGCGCCGTGGCGGCGCATCAGCACCATGGCGTGCGAGCCGAGCGCCCGCGCCAGAGAGGCGCCCTGCTCCGCGGTCGTAACCACCATCGGGGTGTCGCCGAACTCTTCGCGGCTGTCCCAGACCGGCGCCACGCTTCCCATCGTGGCGCCGAGGCCGACGAGCGGCTTGAGCGTCGCGCCCGTAACGCAGAACGGCAGAATCGCCACGGAATGGTGATGGCAGACTGCGTTTACGTCCGCGCGCACCTGATAGATCGAACCGTGGATCACGCATTCGCCATACGGCAGCTCGCTGGCCGGCGTGATCAGTTTCGACTCGAGTGTGAACTCCAGGATGTCCGACGGCTCGACCAATTCTGGACTGCGCGAGCGCGACAACAGGTAGCGCGACGGATCGCCCGGATGGCGGATGCTCACATGCCCGAAGGCATCGATCACGCCCTCATGGGCGACGATGCGATTGGCGAGAGCGAGCTGGTAGCAGGCTTCTTGCAGATCAGACATCAGGGTTCCTTTTCCTGCACATTGGCGCCTGAGCGCTCCGCACGAGTCATGGCCGGGCTCGTCCTGGCTCGTCCCGGCCATCCACGTCTTACTCTAAGATCAGCAAGAAAGACCTGGATGCCCGTGACAAGCGCGGGCATGACTCATGGTAAGAAGTGCCTGATATCACGGGATGAGGAAAAGCATGAGCGCCCCCAAGCTGCCGCCGATCCGCCGGGTGATCACCGGGCACGATGAAAACAACGTCGCCAAGGTCCTCATCGATGGCCCCGCCACCAACGCCAAGGCAGGCGCCTCCGGGGCCACCTCGACGCTCATCTGGTCAACGGATTCGACCCCGGCCGACTGTTCGATCGGCGAGGACATCGAGGATCTGGGTACGCGCATCATCGGCACCCCGCCGCCCGAGAACGGCTCGCGCTTTGCAGTCATCGAGTTTCCGCCCGGCAATCCGGGCCGCATGCACCGCACCGAGACCATCGACTACGTGATCGTCATCTGCGGCGAGCTCGACATGGACATGGACGATTCAACGGTGCGGCTGAAAGCCGGCGACGTGCTGGTGCAGCGCGCCACCAATCATGCCTGGGTCAACCGCGGCAAGGAAGTTGCGCGCGCAGCCTTCGTGCTGCTCGATTCAAAGCCGCTCGGCATCGGCAATCCGATCGTGCGCGGGCAGAAGCCCTCGTGAGTCTCACTTCCCGCCCGGGCGCATCAGGGGCGCGACGCGATCGATGATGGATTTCGGCGTGCGCACCATCTCCTCGACCAAACCCGTCATCGCCTCGCCGGTGATCGGCCGCACATCGAAGCCCTGGCGCATTGCATCGGCGCGGAAGTCTGCGTCCGCGAACGTATCCGTGAACGCCTTGCGCAGTGCCGCCACGCGCTCCGCCGGCACGCCGGGCGGCGCCGCGTAGGGACGCCCGAAGGCCTCCGCCGAATAGAGCAGGCGAAGCGCCTGCCGCTGCTCATCGTTGCTGGCGAGATCGAGCACATACGGTACGTCGGGAAAGCGCGGGTCCGGCGCAAGCCCGCCCTGCAAAATGAAGCGCAGGCGCCCGGAGCGCAGCGCCTCGCCGCGGGTCTGGGTGATGGTGGCGGCGCTGATGCAGGCGCCCTGCACCTCGCCACGGTCGATCGCCAGGAGCACCCCGCCGGTCTCCGCGTAGCCGTCGATGACCTTGAAGCGGGTATTGACCAGCGCATTGAGCGCCGTCGGATAGATATGCATGCCGCTGCCGGCGCCGTCGGTGCCGAACAAGAGCTCCTTGCTGTGCAGGTCGGCGAGCGAGTGCACCGGTGCATCCCTGTCGACGAAGCAGACATTCGTCTCGCTGGTCGGGCTCCCCAGCCAGTTGAAACGCAGCGGATCGTAGCGGACGCCAGGTGCGCCCATCACCGCCATGAGGGCCGTCTCACGCGACATGGCGGCGAGCTCGCGGCCGTCATGACTTGCAACGGAGTACATATAGTTGGACGCGATCAAGCCGCCGGCGCCCCCCATGCTCTGGACCACGATGCTGGGCTGCCCCGGCAGATGTCGGGGGAGATATTGGCCGATGAGCCGCGCCCAGGCCGTGTAGCCGCTGCTCGGCCCGGCCTCGGAGATGAGCTTGATCTGGCTTCCTCTGTAGAACGACTCGATCGCGGCGTCAGTCTGCGCTCCTGCCGGGAGCATCGGCCAAAATGACAAAACCAAGCTCGCAGCAAGCTTGCAGCGCATATGTTGCATCATGGGCTGTCGCACCGTGGGCTATTGCACCATGGGCGGATCGAACCGCGCCCCCCAAAACCCCGGCGACATGTTCCCCCCCTCGCTCCCATGGCAGAGGAGGCTCGGAAGCTAGGCAGCAACCTCTACATCGAGCGGAGCAACCATCTCCAGCCCCTCGATCTGCACGCCGCGATCGCGCCGGCTGCCGCGCTGCTCCTTCGGCAGCGGTCGCCCGTAGGGATCGCGCAGCCAAAGCCGCAGCAAATGCCGCCGCCGATGCGGCTCGGGCCAGTCCTCGAATGCACGCCGGCTGTGCAGCGTCACCTGATTGGCGAGAAACTGGATGTCGCCCGCCTGGAATTCAATGTCGACGGCGAATTCCTCGACGATGCTGCGATAGACCGCGATCGCCTCCTGCTGCTCTGCCGTAAGCGGCGGCACACCCGGTAGCCGCAGCACCTTCTCGATGGTCGACCCGGCCCCGATGGCGCTGAAATAGCCGTCTGTGAAGCAGAAGATCGGCTGTTTGTACCAGGGCGAGGTTCCGGGCGTCATCTCGCCATTGTGCGAGCGGTAGAAGTCCCGCGTCAGCACCTCGACCAGGTCGGGCCGCCGCTCGAGCATCTTGTTGTAGAGCGTGACCGAGCTCGCGACCCGGCTATTGCCGCCCTTTCGGGCGGGATGCAGGCACAAGAGCCCGACATAATCGCAGGCGTCGGAGTGGAAACGCACCTGGGCATTGGTGTTATAGCTGCGTCCGCTTGTGCCGTAGTTCTCGCCCAAATCCTTTACGTGCCCGAGCACATGGCCGTGCCGGTTCTGTACCATCTTGTCGCCCAGATAGGCGCCGAAGCCCATATAGGCGACCGCGACGCCCTCGCGGTCGAGTCGCTCTATGGGGAAGTTCTGCACCATCACGATTCCGCGCCCGTCGATGAGCTCGCGCCGGATGTCGGCGAGCACGTCTTTGAGCTTCGGCAGCGGGAAGTTGTCCTTCGCGACGGCCGGCAGCGGCAGGCCGAGCCGGCGGAAGTGGTCGACCGCCGCGACCAGCTCATCCTGATCTAGAGCGGTGATCTGATAGGCCCAATCGCACACGGGCCCGAGCGTTTCGGCAGACCAATCCGCCGGGTCGACGACCGGCTTCAGAGCAACCGCAGGCTGGCGCTTCTTCAAGTGATAGCTGCGAAAGTCTCCCGCCAAGCTTCCATCCCCTGGAAAATACGCGAATAGGAAAAACGAAGCTTCACCCGCTTGCTCAGCAGCGTGAATGCGCTCGCCAGATGCGCGGCAATCTTAACGCACCCCACGGCCAGCGAAAAGGGCGCCCGCAGGACCAGAATCATTGCCCGTTCCGATGGTTCACCGATATACTGCGCGCGAGGTCGGCGACGCCCGCAACCGGGCCATTGCTCAAAAAAAAATCCAGAGGATCCGGGAGAACATTGATGAGTGGATCAAGCGGACTAAGTGGACAGGCTTGCTTTCGCGCGCGCTTTTTGCGCGTGCCGTTGACCGGGGCGGCGTTGGCAGCGCTGCTCATCGCCGGCGCCGATCTCGCATCGGCCCAAACCATCAAGATCGGCGTCGTCAACAGCTATTCGGGATTTCTCGCTCAAGCCGGCGATCAGATGCAGAAGGGCATCGACCTCTACATCAAGGAGCACGAGAAGGACCTGCCGGCCGGGGTCAAGGTCGAGATCATCAAGCGCGACGATGCCGCGGCCCCCGAAGTGGGCAAACGCGTCGCGCAGGAGCTGATCACCCGCGACCACGTGCAACTTCTCGCCGGCGTCGTGGGATCGCCGATCGCCGCCGCCATTGCACCGCTCACCCAGGAAGCAAAAATTCCGCTGGTGATCACCAATGCGGCCGGTGCGGCCATTCCGCGCATTTCGCCTTACGTGGTGCGCTTCTCCTTCACGCTGTGGCAGGAGGCCTATCCGCTCGGCCAATGGGCCGCCAAGCAGAACTGGAAAACCGCTTATACTGCGGTGAGCGACTTCATTCCCGGCCATGACACCGAGGCTGCCTTCACCAAGGGCTGGACCGATGCGGGCCTCAAGATGGTCGGCTCCGTGCGGTTCCCCACCACCAATCCGGATTTCGCGCCGTTCGTGCAGCGGATCAAGGACGCCAAGCCTGATGTGGCGCTGATCTGGCCGCCGGCGGGCGAGCAATCCACCACGCTGCTCAAGGCCGTGCGCGACCTGGGGCTCCGCCAGGCGGGCGTGAACATCATCTCGACCCAGGACCTGGTTCCGGAGGAAGATCTGCCCAATATGGGCGACGTAGCACTCGGGCTCGTCACCTCCGGTACCTATTCGGTTGCCGCCGATCGGCCGGCCAACAAAGCGTTCCTGGCGGCCTGGAACAAGGAATATGCCGGCAAGGCGACACCTGATTTCCTTTCGGTCGACGGCTGGGACGGCATGGCGGCGATCTTCGATCTCATCAAGCAGACCAAGGGCAAGTTCACCGGCGAGGAGGCAATCAAGTTCCTCTCGAGCTGGAAGACCGCCGATAGTCCGCGCGGCCCGATCTCGATCGATCCGGCGACCCGCGACATCGTGCAGAACGTGTATATGCGCAAGGTCGAGATGAAGGACGGCAAGCTCGCCAACGTGGAATTCGACACTATCCCGAACGTCAAGGATCCTTGGAAAGAGCAGAACCCGCCGAAGTAAGGCTCGGCGAGCGTATCGCCTGCGATCGATATTGTTTGATGCATTTGTTCGACAAGAGACTGCCCCGGGCTGGGCGCACTCCCCTCCCCCTTGTGGGGAGGGGTTGGGGGTGGGGGTTGGGGGTGGGGGTTGAAGCTGACGGACGCTCTTCTCCAACAATTACCCCCCTCCCCAGCCCTCCCTCACAAGGGGGAAGGGAGGAGAACTGGCGCGCCACTCGCGGCAAATAAACTTTCACCATGAACGAGCTCCTCTCCGCCGCGATCAGCATCGCCTTCCACGGCCTCGCCTTGGCGATGGTCCTCTACCTCATCTCGGTCGGGCTTTCGGTGACGATGGGGCTCATGGGCTTCGTCAATCTGGCGCACGGCGCCTTCGCGATGGCAGGCGGCTATGCGGTCACCACCATGATGAGTCATCTCGGCTTGCCTTTCTTCGCAGCGCTGGCGGCGGCGGTTGTCATCGTGGTGCTGGCGAGCCTGATTCTGGAGCAGTTGCTCTATCGACGCCTCTATGGTGCTGCCGAGCTCGACCAGGTGCTGATGACCATGGGGTTGATCTTCATGACGGTCGGCGCCGCCACCTATTTCTGGGGGCCGGTGGCGCAGCCGATCCAGCCGCCGGCGCTGATCAACGGCCAGATCGAGCTGGGCGGCCGCGAGTTTCCCACCTACCGCACGTTCCTGATCCTCTGCGGCATAGCGCTGGTGACGCTGCTTTGGCTTGCACTCGAACGCACCCGCTTCGGTGCCCAGGTTCGCGCCGCGGTCGACAATCTGCGCATGGCGCAGTCGCTCGGCATCAATACCTCCCGATTATTTGCGCTGACCTTCGCGCTGGGCAGCGCCCTCGCCGCGCTCGGCGGCGCGCTCGGCGCCGATTTTCTGCCGATCGTCCCCGGTTACGCACTCGACAATCTGGTGTATTTCCTCATCGTAGTCTCGGTCGGTGGGCTCGGCAGCATTCGCGGGCCATTCGTCGCCGCGCTGCTCATCGGCATCGCCGATACGGCGCTCAAGTACACCGCTCCGGAGCTCGGTGCCTTCTTCATCTATGCACTCGCCATGGCAATCCTGCTGTGGCGGCCCCGTGGCCTGTTCGGTCACGCGTAATGGCCCTCGCCTCGGACATCCCCGTGGCGGCCGGGCTCGATGCCTTTGCGCGCCGGCATCGGCTGCACGCTTATGAGACGCTGCCCTGGATACTGGCGATTGCCGGCTATTTCGTCTTTCCGGATTACCTCGCGCTCGGCGCGCAGATTCTCGGCACCATCCTGTTCGCGCTTTCGCTCGACCTCGTCCTCGGCTACGCGGGAATCATAACGCTTGGGCATGCAGCTTTCTTCGGCACCGGCGCCTATACGGCCGGGATTCTCGCCGCCAACGGCTGGGGCGAGCCGCTGAGCGGGCTGCTCGCCGCCGGGCTTGCCGCCGGGGCGGTCGGGCTGATCAGCGGCGCCATCATCCTGCGCACCACCGGCTTGACGCTGCTGATGCAGACCCTGATGGTCGCCGCCATGCTGTCGGAGCTCGCCAACAAGGCGACACGAATCACCGGTGGTGCCGACGGCCTGCAAGGAATGGACGTCTGGCCGATTCTCGGGCTGTTCCGCTTCGACCTGTTCGGCCGCACCGCCTATATCTATTGCGCGGTCGTCCTGCTCATTGGCTTGATCATCGTGCGCGCGATCGTCCATTCGCCGTTCGGCCGCTCGCTCATCGGCATTCGCGAGAACATGCTGCGCATGCATGCGGTCGGGGCGCCGGTGGCGCGCCGCAAGCTCATCGCCTACACGATCTCCGCGGCGCTCGCCGGCGTATCCGGGGCGCTGATTGCGCAGACCGCTCAATTCGTCGGCCTCGGCGTGCTGGGATTGGAGCGCTCCGGCACCGTTCTGATCATGCTGATCATCGGCGGCATCGGGCAGCTTTACGGCGCCTTCATCGGGGTGACCCTGTATATGATCGCGCAGGATCGCTTTGCCGAGATTGATCCGGTCTATTGGTATTTCTGGATCGGACTGTTCATGATCATCGTGGTGCTGTTCGCGCGCGGCGGCGTGCTCGGGCTCGCCGAACGGGCGCGGCGATATTGGCGCAAAGCTTCATGAGCCGGGCACCATGACCGCGACCGGTCTCGCCACTGAAAATTTGTGCAAGAGCTTCGGAGCGTTGCCGGTAGCAAGCGACATCAATTTTCAGCTCGCGCCCGGCGCCCGCCATGCGCTCATCGGGCCCAACGGCGCCGGCAAGACCAGCTTCGTCAATCTGGTCACCGGCGTGCTGCGACCGAGCAGCGGGCGCATTCTGCTCGACGGCGAGGACATCACCCGCCTCTCGCAAGCGGCCCGCGTGAAGCGTGGGCTCGTGCGCACGTTCCAGATCAGCGCCTTGTTCCGCCGCCTGCCGCTGATCGAGAACGTCACGCTCGCGATCGCGGAGCGCGAGGGCACCGCGGACGGCCTCGTAAGGCCCGCCGGGGCGCACCGGGCATTGATCGATGAAGCCTATGCGCTGCTGCAAACACTCGGGCTTGCGACCGATGCGCTCAAGCCCGTCAACGAGCTCGCCTATGGGCGGCAGCGGCTTGCCGATATCGCGGTTTCGCTCGGTCTCAAGCCAAAGGTACTGCTGCTCGACGAGCCGGCCGCGGGCGTACCTTCGGGCGAGACCGGCGCCATCATCGACATGATCGAGGGCCTGCCGTCCGACATCGCCTTCCTGATCATCGAGCACGACATGGACCTGGTATTTCGCCTCGCCCACCGCATCACCGTGCTGGTGCAGGGCAGGGTCCTGACCGAAGGCTCGCCGCAGGAGATCGCTGCGGATGCCGAAGTGCGACAGGTTTACCTCGGGGAAAGGGCGGTACGATGAGCGCCGCAGCACACGGCACCGCCCTTGTGCTCGAAGGCGTGCGCGCCGGCTATGGCCGCACCGTCGTCATCGACGGCATATCGCTCGACCTCGCGGGCGGCGCGACGCTCGCAGTGCTCGGTCGCAACGGCGTCGGCAAGACAACGCTCGTTTCAACCATCATGGGCCACACGACCCTGCATGGCGGCACCATTTGCTTCCGCGGACAGGATCTGACCCGCCTGCCGGCTTATGAACGCTGCCGCAGCGGCATCGGCCTGGTGCCGCAGGAGCGCGAGATCTTTCCCTCGTTGACGGTCGAGGAAAACCTGTCGGTGGCGGCGCGCAAAGGCCGCTGGAATCTTGCGCGCGTCTACGATTTCTTCCCGCGGCTCTCCGAGCGGCGGCGCAACCGCGGCAATCAGCTTTCCGGCGGCGAGCAGCAGATGCTCGCCATCGGGCGAGCCCTCATGGGCAACCCGCTTCTGCTGCTCATGGACGAACCGCTTGAGGGTCTTGCACCGATCATCATCGACGCTCTGCTCAAAGGCCTCGACCGACTCAAGCGCGAAGAGGACATGGCGTTGCTCTTGGTCGAGCAGCATGCCCGGCTCGCGCTTGAATTCGCCGAGAACGTCATCGTTCTCGATCGCGGTGCCGTGGTTCATGCCGGACTAAGCCGCGAGCTCCTCGACAAGGAGGGCATGCTCGCGCATCTGATCGGAGTCGGCAGGCATTAGACCCTCCGGCGGAAATAATTGTCGGTCCCGGGCGCAGTGCGGCGCGGCCTTGAGGGCCTTCGCGAAAGCATCCACGCCCGAGATGCGCTCGTGTTAGCCAAAAAATCAATCAGTCGCCGCCCGCGCGTCTTCGCGCATTGCCAGCTTCGACAAACGCTCGTTACTAGCAATGAGCACAGGGGCTTCGACATCAAGGTTAATGGACGCGATGTTGCGCACGGGCGAGTTGCCAAAACTGCCGTCTTTGCGTGAAGCGGCGCCGCGCATTCTCCGGCGACGCCATAATGTCGATCGCGCAAGCGCCACGCGCCTCGCCACTGCCGGCGAGATCATGGAGCGCCACCAGGGCACCGGTCCGGGCTTCGATGCCATGCGGCTTGCGCTCGCGCTCACGATCTTCATCACCCACTCCTTCTTCGTGTCGCAGGGCGATGATCTGCATTTGTGGCACTCACCGCTGCGCCCGCTCCTGGTCGCGCTCGTACCGGTGTTCTTCGCGGTCAGCGGCTTCCTGGTCACCGGCAGCGCGATCCGCACCGGATCGGTCGCCGTTTTCCTCATCTTTCGGGCGCTGCGCATCGTGCCGGCGCTCATGACCGAGGTCACTCTATCGGCGCTCATCCTCGGTCCGCTGCTGACCACGCTGCCGCTCCCGGAATATTTTTCCAGCCGCGCCTTCTTCGAATATTTCGGCAACATCATCGGCTGGGTCCGCTTCTACTTGCCCGGTGTGTTCGAGACCAATCCGATGCCGTATGTCAACGTCAACCTGTGGACGTTACGCCCGGAATTCTATTCCTACGCCCTGATGACCGCGATGATGCTGACCGGGCTGGTAGCGAAGCGGCGTGCTCTGACGATTTGCTTCTGCGCATTATTCGTGGCTCTCACGCTCGTCAACTTCTTCGATCCGAGCCTGAGCGAGGGGACGGACGCGTATCGGCCGAACGTGCCGATCTACTATTTTCTGCTCGGCGCGCTGGCATTCCATTGGCGCCACCGGATCGTGCTCGATGTGAGGCTGTTCGCCGCGTCACTCGCACTCGCCTATGCGGCCTTGAGATACCCGGGTTACGCCTATCTTGCGGCGATTCCGGCGGTCTATTGCATGATCTATCTTGCCATGCTGCCGCTGCCACGCCTCGCGCTCCTGGAGATGGGCGACTACTCCTATGGAATCTACCTCTACGGATTTCCCATCCAACAATCGCTGCTGTTCGCCTTTCCGGTGTTTCGCCAGTCCTGGCCCATGCTGTTCTCCGCAGCGGCGCCCATTACCATCGCGTTCGCCATGTTGTCCTGGCATTGGATCGAGCGACCGGCGCTGCGATTGAAGCACGTGATCGCACCCAAGCTTCCGGCGCTGAGCGCCGGCTTGGGCCGGCAAGCTTAGCGCGCGGGCTGCGCCGCTGCGCTCGCTTGCGGGGAGCCTTTTCGCGCCATCGCGATCATGCCCATGAGCTCCTGCTCGGTCATCGGCTTGCCGAACAAATAGCCTTGTCCGGTATCGCAGCCGAGCCGGGCGAGCACCTGCGCATCCTCGTTCGTCTCGATACCAACGGCCGTGGCCTTGCTGGAGAAGTTATGGGCGAGCTCGATCATGGTCTTGCAGAGCGCAAGATCGCTCTTTTGCCGGCTGCAGGCTTGCACGAAGGAGCGGTCGATCTTGATGTCGCAGAAGGGCAATTCCCTGAACATCGAAAGCGAGGAATTCCCGCGGCCGAAATTGTCGAGCGCCAGTGACACTCCGGCCTGCTGCAGCCCGCCGAGCCGGGACTTCACCAGCGCGACTTTCGTGAGGACCTGGGTTTCGGTCACGTCGAGGATGACGCCCGGCCATTGCTCGTCAGCGGGGCGGAACTTCTCGACCAGCAGCGCAACCGGCAGCTTGGCCAAGGTCTCCACATTGACGTTGATGGCGAACTTGAGGAACACGCCGGCATTGAAGAAGCGCGCGCTGGTCTCCACTGCGTTGACGATCGCCTTGGTGGCGAGCGCGGTCAGGTCCTCCTCGGCGGCGCCGCCCATGAAGCTCGCGGGCGGCAACAGGCCGCGCTGGGGATGAACGACGCGCACGAAAGCTTCGGCGCTGACCACTGTCTTGTCCTTAAGGTCGACCTGCGGCTGGTAGAGGAAGCTGATCCAATTGTTGGCGAGCGCCTTCTTGAGCGACAGATCGGGAGAGGATACCGCCTCGGCCTTGAGCTTTTGCTCGCGAATGACCTTGCGCACGGTGGAAAAATCGATCGGCTTCTGCAACACCGGCAGCATGTTCAGCGCCGCGTCGCTGCCCACCTTGCGGAAGGCTTCGAGAAACGCCGGCTCGCATTTGCCGAATATCTGGACGCGGCCGCCGAACCGACAATCCTTCAAGGCAAGGAGCGCCCGCATGCAGTCGTACGGATCGGAGGCGCTTACACTTAAGAACACGATCTCGGGATTGAGATTTTCCACGCTCTCGCCAAGTCGGGTGCTGTTGACGAGTTCGACCGTGTTGACGCCGAGCCCGCGCAGCGACTTGGAGAAGCCCTGCAGGTAGCCGAAGTCCGTATCCACGACGAAGCAGAGTGACTGGCTGGCGCCCGCCGTTGCGGGCTGGCTCGACGCGGATGCCCCGTTCATGGACGCCTTCCCCCTTGGCGGTTCGCCCCTGGGCGCCCCGCACCCACAACCGCTTGCTCAAGGCGCGGCGCAGCCGCCGCTACTTTCGCTGTTCGACATCCTGGCGTTGCGTTGTCCATCTCACATCCCCCAAAATCTCCGCGACAGCGACCTGCGCCGCGGCAGTGTCACCCTTGCGTTACCCGGCTGCAGCTGACGGTTCGTTGCTCGCGGTCGCGCGGATTTGCCAGAACCGCAAGATGCGCTGAGCACTGGAACGCGACAGTCGATAATAGTCGTCGCGCGCCTGTGCCAAATCGCCTTCAGACATCGTGTGGTGTGCGAGCCGGCTGACCAGGATGGCGCTGACGGTCGGCCATTCCAGGCCGGCGGCCTTGCAGGGAATGAGGAGCCCACTGCTGCGCTCCTTCTGCATCAAGGTCGATATCAGTTCGATTGGCGCGCTCGACATCATCGAGAGCGCGGCAACCGTTTGCTCGTAGAGCCGTCGCTCTGCGAATTCCAGGAGCGCGGCTTCGGTGAGCCTTCCTTCCCGCTTCATCTGCAGGATGCCCCGTTGCGCCGGGACGAAGTCGCGCGCGACCACGGTATCGCGGCCCAGATCCTTCGAAATTTTCTCCAGCACCCGTTGCACGTTGCTGCGACTCTCGGCCGGAGTCTGCGCCAGCAATCGGGCGCGAACCGTCTCCGTCGCCTTGAGCAGCAAATCGTGTATCAGGGGCGCCGGCACGTCGGGCCGCCCGCCGATCCTCTCGGCCAGATTCTCATCCGACTCTGCGTTGCGCACCAGGACAGTGACCCCGGTCTTGGAAAGCCGCGCTCCGGAATTACCCGCCACGCGATGGATCACCTGCCGGTCGCCGCGATCGATCAGCACGTCGGTGACCGCCTCTTCGATCTCACTGCGCCCCGATATGGCCAAAAGGTGCTGCTGGCTCTTGCTCGAGGCAATCTCAACGAGATCACTGGTGGAAAGACGCGGTGACCGGCTCAGCACCGGTCCGGCGACCGCGATCTCGTTGTTGCGCGCCAGAGTTCGGATCACCTCGATCGGGGCATTGTCGACCGGCGCCAGGCTTCCGCTCAGCTCGACCAGGGCCTTGGTCTCGATCCGCTTCATCAGGCGGCAAAGCACGTCATCGAAAACGCCGATCTGCGTGTCATTGAGACGATCGGACTCGCCGAGAAACAGGTCGGTCACGCGGCGCAGCGTGTTCATCCGCCGCTCCGATGATCCGCTGGCGATCGCTTCCTCGAGCTCGATGATCAGGGATTGAGGTGTGACCGGCCCCATGGAGCGCCTGCCCTGCCCGTGATGTCTGGCCTGCCGGAACAACGCCCGCCAAATTACTCCCCTCGCGTAAGCTAAGTGTGAAAACTCGGGGTTGCAGAACGTGAAAATGGTCGAAATTGTTCGCCGCGCTAACCGATAATTCACCAACACCCTGCATAATGCATCGTCCCGGCTCCGAAGCTCGACAGGCCATGGCCGATACAACCCAAAGCCCTCGCGCGGTGCCGCGCCCAGTGCCGACGGCGGCCCTGCTATCTCACCGGCGTTCGGCGAGCCGCAACGCCCATGACCGATCACGGGCGTTTATTCTCAGCTTGGGCATGTTGGTGATTGTCGCTCTCGCAGCCGCCATGGTGCTCACCCGCGCGGCGAATGCACCGCAAAGCACCGATTCGAGCTCGGACAATGAGCTGCGCACTGCAAAGATCACCGTGTCGTCGGACAGCGGCGCCTGCTCGCAACAGGTATTCGACAATCAGACTGGTCGGATGACCAAGTCTACGCAAGGCTGCGAGGGAGCCGTCAGCAGTAATGGGGCTGCCCGCCGCCTCGACGCAATCAGCAAAGCCTTCTCCGGCCAGAAGTAGATTTCCATTCGTCGGCGCGCGGCGCGATGCCATCCCAACTGATCGTTAACATTAACGCGCGATAACGATTCGGTCTCGCCGGTAACCGAAGAGGGGGCGGCTCCGTGCGCGGCGCATCTATGCCGAGCCATGGATACTGCCGATGCGTTCATGTCCAATCGCGATGCAAGATATACGATGGCCATCGCCAGGATCGCGCTTGGGCACATCGCGTCCCTGGATCTTCCCGCCGATCCGCCGAGCTTTGCGCTCTGGTATGCGTATGCGGCCGCGCAAAATCCGCACATCACGCAGCGGATAGACGAGCTCCTTGCCGGCAACCCCAAGCCATCGCTCGCCGATATCGATCGGATCGGTGATGAGCATCTGCCTCCGCTCGCACTGCTGCCGCACCTCGAGAAGGTCGGCAGCGACATCGCCACCGAGATCGACCATATCGTCGATCTGGTCGAGGCGGCGGTCGGTGATGCGGCCGCCTACCGGGCGGGCCTCACTGACGCCGGCTCCGCGCTCGCTCGTCCGGTAGACCGCGACGCCATCCGCAAGATCGTCCAGACGCTGGTGCAATCGACCAATGCGATGGAGCAGCGCAATCGAGCGTTGGAGACGGCGCTCCGCGCGTCCAAGCAGGTCATCGACGATCTGAAAGAGGATATGGAACGCGTCCGGGATGAAAGCCTGAAGGATCCGCTGACCTCCCTGTCCAACCGAAAACATTTCGAGCAGGTGCTGGCACGGGCAATTGCCGAGCGCGTGGGCGCCAAGGGCGCGCGACCGTTCTCGATTCTCTTGGTCGACATCGATCATTTCAAGCAGTTCAACGATCGGCACGGCCATCAGATCGGTGACGACGTGCTGCGCCTCATCGCGCAGAGCATGCGGGAAGCGGTTCGCGGCGGGGACCTTGCCGCGCGCTATGGCGGCGAGGAATTCACCGTGCTCTTGCCCGACACCGATCTCGCCGGCGCCAAGGCGGTCGCCGAGAACATCCGTACCGCCATCAGCCGCAAGGTTCTGCGCAAGCGCTCGAGTGGAGAGACGCTTGGGCGGGTCTCGGTTTCGATCGGTGCCGCGCAATACCAGGAGGACGAAGCCGCCGACTCCCTGATCCATCGCGTGGATCGCCTCTTGTATGCGGCCAAGCAAGCCGGGCGGAACATGGTGCGCGGCTAGACGATCTGGCAGCTGTGCTCAATTGCAAAGCTCAGTCCTGCGGCGGGATGTGCGCCGCTCCGCAAAGCGCGTGAGCTCGGTTTTGTAGAAGGCGGCGAACTCCCGACGGCTATTTCGGCCGATCGATCTCCTGCCGGGCGCCGTCTGGCAAGGGATAGCGGTCGACGGAGAACAGCATGCTCAACGTGTGATACTGGCCCATCAGCCCGACCAACTCGACGATGCCGCGCTCGCCGAACCGATCCGCCATCGCCTTGAACACCGCATCGTCGACCTGCCGTGTCTGCAGGAGCTGATTGCAGAAATCGAACACGATCGTTTCGTCGCTCGTCATGTTGGCGGGCCGCACGCCCGCCGCCATCGCGTCGATGAAGGCAGCGGAGAGCCCGGCATCAAGGGCCTGCTGGCGGTGCGAGTACCAGACATATTGGCCGCCCCAGAAGCGGGCCGTCAGCATGATGCCGATCTGCTTGAGATTTGGCGGGATGGCGGTTGATTTGAAGCGCAGATAGGCGGTGAGCGGCGCTTCAAGCTTCGCCATTTCCGGGCTGCGCAGATTGATATTGAGCGGGCCGTCGAACGAGGTGCGCCCGCTCGCCAGCGCCGCATCGGCCATCGCCTTCTGGTCGGGATCGAGTTCCGCATAGGTAAGTGGATGGAAGCGTCCGCCGCGCAGATGCAGGTCGGGAGCCGCAAGCGCCCAGAACGAGCCCGCGCCGGCGAGTGCTCCGATGAGAGCCGCGGCGATCAGCTTGGCACGCATTATCATTCTCCTGCTCACAGCCAAATCATGCTCCTGCTCACAGCCAAAAGGCATTTTGCCGAAGTTTAAGCAGAGCCGTGCGGCAAGGTCACCTCTCCCCGGAGGGGACAGGCCGGATTGCGAAGCAATCCGGGTGAGGGGGCCGGGCATACGAGACGCCGCTACCCCTCACCCCTGCAACCCTCTCCCCATCGGCAGGGAGCCCGCCCTGTTTGCGGCAAATGTACCCAAATGTCATCGCAACGCGCATTCCTAGTTCAGCGCGTCGATGCGACGGAACTTCTGTATTCGCTCTCCGCTCGCCACTTCAGCAGTGTAGATGTTGCCCTCTTGATCGACCGTGATGTTGTGGACGGCGGTGAACTCACCGGCCTGGCGGCCAACACGTCCGAAGCGGCCGAGCACCTCGTTGGTGGCGCGCTCCACGATCCGCACCTCGCCGTTCGATCCGTCCACCATGTAGATGAACTTCTGCTCCTTGTCGGGCGAGAAGGCGATTTCGTAAACCGAGCCGTTGAGCCGCGTATTGCGCTCGAAGAAATGCTCCGAAACGAAGGTCCCGTCCTTGCGGAAGATCTGATAGCGATCGTTGGTGCGATCGCAAACATAGACCAGGCCGTCCTTGGATATACGTACGCAGTGCACCGGATTGCCGAACTGCTGCGAGACGGGCTTCGCCGGATCATAGGGCGGCGTCTTGTCATCGCTCGGCCGATTGCCGTAGGCGCCCCAGTGCCGCTTGTAGGCGCCGGTCTCCGAATCGAATACCACAACACGGCGATTGCTATAGCCGTCCGCCACATAGACCTCCTTGGCGACCGTATCGACCGCAATGTCGGCCGGCGAGCCGAGATGATCGGTCGCATTGCTGTCAGGACCGGTGATCGGCTTGCCGATCTGCAGCACGAACCTGCCGTCCATGGTGAACTTGAGGATCTGGCCGTCGTTCTTGTCGTTGCCGGCGAGCCAGATGAAATCGTTGTCGTCGATGTAGACGCTGTGCTCGCTCTTCGGCCAATCGTAACCGGGCCCCGGCCCGCCCCAGTGGCGGATGAGATTCCCCGAGGTGTCGAACACCAGCACGGGCGGCGCCGCAGCGCAGCACTTGGCCTGCGGCGGATTCTGCTCGGCCGCGCGCTCGCGCTTGTCGAGCGAGCCGGGCCGCTGCACCACCCAAATATGGTCGAATCGGTCGACCCGGATGCCGGACACCTGCCCGAGCAGCCAGTTGTTGGGCAGCGGCTTCGGCCAGAACGCATCGACCATGAATTGCGGGATACCGCCGATCTTGGCGACCTCTGCCTGATTGACGATCTCGGTCTGGGCGAGCGCCGAGCTCGAGATAAAAGGCTGTGAGCACAAACGCGGCCTTGCCGATCCAACGCGTAGCGATTTTCATCTCTTCCTCCCGAGACTGCTGTTTCGCTCTTGTTCAAGTGAATTTGCTTGCTATCCATTCTTCATCGTACGCCGCTCGATCTCGAGCAGTCGACCGAGCCCGCAAGTCTCTTGCGCGGCCTTCATTTCCTTCTCGGCGCCGCCGGCCCCCAGGAACGGATCGATACGCCCTTGCGCCAGGCATTCATAGGATTGGCGCACTGCCTTGACCATGGCGGCAAACGCGGTGCCCGATGACGCGGCCAAGCGATAGCCGAGGCGCGCCAGATCGCGCTCCGAGAGCGCGAAGGTCGAAAAGCCGTCCGGCGGCGCGAACATCATCAATGGCGCCGGCAGCCGCTCCCCCATGATGCGCAGCTCCTCCGGGTCGCGGCTGTAGCAGAACAGCATGTCGGCGCCGGCCTCGTGAAACGCCTCGGCGCGCCGCAGCGCCTCGTCGAGGCCGCCGGCGCGTCGCGCATTGGTGCGGGCGATGATGACCAGATCAGGATCGGTGCGGGCCGCGCGCGCCGCCTCTATCTTCTTCAGCATGAAGTCGAGCGGCACCAAATGATCGATGCCGACATGATGCTCGACCCGGCGCGGCAACAGCTGATCCTCGATCTCAATGGCGGCAAAGCCGGCGGCTTCGGTGAGCGCAATGGTGCGATGAACATGCACGGGATCGCCCCAGCCGCCGCCGGCGTCGAGCACGATCGGCAGCTTGCAAGCGGCCCGCATGTCGACCGCGACCTCGGCCAGCTCCGACAAGCTGAGATTGGCCTCGGTCACGCATTTAAGCCAGCCGAGCGAGCCGCCGCTCAGATAGACCGCCTTGAAGCCCGCCTCCTCGGCAAGCCGCGCCATGATCGGATTGAGCGCGACCGGCGCCACGATCAGCTCATTTCCGCGGATGAGCTCACTCAGCTTTTGCAAGAAACGCCCCCAGCTTGTTGACAGGTGCCCAAGATCACTATTCCCCCACCGCGCCGCTGGCGCGGATCGGCGCCGCCCATTTCGCGATCTCGCTGCGCATGAACTCCGCGAGGTGAGCCGGTGTGCGCTCTGTCGGCGCCACCACGTAAAGGCCGAGGTCGGCGAGCTTGGCCGAGACCGCCGGATCATCCAGCACCTTCGAGAGCGCGGCATTGAGGCGGGTGACAATTTCGGACGCGGCCCCCTTTGGCAAAAACACCGCGTTCCACGAATAGGCGTCGAACCCCTTGAGGCCCTGCTCGTCGGCCGTGGCAAGGTTCGGTATTGTGGGCGAGCGTTCGCGTGCGAGCAGCGCGATCGATTTCACCAGCTTGTCGCGGATGGGCTGTGCGGCGATCGAGAGAATGCTGCACATGTAGTCGACGCGGCCCGCCATCACGTCGGCAAGCGCGCCCTCCCCGCCCCGGTACGGCACATGCACGACATCGACGCCAACCACCTGGTTGAGCAGCACGCAACCGATATGGGTGGAGGTGCCCGCCCCGGCGGAGCCGAACTGCAGCTGTGATTGGTGCGCCTTCGCATAGGCGATGAACTCGGCGAGGTCGCTCGCCGGGAAATCCTTGCGTACGATCAACACCAGCGGCACCTGCGCGATGAGGGCAACGGGTGTGAAGTCTGTTTCCGCATTGTAGAGGGGATGACGATAGAGCGTCTGGTTCAGCGCGTGCGTGCCGATGGAGCCGAGCAGGAACGTGTAGCCATCCGGATTGGCGCGCGCGACCCGCTGTGAGCCCGGCATGCCGCCTGCTCCGGGCACATTCTCGATCACGACCGGCACCTTGAGCTCGGCGGAAAGATATTGGCCGAGGATGCGGCCGAGCAGGTCGACCGGCCCGCCGGCCGCGAACGGGACCACCATGGTGAGCGGCCGGCTCGGCCATTGCTCCTGTGCGCGGGCGCCCGCGAGTGCGCCCAGGCACGCAAGAGCAGCGACAATCAAAGCCGCGATGATATCCTTGCGCATCTCCAAGCCTTCCCGGGGATCCGGTTCGTTCCGGGGAGATATACCATGCCGGGAGAGGAAAAGCCGGATGCCTGCAGCCCCCGGCGCACCCGGCAATCATTGTGCCGACGGCCGGGCGCACATATTTTTCGCCGGTGAAACCTCCAAAGGAGGACAGCATGGCCGCCATTGCCGAAGCCGAAACCATCGCGCGCCCGATCGAAGCGACGCTCGAATATTATCTCGATACCGGCGAGAAGCCGTTCACCTATACGGGAGGCCCCGGCTCACTCGATGTGCGAACTGGCGGCGGGCGCGATCCGCGCGTCGTCACGCTGCATAATGGCCGGCTTTCTGCGCAGGATTTCACGCTCGAGCGCAACGGCTTCCGCTTCGTACGCCATGACACGAAGGTCGTCGACTTCTTCGACGAGACCGAGGTCCGAGGAAGGTACTACGCGGAAATGGAGGCGTTGGTGAAGGCCGAGACCGGAGCATCGCGCGTGGTGGTGTTCGATCACACGCTGCGCACCGCCGACGATGCGGCACGCGAGCAGCGAAAGATCCGCGAGGTGGTGCGCCGGGTGCACAACGACTACACGGAATGGTCCGGGCCGCAGCGGCTGCGCGACGTGCTCCCCGGCGAGGCGGACGCGCTGCTATCCCGCCGCTTCGCCATAGTCCAGGTGTGGCGGCCGATCCGGTATCCGGTCGAAACCTTCCCGCTCGCGATCTGCGACGCACAGAGTCTTAGCTCCTCGGATCTCGTCATCTCGGAACGCCGCTACCCGAACCGCGTCGGCCAGACCTACGCGATCACATACAACCCGGCTCATCGCTGGTACTGGTTCCCGCACATGCGGCGCGAAGAGGCGCTGGTATTCAAGGTCTACGATTCGGTGAAGGAGGGGGTCGCCCGTTTCACCGCGCACACCGCCTTCGATGATCCGACGGCGCCGCCCGATGCGCGCCCGCGCGAGAGCATCGAGATCAGGACGCTGGCGCTGTTTTGACGCTGGCTTTCACCCTCTCTGCTCTGCCGGTGCCCTGCATCCCTAACCAGGGCCGCTGTGAGCATCGGTGAGGCCGTCAGGCTCCGCCGGCCAGGAGCGGCCGGATTAGGCCTTCGAACTCCGCGAAGGTCATCTCGCCGCGGTGGACTTGTCCATTGATGAAGAATGTCGGCGTCGAATTGACTCCGAGCTTCTCGGCGGCGCGCTCGCGCACAGCATTAATTCCATTCAAGATCGACTGGTTTGCCAGGCATTCGTCGAACTCCTGCTTGGTGAGGCCGGCCTGCTTGGCGATTTCCAGCAGCGGACCCAGCGGCTTCTCGACCACCCAATCGCGTTGTCGTTGAAACAGCACATGCACCATGTCGAAAAACTTGTCCTTGCCGGCGCAGCGAGCAAGCATGAAGCCCGCCGCAGCAAGCTGATCCAGCGGAAACTCCCGCAGAATGTAACGCACCTTTCCGCTATCAATGTAATGCGACTTGATCAGCGGAAAGACATTGATGTCGAAGTTTGCACAGTGGGGACACGTCATCGACGCATATTCGATGACCGTGACAGGTGCGTCGGCCCTGCCCTCTGACTCATCGCCCAGCGGCCCGGCCTTGGATAGCTCAACGGCTGTGAACGGCCGCGCCTCGCTCGGCCGAACCAGCGCGAGGTGCCGCTCCCATCGAGCGCCACCGGCGACCGCGCCCACGGCGGCCAACGCGGCGATGCCGAACAATTTGCGGCGAGTGATCTGCATGCAAAGCCTCCGCTGGCCCTTGCTCGTGGACCATGCCGACTATTTGGTGATGGCCTTCATTTGCCTGAACGCTGTGCGGCAATCCGCCCCGGTGTCCTCGTGCACCAACCCGCAGCAGCGACGCACCGCTTCGCGCTGAGCGATGAATGCCTCCGCAGGCGATCGCTTCCATCGGGCGCGCTACCGGCCGCGGCTGCGAGGGGGCGGCTCGGATTTGTGCCGCACATCCTTGCCGGAGCCGGCCCTTGTGCCGATGGGCGGATCCTGCACCTGCCAGCGGTCCCATAGAGCGCGAACGCCCCACCATAAGGTCTCGAACACCAACAGCGCGACCGCCAGCACCACAGCCGAGGTCAGAAGCCCGGCCGCAAGCTGGGAGTACGCTGTTCCCTGGCTGAGCCAGAACAGGATCAGCGCCAATCCGAGCGATGCCACGGACCAGGCAATAATCGTTCGGTCGAAATTCGGCCGCTTCATCGTTCGGAGCCCGCCGGTTCACCGCAATATGAGGATTGGCTGGATATCACCAATGCCCTGTGCATCTTTGTCGCGGGGAACAAGCCGCACGAGCGGCGCAAATCAACGCCACCGCTCGCTTTGCGGGCAGGGGGCAGCAAGCTCGGACGAGTAACGGGTGGCGCCCGCGCAAGGCCCCCCGTTCGCCTTTGCTGAACGCGAGGAGCCGCCCTCTCTCGCAAGCGAGAGAGCGCAGTCAATGCGTCGGCCGGATCACGCCACCGCGGGCGGCATGGTGAGGAACGCGTTGACCGCGTGCCAATACAGGAAGCGGTTCTTGCCGACCGTCGGATTGTGCGCGGTCTGCGGCACGATGACGAACTGGCGGTCGCCATTGGGCAGCTGCCGGAAGAAATCCTCCAGATCCTCGACGGTGGCGATACCGTCATGGTCGCCGCGGATGAGGAGCACCGGCGACGTGATCTTGAGCGGATCTACCAGCGGCAGGTTGGCGGTCATGTCGAGATAGGTCCCGGTCGGCACCTGGTCGCCGTACTTGAGCTCCGCCTGCACCATGGCATCGATCATCGCCGGATCGTAGCTCGAAGCGAGCGAGTCGCGCGTGAAGATCGAGCGCACCATGGCGGAATCGCGTAGGCGCGTGTTGTGGGTGCGATAGTATTCGAGCTGCTTGGCGCGGTCGGTCAGGGTCGGCGAGCCGGTGCCCTTGTAGGTGAAGGCTGAGAGCACCAGACGGTCGGCGCGATCGGGTTGGGCTTGCGCATAGGCGGCGGCGCGGATCGCGCCCGAGGATGTGCCGAAGTAATGCGCCTTGCTCTGGCCGGTCTCGCGCTTGACCACTTCGGCCGCAAGCTTCAAGTCCTCAACGCCGCTCTTGATATCGGAATTGCCGGAGCTGCGTGACGAATAGCCATAGCCTTCGTGGTCCATGGTCCATACGTCGAAGCCGTTGCGGGCGAACACGTTCATCATTGAGTATTCGCCGTGGCCGGGCACCTCGAGGTCATAAGATGTGCGCGAGGAGTTCGACGAGCCGTGCACCATGAACAGGACCGGGCGCGCTTTCTCACCCGCGACCGGGGCGCCCACGCGCTTACGAAAGATGTAGAGCTTGACGTCGCCTTTCATGGTCCAATATTCGTTGCTCCAGATGTCGCCGGTGAGCGGAGTGGCGGCCGCCGCCCCCTCCGCCTGCGCGGTGCTGGAGATGCCCGAGAGAAGTCCCGCCCCTACCGCGCCCGCGGCCTTGAGAATGGTACGGCGCGATTGCTCGCTCGTTGAATTCTCTTTGATCGGCTTCTCCATCACGGCGTCCTCCTTTGCATGTCCAGCCCGTCGACTGATTGGTGGTTGCAAAGCTATCACACGGCCTGCAGCCATGCCACGGCCCGCCGCGGTCTTGCCGGCCGGTGCTCCGCTTCCGAAGCTCGCCATTCATGGCGGCACTCTTCCGCACGAAGCTCGGAAACAAAGCGGGTACTTCCTCGTCGCCCGCTCCTTGCTCCTGCGCGATCTTTCTGGAAAGTAGCACATCCTGATCCATCGATCGCGATCACCACAGGAAAACGGCATGCAATCACTTCGCCGCAAGGCCGAGCCCAAGTCGCAGCATCTCGTTCTGGGCGGCCGCGAGATCGAGGCACGCGGGCTCGCCGGCGGCTTCTGGTCCGATCTCTATTACCGGTCGATGACGGTGTCGTGGCCCGGCTTCTTCGCCTCCGCGGCGGCAATCTTCCTTACCCTCAACGGCGGCTTTGCGCTCGTCTACCTCGTCGGCGATCAGCCGATCGCCAACGCGGTGCCGGGCCGCTTTCTCGATCTCCTCTATTTTTCCATCGAGACGCTGGCGACGGTCGGCTACGGCGACATGCATCCACAGACCGATTACGGCCACCTCGTCGCGACCGTGGAGATCTTCACCGGCATGTCGTTCCTGGCGGTGATGACGGGGCTCGTATTCGCGCGCTTCTCGCGTCCACGCGCGCGCTTCATCTTCGCCCACAATCCGATCGTCGGCCAGCACCATGGCATGCCCACGCTGATGGTCCGCGTCGCCAATGCGCGACATAACACCATATCGGGCACGGTCGCGCGGCTGTGGCTCATTCGCGCGGAGACCACCCCGGAGGGTCAGGTGTTTCGCCGCTACTACGAGCTTGATTTGCACCGCAACGAGAACCCTGTTTTCGTCCTCAGCTGGACGGTCTTTCACACCATCGATGAATCAAGTCCATTGTTTGGGATAAGTCGCGAGGAGCTGGCGGAAACCGAAGCGGTGCTGATGCTCACCTTGAGCGGGCTCGACGACAATTCCGCCCAGCAGCTCAATGCGCGGCAGAGCTATTCGCACGCACATATCCGCTGGCAGCACCGCTATGTGGACATAGCGTCGGATACCGGCGATGGCACGCTCGTCCTTGATTACGCCAGGTTCCACGACACAACGCCCGAGGAGGCGCGCGCCTGAAGCCGATTAACGCTGTTTGGACGCTTCCGGTATTTCTACCTAACAAATAACGACCCGAAGCTGCTTGCAGCGCAGGTTGCCTTATGACTCGGTAAACCACTATGGGGGCATAGTGGGAGAAATCCCGCCCTATACGAGAAATCGGCCATGGATTTGTTGCTCCCGGTACTGCTTGTCGATGATTTCCGCACCATGACCACGGTCATGACCAAGCTTGTGCACGATATCGGCTATCAGGACGTCGATCAGGCGCAAGATGGCGCCTCGGCGCTCGAGCTGATCGGCAAGAAGAAATACGACCTCGTTCTTTGCGACAAGGAGATGCGTCCCATGAATGGGCCGGAGCTCGTGCAGAATATCCGCAAGAGCCCGCTCAACGCCGACACCATCATCATCATGGTCACCGCTATGGCCAGCTCGGACACATCCTGGGCGTCGGCGGCGGACGGCTGCCTGGTCAAGCCGTTCAAGGTCGAGGATCTCAAGGCCAAGATCGCCGAGGCCTACGCACGCCGCTCCAAGCCGGACATGCCGCTTGCGAGCTGACGCAGATCGGTTATCCGCCTCGACACATTAACACGCTCTAGGTCCTCCCGGCCACGCCATAGCGCCTTGAAGAAGCGTATACACGCGCTGATGGCGAGGGCCGGGACCCAGGCTCTGCAGCAGGTATGAGAGCGCGCAGCCGAATAGGTTCCTGCTTTCGCAGGAACGACGCGCGTGTTGACAGCGGATCTCCTACCCGCCAGCGGCCGCATGGATTGCCTTGCGGATGCGCTGATAGGTGCCGCAGCGGCAGATATTGGTGATTGCCGCGTCGATATCCGCATCGCTGGGTTTCGGCTTTTCCTTGAGCAGCGCCGCCACCGCCATGATCATGCCGCTCTGGCAGTAGCCGCATTGCGGCACCTGCTCGGCAATCCATGCCTTCTGCACCGGGTGCGAGCGCTGATGCGAGAGCCCTCGATAGTGGTCACCGCATGCCCGCCGACCGCGCCGGCCGGGAACGAGCAGGAGCGCACCGCGCTGCCGTCGATGTGCACCGTGCAGGCGCCGCAGGCGGCGATGCCACAGCCGTATTTGGTTCCGGTCAGGCCGAGCTGCTCGCGGATCACCCACAATAGCGGCGTATCCGGATCGGCATCGACCGACACGTTGCGACCGTTGATCTCGAACGTGATCATGGCACCCTCACGCGAAGGAAAAACCGGAACGTTCCAGCGGCAAAGCCCGGATGCGTTTGCCGGTGGCAGCGAAAATGGCATTACACACCGCGGCGTGGAGCGGGACCGGTCCGAGCTCGCCGGTACCGCCGAGCTTTTCGCCGCTGTCAACGAAATGGACCTCGCAGGGCGGAGTCTCCGAGAGATGCAGCGGTGTGAAACCGTCGAAATTGGCAAGCTGTGCCGCCCCTTTATTGAAGGTCATTTCCGTCCTCATGGCCGAGAGCCCCCAGACCACGCCGCCCAAGATGTTGCCTTCAGCAATGTCGGGATCGATCGTGCGGCCGCAATCGACCGCGGCGACGATGCGGTGCACCTTGACGAGGTTGTCGGTGACCGAGAGCTCCGCCACATTGGCGACGAGTCCGCCGAAGGCGGAAGCAAGCGCGATTCCGCGCGCGCGGCCTGCCGGCGGGGGTGAGTCCCAGCCGGCTTTCTCGGCCGCCAGATTGAGCAGCTTGCGGGCGCGGGCGTTCTTGGCAAGAAGGACGCGCCGGAAGGTGAGCGGATCGGCCTTTGCCGCCATGGCAAGCTCATCGATGAAGCTCTCCAGCACGAAGTTGTTGGGCCCGTGACCGGTGGTGCGCCAAACCGAGACCGGCACGTCGAGCTCGAGGCGATGCTGATCGATACTCTGATTGGGAATGTCGTAGGGCAGATCAAGCAAGCCCTCGACCGCCATTGTGTCGATCTTCTCCGGCGGCGCGGCCGGATCGCTCCAGTCTGCCATCGGCGGCAGGAAACCGCGCGGGATGATGTAGAGCATATGCGAAGGCGAGACGACGCGATGCGCCAGCGCGGTCACGCTGCCGCCCTGGTCGAGTGCGCCCGAGATCGCGTGCAGCATGCCGGGCCGATAGAAATCATGCTGCATGTCCTCTTCGCGCGACCAGATGAGCTTGACCGGGCGGCCGACCGCCTTGGCGATGATCAAGGTCTGCTTGACGAAATCGGCGAGAAGACGCCGCCCGAACCCGCCGCCGATCAGCGTCCGGTGCACGGTGATCTTTTCCAACGGGAGGCCGGTGACCTGTGCGGCGACATTCTGCACCATCTCGACGCCCTGCAGCGGCGCCCAGATCTCGCAAGCGTCGTTACGGACCTCTGCGGTGCAATTCATCGGCTCCATCGTGGCGTGAGCCTGGAACGGAATCTGATAGACGGCATCAAGCTTGAGCGCCGCGCCCTCCCTGGCCTTGGCCAAGTCTCCCACCGCTTTGTGCGAGAAGAACGGCCCTGTCTTCAGCTTGTCGGCGTAGAGCGTCGGCAAGCCGGTGCCGCTGTCGAGGGTCGCGCCGTCATCGCTGAAACCGAGCGCAGCAGAATAGAGCGCGCTGCGCGCCTGCCAGTACGTCTTGGCGACGACCGCGAGCCCGCCCGGCACCTCGACCAGCGCGACCACGCCTGGCTTCGTCTTGATGGCAGCAGCGTCATATTGCGTGAGCCTGCCGCCGAAGCGCGGCGCCGAGCGCACCGCCGCCAGCAACATGTCTGGCACCGTCACGTCGATGCCGAAGACAGCACTGCCCTCGACCTTTCCGGGAATGTCCCAGCGCGCAACGCTGCGACCAGCCGAAGGCGGGTCGGCGCGCAACGCCGGCGCCGCGGGAATCGGCAATTGCGCCGCCGCGGCGGCGATCTCACCGAGCCGCAGGGTACGACGCGTTCCGCTGGCGTGGATGATCCCGTCCCGCATGGTGAGCCGATCCGCCGGCACATGCAGACGCGTCGCAGCGGCGGCGATGAGCATCTCGCGCGCCGCCGCCCCCATCTTGCGCATGACGTCGTAGAATGAAGATGTGCTCTGGCTGTTTCCGGTGAACATCCAGTTGTAGACCGGATCACGGTACGCTGGCGCAAACGGCGCGAAGGCGATCGCAACGCGCTCCGGTGAGAGATAGAGCTCATCGGCGAGCGCGGCCGCGAGCGTGGTGGTGGTGCCCTGCCCCATCTCGGACTGGGATGCGATGAGCGTCACCGAACTGTCGGGCGCAATCTGCACCCAGGCCGTGACGGCATGTGCCTCGCGGCCGCTGCGCCGCTTCTGCGGCGCGGCCGCACCCCAACGTGCGCCCAGCACCAGGGCGCCTGCCACAAGGCCGGCGCCGTGCAGCAATCTCCGACGGTTGATGTCTGTTCCTTGCAAAGTTGCCCCCTCCGTCAGACCGTGAAACCGCTTCCGCATTTTCAGAAGCTTCCCTTTATCCGCGCTATCAATCAACGCACCGTTTGGTAAGTTTCCGGACTATCGCGTAGTTTTGACGTCCCTTCGTTGGCATAGGACCTCGGCTTCCGCGGGCCGCGCCTTCCGGGGACAAGGGGCCAGGAGGGGCGAAGGGGTAAGGCATGACCAAGCGACTTCCGGCATCGTTTCACTGCCCGACGGAGTTCACATTGGCGGTGTTGGGCGGCAAATGGAAGACGGTCATCCTCTGCTACCTCAAACAGCGTCCCTGCCGCTATTCCGAGCTGCGCAAGCTCTTGCCGCGGGTCAGCGATAAAGTGCTGACCGAGCGCCTGCGCGACCTTGTGGCTTCCGGGCTCATTGTCCATCGCAAGGGCGGCCGACGAGCCGATACTTATGCGCTGGCGCCGCGCGGCCGCTCGCTGCACCAGATCCTGCATCACCTTTATATCTGGGGCCATGACAACGCGGCCAAGTTCCATGTCGCGGTCGGCGAGCCGCTGCGGGCCATGGATGCGGTCGCAAGGAGGCCGGAGCGCTGACGAAAGCGCGCCATCAGGTCTGTCGCTTGCGGCTACTCCACCACAGCGCGGCCGCAACCACCGCCAGCACCGCGAGCGCAATCAGCAGCAACAGCGCTGAGCGCTCGATCCAGGCGATCGCCGGCACGCCAACCGCCATGATCATGCCGAGGATACAGATCTGCCAAGCCTGGACGTGGACACCGGCGACGAATGTTCCGAGCGCCAGCAGGGTCAGGATGGTCAGCCCGACCGCCTCCGTACTGAGCAGGCTCGAGACACCGCTCAGCAGGAGCATATTCATCGCCACCAGGAACGCGAGCCAATGCAACGCCTGCGTCCAGATCAGCCGCACCCGCGTCGACCGGTCATGCGCATGCGGCCAGCCGATGATGATGCAGGGCAGGCCGATGACCGGCGCCAGGAATTCCCAGTAGCCGACCATTGGCTGACGCGAAAAGCTCGCATAGGCGACGCCGAACAAGGTCAGCGCCAGCACCACGATATAGGGCAGCTCCCGCAGCCAGAACGAGCCGCGGAAGGGATGGCGGGGCCGCGACACGCCCGCGGCCCAATGCGGATCGGTTTGCGGCTCTCCGGAATGATCGGTTTGGTCCATGCCGCTCACCGCCAGATTCGCGGTTTCAGACATCAAGGTGCCCGCTTCCTCCGGGCCACAAGGCCCGCTTCCGCAGGTCAGGTAAAAGCGCGGCAGTTCATTGTGCGGAAGCGACTTGACGGCGACAAGCAAATCAGTCGATACGCGAAATTGAAACTCCCGGTCTGCGCCAATCGGCTCCTGGCGTGTCTCGTGCTTGCGGCGCGAGACAAGAATCAGCGTTTGGGTGAGCCCTCAGAATTGCGGCCGTCGCATAGCTCCGCCACTCGATAAAGGACCGCCGATTGTTTTCTTATTGTATTTTACAATAAGCGCGCATCTTAGCCATGCGTTTCTGATCGGTCTTCCCGGGAAACCTGGCTTGTACGTGGGAAGACGGCAAGCACTGCCGGCAAGGACCATCGATCCTTTGAGCGATGATCCCATCGTCGGATTGCCCGCCGTGGCAACCTGATCAGCTCGGCATGCCGGCCATCGGGCCGCCGCCAGCTACACCACGCCACGGGACACGATCTGTTTGTTGCCAGTGCCCCTTTCTTTCCGAAGCTCGTGGCAAAGGGTGCCGAGATGAATCACGAACTTCGGAAAGCGGGCACTGTGGCACAGGACCGGCCAAGTTCCGCAACCAGGGGCCTCTGATGCGGATACGCCAAGCCTCTCCCGACGACATGTCGGCGATTGTCGACCTGTCGCGAGAGCTCGCAGCCCATGTCGAAGATCCTGATCCTGGCTCGGATATGTCCTTGCTGTTGAACTACGGGTTCGGCACCGACCGCTGGTTCGATTGCCTGGTCGCCGAAGATGACGGTCGCGTTGTCGGCTTTGCGTTGTTTTGCCGGAGATTTGAGGCGCACACGCGCGAGAAGCGTCTGTGGCTGGGCGATCTGTGCGTCGCCGGAGACCGGCGTGGGCGGGGAATTGGCCGAGCCCTTGTCACGGCCGTGCAGACCCACGCCGCGGAGCTCGGCTGCGCGGCGGTGGACCTCGAGATTGCACGCGGCAATCACACAGCGCGCGTGTTTTACGAACGTTTGGGCGCCGTCATCTCCGACGCCATTGAGCTTTGGCGATTGCCTGTCCGGGCGGCGCAGCGCGAGACGCGCGCGCCCTTCGCATAAGCGCGCAGGCATAACGCAGGGTTCAAACTTACTATTGTACCTCCGTCGGAGCAATTCGAACTCGATTTTCCTGAATGGCATCAGCGTTCCGCCCATTTAGGCAATCGTCACCATGCCGGTCCAGAACTGCTGCTTCTCCTCGGTCGCGTCGACATCATATTTTCGCACAAAGTCGAGCTTGCCGTCCTCGCCGATCCGATAGACCACGAGCCCCGCCGACAGCAGGTCGGTGCGGAAGCCTGCGCGCACCTTGACGGGCACGACACTGCCGGCCACGAGAATTTTGCCGCTCGGATCGATGCCGAATGTGCGCAGCTGCACGCCGCGCCCATCGATGTTCTGGATCAGTGTTGGCTCACCGGTTGCGGAATCGATAGCGAACACTGCGACGCTGTTCTCGCCGCTCGCCAGCACCTTCGCACCTTCGAATTCGACCACCTCGGAGGAACGGTTGGTCTGATAGACGAAGCGTCCATTGGGATGAATGTGTATCGGGCCGGCGCCTTGCTGGAATTTGGTCTTGGGATCGGAGAGCGTCGTGCGCACGAACAGGGGATCGCGCGAAAGTCCGGTCCCCTCATCGATCCGGTAGACATAAAGCTGGCTCTGCCGCTCAATCGAAACGTAGACCAAGGGCAGCGTCGGATGGAAGTCGAGGTGTCGCGGCCCGAAGCCAAGGCCGTTTCCCGGCTTGATCGACGCCAGCTGGGCGAGCACCCCGTCCTTGAAGCGGAAGGTCTCGATGGCGCCCGGGTCCTCCGGCTTGCCGTGCTCGGCATTATTGCCGCGCGTGACCAGCGTGACCATCTGGTTGCCCGGCATGGCGCGGATCTGGTGTGCGTAGATGCCGGTGTCGAGCTTATTGGGTTGGTTCACGCGCTCGCCGATCGAGCCATCGGCGTTGAGACGATTGACGGTGAGGCTGCTCGGATCGTTGTAGGCGATGAGCAGGTAGGCGCCGGCGAGATCGACGCTGGTATGAATCGGCCGCGACGGCAGTGCCACCGGCTCACCGTAGAGCGCAAGCGCGCCGGAAGCGGGATCGATGCGCAGCGCGCTCGCATAATGCTTGTCGCCGGGTACTCCCGGGCCGCCATTGCTGGAGACCACATAAAGGAATTTGCGCGACGGATGCGGCCACGCATATTGAATATTTGCCGGTAGCGTAACCGAGCTGCGTTTGATGAGTGCATCGCCGTCGAGATCGTACAAAGTTAGAATCGGACCGGTGCTGGCGTAGTAGACCGCCTTGCCTCGTCCCTGTTCTTCGCCCCAAGCCAATCCGGGCGAAGCGACCGCGCCCGCGAGCAGGGTTGCAAATGTACGACGATCGATCATCAGCATCCTCCCCATAGCGATTGATGTTCTTGATTGAAGGGAAGAATGCGCCGAATTGACAGGCGCGGCAAGGCAGGTCCGCTGCGCGGGAGGCAGCTCAGCGGCGCTCGGCCTCAACGGCAACCTGAGCTGCATTGGCGGCGCCGATATCGCGCAAGCGATCGAGCACATTGGCCGAGCCCAGCGGAATGATCGCCATCGCCGAGAGAGCCAGCGCGCCGACAAAGCTTGCCCGGAGCAACTTCTCCCAGCGCGGCACCGCGAGCGCGCACACGAGCATTGCCGCACAGGCAAGGCCCGCCACGACCAGCATGGCCGCGCTTGCGGCAAGACCAAGGCCGGCCATGAGAGCCGAACCGGTTGCGCCCGCGCCGGCCGCCGCGCCGGCATTGTACGCAAAGGCGAGCCATGCGACGCGGCGGCGCGCGCCGGCATCGGCCGCAATCCCAAGCTCGGCGAGATAAGGCAGCAATTTTCCCCAACATAGTCCCGCCAGATAGGTAAGCAGGACGGCGACGCCGATGACACCGCGATCGAGCCAGGCCGTATGGTCCACGAGCGGCAGAAACAGGATGCCGGCGAGATTGGCCTTCATCAGTGCGCCCATCGCTCGCCGGATGGTACCATCGCGCGTCAAGATCTTGCAGGCGCGGCCGGCCTCCCCGGCGCCACACCCAAGCCCGATCAGAAAGGCGCCCAGGGTTGCGACGAGAGCCGTCGCACTCGACCCGGCCGCATAGAGCACGACGCGAAAGAAGAACACTTCATAGGACCAGGCCACGAAGCCGATTGCGGCGGCGATCGATAAGAGCGGGGCCAAACGCAGCACGGGTTTGTGACGCCAGGAGACCGGGGGGCTTCCCATGGGCTCATCAGGCTGCCTGCTGCTTGGCCGAGCATCCCAATGGATAAGCAGTGCCGCGCAAGCAACACATGCGTTGATCACGGCCGCGATGCAGATCGCATCCGGCAATTCGGGGGCGCGGAGGCCAAACCAGAGCAGGCCGCCGATCAGACATGCCGCAGCAGCACCGCAATCGGCAATGCCGACGACCCGTCCGACCGCCGGACCGACCCGGCGCGGGCCCTTCAAGAAATCGACAATCGAGGGCACACTGGCGCCGACCGGGAGGGCCGAGATCAGCACCAAGGCGAGCGCCGCCGCGATCGCAAGCGCGGCCAATCCGGATCCACTCGCGAGCACACCCAGCACAGCGAACATCGGCAAGGCGGCGAGGGAGAGGGCTCCGCTCGCCATCGCTAGCGCGGCGATGATCGGCAGCGGTGCAAAGCACCGCCGCTCCGAGAGCGCGCCACCCGCGAGGCTGCCAAGCGCAAGACCCAGCAAGAGGCTCGCCAGCGGCAGCGCCACCGCCGCAACCCCGTTGCCGAGAATGTCCGAGAGCGCCCGCTCCCAGCTCAATTGATAGATCAGTGACGGAAATGCGGAGGCGAGCAAGAGAGCGCAGACGGCCTCAGCCGGCCGCGCGATTCTGCGCGCGCGACCCGCTTGGCCACCACTCGCAATCGATTCTACGGGCATCATCGGCACCGGCACGAACACAGACCGGCGCACGGTAGGAGCTCGATATTACTCGCCACTCAATGTGACGTCCCGCATGGCCCTTTCACGTTCGTTTGCGTGAGTTTTCTCTTAACGGGCGCGTTCCGTCCATCAATTTCGCTGCAGCGCATCGCTAACGATATCGGAACGGCATCGCGCGCAGTCTCATGCGCGGTGCGGACTGAGCAGGTGAGCACTCGCCATAATTCCGACCGCGACTGCGCCCGGCATCGCGGCGAGAGCCGTGCCGGTAGCGGCAAGCGCTGCGGTCGCCGCCCAGGCGATGGAGACGAAGGCCTCCGCGAATGTCGCGACTCGCGAGGACGTCTGCCGCCGCCGGAAATGGCTGCGCTTGGCCTGACCGCGAAAGCAAAGCTGAATCTGCGTCGCCGACGCGGCCGCGATCGCGATGCCGATTGCGGCGACCGCAGCATTTAACGGCGAGAGCAGCGCCAAGGCGGCGATGAATGGCGTGAAGATCAGAAGAATGCTGCACATCACCGCCTCGACCTTGGCGCGAAGAATGCTCCCCGACGTGAGCGGCGCGGTGGCCACCAGTTCCGGCGCATCCTCGCCCGAGATCGCGAGCCAGGCGAGCCCGCCGGCGAGCTGTCCCGCCGCCATCACCAGAACCGGGATCAGCAGAATTTGGCTCGCCCCGACCCCACCGAATCCGCGCCATAAGAGAAACGCCGGGGGAAGCAGGTAGAGGAGCTGCATCAGCGTCTGCGACATCAACCAGGGATCGCGCCGCAGGAGCGTCCACTCCTTCCACCGCAACATCGTTCGCGGCGACGCACCGCGGAAAGCCACCACTGCGGGGCGCTGCGGACCTGAGTCGGGCACCGTCCCGGCCGCCGCAACCACGCAATCGGCAAAGCGCGGCGCCACGACTTCGATTGCGAGGACCAGGAGACAAATGCAGGCGGCGGCGAGACCCACCACCGCAGCCGGTTCGCCGAGCAACGCCCGCGCTGGCCACCAGAGCGCGCTGGCTTCGTCCGGCGCGATCGCGACGACCGGCGCCGAGGCGAGAAGGGTAAAGCGCGACAGCGTGCCTTGCGAGACGATGGCGGCAAGCTGCAGCCCGATCACGAAGCCCGCGCCCATGATGGCAGCCACAATCTGCGCCACCAGGCGCGTGCGTTTGGCACCGATCATCCGGAACAGCGCGGTGGTCGCCAGCGCCCCGGCAGCGACCGCGGCAGCGCCCAGCGCAGCAACCGCCAAATAGGCCAAGAGCCAACGGGATCCGCCATACGCAGCCAAAACATCGATGAACGGCGACGCAAGCAACACCGCCATGGCGCTCACCGAGACCGCGATAGCGGCGATGCGCACCGCGAAGGCCTTGGCGGGCTCGATCGGCGAGGACAACAACAGATCAAGATCGGAGCGCGTGTAGAAGGCCCGCGTCACCGATTCCATCGCCTGCGACAGCATCAGTGCCCAGGACAGGAAGGCGCTGCCCGTGACTACAACCAGCGTGGTCTTGTCCGGATCAAGCGCCACCGCGGCAAAGCGCGCCACCATCGAATAGGCGACCGCGTGCATCACGACGGCCAGGATCACGAGAGCAATCGCCAGCGTCCGCGTGCGGGTGCGGCCACCAGCCGTCATCATGGAGGTCCAGTCACGCCAGGCGAGACGCAATTCGTGCCGGGCAAACCAGAGTCTGGTGCCCTGTTTCCGAAGCTCGTGATACATCGCGGCATCCTTTTGCACAAACTTCGGAAACAAAAAGGGCACCAGCAACCCTGTAATTCCTGTGCCGCTTTTCGATTTGAAGTTCCTGAAATGAGATTGCGGCCCCTATGGCAGGAACTTCAAATCGGCGGCACTGGCGCCAGAGCTGATCATGCCGCGGCCGCTTCGTCCGCGACCAGCGCCAGGAAGGTGTCCTCCAGGCTCAGGTCGCTGCTGTTGTGTTCGTGTCCGACTTGCTGGCGCAACTCGTCGAGGGTGCCCTGCGCGATCAAACGGCCGCGCGCGATCACGCCGATGCGATCCGCCATGCGCTCGGCCACTTCCAGGATGTGCGTCGTCATGATCACCGTCCTGCCGGCCGCGACCCGCTCACGCAGCACCGTCTTCACCTGACGCGCGGAGCCGGCGTCGAGCCCGGTGAACGGCTCGTCGAGGACAATGAGTTGCGGCTCGTGCACCAGCGCGCCGGCCAGCGCCACTTTCTGGCGCATGCCTTTGGAGAAGGCTTCGCAGCGCTGATGCGCGTGCGACTCGAGGCCGAGCCAAGAGATGAGATCGCGCGCGCGCATCTGCGCCACCGCCGCGTCGATGCCCCAGAGGCCGCCTACGAACTCGAGATATTCGAGCGGCGTCAATTTGTCGTAGATCATCGGTTCATCGGAGACCCAGGCCATGCGTTGCTTGGCAGCGACCGGATCCGCCAGCGCATCGACCCCGAGCACCGAGATGGTTCCGCTATCGGGCTTGAGCAGCCCGACCACCATGCGCAAGGTCGTGGTCTTGCCGGCACCGTTCGGCCCGAGCAGCGTATAGAACTCACCTGCCCGCACGCTGAGATCGAGGCCATCGACCGCCGGGCACTGGAAGCTTTTGCGCAGCGCGCAAATGTGCAAGGCAAGCGAGGATTGGATAGAGCTGGTCATGCGGCCTCTGATGCGTGGGCGCATGTCCTTTTCGGAAAGCCGGTTTCCACGTTCCGGGACATGCGCAGCGGAATCGGCGCCCGCATGACACTAGAACAGGGAGGTTTCAGCGACGTGAATCAGTTAAGTGAATATTTGCCGTCCAGGATCAAGCGAGGTGCCCGCAATATGGGCGAGATCGAAAGCCGCCTGCCCAGCCAAAATCCCCGGCCATTTCAGCGCAGCCGCGGCTGGCTTGCGGTCGCTGGGTCTCTCTCCGCTTGGCTCCGGCACGAGGTCGCGGCTCTCGATCCGGCGTGCTTTGCGCTGGTGATGGCGACCGGCATCGTATCCAATTCCCTCTTCCTGGAGGGCTATCCAGTCGCCTCAAACGTGCTGCTTGCACTCAACCTCGGCGCCTATCCGTGGCTTTGCCTGCTTACCGGCTGGCGTGCGGCGCGCTTCGGCCGGGCGTTGCGGGGCGATCTGTTCAATCCCCGCATGGTCTTCTCGTTCTTCACTTTCGTGGCCGCCACCGATGTTCTCGGTCTCGCGCTCGATCTGCGTGGTTTCACAACCTTCGCGCTGTCGCTGTGGTCGCTCGCGATCATCGCGTGGTTCGCGTTGATCTATCTCGGCTTCGGCGTGCTCTTGCTTCGCAACAACCAGGATGGTGCGGACGTCGCGAACGGAGCCTGGTTGAACGGCATTGTTGGCACTCAATCATTGGTGCTCCTCGGCAGCCATGCGGTGCCGGCGGAGAGCCTCGGGCCATCCGCCGCCATGCTGATTTACGCCTTATGGATGCTTGGCCTTGCTCTCTACGGGGTTTATGCCGTCTTGCTCTCTCATCGCGCGTTCTTTTTCGATCTCAAGGCGGCCGATGTCACCCCGATTCTCTGGGTGGTGATGGGCGCCGCTGCGATCAGCGCAAATGCCGGCGCCACGCTCGCCGCCGGCAACAGCTACTTGCCGTTCTTGCACTCGATCCAGCCGTTTGTCGGGGGAGTGACGCTGGCGCTCTGGGGATGGGCGACATGGTGGATTCCGCTCCTGCTCCTGCTCGGAATCTGGAAGCACCTGATCTTGCGAACCCCGATCACCTATACGCCCGTGTTGTGGAGCATCGTCTTTCCGCTTGGCATGTACGCGGTAACGAGCCTGCGCGTGTCGCGACTCGCTGGCGTTCCGTCACTCGAGACTTGGGCCTGGACAATAACCTGGATCGCCCTCGCCGCTTGGGCAGCCACGTGGGCTGCGCTCGGGGTGGCGTCGCTTCGAAGCCTGCGGGCGGGCGTAGCTCTGGCAGAGTCTTAGTCCTCTCGACTCCGGTCATTCAATAACATCTAGAACTAGGTTCCCGCTTTCCCAGGCCGTGCAGAAACTCGGTCGCTCCTGCGAAAACAGGAGCCATACCGCGACGATCGATCATATTTGTCGAGGACTGTGGGTCCCGGCACTTCGCTGCACTCGGCCGGGACTAGACGCCTGGGAGTGGGTCCCCGCTTCCGCATCGCTGAGCGGAAGCGCGTGTGGCCAATCAAATCTCGATCGTGTTCACCATTCGGCTCTCGATCTCACCGCGCACGCGAGCGTAAAGGCGCGGATTGCGGGCGGAGAGAATCTGCAGCGCGGCGAGCACCGCGTTGGCTGGTTCGAGCACCGTCATCACCGGGACGTTGCTCGGCGCTCGGAGCGACGACCACACGTCTTCGGGAAATTCCTTGACGCTCGCTGGCACCGTTACGACCGGAACATTCGTGATCGCCGAGAGCGTGGGACCGGCGCCGTTCGAACGCCCGATATAGGCGATCACCACGGTGTCGGGCATCTCATGTGCCATGCGCTCGAGTATGCCGGCAGCCTTGACGGGCTGCTTGTGCACCGAGCAGGTGACGACGCTCATCATGTGGGCGAGGTCACCCAGGGCGGCAGAGAAGGCATCGGTCTTGTCGGATTCGGAGCCGCGCCAAAGGATGATCCGCTGCTGCGGCACCTGGAAGCGGCCAGTGATCTCCGCGACCCGGCGGTACTTTGCAGCCACATCGTCGAGCGCGCCGCCGTCGCGATAGACCTGCTTATCGATGTAGGCGCCGCTCTCCACCACCCGCCAGGAATCGTTGTCGATGACATCGGCCAGCAGCAGGCGTCCCGTGCTATCGAAGCCGAACTCGACCTTGAGATCGACCAGCGTTCCGCCCTGCAGCTGCCAGGCCTTCTCCAGCGCCAGGAACGCCTGCCGAGCAGCCTGCTGCATCTGCGGAAAGAAATCCGGCTCGTTGGGGTGGGTAAAGACCTCCTCGACGCCGAGGACCAGGAACGGCTCCTGGCCGTGGATCGGCTTCGCCGGATTGAACAGGCGGATCTTGGGATCGCCCTTGCCGTAGAGCATCAGCGGGTCGTCGCAGATGAGCGCCTTGCCTTTCCAGTTGCGGTCCTTGGTCTTGAGGAAGAACTCCACGATCAATCGCGGGAACAGCTGTCCCTTGGCGAAAGTCGGATTGCGCTTGAGATAGGAGCCATGCGCCTCGCGCCGCACCACCACCTCGTAGGGCAGCATCTGGCAATTCGGGGCGATGAACGAGGTCGGGCCGTCCTGCTCCTCGAACGCGACCGGGACCCCACAGGCTTTCAGCAGGCGAAAGACATTGCAGGTCGTCGCGGTGGCGAGCGCGCCCTTGTCCGGGATGACATCGTGCTTGGCGCCGTCGCCCGCGGTGATGTCGTCCTTGGAAATAACCGTAACGAGCCCGCCGGTCCCCGGCGCCTCATATATCCGTTTGGTCTTGCCCTCGGTGACGAGCTTGCCGAGCGGGCGACGGGGGGTCTCCTGGGTTTTAACGTCCACGGAATCGCTTCCTGTTTTCGAGCGGCAGATGACGCTATTGGCTGATGGCGAAGCTCTTATTGTAGGGACGATCAAGCCCCAGCGAAACCCACGACTTCCCAGAAAATCTGAATTTCAACAGGCAAAACACGCCGAATCGACCCGGAAATCGCCGGACGGTCCCCGAAAATCAATGTAGGGACTAGACGAGCGGACCCGGGTTCTTGCGGTAGCGGTTGACGATGGCATCGGCGCTCATATAGGCGAGCGCCTGGATGGTCAGGGTGGGATTGAAGCCGCTCATCGACGGATGGGTGGAACTGCCGACGATGAACAGGTTGGGGATATCCCAGCTCTGGCTGTAGCGGTTGACCACGGACGTCTTTGGATCGCTGCCCATACGGGTGCCGCCTTGGGTGTGCGGGCCAGGAGCGCCCTGGCTCAGCGGTGCGCGCCACACATGGGCAGCTCCCATCGCGCGCCCCAGCTCCTCCAGCTTGTTGTGGATGAACGCGACACTTTTCTGCTCGTTGGCGCGGCGCCAGTCGTAAGTGATGCGCGGCGCCGGCAGGCCCCAGGCGTCGCGCACCTCCGGATCGAGGTCGATGGTCTGGTCCGCATAGGGCAGGTTCTCGGTTTCCGAGATGATCACCACATGGCGGGCGAAGTACCTGGCGAAGAAGTCGCGATAGGCCGCGCCCCAGCGCGGGGTGCCGTGCGGCGGCTCCATGCCGAGCGCGGTGCCGATCGGTCCGCCCTCCTGGTTGGCGGTCGCAATCGCGACTTGCGATCCGCGAATGAAGCCTGAGCCCGCGTGGTCGTAATTGTCGGCGTTGAAATCGTCGAGGCTGTGCTTCTGCGCATTCGGCCCCATGTAGTTGTTGACGTAACGGTCGTCGAATGCGGCGTAAACCTTGGCTCCGATATGCGCCATGATGTGCTTGCCGACCTGGCCACTGGAGTTGGCGAGCCCGTCGGGAAATTTCGCAGTCTTGGAGAGCAGCAACAAACGGGTATTGTCGTAGATGAATGGGGAGAGGATGACGAGCTCCGCCTCGATCGTATTATCGGAGCCGTCCGGCCCGTAATAGGAGACCCCGGTTGCGCGCCCGCTATTGTCGCTATTGACGCGATAGCACATGGCCCCGCTGATGAGCTTGAAATTGCCGGTGGCGTCCGCCTGCGGCAGTAAAGTCACGAGCGTGCTCGACTTGGCTCCCACGTGGCAGCCGAACGCCTGGCAGAAGCCGCAATAGGTGCAGCCGGTACGGCCGCGATAATCGTGGGAGATGATCGCGTGCGGGGGAGTGAACGGATTTAGGCCGAGCTTACGTGCGGCCTCGTCGAAAAGCATTCCGGCCTGATCGGTGGCGAGCGGCCGCAGTGGATATTCGCGCGCGCGCGGCGCCTCGAAGACGTTACCGCCGGCGATCTTGCGGCCCAACAAATTGCCGGCCTTGCCGGATACCCCGATCTCGTATTCGGCACGGTCGTAGAACGGCTCGAGATCGGCGTAGGAAAGCGGCCAGTCGATCAGCGATGAATCCTGCGGGATCGCGGCCGCGCCGTAGCGTTCTACGGTGTGCGATCGCGCGCGGAAATCGTCCTCGTGAAAGCGCCAGGACACGGCGCCGTAATGCACGGTTCCGCCGCCGGCCTGGTTGCCGTAGCTCAGGCTGCGCAAGGGAATCGCGCGAGCGCGCGCATTCGGCCGCCAGGTGACGGGCTGGCGTTTGGGATTGGGCCGCAGGTCCTGCCGCTGGAAGAAGCGCAATTCATCGCGCGGCTTGAAATCCGCGGTGGTGAGCCGCGGGCCGCGCTCGAGCCCGGTGACTTGCATCCCGGCCTTGGCAAGCTCTGCGGCCATAACCGCACCAGCCGCTCCCATGCCGACGATGACCACGTCCGTCTTCTCGGTCGCCATCGTTCAATTCCTCCCTCGGTCGTCACGGGCCTTAGAGCCAGTTCACGCGCACCCACCACGCTGGCGCGCACCGCGACGCTCCACTAGTATTCGGACCGCTCCGCAGGGTCGGCGGCATTGTTGACCTTGCGGCGGCACTGCGCAATCCACCCCTTCCGGATTCCTGTCGTTCAAGAGGACCTTGCAATGAATTGGCGCTTTCATCCGCGTGGAGAGGCTCGATCAATCATGCGCGGTTGTTGCGGCGCCTTGGCGCTGATTACCGTCGCTCTCAGCACGCCGGCACGCGCCCAAGTCGCGGTCGATCTGCATCTGTTGCTCGCAGTCGATTGCTCGGGCAGCGTCGATTACACGCGCTTCGAGCTGCAGAAGAGGGGCTACGTGGACGCGTTCCGCAATCCCAAGGTGGTCGAGGCGGTTCGCGGCGGCGAGCACCAGTCGATCGCAGTGGCGATGTTCCAATGGACCGGGCCGCGACTGCAGGCCGAGATCGTGCCGTGGACGGTGGTCAAGGATATGGCCTCCGCCAATGCGGTGGCCGACATCATCGAGCAGACGCCGCGGCGGCTGTTCGGCGGCGGCACCTCGATCTCCGGCGCTATCGATTATTCCATGCAGTGGTTTCAGCAAAGCCCGTTCAAGGGTGAGCGCCGTGTGATCGATATTTCGGGCGACGGGTCCAACAGCAACGGCCGCTCCGTCACCCGCGCGCGCGACGAAGCGGTCGCCCAGGATGTCAACATCAACGGCCTGCCGATCCTTGCCTGGGAGCCCTATCTCGACCGCTATTACAAGGAGAACGTGATCGGCGGCCCGGGCGCCTTCATGATCGTCGCCAATGACTTCGACACTTTTGCGGAGGCGATCTTGAAGAAGCTGATCATCGAGATCGCCCAGAACGTCAAGCCCGACCCGATGCGTATCGGGAAGCGATGAGCCAGCTGGCGCGGCTTCTCCGGGAACCGTTGCTGCATTTTCTGCTGATCGGCGCAGCACTGTTCGCCGTCTATGCGTGGGTGAATCGCGGCGGCAGCGAGGCGGCCGCCCCGCAAGTGCGGTTGGGGCAGGCCGACGTGCGCTGGCTCCAGGACACATTCCGGGCGCAGTACCAGCGCGACCCCAACCCGGAGGAGCTCAAGTCCCTGGTCCGCGATTTCGTGAAGGAAACGTTGTTTGCCCGCGAGGCGCAGGCGCTCGGCCTCGACAAGGACGACATCGTGGTGCGGCGAAGGCTCGCGCAGAAGATGACGTTCCTCTTGCAGGACAATTCGCCGGCCGCCGCACCGAGCGAGAATGACCTGCACCGGCTTTACGAAGCGCAGGAGAATCGGCCGCCGTCGAGCGAAGCGGAGACCGGGCCGCAAACCATGTTCACCCGGCCGCGCATATCATTCGCCCAAATCTACTTCAGCCGTGAGCATCGGGCGGATGCGGCAGCCGATGCGCGCGCGGCATTGCAGCAAGTCTCGCAGGCCGGCAGCGGTGCACCGACAATGCCGGTCGGTGACCCGGCCCCGATGAAAAGCGAATTCAGCAACGTCGATGAACGAACAGTCGGAAACGATTTCGGAGCAAAATTCGCCGCTGAAATATTCAGGCTCGGTCCTGGGCCGTGGCAAGGTCCGATCATGTCAGCCCGCGGTGTGCACCTCGTCCAGGTCACCGCCCTTATTCCGGCCAAGCTCAAGCCGTTCGATGATGTCCGCGATCAACTTGTTGAGATGTGGCGCGCCCAGGTCCAGCGCGAGAACGAGGACCGCACCTTCCTCAGCCTCTTGAAGAAATATCAAGTGGTGCCCGATGACAGCGTGAAGGAACTGATAGCTGCGCTCATCGAGGAAACCAATACGCCGCCAGCGAAAGCCGATAAGGGGGCTGCGCCATGACCCCCAGGCGGGTGCCATGACTCGCAGGCGGCGCGGCGCCGGTTGGCTGATCTCCGCCTGCGTCTGCCTATGCGCGCTCATTGGCTGCGCCGTAACGGCGCTCGCCGACGAGATCCGCCCGGCCTATCTGGAGCTTCGGGAGACCGCGCCCGGAGAATTCAACGTGCTTTGGCAGACCCCGATGGTGGGCGAGGTGCGCCTAGCGCTCGAACCGGAATTCTCGGGCGAGACAGCGCTGCTTGCACCGGTGATCTCGCAAACAAACGGCACAGGCCCCGCGCAGACATCGATTCAGACATGGCGGCTCGGCGCGCCGCAGCTCCGCGGGCAGACGCTGCGCATCCGCGGCCTGGAAAATACCGTCACCGACGTGCTGACCCGCATCCAGTTCCTCGACGGCACGGTGGCGATCAATGTGCTGCAGCCGAGCGCCCCCACGCTGGTAATTCCCGAGCGGCAGACCGCGCTGATGCTGGCGCGCAACTACATCGTGTTTGGCATCCAGCACATCTGGTTCGGCGCCGACCACTTGCTGTTCGTGCTCGGGCTGCTGCTGATCGTCGGCGACCGCTGGACGCTGGTCAAGACGATCACGTCGTTCACGGTCGCGCACAGCATCACGCTCGCAGTGGCAACGCTCGGTTTCGCCCATCCGGCGGTCGAGCCGCTTAATGCCGCGATCGCGCTCTCGATCCTGTTCCTCGGGCCAGAGATCGCCCGCACCTGGCGCGGGGAGACGAGCTTGACCATCTCGCGGCCCTGGCTGATTGCGTTCCTGTTCGGGCTCTTGCACGGATTCGGCTTTGCAGGCGCGCTGACTGGCGCCGGGCTGCCGCGCCCGGATCTCGCGGTCGCGCTGCTCACCTTCAACATCGGGGTGGAAATCGGCCAAATCGCGTTCGTGTTGCTGGTCGTGGCGCTTGAGCGCTCGTTCCGTCAGCTGGAAATCAGCTGGCCGGCGGCTCTCGCCCGCGCTCCCGGCTACCTCGTCGGCGGCGCGGGCGCGTTCTGGACCTTCCAGCGAGCCGCCATCTTATTGGGGGTGATGCAATGAACGCCCGCTGGTGGCGGGCTGGCGTCGCGCTGGCCCTTACCCTCCCTGGCGCAACCCCCGCGGCCGCGCACCTCATGAACAGCGGCTTTGGACCCTTCTACGATGGCTTGGCGCATCCACTGTTGTCGCCGGAAGACTTGCTCCCGGCCATAGCCATCGCGCTGCTCGCCGGCCTGCGCGGAGCCCGGGCGGGACGTCTCGCGCTGGCGACGCTTCCGTTGGCTTGGCTCGCCGGCATGGTGGCCGGCTGGACGATGGGCCTGCCTCCCCTGCCGCCGCGCTTTAATGCCATGCTGACGGTCGCGGTGGGGGCGCTGGTCGCGAGCGACCAGCGCCTGCCGCTTGCGGCTGTGACCGCACTCACGGCCGCGCTTGGCGCCCTGCACGGCTACGCCAATGGATACGATCTCGCGGGCGCCAGCGGCGCGCTTCTTGGCATGTTGGGCATTGCCAGCTCGCTGTTTGCGGTGGTGTCGCTGCTCGCCGGTCAGGCCGCTGTGGTGCAAGCCGAATGGGCACGGCTGGCGGTGCGGATATCGGGCAGCTGGATCGCCGCCATCGGGATGTTGATGTTCGGCTGGTCGTTCCGAACCTAGCTCTTGTCCCGGCCTCCGAGCCGGGACCGTTCCAGACCAAAGAGTTCATTGCTTGGAACGGTCCCGGGTCTGCAGCGCACCGCGGAGTAAGCGCCTCGCAAGAAATTAAGATTCGCGGCCGCGCTGCACTGCGCCCGGGACAAGTACGAAAAAAGCCCCGGACCTGCATCCGGGGCTAAAGTCGTCATGAAGCGCAAGTCAAACGGGAGAGGAACTCACTCAATGCCAGTTGAAGCGCCAGACCAGAGAGGTGCGGACGGTCTGCACGAATTTCCGGGAATGCAGCCCGCACGAGCCCACGTCACAGATGGCGCCGCTGTTCGTATACTCGATATCTTCATCCTCATAGGAGGAGAAGCGATACTCGGTGCGCAAGAACAAGCCCTGCGGCAGAGGCAAGAAATTGATTGCGTAGTCGAAGCCACTGCCTATGAACCAGCCAGGATAGGTCTGCGCAGGCAGCGACGCACCGGTGGGCAGCCCGGTAAAAAAGTCGTTTAGGTCGACTTGGTTGAAGTGGGCCTCGGTGTAGCCGGCCGAAACGTACGTCAAGATGGTCGGGGTCAACAGCCAACCGACTCGCCCGCCGATAGACCACGCCCACTTCTCGCTCTCGGTTCCGAAATCTCCGGTGTTCGGGTCGGCAAACGTGCCCTTGATATCGCCGAAATCATAATCCCCGAGGATGCCGATCACGATGCTGGAGCTGACCTGGTAGTCGCATCCGCCACCGACCGTCCCGAACCAGCCTCTGCCGCCGATTGTATCCGTCGGGCTAAGCGCTGTGAGCCCAGGGAAGGTTTCCGACTGGGCCTCCTGGTTCCACATGCCGTAGCCGGCACCGGCATTGATATAGCAGCCAGTCCAGTTATAGACCGGGGCCGGAGCCTTCATCAGCATCGGGGCTTTGACCGGCATGTCTGCGGCCAGGGCATTTCCGGCGGCCAGCGTGCCCAGCATCGCACCCGTCAGCAGCGCTCCGGCAAGCGTCTTCTTCATGATTCAGCCCCCATGCGAAAATGTTGAACGTGTGCATCATATAGCTTGGTTCCGGAGATTTGGCTGTGCCATTTCGGCAACGATCGGCCAAAATCGTATCAAGTCACAATTGCGACTTAGCGGTTGATCGCCGCGCCGGTCGGCTCTCGGCGGAGAAAACAAAAAAGTATTTTATATCAGCTGCTTAAAAAGAATCCGCCGCCCTCAGTTCAGCTCCGCCGCAAAAACCGCCGCCCGGTCATGGATGGGTTTTGGCACCGCGTACGCCCGCCCCAGGAGGGCCTGTATTTGCCGATCATCGAGAGGATCGATCCCGAGGTGCTGTGCGGCTGATTCTGCCCGGAAGTCACTGTCGCTGAGCGCCGCCTGGAAGGCCCGACGATAGAGCGCCATCCGATCCGCCGGAATGCCCGGAGGCGCGAGGAATGGCCGGCCGAATTCCTGCGGCAGCACAATCAACTCGAGCACCTGCCGGTCTTGAGAACTTTGCAGCAGATTGATTGCCATCGGCACATCGGGCAGCTCAGGATTCGGCGTCAGTCCAAGCTGGACCAGCACGTTGAGCCGTTTGTTCTCGATCCAGTCGAAGCTGGTGACCTTGAAGGTTTGCCAAGCGAGCCCACAGAGGCCCTCGACCTCGCCCTTCTCGACCGCGAGCCGCATGCTGCCGGTGTCGTAGCCTGAGATCACCTTGAAGCGCGTGCCGAAGAACGCGTTGAGGATCTTCGGATAGACGCCGGGACCGGCGCTGACGCCAGTGGCGGCGACCGGTACGTCACGCTTCTCCGCATCCTCAAGTGTCCGGATCGGGCTCGTATGCCAGGTCGTGCAGACCGCCTGCTGCTTGTCGGTCGAGCCGATCCATTCGAACTTGCGCGGATCGTAATGAGCGACGGGTGACCCGTATAGCGGCAGCAGGAGCGACGCGTTCTGCGTCGCCAGGATCGCAGAGCCGTCGCGCGGCGCGGAATTGGCGATAAAGTTCGCGGCAGCCACACCGGCTGCTGTCGGCATGTTCTTGATGACGAAATTGGGATTGCCCGGCAGGTAGCGGCTCATATAACGGGCGACAAGCCGCGCGATCGTATCGTAGCCGCCGCCACTGCCGGACCCGACATACAGAGACAGCTGCGCAGTCTTGAAGAATTCCTCCGCCGACTGCGCGTTGGCACAAAAGGGCAGCACCAGCGCCGCGATGACGACGCCGGATGAGATTTCGGTGAGGCGGCGGCGCCACGCTCCCATACTCGGCAGCTTCATGAATTTCTCCGCCTGTCGTAGGTCACAGAATACAGCTTTTTTTCTGCCACGGTTGAACCGCGCCGGCAAAAAATGTGAGACGATCAAACAAACACCGCGAAATGTTCCCGCTTTGAACATGCACGGCGCAGCAAAACTGTGATCGCCGTCACAACCATGTCGCGTACGTTCAGGCTCATGAATTCTGCTTGAACGTGCCGGCCACGACGCATTCAGCCAGCTTCAACGAAACTCCCCGCATCGCCAACCGGCCGCCGTTGTTATGGCGATCGCACCAGGAGGGAGACTGAACATGATCTGCACCGCCAAGACCGTTATCCTCGCCGCCATCCTCGGCCTCGCCACCACAAGCGCTTTCGCAGAGACCTGGTGGGAGCGCAACCATCCGCGCCGCGACCAGGTCAATGATCGCCTGGAGAACCAGGACCGGCGCATCAATCGCGAATACCGCGAAGGCGAGCTCTCCTACTGGCAGGCGCGGCACCTGCATCAGGAAGATCACGCCATCCGCAAGGAGGAGCGTGCGATGGCCGGCTTCGATCACGGCCACATCACCGGCGCGGAGGAGCGGGCGCTGAACCAACAGGAAAACGCGGTGTCTGGGCAGATCGGGCGGTGATCTGGGCGACGCGTATCCGTTAGGGTTGAGCTTATTTCGGTCGAGTTGATCCAAGCTCCGCGTCATTGCCGGGCTCTGACCCGGCAATCCATCTTCTTCCGAAAAAGATGGAGCCGCGGGTCAAGCCGGTGACGATTGGGAAAACCCTTCCGATCGGAACGCGTCTAAACCACGATTTCTCTTCCCCGGCCGATGTCATAGGCTTTACCGCCAAACCAGGGAGGAGCCCATGTTTGCCAAGCTGATCATTGCCGGCGCCCTCGGAGCCGTGATTGGAGCCGCAACCGTCGCGGCCGCACCCGAGCTGAACCTGCGCGGCGGGCGCTTCAAGCCGCTGACTTACGCCGAACTCGATGCCGACCAGAAGGCTTATGTGGACCGCGAGATCGCGGCCGGGCGCACGCCGGGCCCAGGCGGCCCTTCCAACATCAATCTGCGCAGCCCGGAGATGGCCGACCTCTCCCGCGGGCTGACCGAGTATCTGCGCTTCAAGGCGCCGATGCCGCGCAAGCTCAAGGAAATCGCGGTGATGCTGACGGCCCGTTTCTGGGGCGGGCAATATGTCTGGTATTCGCATCGCCAGCAGGCGCTCGATGCCGGCTTGGCGCCGGCCTTCATCAGCGCGATGGCGGTGGGCCAGCGGCCCGCCAATATGAGCGCCGATGAGGCCGCGGTCTACGATTTCTGCAGCGAGCTTTTGTCGACCCGGCAGGTGAGCGACGCCAATTTCAAGAACATGGTCGATCGCTTCGGCGAGCGCGGCGTGGTCGAGACGGTCGGCCTCATGGGCCACTTCCACACACTCACGATGCTATTCGTTGTTGATCGCTACCCCGTCCCCCCGGGCGCCCCCGACGAGATCAAGGCGCCGATGTAGGCGAGTAGCCCGCCGAGTGGAAACAGGAGCTGCGGCCGCGATCACGCGCTGGGTTGCGGCCGCTTCGCTTCCAATTTCACGCTCGCGCATTCGCGCCTCGAGCTTTTGCGACGCGCCCCGCGCACTCATTGCATCATCATTGTACCAGCCGCACAGATCGCCTGCGAGGGCGGCGTTTGCGCCACAGAATCTTCCGGCCCCGAACCCAATTAGGTCAAAATGCAAAGCAAATTTGAAACGTTGGAATACTGGAGGGTGCGTAAACGGAGGGACCTGTTAAATGAGTATCTGCAGACGGAGCTTCTCTAGGATAGCGGCGAGTGCTCTCACTGCCTTGTTTTCTCTCGGCTTTGTCACAACGGCATCGACCTTGCCGGCGCAAGCGCAAAAAACATCGACTCGTTACGAAGAGAAGAAGCGGCAGACCAACGATATCGCGGTCTCCATCGTGGTATCGGGGTTGACCTGCACCTGCGCGCGCTTTGCCGAGGACATTCGCAACGTGGTCAACGACCTCAGGCCGGACGGTATTCGCGTCCTGCCGGTGCTCGGGGTCGGCGGCCTGCAGAATCTGCAGGACGTGTTGTTCCTCAAAGGCATCGACATGGGAGTGGTCGACGAGGACAATCTCGGACAGCTGAAGAAACGCGATCCGCAGCTCTACGCCGGCATCGAGCAGAGCGTTCAATACATCACCAAGCTCTACAATTCCGAGTACCACGTGCTGGCGCGCAACGACATCAGGAGCTTCGACGACCTGAAAGGAAAGAAGGTCAGCTTCAACCTCAAGGACAGCCAGACCGAGGTCACCTCGCAGATCATCTTCGACATGCTCAAGCTCGACGTGCAGCGCGTCAACTACGACAACGACGAGGCGTTGCAGAAGCTCAAGAGCGGTGAAATTGCCGCGATGATCATCCTGTCCGGCGCCCCGCAAGCGGCCATCCTCAAGGTGAAGCCGCAGGACAACCTGCATCTGCTTGCCCTCGACGAGCGCAGCCTGCCCGGCCACGACCTGCGTCCGATCCTCGCCAAATACCTGCCGACCGAGCTGACCCACGAGGAATATCCGGCGCTGATTCCGGAAGGCAGCTCCGTCTCCACCGTCGGCAACAGATCGTTGCTCGTGACCTATGCGTGGCCGGAGGGGTCCGCCCGGTACGCCAAGATTGCCAAGTTCGTGCAGGAGTTCTTCGGCAAGATCGACCAGTTCCGCGATCCGTCGCGCCATCCCAAATGGGCAGAGATCAATCTGGCGGCGGATATGCCGGGCTGGACCCGCTTCAAGCCCGCCGCGGACTGGCTCGCGGCGCACCAGAGCGTCGCGCTCAAGCCGGCATTCGATCAATTTGTGCAGAACAATGGGCCGGCTTCGTTGAAGGGCCTGTCGGATCACGATCGCGAATTGCTGTTCGCCCAGTTCCAGCAATACCTGCAATCGCAGATCACCGCGCCGTCGGGACGGTAGGCTTCGCTCGAATTGTCCCGGCCTCATCAGGCCGGGACCGTTCCAAGCTTAAGCCTTTGCTCGGAACGGTCCCGGCTTCGCCCGGGATAAGAAGGTTTCAGGTCCCGTAATTACTTTTGAGATAGTCAGAGATCACCTTGGCGTCCGCGGCCGCAATCGGCGCCCCGAAGGCGTTGATCATCTTGGCGACTTCCGCGTCCCAACCGGCCGCATTCAGGAACGGCGAATTCATCGGCACATAGTCCAGGCTGTGGCAGCCCGCACAATTGGCTTCGACCTTGTCGAGACCGGGCGCCTGCTTGAGCCGCACCGGCTTTTCCTGTGCGGCCGCCACGCCGACCGCGAGCGCGAATGCGACGACTGCAAACGTAATGTGACGCATGTTCCCCCTCCTCATGACGCGACCAGGGTCAAGGACTGGATCAGGTTGTGATGATAGCCGGCCGGATTGGCGATCAAGGTCGTGGCCTGGCTCTGGCCGATCTTGTTGGTGGCGCGGGCCATGATCACGTGTGCGCCCGCCGCCCTGGGGACAAAGGGCAGCATAAAGCTGCGCAACGCATACGGACCGTGGTTCTCGCCCAAGGCCGCGTCAGTCCAGGTCTTGCCGCCATCGGTCGAAACATCGACGGAATTCAAGCCATACCCGCCGTCCCACGCGATGCCTGCGATCGCGACCGTGCTGCCGATCTTGATGCTGTCGCCGTCGTTGTGGCTGGTGATCAGCGAGTTGATCACCATGTCGGTGATCGGCGTATTGGTCGCCGTCTCCTGTGTCGGGAAGCGCGCCACAATGGGAAATTTGCCGAGCGGTATGCGATAGGCGGACTTCATCCAGAAACCATCGAACGGCTTGGTCACCGCTTGGATGGAGGTGAGATGCTTCATCCAATAGGTGCCGGTCCAACCCGGGACCACCAGGCGTACCGGGAACCCGTTCCAGTGCGGCAGCGCCTCCCCGTTCATCTCATAGGCGACGAGCGTTGCGTCATCGATCGCCTTCGCGACCGGAAGGCTTTTGACGAAAGCCGGCGTCTTGTCACTGACCGGACCATCGGCACCGTGGTAGACGATCTCGACCGCTTCCTTCTTGAGGCCCGCGCGCTCGAGCAGATCCTTCAGCCGCACGCCTTTCCAGTGTGCGCAGCCCATTGCCCCATAGCCCCATTCCACGCCCGCCACATGCGGCTGAAACAAGCCGCGGCGATTGCCCGAGCACTGGCACAGCGCGATCACTTCGGCGGACGGAAGCTGTCGCAATTCGTTGAGGCCGAGCGAGAACTCCTTGTCGGCGCCCTCCCCGCCGATCGTGAGCCGCCAGCTCGCGGCGTCCACTTGCGGAATCCCGGCAAGATGATAACGGACGAAGAATGAATCATTGGGTGTGATTTCGCTGCGCAAATATTCGATCGGCGCTTCGTAGTTCGGCGGGCGGTACGACAGCTTGATCAGCGGCTTCTTGCCCGGCAGCGTATCGAGAAGGGCCTCCGTGCGCGTGCCGTCCGGCAGCATCGGTGACATCTTGAGCGCGCCTTCCGCTCCGGCCCCGGTCGCGAAAAATTCCTGTACCGCCGCCCCGGACGCTGCGAGCAGCGTCCCCATGCCTGCACTCGCGAGCAGGCCGCGTCGTGTAATCATAACGCTTTCCCCTCTCTACTCATCTGACTGATGTGACGTTTCCGAAGGATCGAGCTGTCGCACCACCATTCTAACCCGGATTGCTGGCGCTCGAGCGCGACACCAAGCCACTTCCCGGTCGCATATTCTTGTCGGAATCGATGTCCGCTTTTCCGGAATATCCCCTGAAGCAGCCGCTCTTTCGGTAGAAGCAAAGTGTGGCAAAATTGTCAGAATTGATTGATCACGCTGACAGCGAGGTCGCAATCCGGTTCCGGTACGCGGGTAGGCCGATGCCCCGCTTCAGTGCCGAGGATTATGGCTCCATGGTCCTTGGCTCGCGCGATGACGTGCTGGGAGACAGGCGAAAGGGACACCAGCCGGTCACGATATTGACGCGATGCCGCCTGATGCACGCCTCATCGACGTCGATCCCGAGGCCCGGGCGATCGTGACGCCATCGGAAAGGCTCGCATTGTTCGGCGTCAAATCCCACTGCCGCGCGCAACGAAATTCAATGCGGCGGCAGGCCACGCCAAGCCGACGGATTCCTCGCATAGGCAGCCATCTCTTCCATCCGCCGATTGCTGTCGCGGACCTGCCCGCCGATGCTGGCGGCCCATCCGCGCTGCACCTGCGCATTGTCGATGTGCAGACCGCCCTCTGCGCCGAGATTGCCGAGGCTAAAGCCAGAGACCGTCGGAACCTGCGTCGAAGTGCGCAGGTTCAAGGAACGACCGATATCTCCAGAGGAAATTTGCTGCTTGACGTACTCGTAGGCCTTCAACGGATTGATGTCGCCGATCTTCATGCTCGCGGCCTCGCCACCGAGCGCCCGCACGGCAGCAAGCATCTGACTGTTCCGCGTAACAAATGTCTGCAGGACACCGCCCGACACAGCCCCGACGGCAACACCGCCGACGATCAGTGCAATGAGACGCATGACCAAGCTCCGGATTTGCGCAGGACGTGAGGTTAGGTATTTCCCCTGAAAAGGGCTTCGACAAACTCGCTAAAATGCAAGTTGTCGCTTCACGCCCAGGCTTGGAACAGACGGCAAACGAACGCCCGTTCGGCTTCGATGGGCGAGCACGTGGCTGTCACGGCTCATGCGGGGGCGGGCACTGTGGAGCGGCCAATTTAGTGCCCGGCGTTCGCGGCCCCGGTTTCGGCTTCGCCCACTTCGAGCACCAGGTGGTCATGATGCTCGCGGGCATATTCGTCGACGACGCGCACGTTGATGCAATGCGTACCAACTTCGAGATCGGGAGGCAGGCGCGCGACCCAAATATGCGAGCAGGGCTCGGCCTCCACCCAGGGCTTTTTGGTGGCCTGGTTGCGGGCGAACACTTCCTGGACGAAGGGATCGATGCGTCGCTCCCGCTCCATCCGTACCGGGGCGCGCTCACCGATCCGATACTCGACCAGGGTGCGCGGCCCGCCGTCGAACACATTGACGACAAGGTCGGCCGAGCCGACCTCATTCCGCTCGATTGGCGCACCGAGAAGCTCGAGCATGCGCGCATTTTCGTCTGCCCGGCTCCGGCGAGCCCCGAGGTCGATCATGATCCGCACTTGGCGAGCATTCGAGTCCTTCGCGGGCACGAAGCGCGTCGTGCAGCGATTGCCCTCGATGCTCAGGACATGGAAGCCGTTCGGGGTGCCGTCGCAGCTGTCGGCGGCGGCAACGCCGCGGCGATCATAGGGGCCGCTCCACCATGAGCCGGAGACCGCGGTGAGCACGTGGTGATGGTGCGGCGTTTCCGCGAAACGGGACTTGCCGCTGCTCAAATAATGATGCTCGGTGGTGTGGGTGTGGCCCGCGAAGCTGACGGACGGACGATCCTCCAACAACTTGATGAGCGCGCTGCCGTCCATCGTGTTGCTGGCCGGATCATCCGGATCAAGATGGGTGCAGAGCGGGATATGCATGGCGGCGATCACCAGCCGATCCACCGGCGTCTCATTCAGCACATTGGCTACGAACGCGAGCTGTCGCTTGCCGAAGCGGCCCTGATACGCGCAGTCGCCGCCGGCGCGAGCGCCGAAGTACTCGACATTGTCGAGCATCAGGAACAGCGTCCCGCCGTGCTCAAAGGCCGAGTAAGTGGGCCCGAACGTCTGCTTGAACGTCTCGCGCGAATATCGGCCGTCGGGCGCATCCAGGTTCAGATCGTGATTGCCTACGATGTTGTGCCAAGGAACGCCCAGACGCCCGATCAGACGGTTGTAGCGCGCATAGAGGGAGAGATCGTCCGACATGATGTCGCCGGTCGTCAGCCCGAAGGCCGCTTTGGTGCCGATCAGGGGATTCACGACGCCGCTGCGAATGAAATCGATCTCGGCCGAGCCCCCGGCATGCGGATCGCTCAGCAAGAGAACCTCGAACCGATCAGGCTCCTCTACCCGGGTGAGCGGGAAATCGACCGAGCTCGGCAGTGGACCACTCGGTGGGATGCCGCGATAGCGCAGACCCAGGTGAGCAGGCGTGCCGTTCGGCTGGTGAATGTAGTAGAAGCGCGGCAGCATGGTGCCGCGCTCGACCGGCACCGCATATCCGGTCGGCTTGATCACGAAAATGATGGTTTCCTTGTCGACCGGCAGCGCGTAACGGCCCTCGCTGTCGGTCCTGACGACCTCACGTCCATTGGAGACGAGCACACCGGCGATTCCAGGATCGCTCCTCTGGCGACGCCCCGCACCGGAACGATTCTCAAAGACCACGCCCGTCGCAACCGTTCCGCGTTCGTCGAGCGCGAAGGCCTGCGGCACCGGCGCCCTTGCAAGCGTGAGCGCGGCGCCCCCGCCTACCATCATGTCCCGGCGCGTGACTGCGCTAGTCTTCTCCACCGATACTCCTCCGCGGCTCAAACAAGGACAGCGCGCTCACCTCGCTTCCGAAGCTCGTGACAGATCGCGGCAACGCCTTGCACGAGCCTCGGAACTAGCGGTGGGAAGGCGGGCACATGGCGCTAATGCGGGCTTTCGATCGGCAGTTCCCGCGATCGGCCTGCGGCGCCTGGCGCAGGAACTTCAAATCGTCGGCACCAGGTACGCGTGGAAACACTGCAGACCCCACCCGACGCCGAGACTGTCGGGGTGCGACCTTTGCGAATCACACGGAAAGCTGCCTGCGTCGTCTGACAGCGGGCCGACGGTTATGCGACCGCTTGATGACTCAAACTGCGTGTCACCGAAGCCGGCGGCCGCGGGATGCCGGGTCTACGGCAGAACTTGCTGCCGCGAGAGCGACGCGAACGCGCAGACACCAGCGCAAATCGAAGCCGAAGCTCTTGAATCCCTTTATGCCGCAAAGTTAAATGCCGCGCGCAAAATAGGGGACCACTTGAACATGGCTGAAGCCTGCACGCAGGGGATCGACACCGGATTCGTCGCACTGGGATATGCAAAAGTCGCCGTTCTCGGCGTGCTACAGGGGATCACCGAGTTGCTGCCGATCTCCTCGACCGCGCATATGCGCATTTTGCCCGCGCTGGTCGGCTGGCCGGATCCGGGCTCCGCTTTCTCGGCCGCCATGCAGCTTGCCGCATTGGCCGCCGTGGTGAGCTATTTTTGGAGCGACGTTAAGGCGTTGGTGGCGGGCTCGCTGACGGCGGCCCTGCATCGAGATTTCAAGAATGGGGATTTCAAGCTGGCCTTCTGGATCGTGCTGGCGACCATCCCGATCGGGATCGCGGGACTTGCGCTGTCAGGCGTTCTCAACACCTGCAATTCGCCCTTGCGTAGTCTCGGCGTCATCGCCTGGTCCTGCATCGTCATGGCGGTCCTGCTCGCGATCGCCGAGCTGCGCGCGCGCCATAAGCGCACGCTCGCAGACGCATCGCTCTCCGACGCGCTTCTGGTGGGCATCGCCCAGGTCGGCGCGCTGATCCCCGGCGTCTCACGTTCGGGCTCCACACTGACGGCAGCACTCGGGCTCGGTTTTCAGCGCGACGAGGCCGCGCGCTTCTCGTTCCTGCTTGGGCTGCCGGCAATCGCGCTGGCGGGCTTCAAGGAACTATGGGAACTGCACAAGGCTCACCTCGACGCGCAAGGCTGGTCCGTTCTCCTGGTCGGCATCGTCGTCGCCTCGATCTCCGCGTTCATCGCCATTTGGGCGCTGATGCGCGTGCTGGAGCGCTACTCGGCCTGGCCTTTTGTGGTCTACCGCGCCGCGCTGGGCGTGGTTCTGCTGATCGGGATCGCCGCCGGCTGGTTCAGCTGAAGGTGTTTTTCGGATTCCAGAGGAAACGACCGAAGCTCGGACAGGCTGGTGCCGCCGATCTGAGATTCCCTCTCCGTGTGCGGCGATCCTCGTCTTGCCTGTTTGGAGCGCGGCAGCAGGCAAGGCGTGGATACCCGCGGCAAGCGCGGGCATGACGTCGACGACAACCGCTCTAGACCAGACGGAACCGCTTACTACGGGTCAGTTCGCCGCGGCTTGGCTACCCTTGGCCGGAAAGGCCGGGTTGGACTGCGTGCCGCGGATCAGGTCCACCGCGAGCTTCAGCGCCTTGTCATCCTTGGGGTCCTGCGGGACGTAGGACTGCGACCCGGTCTGCTCCTGACCGTCCGCGGAGAGATGCCCGCGCAAGGTCGCCTCGCTGGTCGTGTCGGTACGGCCTTTGAGCTCTTCCGGCACATCCTGCAGCACCTCGATGTCCGGCACGATACCCTTGGCCTGGATCGAGCGACCCGACGGCGTGTAGTAGCGCGCCGTGGTCAGGCGCAGCGCGCCATTGCTCGACCCGAGCGGAATGATGGTCTGCACTGATCCCTTGCCGAAGGAACGCGTGCCCAACATGGTGGCGCGCTTGTGATCCTGCAACGCGCCGGCGACGATCTCCGACGCGGAAGCCGATCCGCCGTTGATCAGCACGATCACCGGCTTACCCTTGGTGAGGTCGCCGCCCGGCCGGGCCGTGAAGCGCTGTGTCTCGTCCGCATTGCGGCCGCGGGTGGAGACGATCTCGCCGCGGTTCAAGAACGCATTGGAGACGGAGATCGCCTGATCGAGCAGGCCGCCCGGATTGTTGCGCAGGTCGAGGATGAAACCCTTGAGCTTGTCGCCGTCTTGGGCGGAGAGATCGGCGATCGCCTTCTTCAGACCGGTCGTCGCCTGCTCGTTGAATTGGGTGATGCGGATATAGCCGACGTCGTCGCCCTCCGAATGCGAGCGCACCGACAGCACGCGAATGACGTCGCGTGTGAGCGTCATGTCGATCGGCTTGTCCTGGCCCTTGCGCATAATGCGCAGCTTGATCTTGGTGTTGACGGGACCACGCATCTTGTCGACTGCCTGGTTGAGGGTCAGGCCCTGCACAACTTCATCATCAATGTGGGTGATATAGTCGTTCGCCATCACGCCGGCCTTGGCGGCCGGGGTGTCGTCGATCGGCGCCACCACCTTGATGAGCCCATCCTCCATGGTGACCTCGATGCCGAGCCCGCCGAACTCGCCGCGGGTCTGTACCTGCATGTCGCGAAAGCTCTTGGCATCCATGTAGCTCGAATGTGGATCGAGCCCAGTCAGCATGCCATTGATCGCCGACTCGACCAGCTTGCTGTCGTCCGGCTTCTCCACGTAGTCGGTGCGCACCCGCTCGAACACGTCGCCGAACAGGCTGAGCTGCTTGTAGGCATCAGCAGCGGCCGCCCGCGCGCTTGAGCTCTCGAATGCCAGTTGGTGCTGTGTGGCCACCAGCGTCAGGGCCGCGCCCGCCGCTGCACCCAGGAGAATAAGGGAAGTCTTCCGCATCGTCCGCAAACCTTCTTGCTCGGGCATGAGCCGGGAGGGCCCCGGAAGAGAATCCGCCAAATCGAACATGACAGCTATAATTATTCCCGTCCCCCTTGCATAGAGAATTTGCGGATTGCACCCCCGAATTTGATGGCCCGGGGCTTGGCGCGGATGCGTTGCGCGCCGCAAATCCACCCAATTCACCATATCGGGGCGCAAGGCGACCAACCGTGGCGAAGTGGACCATTCCGCGGCTTCCCGGGGCTCGAGGCCGGCAGCAGCTTTCGCCGCCCCGAACGGAACGCCCGACTCGACCCGCGTGAAACCCCGAGAACCTGGATCCGGCCCTGCCTAATTCGGTGGCGTGGGATGCAAAAAGAGAGCCTCTCGGGACCGGCCCCGCAGGAACGCATTTACCAAGCACGCACTGACGGGCGCGGTGCCTGCGCAAGAGTGGCGCAATCGCGATTGTCACCCAGGCTACTCGGACGGTATGGTGCGGCCAGCCCGCACGTAGCTCGCGAGCCCGCCAAGGCTTGCACGCTAATTTTCATGCTGTGAATTGCAAAATGGGTGCTATTGCCAGTTTGTAATTTGCGATGTCCCTAAATAGATCAAGCGCCGATGTTTCGGGGTTGATTGCATCAAACAAACGCAGCACCGCCGCCATGGACTCTTTGCGCAAAAAAACTGACGAGGCGATGATGGCGCGGTGCATACAGCTTTCGCGCATCGCCGTGGAGAAAGGCGAGTACCCGTTCGGCACCGTGATCGCGCTGGACGGGCAAATCCTGGCCGAAGCGATCAACCACACTGTGCGGGAGGGCGATGTGACCCGACACGCCGAGGTTATCGCGCTGTCGCAGGCGCAGAAGGCTATCGGCCGCAAGGAGCTACGGCGCTATACGCTCTATACCAATATCGAGCCCTGCGCGATGTGCTCCTACTGCATTCGCGAAGCCTGGATCGGCCGCGTCGTCTGGGCGTTGAGCTCGCCGGTCATGGGTGGATATTCCAAATGGAACATCTTGCGCGACGACCACATGTCGGGGCGCATGCCGCAGGTCTTCGCCGCCGTGCCAGAGGTCGTGAGCGGCGTGCTGTCGGGCGAGGCGCGAGCGGCCTGGCGCGACTGGAGCCCACTTGGTTGGGAGATGATCAGGCTGCGCGGCCTGTTGACGGACCCGCGTCCGCAAGACGAGCACGTGCACGCGCACCCGGCACATTCGCGCTCGCTGTGGCATTACCTGCAGCTTCTGTTCGAGCGGACGCACCAGGCCCGCGTCGAAGTGCAAACCCCCGACGCTCAAGAGAACAGCCAGCTTTAATGCACGCGGCATTCCCTGGTGCCGGCGATTTGAACCTCCATCTCGTATCAGGAGCTTCAAATCGAAAAGCGACACCAGTATCATGAACTTGCCAGTGCCCTTTTGCTTCCGAAGAAAGGGTGCCGCGATTTATCACGAGCTTCGGAAACAGGGCAGTAGGAGCTTTTTGGATCATGGATCAAATAACGCCGGCAGGGGGGACCATCCAAGATGCGCGCGGCAGCGGTCTCGATCGCCGAAGCTCGCAGCAGGGCCCTTTGCGTCGATTGATGCGCGCTTTCATCTTCTTGTTCTCTTATCATGTGATTCTATCCCGCAAGAGCATCCGCACGGTGCGCGCAGCCGGCTTCCGCCTGACCGTGCGGCCAACCGTCTTCCATCCGAGCTTCTTCGTCAGCAGCGAGCGTTTCGCCAGCTTCATCGATAGCCTCGACCTCAAAGGTAAGCGCGTCCTCGACGTGGGCACCGGCACCGGAATCCTGGCGCTGGCGGCGGCGCGCGCAGGTGCGAGCCATGTCGTGGCGGCCGACATCAATCCGAACGCCGCCCTCAATGCGGAGGAGAACGCGCGCAGCAACGGCTTCGGCGCACGCGTGAGCGGCGTCTGCTCCAACCTGTTGGCCGCGCTCTCGCCACGTCCACTGTTCGACGTTATCCTGTCGAGCCCACCCAAGCATGCAGGGGAGCCGCGCGACTTGACCGACCGCGGCTGGCACGCCGGTCCGGCCTTTCGCGATGTGGCGGCGCTGTTCGATCAGGCGCGCGCGCGCCTAAAGCCGGACGGACGCGTTTACGTGATGGTGTCATCAGATTCCGACCTCGACCTCTTCGGAAGACGGATCAAGGAGGCCGGCTTCCGCGCGCGGCTCGCACGCGAATATTCGATCTTCATCGAATCCTTCATCATCTACGAACTGGTCGCGGCCTGATTGCGGGCCTAATTACGCGAGTTCCTTCGCGATCGCGAGCTTCTCCTCGATGACCACGCGCCGCACCGCCGGGCGCGCCAGCAGTCGATCTTTGTGAGCCGTATAGTTCCTGAGCTCTTGCATCGGCAGCTCGCGCCGATAGCCCCAGGCATAGAAGACGAGTGCATAGGGATCGAGCACCGAGTAGCGGTCGGCGAGTTACTCCCGCGCGGCCAGCATGGCATCGATCTGCTTCAAATATCCATGAAACGCCTTGAGACCGGCTTCGCGGATCGTCGGATAGGCGGCCGGATCGGTGGCATAGCGCTCGGGGCGGCCGATATGTGCATGCGCTGGATGCACGGCCGCGGCGAAGAAGCCGATCACCGAGAGCGCACGTGCCTCGCCAAGCGGGTCGCTCGGCCATGTACCGAAGCGCTTGGCAAGAAAGGGAAGGATGGCGGTGTTCTCGCTCAGGGCCTCACCGTTATCGAGCAGCAGAGCCGGCACGCGTCCTTGCGGATTGAGCTTGATATAGGGTTCCGAGCGCTGCTCCCCTTTGGCCAGATCGACCATGCGCTTCTCGTATTTCTCGCCGCTCTCCTCGAGCACGATATGCGGTGCAAGCGAGCACGCGCCGGGTGTGAAGTACAAGGTCAACATCAGATGCTCCCTGAAGCCAGAATAGAAGGTTCAGTGCAGTGTGCCGGCGGTGGATCCGATGCCGGACGGTCCTGCGGACGTAAAACTCATGTCGAGGACCTTCCAGTCGTCGTATTTGTCGGCCGGCAGCGCCGCATAGGGCTGACATTCCTGCAAGGCTTGCCCCGCCCTCTGTGCCAGCGCCACGCTGGCATCATAGGCCCCGTCCGTGATGTCGACCAACAGCGGCAGGTCGCCAAGCCGACCGTCCGGCGTGAGAGCGATACGGATGACGACGTGGACATTCGGTGTTCGCGGCGTGCCTTTCGGCACCGCCCAACACTTGGCTATCTGCGCCTTGAAGCTCGCGACTTGCTCGCTGGTCAGATTAGCTTTGAGGCCGTTGGAAGCCCCCGATAGGCTCAGCCCCGGTCCAACCGGTATATCGAGCATCCAGGCGAGCCGCGCTGCGGTTGCGGCCCGTTCTTCGGCTTCCTTCTCCTCCGCCGTGCGTGAATCATTTGGCTTGGACGCATCCGGCCTGGGCGTAAGCGGTTTGGGCGTATCCTTGAGCGCACTCGGCTTCAATTTCGACGCATCCGGCTTGGGGAGCTCGGTCTTGGGCTGCTCCAATTTACTCTGCTCCGCCTTTTCCGGCTCCCCCTTGCTTTGCTCCGCCTTGCTCTGATCGAGCGCGCTTTGCTTCGATTTGTCCTCATCCGGCTCGTCCTTGAGGCCGGCTTCCTGCGGCGAAACGAGATCGACAATCACGGGCTCGGCGCTCGCTGAATTGAGTGCGCGCGCGCCGGGCCCGAGCAGCACCCAGAGCAATATCAGCGCGTGGACGATGAGCGATATCGCGATTCCCATCCGCATGCGCGGCAATCAACCCTTCTGGCGTTCAGCTGGTCGGCGATCGACAGGTGTTCTGCCGCAAGTCCCAAACCGCGTTTGCGGGATTTACACCCAGCCTCGAGGAGCGAGCGACCAGGAATATAGCGGAAGCGAAGCGACCGAGTCACCGGCGCAAGCGCGGGGCCTGCTTCCGAGATGCTGCGGCCCTTGCTATGCTGATAACGGCGGCTGCAGGGCACTCTCGGCAAAAACCTGCCCGCCAACCTGCTCAAAAATCAGATCGCGGTCAACGCGCGGCACGGAGCAACAGCAAGCAGCGCCGCGGCAAGGACGCGGCTCCGCCAGGGAGGAAAAGCATGATTCTGTCCAACATTCTCGCTAAGCATACGGCGAAAATCTCGATTCTTGCCGCCGGCCTCATCGTGGTGATCGGCGCCAGCGCGCTGGCGGCCAGCCTTCAGCTCGTCACCGTCATCGACATACCGGGCAACAAGCTCGAGCAATTCGACATCGGCTATGTCGATTCCGAAAACGGGCGGTATTACGTGACGGACCGATCGAACGCAGCGGTCGACATTTTCGACACTCGTAAGATGTCCTATGTGGGCCGTGTGACCGGTTTCGTCGGGCTCAAATACAACGCCGACAAGCGGCCGGCGATCGTGCTGAGCGGGCCCAATGGGCTCGCTTTCGATTCCGTCCAGCATCAACTCTGGGCCGCGGACGGCGACAGCACCGTCAAGATCATCGACGTCAAAGCCGACCCACCCAAGATCATCGCCACCGTCAACACCGGAGGGCAGAAGCGCGCCGACGAACTTGGTATCGATCCGGTCGACGGGGTGGTGCTGGTCGGCAACAACGCCGACAAACCTTCCTACGTGACTTTCATCTCGACTAAGGGCGATCATGCGATCCTCGGCAAGCTCGAGATGCCGGACGCGAGCGACGGCATCGACCAGCCGCTTTATGTGCGTGAGACCGGCATGTTCTACGCTTCGGTGCCGATCTGGAAGGAGCAGAAGACGCACGGCGGGCTCGCCGTCATCGATCCGAAGACTTTCAAGATGGTGAAGCTCATTCCGATCGACGATTGCGGTCCGCTCGGCTTGGCACAGGGCCCCGGCACCAAGGTGATCCTGGGGTGCGGCACCGGCTCGAAGACGCGCACGCCCGAGATGCCCAACCCCGCAACGGTCATCATCGACGTCGCGACCGAGAAGGTCGTCAAGGTGATCCACGAGCTCGGCGGTCAGGACGAGGTCTGGTACAATCCGACACTTCACCAGTACTACACCGCATCGCGCGACCTGCCGACCGGCCCGGTCCTGGGCGTCATCAACGCGGACACGGATACGTTCATTGGAAGCATCGCGACCGGGGAGAATGCCCATTCGGTTGCGGCCGATGCCAGCAACAATGCGATCTTCGTGCCGCTGACGACACCGAACCCGGCCTGCCCCAATGGCTGCATCGGTGTTTATCAGATGAAGTAGGAGCATCGCCGCGCACGCGCGCGTCGCAAACACCGGTCGTCCCCGCGAAAGCGTCGCGAAAGCGGGGACCCAGCTCCCTTCGAAAAGACGCATTTTGCGAAGACCGGATCCCCACTTTCGCCAGGATGACCGGAGTGGTTCGGCGTGCCCCGAGGGTGGTGCCAAGCATGTGCGGTTCGGATAGGCTTGCGGCCACTTCGGAAGAAGCAACAACGAACAAGCTCGGGAGGTGCTCATGGCCGGCTCTGCAAGGAGATTGCCCGGACTTTTGGCGGGACCAATATGGGCGCTGGCAGCCGCCATGCCGCTCGCCTGCGTGGGCGACGCGCAGGCCCGCGTAACCAAGATCGTCATCGACAACAGGCAATCGCCGGCGTTCAACGGCGTCAGCTTCGGCAACGCCGGCCAGTATGAGGTCATAGCCGGCCGCGCCTTCGGCGAGCTCGATCCGAACGATCCGCACAACGCCATTATTCAGGACATCAATCTAGCGCCGCGCAACGCGCACGGAATGGTCGAATACACCGCTTCGTTTCAGCTGGTGAAGCCGATCGACATGACACGATCGAGCCGGCTGATGTGGCACGATGTCCCCAATCGCTCTGGGCGCATCACCATCGGACCGATCGAGCGCGCAAGCGGAGATATCGGCCTTTCCAGCGGCTGGCAGGGCGACGCTTCCGGCAAAACCGTTCCGAGGCCGGACAACGACTATGTGATCGTGCCAGTGGCGAAGAATGCCGACGGCTCGCCGATCACCGGGCGCGTCATGGGGCGCATCCTCAATGCATCCGGGGCCAATTCGCAGCCGATGTTCGTGCATACCAATCCGCTTCCCTATCGCCCGGCGACACTCGACACACATCAGGCGACACTCACCACCCACGTATCCGAGAGCGCCGACGGCGTCATCGGCGGCGCGGCGGAGGTCCCAGCCAGCGACTGGGCGTTCGCCAAATGCAGCGCCGATAAACCCTTCCCCGGAACGCCCGACCCGGCGGAGATCTGCCTCAGACAAGGCTTCGATCCCAAACTGCTCTACCAGGTGGTGTTCCCCGCGCAGGACCCGCCGGTGCTCGGCATCGGGTTTGCGGCGTTCCGCGATGTCGCTTCCTTCTTCCGCAACGCGACGGCCGACGATGCCGGCACGCCCAATCCGGTTGCCCATGGGGTGTCCTGGGCGATTACGCGAGGCGTGTCGCAATCGGGGAATTTCATCCGTGGCTTTATCCATCTCGGCTTCAACCAGGATGAAGCCGGCCGCCAAGTCTATGATGGCGCGTGGCCAATCATCGCCGGACGGCGTATCGCCTTGAATTTCCGCTTCGCCATGCCGGACGGCGTGCTCAAGCTCTACGAGCCCGGCAGCGAAGGTCCACAATGGTGGAACGATTGGCCTGATCCGGTGCGCGGGTTGCCTGCGGCCGGCATCCTCGATCGCTGCAATGCCAGTCACACTTGTCCGAAGATCATCGAGCACTTCGGCTCGGCGGAAGTTTGGGGCCTCAAGCTGACGCAGGAATGGGTCGGCACGAGCGGCAACGCCGACATCCCGCTGCCCGACAATGTGCGCCGCTATTACATTCCGAGCACGCAGCATGGCGGCGGCAAAGGCGGCTTTGCCACCGCTCAGTTGCCACCGCCGGCCTGCCCGAGCAACAACTACGGCAAGGGACTGCTGGCGGACAATCCAGTACCGCACACCGAGACCGTCAATGCGATCCGCGCCCATTTCCGCGATTGGGTCATGAAGGACGTAGCGCCGCCGCCGAGCCGGTACCCCAATCTCGCGGACGGAACCTTGGTCGACGCGACCAACACCGCTATGGGCTTTCCGACCTTGCCGGGCCTGCCGGCCGGAACACCGACCGGTCTCATCAACCCGGTCATCGATTACGACTTCGGTCCCGACTTCAATTATCTCGATGGTTCCGGTGTCCAAACCCAGATTCCGCCCGCCATCAAGCATGTCATTCGCTTGAAGGTTCCGAAGGTCGATGCCGATGGCAACGAGCTTGGCGGCGTGCCGGTGGTCTTACGTGACGCGCCGCTCGGCACCTATCTGGGCTGGAACATAACGGCTGGCGGCTTCCACAAAGGTCAGATCTGCAACTATGCGGGCGGGATGATCCCGTTCGCTCGTACCAAGGCGGAGCGCCTGGCGAATGAAGACCCGCGCCCCTCGCTCGAGGAGCGCTACGGCACTCACGCCGGCTATGTGGCGGCGGTCGAGGCGGCGGCCCACAAGGCGCAGGATGCAGGCTTTTTGCTCGAGGCCGATGCCAAGAAGCTGATTGCCGCCGCCGACGCGAGCGATGTTTTGAAGTAGCCGCCACATACCAACACTGGTCGTCCCCGCGAAAGCGGGGACCCATAATCCCAGGCCGACGTTGAAGGTGCGTCGCAGTTTGGGCTCCTGCTTGCGCAGGGGCGGCTCTCAAGTGGGACGGGCGCGATGGGCTATATCTTCAAGTTGCTGATCTCCCTAGTGGCCCTCCTGCCGTCGGTCATGACTGCACCTGCGCAGGACTCCTTTCCGTCGCGCCCGGTGCATCTGTTTGTTCCATTCGCGCCCGGTGGCGCGGTCGACATCGTGGCGCGCACGCTCGGCGACGAGCTGTCGCATCGCTGGGGCCAGGCGATTGTGGTCGAGAACCGCCCCGGCGCCGGCGGGATCATCGCGTCGGAGGCGGTCGCGAAAGCGGCGCCGGATGGCTATACGCTCATCTTGGTGGCCATCGGGCATGCGCTCAATCCGCACCTCTACGCCAAGCTGCCCTACGACACGTTCAAGGATTTCACGCCGCTCGCCGAGGTCGGCACCTCGCCCAATATGCTGCTGGTGCGCTCCGATTCTCCCTGGCGAACGCTTGGTGATCTCTTGACGGCGGCGCGCGCCGCGCCGGGACAGATTTCCTATGGCCATGCCGGCAACGGCACCTCCCCGCATCTCGCCGGCGAGCTCCTGAAATACATGGCCAAGATCGACATCACGCCCATTCCCTATAAGGGCGGCGCGCCAGCGCTCGCGGACCTCATCGGCGGCCACATCCCGATGACCTTCAACAACATTCCGGAATCGATCGCACAGATCATGGCCGGCACGGTGCGCCCGCTCGGAGTGACGACCGCGCAGCGCTCGCCGGTCCTGCCCGACGTGCCGACCATCGCCGAGCAGGGCGTCGCCGGATTCGATACCGGCGTGTGGTGGGGCCTGCTTGGGCCTGCCGGCTTGCCCGGCGGCATCAAGGACAAGCTCGCCGCAGATTTCCGCGACGCCGTAAACAGCGATACCGTCAAGTCGCGCCTTCTCTCGCTCGGCGCCACGCCGGTCGGCTCGAGCCCGGAGGAGTTCGCAAATCTCATCCGCGCCGACTTTGAGAAGTGGGGGCCGATCATCAAGGCGGCGGGCATCCGGGGCGAGTAGAGCGGGCGGACTTTTTCCCTGCACCCGCTATAGTGTGGCACGGCTTGTGGAGCGGCGATTGTGGCCGCCCGGGCGCCCAGAAGGGGCGCGCTTACAAATCTTCCAGGTTGAGGCGGGGCAATAATGCGCAAGCTCCATCGACGAAAGTTTCTGGCCACCACCGCAGCAGCAAGCGGAGCGGCCGCATTCGGCATCTTGACCCGGCGCGGCGACTCGGCCGAATTCAGCTGGCGCTACGCCAACAACAACGTGGCGGAGCATCCGATGAATGTCCGCTTGCGCGAGGCGGTCGGCCGCATCCGCGAGCAATCGAGCGGGCGCGTGGACATTCAGGTCTTTCCGAACAGCCAGCTCGGCGGCGACACCGACATGCTGTCGCAGCTGCGCACCGGCGCGATCCAGCTGTTCAATCTCTCCGGCCTCATCCTTTCGACCTTCGTGCCACTCGCCTCCATCAATGGCGTCGGCTTCGCCTTCAAGGACTATGATCAGGTGTGGGCCGCCATGGATGGCCCGCTTGGCAGCTTCATTCGCACCGCAATCGGCAAATCCGGGCTCTATGCGTTCGCCGCAATGTGGGACAACGGTTATCGCCAAGTCACCTCCAGCACGCACCCGATCCGCACGCCCGATGATCTCAAGGGCTTCAAGATCAGGGTGCCGGTGAGCCCGCTCTGGACCTCGATGTTCAAGGCCTTCGGGGCCGCGCCCGCCAGCATCAACATCAACGAAGCCTATTCGGCGATGCAAACTAGAATCGTCGAGGGCCAGGAAAATCCCCTCGCGTTGATCGATCTATACAAATTTTACGAGGTGCAGAAGTTCGTCTCCATCACCAATCACATGTGGGACGGGTTCTGGACCCTGGCGAACGGACGCGCTTGGGCCACGCTGCCGAAGGATCTGCAGGAGATCGTCGAGCGCAATCTCAATGATGCGGCCCGCCAGGAGCGCGCGGATGTGGCCGCGCTCAACGCTTCGCTGCAGGGCGCGCTCACCCAGAAGGGCATGGCCTTCAACACAACCGACCCGGAGAAATTCCGCGCCGCCTTGCGGGCTGCCAACTTCTACGCAGAGTGGAAACAGAAATACGGCGCCGAAGCCTGGGCGGTGTTGGAGGCGCAAGTCGGTGCGCTCAGCTGATGCCCGGCGACATGTCCGGACATTTCTCCGGTGGCGTATCCGGTCGCGTCCGACTGCCGGCCGGTCTTGATCTGACCCGGCTCGACAGATGGCTGGGCCGGCTCACCGAAATGCTCGCGGCGGCTCTGGTTGCGCTCGAAATCCTGGTGCTGCTCGCCGGCGTGATCGCGCGCTACGCGTTCGACCGCCCGCTGACCTGGTCGGACGAGCTCGCCTCCATATTGTTCCTCTGGCTCGCAATGCTCGGAGCCGTCATAGCGCTGCGGCGCACCGAGCACATGCGGCTCGGATTTCTGGTCGGGCGCACACCGGCCGCCCTGCGCGAACCCATCGAGACCCTCGTGATGACCGCCGTGGTGGTCTTCGTTGCCGCCATCATTCCGGCCACGTTCGACTACACGGCATCACAACAGCTGATCACGACGCCGGCGCTCGAGATTTCCGATGCATGGCGGGTCGCCGCCGTCGCGGCCGGCGCAATCCTCATGCTGCTGGTCGCCGCCTCGCGCCTGATCGAACGCGCCCGCCTGTTCCACTTCCTGATCGCGCTTGCCGGCATGGCAGCCCTCGCGTGCGGGTTTTGGCTCGCGAGCCCGGCGCTGCTTGCTATCGGTAATTACAATCTCATCGTCTTCTTCGTTCTCCTCACTGCCATTCAGGTCGCACTGGGCGTGCCGATCGCATTCGCGTTCGGGCTCGCCACGCTCGCCTACCTCTGCTTCACCACGCAAATCCCCTTGACGGTGGTGATCAGCCGCATGGATTCCGGCATGTCCAGCCTCATTCTTCTGGCCGTGCCGCTGTTCGTGTTGCTTGGATCGATGATGGAAATGGCGGGGCTTGCCCGCGCGCTGGTCGATTTCATCGCCGCCCTGCTCGGTCATGTACGCGGCGGCCTTGCCTACGTGCTGCTCGGCGCGATGTACCTGGTCTCAGGAATTTCCGGCTCCAAGGCGGCCGACATGGCGGCGGTGGCGCCGGTCCTGTTCCCGGAGATGAAGCGCCGCGGTGCCGAGGGAGGTGAGCTGGTCGCACTGCTCGCGGCTTCGGGCGCCATGTCGGAGACCATTCCGCCCAGTCTCGTGCTTATCACCATCGGGTCGGTCGCCAACGTGTCGATCCAGGGTCTGTTCACGGGCGGCCTTTTGCCGGCCCTGGTCGCCGCGCTTGCACTTGTCATCATCTGCCATTTCCGCTCCCGCGGCGATGATGTCAGCGCGGTCAAGCGCGCGCCGTTACGCCAGATCGGCACAAGCTTCCTGGTGGCGATGCCGGCGCTGGCGCTGCCGTTCCTGATCCGCAGCGCAGTTATCGAGGGGGTGGCGACCGCAACCGAAGTGTCCACCGTCGGTATCATCTACACGGCGCTCTCCGGCCTCTTCTTCTATCGCCAATTTGATTGGAAGAGGCTCTATCCGATGCTGGTCGACACAGCCTCGCTCTCGGGCGCGATCCTGTTCATCATCGGCACCGCGACCGCAATGGCCTGGGCGCTCACCCAATCCGGCTTCTCGCATCAGCTGGTCGCCGCGATCGCGCAAGCGCCGGGCGGACAGACCGGCTTCCTCTTGATCTCAATCGTCGCCTTCATGATCCTGGGCAGCGTATTGGAAGGAATTCCGGCGATTGTGCTGTTCGGACCTTTGCTGTTTCCGGCCGCCCGCGCACTCGGCATCAATGACGTGCACTACGCGATGGTGGTGATTCTTGCCATGGGGATCGGCTTGTTCGCGCCGCCGCTCGGCCTGGGCTTCTATGCGGCCTGCGCGATCGGCCGCACCGAGCCCGAGGCCGCCATGAGCCGCGTGTGGCCTTATCTTGCCGCGGTGCTGGCCGCGCTGGTGATCGTGGCGCTCATTCCGTGGTTGTCGATTGGATTTCTGTAAGGAGGATTGGATCAAATGCACAGCTTATCCTCTCGAATGACCTTTTTTTATAAGCGCATCTTCCCAGTTCTCTGGTTTGGATTGCTGGCGATTTTCATGGCGGTGCCTTTGCTGATCTCCTGGTCAACAGGCGGTGCGACGGCACCGCCGCTGCCGTTTTTCCTTAGCTGGGTCCCCATGCTCGTCATCAGCTATTTCATCATGAAGAAGATGATCTTCGACCTCGCCGATGAAGTCTTGGATGACGGCGACGCCCTGATCATCAGAAATGGTAGCCGCGAGGAGCGTGTCGCACTGGCCAATATCACCAACGTCAGCTATTCGCCCTTGATGAATCCCCCGCGGGTGACGCTGTCGTTGAGAAATCCGAGCACATTCGGCGATCGCATCACCTTTTGTGCGCCAGCGCGGTTCATTCCATTGGCCTCGAGCCCGATCATTGATGACCTGATCCAACGGGTCGACGCCGCGCGCCAACGCGGCCTGGGGCGCAGAGGTGCGTGAAGGATCGCGGCCGGCGCTTCGACCTTTCAGTCGGTCACGCATCGGCGCCCCACAACCCAGACATGTTTATTTGGGCAATGCTCCGTAGCGCTCCCTGTTAGAACAGGCGAAAAACAGGAAAGTCGCCTTTGGACTGCACCCTTGTGGTGAGACACCACCTTGAGGAGCATCGCGATAGCGCAACGAACACGCTGCGCAAACGCGCTGATGGCGATGCGTCTCGAGGGTGGCCGCAAGCGCCTTGCTTGCACCGATCCTTCGAGACGGCCAGCGCCAGCGCGCTGGCCTCCTCAGGATGAGGGCGCGCCAATAAAAAACCCGGCGCGGTCTCCCGCCCGGGCGCGAATCGTGAGTTTCAATTTCATTATATCCGCTGACTTGCGTTCGCGATCAAGCTTTTTCCGCGCCAATAGAGATTTGTGCGACGGGTCGGGAACCGATCGAGCGGGCGCGTTGGTTGGGCGTTCGTTTCAGTCGGCCTTGATGCCCGCGAACTTGACTACTTTGGCCCATTTCTCGGTTTCGTCGGCGATGAACTTCCCAAACTGCGCCGGCGTCATCGGCATGGTCTCAGCGCCCAATTCGGCAAACCGCGCCTTGAGTTGCGGGTCGGCAAGACTGGCATTGATCTGGGTGTTCAGCTTGGTGATAATCTCGATGGGCGTGTCTCTTGGCGCGCCGATCCCATACCACGCGCTCGCCTCGTAGCCCGGCACATAATCACCCACCGTCGGCAGGTCAGGCAAAAGCGCCGAGCGCGTCGCCCCGGTGACGGCCAGCGCGCGCAACTTGCCGGCGCGGATATACCCAATCGAAGTCGGTATGTTGTCGAACATCACCTGGACCTGCCCGCCCAGCATGTCAGTCAACGCCGGCGCCGCGCCGCGATATGGCACGTGTATCATGTTGACGCCGGTCATCATCTTGAACAACTCGCCGGATACCTGGATGGTGGACCCGTTGCCGGACGACGCCATGTTGAGCTTGCCCGGATTGGCCTTGGCATAGGCGATGAACTCGGGAACCGTGTTGACCGGGACCGACGGGTTCACTTCCATGACATTGGGAAAGCGATTGATGCCGGCGACCGGCACGATATCGCGCATGAAGTCATGGTTGAGCTTCTCGTAGAGTGACGCGTTGATCGCGTTTGCGGGCGCGACCAGCAGCAGTGTGTAGCCGTCCGGAGGCGCATGCACGACAGCCTCCGTCGCGATGATGGTGCCACTGCTCGGACGGCTTTCGATCACCACCGTTTGGCCGAGGCGATCTGTCAGCCATTGCCCGATCAACCGCGCGGTAATGTCAGCGGAGCCGCCAGGCGTATAGCCGATGATGAGGTGCACCGGCCGCGTCGGATAAGTCTGCGCTGCCGCGTTGAGAGAGAGGGCGGGCAGCGCAACGGCGCCGGCTGCAAGATGCAGGAAAGTTCGGCGTTTCATGTGCAGGTCCTTTGCGAGAATGACCGGGCAAGCACATTATATCACCTTGCCGAGCCGGTCGCTGCCGGACTTGCGCCTGCCTGCACGATCTGCTCTGGATCAATCACGACAGGGCGCAGCCAAGCCACAAATAATCGGATGACCGACACCCGCCTGGTTCCGCATCATTCGCATTGGGGCGCCTTCCTGGCTGAAGTCGCGGATGGACGCTTTGTCGGCGTCAAGCCGTTTCCGCGCGATCCCCATCCCTCACCCCTGCTCGAAGCCATGCCGGCGGCGGTTTATGCGTCGAGCCGAATTGCCGCCCCCGTGGTGCGCGAAAGCTATTTGGCGCACGGCCCCGGCGCGTCGGTGCGCGGCAGCGGCGCATCGCGCGGCCGCGAGCCCTTCGTGCAGGTGTCGTGGGAGCACGCGCTCGATCTTGTGGCCGGCGAGCTTGATCGCATTCGCCGCGCGCACGGCCATGCGGCCATCATGGGCGGCTCGCAGGGCTGGGGCTCAGCCGGCGTCTTCCATGATGCGCGCGCGCAGGTCCGCCGCTTCCTTGCCGCGTTCGGAGGCTTTGTCGATCAGACCTCGAACTACAGCTTTGGGGCGGCGCTCACCTTCCTGCCGCATGTGCTCGGCTCGGCGCAGGCGGTGACCGGTCCGCTGACCTCATGGTCGTCGATCGCGCGGCACACGCGGCTCCTGTTGCTGCTCGGCGGCGCCAATCCGAAGAATTTGCAAGTGACCAAAGGCGGCGGCGGCGAGCACACCGCACCTGGCTGGATGGCGGCGCTCGGGCGCGCCGGCGTCGAGGTCATCAATGTGAGCCCGATCCGCGACGACGGACCCGATGCTGCGGCCGCGCACTGGCTTGCAATCCGCCCCAACACCGATACGGCGCTCTTGCTCGCGCTTACGCACACATTGATCGCGGAGGGCCTGCACGACCAGGCATTCCTGGCGCGCTATTGCGTGGGCTTCGAGCGTGTCGAACAATATTTGACGGGGGCACACGATGGGCAGCCCAAGGATGCCCAATGGGCCGCGGCGATAACCGGCATCGGGGCCGAAACCATCCGCGCGCTGGCGCGCCGCATGGCCGAGAGGCGCACCATGGTCAGCGCGTCTTGGTCGATCCAGCGCGCCGACCACGGCGAGCAGCCCTATTGGGCGGTGATCCTGCTCGCGGCCGCGCTCGGGCAGATCGGGCTGCCGGGCGGCGGCTTCGGCTTCGGCTACGGCTCGACCGGCGGCATCGCCGAGCCGCCGCTCGCCTTCGGGGCGCCCGCCATGGAGTTGATCGCCAATCCGCTCGCCCGCGCCATCCCGGCGGCGCGCATCACGGATTGTTTGCTCAATCCCGGCGGCGCTTACGATTTCAACGGCAAGAGCGGAACCTATCCGGACATTCGCCTGGTCTATTGGGCGGGCGGCAATCCGTTCCATCATCATCAGGACCTCAATCGCCTGCGCGAAGCCTGGAAGCGCCCGGAGACCATCATCGTGCACGAGCCGTGGTGGACCGCGACCGCCCGCCATGCCGATATCGTGCTGCCGGTGACCACCACGCTCGAGCGCAACGACATCGGCGCCGCACAACGCGACCGTTACGTGCTGGCAATGCAGCAGGCGATCGCGCCGGTCGGCGAGGCGCGCAGCGATTACGCGATCTTTGCGGCGCTGGCCGAGCGCCTGGGCTGCGATAAGGAGTTTGTGCAGGGCCGCGACGAGATGGCGTGGCTGCGCCACATCTACCAGCGCTGGCGCGAGCGGCTGCGTACCAATGCGGCTTCGATCCCGGACTTCGATGGCTTCTGGCGCGACGGTCATCTCGAAATTCCCCGCCGAGCCGACGAATATGTGTTCATGGCCGAGTATCGCGCGGACCCGCAGGCGCATCGGCTCGCGACGCCTTCAGGGTGCATCGAGCTTTACTCCGAGCGCCTTGCGGGCTTCGGCTATGATGACTGTCCGCCGCATCCGACCTGGCTCGAGCCCGCCGAATGGCTTGGAGCAAGCGCCGCCAAGACGTACCCGCTGCATCTCGTCTCCAGCCAGCCGCGCTACCGGCTGCACAGCCAAATGGATGACGGCCCGGTGAGCCGGCTCGGCAAGGTCGCGGGTCGCGAGGCGATTGCGATCAATCCGCAGGACGCCGCCGCGCGCGGGATTGCGGAGGGCGATGTCGTGCGCGTCTTCAACAGCCGCGGCGCCTGCCTCGCCGGCGCCATCATCACGGACGCGATCGCGTCTGGCGTTGTGAAGCTCTCCTGCGGCGCCTGGTACGACCCCGACGACAGCGCCGACGCGCTGTGCACACATGGCAATCCCAATGTGCTCACCCGCGACCGCGGCACCTCCCGCCTCGGCCAGGGTCCAAGCTGCGCGACCGTGCTGGTCGAGGTCGAGCGCGCGGGCAGCCCGCTGCCGCCGGTACGTGCCTTTGCGCAGCCGCGGGTGGTTGAGGCGGCAGGGCGCTAGTGCGGCGGTTTTGACGTTCTTATTACCAGTGCGGCGAGTCTTTCATAGGAACGTCAAAACCAATGGCGGACTAAAAATCAAATATTTCTAGAAAACAAATATAGGTTTCTAGAGGTAATTCGATCACATCTTCAGAGTAATTGCGCCCACGCGTTTGCTTGGCTGGCTTATGAAGCGGACATCACCCGTTAGTTTGTTAGGGGTGGCCTAACAAAACTTCCAGCAGCGAACGAAGCTAAGCCTCAAGGCCAATATTCTACGCTCGCGAACATGCGCGAAAACGGTGTGCACTCGCTCTCAATCTCCTGCGATCTCTGCCGCCACGTCGCGCTGCTCAATGTCGACCGATTCACGAACGATGTGCCGGTGCCGAACTTCCGGCCGCGCTTGGTCTGCACCGGCTGCGGCATTATTGGTCGCGCCGATGTGCGGCTGAACTGCGAGGAAGATGCCGAGCGCGAGCGCATTACCGGGATACAGTGGTGGTAGCCGGCGCCGCCTGCATTCCGAATTTCAGAGCGCGCCGCGAAGCAAAGAAACTTTCAACCAACATCACTTCTCTGTGGATTGTTTAGCTGCTTGAGCGATGCGCCAAGGTCTCGCTGCGCGAAGAGCGCACCCATCGCCTGTAACAAATTTACTTGCAAACAGTGATTTAGCGCAAATAGGATGTATTGTACGAAAGGTGCAACTCGCCTCGAGGGCGATCACCCTGAAAAGCAATTCTCACCACATGCTCGCTTTTCGGAGCAGCCTTAGCGCAAGCAGGATCCGTTGGTCTATTCGGCTGGCGCAGGGAGCGGAAATCACGCGCAAGTTTGTTTGAAGACAAATGAAGGAGGAACAAATGTATCCTCGCAATTTCGAGATCTTATTTTCCGACGCCAGCTGGCGCACAACATGGACGCATATTGTGCCGGGGCGCTTCTCATTGTCTCCATACACCTGCCTGCTGTTTTTCGAGCAGTCCACGGGCTACGCCGAAGTCTACGAAACCGATGGTCAGGGCCATATTATTGCGCCGGCACTGCAAACCTACAATCCGCTTGGTGGGCGCCCCCAATGGACGCACATAATACCGGGCTATTTCGGGCCTTCGGGATTGACCGGCATCCTGCTTTACGATCAGGCAAGTGGATTCGCGCGATTTTTTGACTGCAACGGAGCCGGGCTTTTCGTTCAATTGAGCGAGTATTCGGACTGGCGTACCACCTGGACGCAAATCGTGCCAGGCCTGTTCACAAGGCGAAACACTTCCGGCCTCGTGTTTTACAGTCCCTCGGAGAACTATGGCGAACTATGGGAGACGGACGGAGTGGGCCTCGCCGGAACAGCGCCCACGCAGACGTTCACTGATTGGCGAAGCACATGGACCCATATCGTCGCCGCAGATTTTTACTGGACGCCCGGTTATAACTCCGCACCCGCATTCACAGACATCTTCTTTTATGAAGGTTCAACAGGCTATGGCGAGATGTATTACTGCGGCAAAGATGAGCAATCATCGGGCGGCTTGGTCCCCTATCCGGTGGCAACAGGTCAGCTGATACAAGACGCCACGAACGTTGTTGCCGGAAATTTCGGAACCGGCTTTTCAGGTTTGTTGCTGCACGACCGCTCCGCCGGGCAACTCAAGATCTATTACTTCGATGGAAATGGCGGGATCAGACCGGTCGAAACGCTTTCCGGTCTCCGGAGAACGTTCGATCTGATCGTGCCCGGAAACTTCTTCATGGCCAATCCGGACGACCATTGGTTCAACGACGGCCCGAGCAATACCGACTTCCCCGATGAGGCACGGAATTGGCGTGTTGCCACTGGCGGATTCACGGACCTGCTTCTCTACGACCGCGCAGCCGGACTCGGCGAGACATATTTGCACGAGCCCCTTCCACCACCGGATGTTACGTTGGAAGCATACATTACTTACGGGATTTCCGGTGTTGCAAACCCGTTGGTGCCCGGTATCGCTTCATTAGGCAATACGATTTTAGTAGGCGATACGATTTCGTTTCATGTCAGCAGTCTTGAGCGATACACGATCAAAATCTATCGCGAAGGGTATTTCGCGGGCGGCCAGACTGAACAGTTTATGACTCAAGTGGGTGGCGTTTTCCCCGCCACCGGCTCGCTCCCAATCAGTCGAACCGCTTACCGGGATGGCGCGGATTGGCCTCCCGTGGCGACGGTTTCGATTTCTGATTATCCCACGGGCTTATATCTGGCCCGTTTCGAGGACGCCGCTTCGCCGCCAAATGTAGTGGATGTCGCGTTTGTGGTCAGGGCGCCAGCCGTCTCCGAGACAAGAATTCTCTTGGTGATCGCCGACATGACTTACAACGCCTACAACACGTGGGGGGGACGGGATGTCTACGGATTTGAGTCCTCAACGGATGACACGCGAACCGCACCAAACTTCGTACCCACATATCCGAGCTGCAACCAAGTGCGCGCTCCTTACGCCTTTGAGCTGTCGTTTCAGCGCCCGCTTGGTTATTCGCTAGGCAACATGCCACAGAGCCTTGAAATCCCAGCGATCCAGTGGCTGATGCGGCAAGGCGTGCCGGTCGACGTTTGTACCGACCGCGATCTGCATTTCGCCGCTCCGTCATTTCCCAACTACAGGCTTTTACTGTTCGTCGGCCACCACGAGTATTGGACCTGGGAGATGCGCGATAATGTCGAGAATTTCGTCAAAGCGGGTGGCAACGCGGCTTTCTTGTGCGCGAATACTTCCTGGTGGCAAGTCCGCGTGTCGCCGGACGGCCAGATGCTGACCTGCTTCAAAATCGCTGGATTCGACCCCGCTTACTACTCCACTACGCCCCAACTGACCACTATCAATTGGTTCTCTCCGCCCGTGAAGCGCCCCGAGACCGAGATGACCGGCGCAAGCTACTACGGCTGCGGGATCAATCTCCCACCCATACCTTTCGTCGTCGAGAATGCTGCTCACTGGTCGCTTGCCGGAACGGGATTACAAACCGGGGATCCGTTTGGACTCTTTGGACCCAACAATGCGAATTCGATCATCGAGTATAGCGAATGCGATGTTGCGCAACCGGTAGGAGGTTCGCCGATGGCATCGCCCCCGGGATATACGATAGCCAGTGCGTTTAATCCGGGGGACAATCCACCCTCGCTCACGGGATCCATGGGCAGCTTCATTCCCGGCGAAGGAGCAGGTGAAGTCTTCAATGGGGCCACGATCAACTGGGCGTTGGCGCTTGCGGACGACCAGGGGCAGAACAATCACATTCCTCGAATCACGCAGAACGTCATCGACAGGCTCGGACCGGGCTTCCGGCTCGTCCTGGGATTCGCCCACGATATCGGCGCGGGCGCCGACGGGAGCGTCTGGACGATCGGCAGCGACGCGCAACCGACCGGTTACGGCATCTACCACTGGAATGGCGCGGGTTGGGACCAAGTGGCGGGCGCAGGGGTGCGCATCGCCGTCGATCCGAACGGCAATCCCTGGGTGGTCAATGGCGTCAATCAGATCTTCCGCTTTGTGAATGGCGCCTGGCAAGGAGTTCCCGGTCTGGCGCAGGACATCGGGATAGGCGCAGACGGAAGCGTCTGGGTCATCGGAGCTCCCGCGGGCGTCGCCGTTGGTCGGCGCATGTGGGATTCTGGCATTGGTGTGGACGGAAGCTTTTGGGCCGCTCAACAACCCGATCCTGGAGGTTACGGCATCTACAAGTGGACCGGTAGCGAATGGCAACAGGTTGGCGGGGCTGGAGTCCGTATCGCGGTTGATCCGCGCGGAAACGCGTGGGTGGTGAACCGGGCGGGCGGGATTTTTCAATTCGACGGGGGGAGCTGGAAGCAATATCCCGGCGCGGGGATCGACATCGGCGTGGGTCCCGATGGGAGCGTCTGGGTAGTGGGAACGGAAGCCTTACCCACCGGCCCCGCATGGGAGAGTTGGCTTCCTCAGGGCAATGGCGTTTTCCGCTGGAACGGTGTCGACGCATGGCGTCAGGTCCGGGGCGGCGCGGTCAGCGTCAGCGTTGGTCCGGGCGGCGATGCTTGGGTCGTCGACAAAGCGCTCAAGATCTTTCGCTGGGAATGATCGCATCGCGGCTGCATGGGCGCTGGCATGAAGCTGTGCTCTACTGCATACCTCAATTATTATATTACGGCGTTATTTGTTTGTTCAGGCGGCGACCGCCTGTGCCTTTCGCTTCCTGCGCCTATCCAACAGACTTACGCCGGCTCATCGCTGCTTTCATTCACAAGGATAATGTCGGCACGCCAGTCGTTCGCATGGCGCCATGGCGCCGACCTGCGGCGATGCCCGCGACGGGTCATCTTCGCACGTCAGCCGCTGCGTCCAGCCGCGCCGGTCTACCCCGGATTGCTGCCATGCGGGGAGCAGGGCCGGTTAGCTAAGAGGCGACATCATGCGCCGGATGGAGGCCTCGCGGCGGGTGTAACCTGCTGGTAGGCTGGTTCTGCAAAACGGCTTCCGCGAGGGCGCAAGCGATGAAAAATCAGAATCGGACCGATGCACACTTGACGCGGCGCGAATTCGTCACGGCAGCGACCAGTCTCACGCTGACGTTGACACTGTCGCCCTACCCGATGGTGCGCGAGGCGAATGCGGATGCGCCGCTCCCGATCAACATTTGGGTTACGATTGAGACCGACGGCACGATCAGTATCGTCTCGCCTGCTGCGGAGCTGGGCCAGGGAACGTTCACCGCGCTGCCCGCGGTTTTCGCCGACGAGCTCGACGCCGACTGGTCGAAGGTGAAGCCGGTCTATCCGCCGGTGTGGGACGAGAAGCTGTACGGCAATCCGCAATGGAACGGGCTCTTCAACACGACGGCGAGCCTCGCTACCCGCGGTTATTTCAAGCCGATGCGGATCGCCGGCGCGCAGGCCCGCCGTGTGCTCATCGAGGCCGCGGCCGAGAGGTGGGCCGTGCCGGCGGCTGAGCTGTCGACCGAGCCGAGCTTCGTCGTGCATAAGGCCTCCGGGCGCCGCATGAGCTACGGCGAGATTGCCGGCTTCGCGAAGGCGCCGGCTTCGCTTCCTCCCATCACCGAGGCGGATCTCAAGAATCCGGAGGCGTTTCGTTACATCGGTAAGGACGTGAAACGAATCGAGCTGCCCGCCAAGGTCAACGGGTCGGCGAAATACGGCATCGATTTTCAATTGCCCGGCATGCTCTATGCCGCCGTGCTGCAATCGCCTTACGAGGGCGGCGCGCCGAGGCAAGTCGATGATGCGGCCGCGCGCAGCCTGACGGGCGTGAGTGACGTGGTGCGCCTGCCGGCCGGTGTGGCAGTGCTGGGCCACTCGGTCGAAGCGACCCAGAAGGCGAAAGCGAAGCTGAAAATCGAATGGACCGATGCACCGGCGGCCCGGCTCGATTCGGAACGCGCACTCGAAGAATTCGCCAAGATCGCCCGCGATAAGAGCAAAGCCGGCGTGACCTACACGAACAGCGGCGATGTGGAAACAGCGATGCGCCGCGCCGCGCGGGTTTTCCGCGGTGAATACCGCACCCGCCTCACCTATCACGCGCAGATGGAACCGATGAACGCGACCGCGGTGGTCGCGCCCGACGGCAAGTCGGCGGAAATCTGGGTTGGCACGCAGAACCCGAGCGGACTGCACAACGATGTGGCGCGGCTGCTCGAGACCGATCGTTCGCGGATCACCTTCCATCAGCATCTCGTCGGCGGCGGCTTTGGCCGCCGTGGCGGTCCTCAGGATGTCGTCCTCGATGCCGTGCGGCTTGCAAAAGCCTCCGGCAAACCCGTCAAGGTGATCTGGACGCGCGAGGACGACATGGCGGCAGGAAAATTCCGGCCGATGACCGCGCATCATATCGAGGCGGGGCTCGATGCCGCAGGAAAGCTCCTCGCCTGGCATCACCGCGTGGTCGCCGACTCGGTGCAGGGCTATCGCGCCCGGCTTGCCGGCACGAAGCCGCCGGAGATGGACGCGATCGTGATGCAGGGAACGCCGCTGCCGCAATATCCGATCCCCAACAAGCGGGCCGAGCACGTCATCGAAGTGCTCGGGGCCCGGCTCTCATCGATGCGCGGGGTGGGCGTATTCTCGAATGCGTTCGCGGTCGAGAGCTTCATCGACGAGATGGCGAAGGAACTCGGAAAGGACCCGCTTGCGTTCCGCTTCGAGCTCTCGCACGAGCAGCCGCGCGTGCAGGACCTTCTCCATGCCGTCGCCGAAATGTCGGACTGGAAACGGCCGCGTGATGGCCGCGGGCTTGGGCTGGCGGTTTCGGAGAAGGGCGATACTCTCGCAGCGGGTGTTGCCGAAGTCTCGCTCGATCGCGCAAACGGCAAGATCCGGGTCCACAACATCTGGGCGGCGATCGACGCAGGGCTTGCCGTGCAGCCGAAGAACATCGTCGCACAAACCGAGGGCGGCATCGTGTTAGGGCTTGGCCACGTGCTGCGCGAGAAGATCACAATCAGGCAAGGACGCGTGCAAGAATCGAATTTCAATGACTACCAGGTGCCGCGGATGGCAGATATGCCGCGCATCGAGGTGCGGGTGCTTTCGACCGACAACCCGCCGACCGGAGTGGGTGAGGACGGCGTACCTCTGGTCGCAGGCGCCGTGGGCAATGCCATTGCGGCTCTCACCGGTGTGCGGCTGCGCGAGCTTCCCTTCGAAGCCGAACGGGTGCGTGCCGCGCTCGGATCCTGATTGCTTCCTCGTGCTCCGCTCAATCGATCGCCTTCTTCCGCTCCCAATGATCCCTCACTTTGGGTCAGGGGCTCCCAAGGGCTACATGCCGGCTACGGCGCCCCGCAGCGTGCCCAGCACATGACGCTCAGCAGATTGGAGGTCTTGTCGGTCCAGAGGATGGTGTGTGTGGAGTGATCGCGCCAATCGGAGCGGTTCTTCGCCACGCGTTTGATCTTCCAGAACCCTGCGTCCCGCGTGTAGAGGGTCCAGCTCACGCCGTCCTCGCATCCGTCGATCATCTGCGGCGTGTCGAACCAGCCGACCGGAATATCGAATACCTGCGCGAAGCCGCGCAGTAGCGGCGAAAGGTCGAAATTGAAAAGGTCGAGATCGACCGCCAGGACTCCGTCCGGCTTGAGCGCGGAAAGGTAGATATCAAAGGCTTCCTTGGTCATCAGATGCATAGGTGGCGACGCCCCGCGAAAGGCGTCGAGCACCAGAACGTCGTATTTTTGGAAACCGGCTGTCTTCATGTCACGCTCCAATGACAGCCGGCCGTCGCCCAGAACGATGTCCACCGTCGCTTTGGTGTTCCTGATGAACGGAAACACCTCGCTTGCCGCAGCGGCCACCGACGGATTGAGCTCGTAGAAGCGAACAAAATCGCCGACCTTGGCGTAGCCCAGCGTCATGCCCACCCCCAAGCCGATGATGCCGGTGCGGATCGGTGCGCGCGATGCGCCGTCGCGCCGCGCCTTGGCATATCGGAGCGCCAGTCCCACCCCCGAGTCTTCGCTGAAATCGCACGATGGACGGTTTTGCAACTCTGGCGCGACCCAGGCGTCGCCCTGATTCACGCCCGACTGGATCATGGAAATGACGCGCTCGGTCAATGCGGGATCGTGATTGTCCACCACCTTCACGACGCCATAGAAATTGCGCGCCTGCCACACGACCGAGCCGTAGCGCAAAACCTCGCGAATTACATAGCCGCCCATGAAGAGCGCAAAGGTGAGTGCAAGACCGTAGAGCACCGGTTTGGGCACGCGCCGGGCAAGCACGCCGTTCTTCTTGATTTCCACGAAGAGCGCCGCGCCCCCGATAGCAAAGATGGCGATCTGAAATTCCCACACGTCCGGAAAGATCGTTGGCGCGACGAAAGTGACGAGCGCGCCGCCCAAGAAGCCGCCGAACGCGATGGCAAGATAGAAGCCGGTGAGACGACGCGCTTCCGGCGTCTTGGCGGCGATCTCGCCGTGACAGATCATGCAGCCCGCAAACATGCAGCTGGACAAGAGAGTGATCTGCGCCAGCATGGCGAACGTCGAATCCTGCCGGCCGATGAACAGGCTGCTGCACGCGAGAATGAGGAAAAGCGGCAGGTAGATCTCGCGCCGATAGTAGCTTGTCGAGGCGAAAACGAGCACGAAGGACAAAAGATAAAGCGCCAGCGGAACGATCCACAACAAGGGAACGACCGTAATCCATTCGGTCACGAGATTGGTCGACGACAAGAGCAGCACCGTGCCGCCGGTTGCCCAGGCGATCCACACGATGACATCTGAGCCCATACCCAGGACGACCGCCCTATGGGCGCTGCCGTTTGGGTCGGGTGTAGGTGCGGGTACTGCCGCGCATGGCGGCTCATGAGGCTTGGCCTTAGACACCCAGGAGCGGTGCGCCGCGAGCAGCACGGCGCAGGTGGCGAAGCATAGCGCGTAAGCGCCGAAAGCGTATGACCAACCGAGTGTCTGCTGCGCGCTGGTGGCATTCGGCTCGACCAGAAAGGGAAAGCTGAGGAGCCCGAGGAACGATCCGAGGTTGGAAATTGCGAAGTAGCGTGTGACCCGAAAGCTCGGGTCGATCAGGCTGACCCAGCGTTGCAACAAGGGCGAGGTCGTCGCCAGGACCGCATACGGCAGGCCGACCGAGACGGTCAGGATCGCCAGAATGCGCGCGACCGGGGCGCTGGCATCGGCCGGCTTCCAGGAATCGGCCGGCTGGATCGGCAGGAGCAGGACCGCGGTGGCGAGCAGGGCCAATTGCAGGAAGGCCTGAACACGCAATGGCAGACGCTCGCTGATCGCCAGCGCGTAGAAATACCCGACCAGCAGCGCGCTCTGGAAGAACAGCAGACAGACAGTCCAGGTTGAGGCGCTGCCGCCGAACCAAGGCAAGATGTACTTGCCCATCATCGGCTCGACGAGAAACAAGAGAAAGCCGGCGAGCCCGGCGGCCAATCCCACGAGAATGTTGAACACACGCACTATATTGTCACTCTATGCTACGCGAACGAAGTTGAGTGGAATTGCCTGCCAGGCGCAGCACCAAATTCGCTCATATCGGCTTGAAGCTGCGCAGGATGCGGTCGAGGATGGCCCGGCTTTCGGTGAGGCCCATCGCACCGCGGGAGCCGTAGACCAGCATTTCTAATATGGCGGCATTCTCGCGAGGCTTGAGCGCGATGGCTCGAAAGAGCACGTCGAAGCGGGATGCCATTCCGGTTCCCTCCATAACGCGAGCCTCGACGCTGCCCTGGCGCTCCCGCCGATCGGCCGTGATCTTCATGTCGTCGAACTCGTTGTCGATGAAGTCCGCGACGTCGTCATCAAGCAGGGCTGCCGATTTGTCCTTGAGAGGCGTCACGACGAGATGCAGCCGGTTGTCTCGGCTGTCGGCGGTCAACTTTTCGTTCTCGATGGTGAACCGCCATGTCTCCGGTACCCAGACGGCGTATTTGCCACAGGCGTTGGTGAGCGCGTCGGCAACCGCCAACGGCGGCTTGAAGCTGTGCAGGATGCGATCGACGATGGACCTATTGGCGGGCCGCTTCATGACGCGGGGAGACCCGTACACGAGCACCTCAATCAGCCCTTCATTCTCGCTCGGGTCGAGCGCAACCGCCTTGAATGACCGATCGCCATCATCCACACCGGTTCCTTCTATGACACGGGCGTCCAACCCCGCGAATTTCTCCCGCCGGTCCGAGGTGACACTGACGCTTTCAAGCTCGTTCTCGACGAACTCGGTAACGTCGTCATCGATCAGATCCGCCGATTTGTCCTCGACCGGCGAAACCACCAGGTAAAGCTCGCCATCGCGACTCTCCGCCGTCAGCTTCTCGTTCGTGGCAGTGATCTTCCAAGTGTCGGGTATCCAGATGGAGTACCTGCCGCACGCATTGACCTGGACGTGCGCAAGGGTAGGTGCGGCGGGAAGCAGCAACAGCACACACAGGAAAGCGGCTCGCCAAAGCATTTCGACGACTCCTCAAGATGTTGGCCACAACCGTAGCCTGCTTTCAGCGGACAGGGATGTGCGGAACAAAGGCGCCAACGCGGGCAGCTGGCGGCGCGGCAGCAGTGTGGCCGCCAGCTGCGCCGCCCAGCAAAGTAACGAACGCCACCTGGCATGAAGTCGCCAACCCGATCCCTCTCACGAATTGAAGATATCGAATTGGTAGAACCCCGTCAGCGGGTGCAAAGCACTATTTGCAACACGGGCAGGGATCCGAGAACCGGCGTGGAGTGGTCATCTCACCACTCGCAAAGCCGAGTTTGCAACCGACCGAGGCGCCGGAGGGCCGGTTCGGGGCGACTTCACCTGGGTCCATGGCTGCTCAGTTCGATCGATAGCCGCTGACGGCCTTCGACGCAACGATCGGCAGGGTCCGGCCAGCGGACTCATGTGACGCGGCGAAACAGTCCGTTATTCGATCACTTCCCGGGCGGCGATGCGCGATTCTGGCAAGCGAGGCCGCGCAACTTTGCGGTCTTGATGACGAACTCGAACTTGTTCCGTCGCTGCGCCGGAATTCGACGGGTTTCCGGGTTTCGCATTTCACATCACCTAAGAGGAATTCCCGCTTCGATCGAGCACTCAGTTGGCCGCGAGATCACAAGGTGGCGACAATGAACCTCTCGCCAAAACGGGCCGACAGAATAATGGCAATCAATCTAACAGGAGGTTTTTATGATCAAGACCATGCTGACTGTTGCCACGCTGGCGCTGCTCCAGGCAGTGCAGCTCCCGGCCGCATATGCTGGCGCCCAAGGAGTCATACTTCACGGCGGCACGACTGGAAGCGGAAATCTGTTTTGCTGCAAGGACGGTGGATTGCCAGCGCATAATGGCGGCGGCGGAGACGTTAAGAACAATGGCGGCGGGATGACCGGCACCGGCATGGCCGGTCTATCACCGCAACTGCTCAGGCCGGGCGCTCACCTGCCTCCGAAGATTCGCGGGCCGTTCCCCGGACCGTATCCCGACCCACGGCCACGGAACCAGTAATGATAGGCGCGGGCGCCCATCCGGCCCCGCGCCTCAACCTTCGAGTATCGGACAGTGAGGTTCCGACGGTCCGATTTGCTCCCAACAACCGACGAATCCATCGACGTGCGGGCAAGTCGCATCACAATTACAGACTCATGCGATGCAGCAAAGCAACCGCGCTCGGGCCGGAAAACATAGCCGCTCGCGTCGCCGCCGACTTGCTAGCCTTTGCAGACGTTCAGGAGGCGCAGCTACTTGCCACCATGGGAATGCCTTCTGGAATGCCTTGATTACCGCAACCGCCGCATTGCCCTGAAGCTTCACAGATCCAGACCTCGCATAAGCAGAAAATACTCGGATGAGTCGGAGCATGGTAGTGCGCTTTGGCGGACGCAATCCAATAAGCTGGCGCCCATTCTCACCGGTGAGCACCGATAGGTCCTGCATTGCCCGCATGTAGCCCCAACGGAGCAGCGCCGACTTTGTGTTGGGAGTTTGGATCTGTCGAACTGTGCCTTTGGCGCCTTTCAAGGCTGTGACAAGAACGCGCCAACTTCGTCGTGCGCCGCTCAAGCGATCGTCTTCTTCCGCTCCCAATGAACCCTCACTTTGGGTCGGCGTCTCGCAAGGGCTACAGCCGGCTACGGCGCAGCACAGGGCGACCAGCCGTCAATGCCCTCGAGCATCGACCTCAGGGAAACGATCACCCTCTTCCGATAATATCGGCGCTCCAGAAGGCACCGCCTTGGTCCGAGGGAGGGTGCTCCGGGTTCGATTCGGACGCCGCTGTCGTTGAGAGTCCGCAGCACCTTCGGCGATCGCATCACCTTCCGTGCACCGGTCAGGCTTGTGCCTTTTCGCCGAGCCCGATCATCGATGCGGCGCGCCAAGGCAGCCGCGTCCGCAAAGCTCCAGCCTGAACGACAAGCTCGTTGAGTATCCGCTCAGCGCCTGCGGGTGCCACCACCGCCACCTCCGCCCCCACCACCGCCGCCACCGCCACGAGCAACGAAGCCGCCGCCTCCACCGCCGCCAGGGCCAGCGAAGCCACCACCGCCGCCGCCGCGTCCGGGGCCGCCACCACCGCCAGGTCCTTCAAAGCCGGCCGGACCGCGCGGACCGCCTCCATTACCGACGGAGAACTCACGATTACCGCCGGAAGGGCCGGTCACCTGCGGGTTAGGTCCGCCTCGGCGGAAATTTTGCTGGAAATTTTCGCCTTGCCGGAAATCTTGGCCCTGACGGAAATTTTGGCCTTGGCGGAAATTCTGCGGGGGCGCGCCTGGCCTGAAATTCCCCGGACCAGGCCGGCCAGGCCCCGGGCGAACCTGAACCGGGCCGGTAAGTCGCGGGCCGCGCCAACGCCAGCGATGCCAGCCCAGCGGACCGCCCCACCAATACCCGGTGACCCAGGGACCGTAGTCGCACACATACCAACCTGGTCCGTTCCAGCCGGAATCGTACCAGCAGTAATAGTTTCCATCCCAATAGAATTGGTCAAAATAGAATTGAGCCTTTTCGATCGGATTGAGTCCGGCCAGGTCGCCTCGCAGATCAAGCGGCTGGCTGATCGGCGCCGCCAGCGCCGGGGTAAAGAAACTGCCGGCAACGAGAGCCGCCATCCCGGCGATTCCAATCAATGGACGCATAGTTCCCTCCGCTCGCCTTGTACTTTGCGTGTGCTTCGAACCTATTCGACGATTAAACGTCGACCCTGCGTATTTCGTTGTCAGTCAGCAATCACGTTGGCGAGATCGCGCGCCGCAATTGTCGGCACTTATTTCCGCCTCCCTGCTGTCAAGCAATCGTGGAGGGGAGCGCACGTGGATTTTGCGCGGCACCAAATCACACCGACGGGTCGCCTATCCGACTCACGCACTCGTTGCTTGAGGCAGCAAGCCTGACCGTGTTTATTGGACAACCTCGCCAAAGGAGAGGACACCCTTTGCGTACGATTGTGCTAGCAATGATGGTCGGCACGTCGATGAGCGCGCCTGTGAGTCACAGCTATCTTTGCGTTCAAGGACACGAACAAGATGCCGTGACCAAGCTCCAGATGTTCATCAAGAATGCGGTCACGAGTTTTTTCAAGGATCGAAAAATTGCCATTGACCCGCCGACCCTCCAGATAAACATCAGCAGCAGCACGCAAGCCGGCTGGGAGTCGCCGCCGTATCTCTCGTTTAGCGGGAGTGCTGCTGCTTCTGCCATAGCTGGAGCCTCGTCCATCGGCGCAACCGTTGCGGCGCAAGACGGAACCAAGTTCAACGTGCTGTTCAGCTCCGGATCGGGCGAGCAGAATGCGGCGGAGTATCGAATTCAAGGCACGCAGCAGGGATTTGACAAGGAAGGGAATGCCATTCATCCGCATTGCACGCTGCAGCTATTCAACTCCGGAGACGACGCGGCCACTAAAAGCCTGCTCGTCATCAATGCGACTTCAGGCCATACCCTTGGATTGATCCGCTTGCCTTCGCGGATATCGCTCTATTAGCGCTTATCGCGGAACAGGCGTTGCCCTCCGAATGCGCTCCGACAGGTAATCGCCGATTCTGCGTCTTGACGTTGGCGACTCTCGCCTTTCGACCAGCCGGCGCTATCATTGACGGAAGCAACGCGTCACGAAGCGACATGGCACGCTGGCTCATCATCATTGGCGTGGCGCTCGTGGTCATCGGCCTGCTCTGGCCGGTGCTCGCACGGATCGGAATCGGCCATCTTCCAGGAGACATCCACTTCCGCGGCCGAGGCTGGTCGTTCTATTTCCCGATCACCACCTGCATCATCCTCAGCGCGGCGGTTACACTGTTGTTTTGGCTATTCAACCGCTGAGCCTTCGTCGCCGCTTCATGGCAGCGGATGCCTTCGCGACGCTCCCCTCCCGAAGGGTGCGATTGTCGTGTAGCATCCTTCCAGCACGCCCATAAGAGGTATGCAGGGAGGAGCCAACATGAAACGCACGTTTATTGGCAGCTTGACCATTGCGGCCGCGCTGCTCGCCGGATCGGCGCTCGCGGCATCGGCGCAAGAGAGCTACCCGACCAAACCCCTGCACGTGATCGTGCCGGAGGTGCCGGGCTCCGCGGCCGATCTGATGGGACGGATCATTGGCGAAGGGCTCGGCAAAGCGTTCAATCAGCCGGTGACGTTCGAGAATTTGTTCCTGGAAGCTGGCATCGAGAAGGGGATCAAGTCGGCGCCTGACGGCTACACGCTCATCTACGGATCGTCCGGAAATCTCGCACTGCTGCCGCATGTGCAGAAGGTGACGTTCGATCCGCTGAAAGACCTGACTCCAGTCGGGCGCTTCGTGACCCAGCCGACGCTGATCGCCGCCAACTCGAACCTGCAGGTCAAGACGCTGCAGGATCTGGTCGCGATGATGAAGGCCAATCCCGGGAAGCTCAGGATGTCGACCGCGGGCGCCGGCACTGCCGGCCACTTCGCCGGCATGATGTTTGTGAAGCTGGCGGGCGTCGAGCCGCAGGTCGTCAACTACAAGGGCGGCGGACCGGCAATCGACGCCGTGGTCTCTGGCGATTCGCAGTGGACGGTGGCGCCGACGGGCGGCCGGCTGCCTTATGTGAAGAGCGGCAAGCTCAAGGCGCTGGCAATCGGCGGCACTGCGCGCCTCGCCATGCTTCCTGATGTGCCGACCGTCGCCGAGGCTGGATATCCGGGCTACGATGCGGTCGGCTGGGGGGCGATCTTTGTGCCCAACGGCACCCCGCAACCGCTGATCGACAAGCTTAATTCAACCATGGCCAAGGTGATCAGCCAGCCGGAGGTCAAGAAGCAGTTCGAAGAGCAGGGCACCGAGCCGGCGAGCAGCAGCCAGGCCGAGATGGCCAAGATGCTGCGCGACGAATATATGCGGCTCGGCCAAACCGCGAAGAGCCTCGGTTTGAGCGTCGATTGAGCCGCCACTTCAAAACGGGGGAATCATGATTCGTCACCTCGCTCCTTTCAGCGCAATCCTGGCCGCGCTGCTCGCGACGCCCGCCAAGGCGGCCGATCTCAAGGTGATCTCCGCCGGCGCGGTGCGTGGTCTGATCGCGCAGATCATCGAGGATTATTCGCATCAGACCGGCCAGACTTTCGACTTCACCATCGGCACCACCGGTCAGCTGCGCACGGTCATTACCTCGGGCCAGCATGCCGACCTGATCATCGTATCGGTGCCGCTGATGGGCGAGCTTGAGAAGACCGGCAAGCTTACCCCGGGCAGCCGCGCCGAGCTCGGCCGCGTCGGCATCGGGGTCGCGGTCCGCGACGGCGCCAGCGTGCCCGACGTGGCGACGCCCGACGCGTTCAAGAAGGCACTTATTGAAGCGAAATCGGTCGCCTACACCAACCCGGCCGAGGGCGGCACCTCCGGCATCTATTTCGCCAGCCTCACCGAACGCCTCGGCATCGCCGACGCCATCAAGCAGAAAGCAGTGCTGACCAAGGGCGGTGCTGAGGCCGCCAAGGAAGTGGCGGAAGGCCGGGCCGAGATGGCGGTCGTCTTCGTGAGCGAAGCCATAGCGGTCAAGGGCGTGAAGGTTGCCGGCCTGCTGCCGCCGGCGCTGCAGGACTACTCGGCCTATGCGGCCGCAATCCCGCAAAGCAGCACCGATGTAGCCGCCGCGCGCGCCTTCATCACCGCCCTCACCTCGCCCGCGATGGCGGAGCGCTGGCGCTCCAACGGCTTCGAGCCGCCGAAGTGATTTGATTGATGCCCAGTTAGCCCTCCAAGGAGGCTTGTATGCGCGCAGCAACAAACATCCTCTGTCTGCTCGTCAGCATCTGCTTGATTTCGCTCGTCAGCAGCACGCCCGCTTCGAGCCAGACCCCCACAGTGACCATCTTCGAAGGCGCGCGCCTGATCACCGGTGACGGCAGCTTGATCGAGGATTCGGCTTTCCTCATCGAGAACGGGGTCTTCACGCAGGTGGGGCGACGGGGCGCGCTCACGCCGCCCGCGGGCGCAGCCCATGTGGACCTCTCCGGCAAGACCGTGATGCCGACCCTGACCGATCTGCATGGTCATTTCGGGTTCCAGAACGTGCCCGAAGGAACGATGTCGAAGGCAACGTTCACTCGCGAGAACCTGATCGATCACCTCGAGCGCCTCGCCTATCACGGGGTCGGTGCGGCGGTCGGCATCGGCGACCTCCTCGATCGTTCCGACCTGCACGGCGGGCGCACCGGTTGGGGCGATGTGCCGCTGCGTGTGCGCGAGGAGGTGGTCCCGGGTGCGGCGCTGTTCCATACCGCCGGAGTCGGCATGTCGTTCCCGGGCGCGGGCGCGCAGGGCCATGCGTCGCGCGCGGATGTCTCCTATCCGGTGACCACGGTCGCGGAAGTGCGCGAAGCAGTCGCCGACTACGTGAAGATGAAGCCGGAATTCATCAAGATCTGGGTCGACGATCGCAATCACACCAAGATGACGCTGACGCCGGAGCTCTATGACGCGATCCTGGAGGAGGCGCACAAATACAATGTGCCGGTCGGTGTCCATAACATCACCCTGGCCAATGCCAAGGAGATGATGCGGCACGGCATGGAAGGCTGGTTGCACGTGCCGGTGCGCGGCGGCGAAGCGGTCGACGATGAGCTGATCGGAATTGTCCGCCAGCGCATCGCTACCAATAACCGCCCGGTGATGTGGATGACGCCCGCGCTCATCACCGCCTGGATGAATGCGTCCTGGGCGACCACCCCGGACGGGCAGCGCCCCGCCTGGCTCGACGATCCGCTGCTGCGCGAGACCTACGCGCCGCAGCAGATCGAGGAATACTGGGGCGCATCGCGTAAGAAGGGCCTGCTCAACCGTTACATCACGCGCGATTTCGAGCTGCTCGGGCAAAACGCGATGCGGCTGCGCGCCGCCGGCATGAAGATCGTCTCCGGCACCGACACCGGGCAGATTCAGTTCTTGATCGGCTATTTCAACCTGCTGGATCTTGAGAGCATGGTGGCGATCGGCATGACCCCGATGGAGACGATCATAGCGGCGACCCGCGATGCCGCGGCCATCGGGCACTTCAATTCCGGGCTGGTGGCGGCAGGCAAGCAAGCCGACTTCATCGTGCTCGATGCCAATCCGCTCGAGAGCATCTCCAACACGCGGCGGATCAACAAGGTTTACCTGCGCGGACAGGAAGTCCCTCGCGCCGCGTTCGCTGCCAAATGGCAGGCGGAGTTCCGCCAGACGGCATCGAACAAATAGGTCTTGTCACGGGCCCACCTGTCCCGGCCTCGAGCCGGGACCATTGCAAGCTCAAGCGCCTCCGCTGGAACGGTACCGGGTCTTGGGCCGGGACAAGAGCCCCCGTTTGCAACACTTTCATGACAAGCGGAAAGTTGGCTGAGTCGTTAACGGTCTGTCACCCAAGCAACTCCTGCGGAATTTCAAGACAAAATCATAACGTCGCGTTCGAATTGTCATAAAGCTGAGACACGAAATCGCAATTGTCATTTGCATGCGATTCGACACAGCGACCGCGGCCCTTCGCCCGCATCCGGGATTTGAGCCCTGATGCGCGTGCTTATCGCCACCGACGCCTGGCACCCGCAGGTCAATGGCGTGGTTCGCACCCTGACGTCGCTGGCGCGCGCGGCCCTCAATCTGGGGGTCACCGTCGAATTCCTTAACCCCGAGGGATTCGCCTCCGTGCCGGTGCCGACCTATCCGGGCCTGCGTATGGCACTGCCGAGCCCGATCGGGATAGCCAGGCGCATCAAGCAAATAAACCCCGATGCCATCCACATCGCGACCGAGGGGCCGATCGGTCACATGGTCCGCCGCTACTGCATCCATCGTGGCCTGCCGTTCACCACCAGCTATACCACGCGCTTTCCCGAATATATCTCGGCCCGCCTCTCGATTCCTGAAGCGTGGAGCTATGCGGTGCTGCGTCATTTTCATGCCGCCGCGGCCGTCACCATGGTGTCGACGCCATCGCTGATGGCCGAGTTCACCAAACGCGGCTTCAAAAATCTCGGCATGTGGACACGCGGCGTCGATACCGAGCTGTTCTCGCCGGCGCATCGTATCGTGCTCGATTATCCCCGCCCAATCTTCATCAGCGTCGGGCGCATTGCAGCCGAGAAGAACCTCGAAGCCTTTCTGTCGCTCGATCTTCCCGGCACCAAGGTGGTGATCGGCCAGGGACCGGAGGAGCCCGCCCTCAAGCGTCGCTTTCCGGACGCAAAATTCCTGGGGCTCCTGCCCGATGCTGCGCTCGCGGCGCATCTCGCCGCCGCCGACGTGTTCGTTTTTCCGAGCCGCACCGATACGTTCGGGGTGGTGCAGCTCGAGGCGCTTGCGTGCGGTGTCCCAATCGCGGCCTATCCGGTGACGGGGCCGCGCGATGTCATCGCCGGCAATCCCATCGGGGTCATTAACGAGGACTTGCGCACCGCGTGCCTGGAGGCACTCAAAGTATCGCGCACGGCCTGTCGTGATTTCGCTTTGACGAGATCCTGGGACAACAGCGCACGACAATTCATCGGGCACATCAAGCAGGCGATCATCGGCGATTCCCGCAAGCCGTGCGCTGCGTAGAATGCAGCCGGAGGAGCGGAGGCCGACAACAAGATGGCGGTGGATTTCGACAAGCACACGATCGCACAGGCCTATGCGGCCTGGGCCCCCTTCTACGACCTGGTCTTCGGGGCCGTGTTCGAGCAGGGCCGACAGGCGGCGATCCGCGCCGCTGAGCACGTCGGCGGGCGCATCCTTGAGGTCGGGGTCGGCACCGGCATCTCACTGCCGGATTACGACAAGACGACCCGCTTGATGGGCGTCGACCTCTCCGAGCCGATGCTGCGCAAGGCGCAGAAGCGGGTGCGCGAGCTCGATCTGCGCAATGTCGAGGGACTGGCGGTCATGGACGCCGAGCACCTCGCCTTCCCGGACGCGAGCTTTGACGTGATCGTGGCGCAACATGTCATCACCACGGTGCCACACCCGGAGGCGGCGCTGGACGAGCTCGTCCGCGTGCTCAAGCCGGGCGGCGAGATCGTGCTGATCAGCCGGGTCGGCGCCGAAAGCGGCCTGCGCGGGGCGGTCGAACAGCATTTCACGCCGCTGACCAGATGGCTCGGCTGGCGGCTGGAGTTCCCCTGGTCGCGCTATGCAAGCTGGATGCAGGGGCGGCACAGCGTGCGGCTGATCGAGCGTCGGCCGATGCCGCCGTTCGGCCACTTCTCGCTGATTCGTTTCGGCAAGGAAGAACGGAGCCGCGCCGCGCCAGTGCGCCGCCAAGCCAACGGCTGAGCGCAAGCCTAGCGGGGTGGAAGCTTCGCAAAAGCGAGAGTCTTGGAAGTGTCACATGTCATTAATAAGAGCTCACGTTGGAAAGAATGAGGGCATCGATGGGCGGGTTTCTTGAGGCACTGAAGACGCAGCGGTGGGATGATCACCGCTACTACCACCACAGCCGGATCAATCAGGCACTGCACCTCGTCAGCGCCTCGAGCTTCGTCTGTTCCTATGCGCTCGCCTATTCCAACCCGGCCGCGGCCGCCTTGGTGGGGTGGCTCATCGGGATGACGAGCCGGCAGGCAGGGCATTTCTTCTTCGAGCCCAAAGACTACGACGTGGTGAACCAAGCGACCCACGAGTACAAGGAAGAGATCAAGGTCGGCTACAACCTCAAGCGCAAGGTCGTGCTGATGTCGATCTGGGCCCTTTCGCCGCTGCCGCTCTATTTCGATCCGACCCTGTTCGGCATTTTCCAGCCGCACGATGGCGCCGGCGAGTTCCTGCGCCACGTGGCGTTGATCTGGCTCGCCATCGGGCTCGGCGGCCTCTTGTTCCGCACCGTGCACCTGTTCTTTCTCAAGGACGTGCAGACGGGGCTCGTCTGGGCCACCAAGATCCTCACCGACCCGTTCCATGACATCAAGCTCTACCACAAGGCGCCGCTCTATCTCTTGCGCGGAGAGCTGTTCGATTCGATGGAGCCGCACACCCAGGAAGAGGGGTGAGCGCTGACGGGTTTCGTAGGAGCGACCCTTGGGGTCGCCCGCCAAGCCACATTTGCAGAGGAGCGGGCGGGCACATCAGGGCATTCTACGCCCGTCTTCGACGGGCTCTGGCCCGCCCCTACGAAGAGAATCTACTCACGACGCTTTCTGCGCACCACCAGCAGGCGACCAGCGATGAGCGATGATCTCGCGCAGGACCTGCCGGCGGATGGATTTGTTGGTCGTCTCAGCCGCCGACCACCACCAGCCGTCTTGTTGCATCGTGTGGGCCGCGGCAACGAAGCGGTCGGCGACGGCCGCGAAATCGGCTTCAGTGTAGTTCAAGCTGAAGATCAGGCGCCCGGTCCCGACCCAGCTAAGCGCCAGTCCTTCGGCGCGCAGGTAATACTGCAGCATCCAATTGTAGCGCGACGGCTGCGTATAGCCCACCGTCCAGATCGACGACAAATTAGCCACCTCGACCGGCAGGTGCTCTGCGCGCAGCCGCTCATTGAGTCGCCGCGCGCGGTCATTCCAGGTCGCGTCGAGATCGCGATAGAGCCCGGCAATCTCCGGCGTCTCCAGGCGCTGCAGGAACTCATACATGGCGCCCATGACGTAAGGGTGCGAGTTGAAGGTGCCGCGGGCAAAGCAGATGTCGGCCGGCCGGTCCTCGCGAAAACGCTTCATCAGCTCCTTGCGGCCGCACAGCACCCCGATCGGCAGGCCGCCGCCAAGCGTCTTGCCGTAGGTCACGAGGTCGGCGGCGACCCCGAAATATTCCTGCGCACCACCCGCCGCGATGCGGAAGCCGACGAAGACTTCGTCGAAGATGAGCGCGATGTTGCGCTCATGGCAGACCGCGCGCAGCTCTCTCAGCCAAGCCGTGTAGGCGGCGCGGTCGAAATGGGCCCTGCGGCCGCTGTCGACAAGTCCGGAATCCGCCGGCGCCGGCGCGTTGGGGTGCAGCCCCTGCAGCGGATTGACCAGCACGCAGGCGATGTTGCGGCGGGTGCGCAGCACCCGAAGCGTCGCCTCCGACATTTCGGCAAGCGTGTAGGTCTCGTGCGCCGGCGCCGGATTTCCGACACCGGGGGCCACATCACCCCACCAGCCATGATAGGCGCCGCAGAAGCGCACCAGATGGGTGCGGCCCGTATGGTAGCGCGCGAGCCGAACCGCCTGCATGACGGCCTCGGTTCCCGACATGTGGAACGAAACCTCGTCGAGCCCGGAAATTTTCTTGAGGCGCTCCACGTTATAGGCGATTACCGGATGATAGGCGCCGAGCACCGGGCCGAGCGCGCGCACGCGTCTCTCGCCGCGCTCCATGCAGTCCTTGTAGAAGTCGTAGCCAAACACGTTCACGCCGTAGGACCCGGTCAGATCGTACAGCTGGTTGCCGTCGAGATCCGTCAGGGTGACACCGGTCGAAGATTTGACGAACGAGCCCGCCGTAAGATGCGCCCGCACGAAACGGCTGAACTGGAACGGCACCCGGTAGGCGCCGGTGAACTGCAGGTCGGAAATCGCCGGCGCGACCTCGGCGGTTTGGCGGATGGTCTGCGCAAAACGCTCGCGGTAGAGCGCCGCAAGCCGCATGAAGGCAGCCTGCCGTCGCGAAGCGATCTCCGCCGGAGCGCCGTCGCAGCGGAAGAAACGGGCCTGGTCATACTCGTAGAACGGGATGAGGGCGGCGAGCCGCCGAGCCATACGGGAATGGCCGGCAAGCGAGCGGTGCTTGGCAAGCGAGAGCTCGATCCGCGCCTTTGCGGCCCGCAGGGCGAGCGCAAAGGCGATCACCGAGAGAGCTATCAATGCAAGCGAAGCGGCGCCGAAGTTCATCGAATCATTATCTATTCGAGACAATTGACCAGACCATGACGGTCCAAGGCCCGATAGCAAGGATTTTTCAGCAAGAGGAGCTGAACTTCCTCCTCACCAACCGGATCCCACGGCGGCTCGCAACGCAGTTCATGGGCTGGTTCAGCCAGATCGAGCAGCCGCTGGTGCGCGACCTCTCGATCGCGATCTGGCGCTTCTTTTCCGGCCTCGATCTCTCTGAAGCGGAAGCAACGCAATTCCGCAGCATGCACGACTGCTTTATTCGGCGCCTCAAGCCGGGCGCACGGCCCATCGATCCGGACGGTAGCGTCCTCGTGAGCCCCTGTGACGCAATCGTGGGCGCCTGCGGCAGCCTCCAGGGAACGGAGCTGTTCCAGATCAAGGGATTTCCCTACCGTCTGGAGGACCTGCTTCCCGACGCGGAGCTCGTCGCGGCCCATCGCAACGGGCGCTATGTGACCCTGCGGCTCACGGCCGCCATGTATCACCGCTTTCACGCGCCGCACGACTGCCGCGTCGAGCAGGTGACCTACATTTCAGGCGATACCTGGAACGTCAACCCGATCGCGCTCAAGCGCATCGAGAACCTGTTCTGCAAGAACGAGCGAGCGGTGATCCGCACAAGGCTTGCCGCCGGTGGGCAGATCGTCACGCTGGTGCCGGTTGCGGCGATCCTGGTCGCCAGCATCCGCCTCCATTTTCTCGATGTCCTGCTCAGCCTAGGCTATCGCGGACGAAACAGATTTTCGTGCGATGCGGCCATGCGAAAGGGCGAAGAAATGGGCTGGTTCCAGCACGGCTCGACTATCATCGTGTTTGCCCCGGACGGCTTTGCGCTGTGCGAGGGCATTGCCGAGGGCGCAACGATCCGCATGGGAGAAAGGCTGATGCACTTGGCATGAGACGAACGCGAATCAGAGTCTTTCAGATTAAGCTCGCTCAAGAACTACCTACCTGATCTTGCGTCCACAGCGACCAGATAGGCATTAACCCTCTCCGGTCGTAGGGGCGGCCCTGGTGGAGGCTGTGTGAAAATAGGATTCCCCCTGAGGCTTTAATGTCGGAGAATCTCCGTGACGAGGGAGATTCGCGATGGCTGGCTATGTGGCGGGGGTTTCGCGTGATCAGGCGACGCTGTTTCCGGAGCGGCTGGACGAGTTGATCCCGGCGGACGCTCAGGTGCGGGTGGTGGACGGGTTTGTGGACAGCCTCGACCTGCGGGCGCTGGGGTTCACGAAGGCGGCGCCGGCTTTGGAAGGTCGGCCAGCTTATAATCCGGCCGATCTTCTGAAGCTTTACGTGTACGGGTACTTGAACCAGACGCGCTCGAGCCGACGGCTGGAGCGGGAATGCACGCGCAATATTGAAGTTTTGTGGCTGTTGAACCGGTTGGCGCCGGACTTCAAGACGATTGCCGATTTCCGGCGGGACAATCGGGCGGCGATTGGGAAGGTGTGCCGGCATTTTGTGCAGTTCTGCCGTGGGGAAGGGTTGCTCGGGGCTGAGCTGGTGGCGATCGATGGCTCGAAATTTGCGGCGCAGAACAGCCCACAGCGAGCCCACACGGTGAAGCAGATCAAAGAGGAGGTCGAAAGGCTCGATAAGCGCATTGCCAGCTATCTGGCGGCACTTGACGAGAGCGATGCCGGCGAAACAGCAGATGAGGTTGCACCTGGTGATGCGCGAGCGGCGCTTGCACTGTTGCAGATGCGCCGCGCGGACGTGGCCCAGGCGCTGGGCCTGATGGAGGCGATGAAGCTCAGTCAGGTCACGCTGAGCGACCCCGACTCGCGCTTGATGCGACAGGCACGGGGCGGCAGCGTGGTCGGCTATAACGTGCAGATCGCGGTGGATGATCGCCACGGGTTGATCGCGCACCACGCGGTGACGCAGGATGTATCGGACCAGAACCAGCTGGCGGTGGTGGCGCAGGCGGCGAAACAAGAGCTTGGCTGTGACACGCTGGAGGCAGTGGCTGATTCCGGCTATGCGGATGCCGAGCAGATCAAGAATTGCGAGGATGCCGGGATTACGGCGTTTGTGCCGCATCCGCGCTCGACCAACACCAAGGGCGACTTCTTCCCGAAATCGCGGTTCCTCTACGAGAGGGAGCTGGACCAGTATCGCTGCCCGGCGGGCGCGATCCTGCAGTTCCACAGCGCATCGGACAAGAAGCAGGCCAGCAACTATGTCGGAGTGAGCTGCGCGGGTTGCGCACTGAAGCCGCAGTGCACCAAGGCCGCCGCGCGATGGGTCACGCGCCATCATTATGAGGAGGTGCTTGATCGATTGGCCGCGCGAATGAAGGAGCGCACCGGCATCATGAAGCGACGCGCGGCTCGGGCCGAGCATCCTTTCGGGATCATCAAGGCCATGATGGGGACCGCCCGCTTCCTGTGCCGCGGGCTGGACGCAGTTGCCGCCGAAATGAGCTTAAGCGTGCTTGCCTTCAACCTAAAACGAACGGTTACACTCTTGGGCACTGCCGAACTGCTCCGCCAGCTCGCCCCAACCTGAGGCGGGCCAGTGGAAGCGGGCTGCACAACCGCAGCCAGCTTGCTAACCTCGCTCGGAAGTTCTCGCACGGCCTCGGTGGGGCGCCCCTACAACGGCTATCGCGGAATGACCGGTGGGCGCCCCAACGACAACGGGCGGGGTTTTGGCCCCGCCCGCTAAAGCTCAACGCCAGGCGCTTGCTTACTTCGCTTGGCTCTTCAGCGACGCCAGCTCGGCCTCGCTGCGCAACGTCATCACGCCCATTTGGCTTGCCCGATAGATCGGCACGATCACCTGGGTCTTGCCGTCGCGCTCCATCAGCGAGATGTGGCGGATCTCGGTGCCGCGCACCGGCAGGTCGAACGTGGTCCACTTGTTGGCGGCGGGATCAAATCGCACGATCTGGTCCGACGTCCACAAGTTGCCCCAGACGTCGTGATTTTGGTCAACCGCAATGTGGTAGGCCTGCATGGTCTTCTCGGGGAACGGAATGATCACCGTCTCCATGGTTTTGGTGTTGATCCGGGCAAGGCTCGCACCCCAGGAATTGCCCACCCACAAGACGTCGGCGTTCTTGTCGGTGCCCATCCGGCGCGGTCCTTCCGACCAGGGCAGCGGGTTGCCGTTGGTGACATTGTTGAAGCTGTCGTAGAACGCCTTCTGCTCGGGGGTCAGCTTGTCCATCTCGGTCTTGAGCAGCGGCAGCGCAACTTCGGTCGTCTTGCCGGTCGTGGTGTCGGCCTTGCCGATGGTGTCGAACGCCATCTGCGCCCACCAGCCGTTGCCGTCACGGTCGCCGGCGGCCCCGTAGGTCGAGTTGGTGCCGCGCGCGTTCTTGAACGGCGTCAGCGACTTGAAGTCCTCGAAGGTCTCGGTCACCGGATCGAAGCGCAGCACGCCGTCCGGCGCCGACGCCCAGATCTTGCCCTTGCCGTCGACGTCCATGGTCACGGCACCGCCGAGCGGCGACATGGTGGCAGGCGTTTGATAGACGGTGATCTTGCCGGTCTTCGGGTCGAGCTTGCCGAGGCCGCGGCGGCCCGGATTGATGTCAAACCAGAAGTTTCCTTCCGCATCGCGGGTCAGCCCGTGGGCGGTCGCCGCATGCCCGTTGGGGCCATCGAACTTGAAGAACGACACCTCGCCGGTCTTGGTGTCGACCTTGCCGACGGTCATCAGCGGGTTCGGATTGTTGGAGGTGAAATAGAGATTGCCGTCGAGCCCCATGCCGCCGTCATGCGGCAGCTCGCCGAGCTTGGAGGTGGTGCCCATCGACCAGTCGCTGCCGTCGTTGGGGTTGTACTTGACGCGCGTGCCGATACCGGCATCCGGATTGAGCGGAAGCTCGTAGGTGGTCCAGGTCACGCGTGCGGCTTCGCCGGACGGGCGCGGCCGCGGCTGGAAGTGCATCGACGTCTCGCCGGGCCCGCGGGCGCGCGCGAGATAAGCCGCGAGCTGCTTCTGGTTATAGTCGATGATGCCGTTGGGCTTGCCGCCCGGTCCCGGATACACGCCCGTATTGGCCACGACCTTCATCAGGTTGATGATCTTGTTCCAGCCGGCTTCGTCGAACTTGAACTGCAGCGGATAACCCGGCGTGTGGCAGCCGGTGCACTGATTGGTGAAGACCTTCTTGATCCGCGCATCGTCAGCAGTGTCTTCCGGCAGCGCCGCCACCAGGAGCTCGGGCGGCAGCTGGCGTATCATCGCCTCCTGATCGGTGATCGGCTTCAGCACGAAGTCATGATGCGCGTTGGCGGCGAGATCGACCGCATCCTTGGCGGTCTCGAAGCTCAGCGCCTGCGCCCAGACCTGGTATTTGCCTTCCGGCAGCGGCGGGAAATAGTAGTTGCCGGCATCGTCCGTATAGACGCTGGTGGTGATAGTCGACCCGTCCCGTTTGGCCGATACCGTCACGCCGTTGAGCTTCTCGCCCGAGGCGGAAGAGATCGCGCCATTGAGAATCTGGTCGGCCGCCATGGTCGGTGTGGCCAGGCCGGCAATTACCAGGGTCGCGGCGCTTGCCAGTAACATGCTACGCACGTTGGTCATGAGAGCTTCTCCCTAAGAGGGTTTGATTGCTTGATACGAGCTTCACAGCGTGTTCGAGCTTGCAGAGACTTTGAACGTGCAGAGACTTGAACTTACAGAGATTTGGAACTGCTGAGCTCGCGCCATAGGACGCAGCGAGCTCGCGCGACTCCCGTGTTAACGCGCGGCGGGCGCTGCCGGCGCTGGCACGGTGCGCACATACGAGATGATCGCATCGATGTCCGCGCTTTTGAGATACGCCTTGAAGGACGGCATGCGCGGCGTGCCGTTGGTGATGTATTCGCGCATGATGTCATCATCGCCACCGCCGGCGTTCTTGTTGAGCGGCGGGCCGTAGGTCCGCGCTCCCATCTCGGGCGGCAGGTGGCAGATTCCGCACGATTGGGCGAACAATTGCTGGCCATGGCGTTGCATGTCGGTCAGACCATCACCCGCCTGCTGAGCGAACGCAGCCTGCCCTCCTGCGGCGAGCAGGAACAGCAGCAACCATGCGCCATGCTTCATCAGATGCTTCATTGGGCTTCCTCCTCGTATATGTTCTTCTCATTTTTGTGTGAAGCTTATCCCCGGCTGCCCGCCAAGGAAAGGGCCTCGCGGCGGCCGCGCCGATGATCGGCTTCGCTCGCGCATTTGGCCGCGTGGGCGTCGCGATTGATCACCTGCAGATTGGGTGCGCCCCAGAACGCCAAGAGCTGCGGCCACTCCGTATCGCGGTGCTCGCCCCAGACGCGGTAGAGCGGTAGGCGGTGATCGACTTCGGCAGATTTGAGCAGGCGCTTGCCGCTTTCGCCGCAGCGGCGCGCCTGCAGCCGTTTGAGGACTTGCACGAAGTCGCTTGGCGCCGTCCAAAATTCCCAAGCAATCACACAGGCGGCGTGCCAAACGGCCCTGCGGTTTGCTCCGGCATTCCACAGATCGACGTGCCAACCGAAACGATAGACCGGCTGCCCGCAGATGCAGCAGGCGCCGGGCCCCAACGCGAAGGCGCGTTCGCGAAACGGCGCGGGCGGCATCCGAAAGGTCGCCGGCAGGCCGTCGTTGCGGCGCTTGGTCAGCCGCCAAGTCCACCCCTTCGGGGCGCCGCTTGCCGCAGCGAGCGCGCGCGCCAAGCGGTCGGCGCGCAGCGGATGGGCCCGCCAATATCCATCGATTGCGAGGCGCGGGGTCGGCGGAATGAACGGGCGCGCAAGCGCGCGCCTCAAGACAGGCGGAGGAAAGATCGCCGGCAAGGCTTTCTCGAGGCGCGCAAGCGCGCGCCGGTTTCGTTCATCCCGCCACTCCGACATAGCGCGTGAGGTCCCCGCTCCAAGGCGATCATGCGCCCCGTTTGGTTAATGGGAGACTGAGCGATTTGCGCTCGGGCTCGCCGCCTTGGCAAGCTTTGTGGCGGTCTCCTGCACGATGCTCAATGCCCGCAACGGCGCCGTGCTCGCGATTACGGCGGCGCTGGCCGCGCTGGGCGTGGCCGCGGGCTTGCAATCTGCGGTCGGGTTGATGGCGCCCACCGCCGGCGCATTGGTTGCAGTGCTTTTCGGATACGCCGCCGCGCAGGTCGCCGCCCATCCGGCATTCTCAGCGTTCCGGCACTCGGTCGCGGCGGTTTGGTCCGGCATCGACATGCACGCCGACCTCGCCGCGCAGGATGCCCGGATCGAGGCACTGAGCCGGATCGCGAGCGAGGATGGATTGACTGGGCTGAAGAATCGCCGCGCCTTCGAGGATGCGCTTCGAGAAGCTTGCGCGGGTGACGCGCCGTTCGGGCTGCTGCTGTGCGATCTCGACGGCTTCAAACCTGTCAATGACAGGTTCGGCCACGCCGCCGGTGATGAATTGCTGCGCGAGATCGCCGCACGTCTCGTCCGCGCAGCGGAGCCGCACGGGCTTGCGGCGCGGTTGGGCGGCGATGAGTTCGGCGTCCTGTTGTCCGGCACCACAGAGGCGCTGGCCGCCGCCAGCGCGCGTCGCCTGGTCGATGTGATTTCGCAGCCGATCCGTATCGGCGCAAAGAAGGTCACGGTCGGGGTGAGCATCGGCATCGCGCTCGGCTCCCCGCCGCAAGATGCAGGCCTGCTGATGGAGCGCGCAGACGCCGCCATGTACGATGCCAAGCATCGCCGCACAGGCTATGGGTTTGGGCCCGCGCAGCTGCAGAAAGCCGGCTGACGATCCGAGTCTTGCTTGCGGCCGGCAAAGATCGCAATCTTGTGCCGGGCAGCATGTGAGGACGAGGCATGCGTAAGCTGGTTGCGATGGCGGCGCTGGCGCTCGCGCTCAACGGCTCGACACGCGCCGATGCACAGACCTATCCGGTGCGGCCGATCACCATCGTGGAGCCGTACCCGGCCGGCGGCCCGACCGATGTGCTGGTGCGCGTGTTGAGCGAGCGGATGCGTGCCTCCCTGGGACAGCCGCTGATCGCCGATTATGTGAGCGGCGCCGCCGGAACCCTGGCACTTGCGCGTGTCGCACGCGCGGCTCCCGACGGCTACACAATCCAGGTCGGCCACCTCGGCTCCAACGTGGTGGTGCCGGCGCTCTACCCGCTATCGTTCGATGTGCTGAAGGACTTGGCTCCGGTCGCTCAGCTGCCGAACAATCCATTCCTGCTGGTCGGCCGCCCCTCCATCCCGGCCAAGGATTTGCGCGAGCTGATCGCCTGGATCAAAGCCAATGAGGGCAAGGTCTCGGTCGGCACGCCCGGGGTCAACTCGCTGCCGCATGTCGCCGGCATCTATTTCCAGAACCTGACCGGCACGCAGTTCCCGCTGGTGCCCTATCGGGGCGCCGGTCCGATGATGCTCGATCTGATCGCAGGCCAGATCGATCTCGCATTCGACCAGGTGCAGAGCTCACTGCCGCAAATCCGCGAGGGACGGATCAAGCCCTTTGCGGTGACGGCGCCCGAGCGCCTGGCGGTGCTTCCGGATGTGCCGACGGTGAACGAGGCCGGCCTTCCGAGCCTTGACATTCTACTCTGGTATGGGCTGTGGGTGCCGGCCGGCACGCCGCCGGAAGTCATCGGCAAGCTCAACGCGGCGGCCCGCGACGCCATGGGCGATCCGGCGACGCGTCAGCGCCTGGCCGAGATGGACATGCAAGTCCCGCCCGCCGACCAACAAACCCCGCAGGCGCTTGGGGCCCTGCAACAGGCGGAGATAAAAAAGTGGTGGCCGGTCATGAAAGCCGCCGGCCTCAAGCCCGAGTAGCGAGAGCGGCAGGCGCAAGCCGATAGAGCTCGCCGTATTTGCGGGTGAGATAATCCATGTAGGGCCGGATCGTCATCGGCTCGCCGGTCGCGCGGCGCACCAATTCATCCGCCTCGAACTTGCGGCCATGACGATAGAGATTTTGGTCGAGCCAGCCTTTGAGGGTGGAAAATCGGCCTTCGGCAATCTCGGCCGGAATCTCCGGATGAGCGCGGAGCGCTGCCGCGTAGAACTGGGCGCTCAGCACGTTGCCGATCGTGTAGCTGTGGAAGGCGCCGCCGATCGACCCGCCAAACCAGTGCACATCCTGCATGCAGCCGTCGCGGTCATCAGGGGAGCTCAATCCAAGATCAGATTGATAGCGTGCGCGCCAAGCCTCCGGCAGGTCCTTGACGGCCAGCCTTCCCTCCAACATCGCGAGCTCGAGGTCGAAGCGCAGGATAATATGGAGATTGTACGTGACTTCGTCGGCCTCGGTGCGGATCAGCGAGGGCTCGACCTTGTTGATGGCGGCATGAAAGGTCTCGAGCGGCACGTTCTTGAACTTGTCCGGGAATGCAGCCTGGAGCCGCGGATAGAAGTGCCCCCACAGGCCAAGGCTGCGGCCGACGACGTTCTCCCACAGCCGCGATTGGCTCTCATGCACGCCCGCCGAGGTGCCCGATCCGAGCGGCGTGCCGTCGAGGGCGGCCGCAACGCCCTGCTCGTACATCCCGTGGCCGGCCTCGTGCAGCGTCGAGAACAGCGCCTGGGTAAGGTCGTCCGGATAGACGCGCGTGGTGATGCGGATGTCGCCGCCGGAAAAGCGCGTGCAGAACGGATGATGCGTGCGGTCAAGCCGGCCGCGCGCAAGGTCATACCCAAAAGCGGTCGCGATGCCGAGGCCGAAATCGATCTGCGGGGCTTCCGCAAAATTGCCATGCAGGCAGCGGTCATCGATCGCCGGCTTCTCGGTAATGGCGCGCACCAGCCCCGAGAGCGCCGCCCGCAGCTCTACGAGCAGCGCGCGCACCGACGCGCAAGTCATGCCCTCATCCATGTCGTCGATCAGCGGATCCATGATGTGCTGATAGGGCGCGAAGAACTCCGCGTATTGGCGGCTGAGCTCCAGCGTCCGCTCGAGCAGCGGCCGCATGCTGGCGAAGTCATTGGCCGGGCGCGCCCGCGTCCAGGCGTCATAGGCGGTGGATTGATGCGCGCTGAAGCGTTCAACGAAGGCGGTCGGCACGCGGATCGCCTTGGCAAAATCGCGCGCCGCGACGCGGATCAGGGCTGCGTCATCATGGTCCGCAGGCAGTTTCTCCGCATAAGACTTGAGCACATCTATCAATCGCCCGAGCTCAGGATCGGTCCTGCGCTCGTGCGCGAGGCGGCTCATCAGCGCCAGCTGGCGCCCGCGCGCGGGGGCACCTCCGGCCGGCATGTAGGTCGACTGGTCCCAGGAGAGAATCGCGGCCGTCCCGGCAAGATCACTGATCTCGGCGAGCCGGCCTCTGAGCTCGCCGAGCAAATCCTTCTCAGTGCGCTGCATTTCTAATGTGCCTGCGTTTCAATGCGCCGCATTGGCAACCGATGCTGCGGTCTGGCCGAACAGGATAGCGCGCTCTTCCGCGCTGCGGATACCGGCCTGGCTGGGATTGATCTCCTTGGCCTTGTCATAAGCCCGCACGACCGCAGGCCGCCCGCGCACCGCCGCGAACCACCGCTTGAGATGCGGAAAGTCCTCGAGCTTTTGGCCCTGCCGCTCGTACGGCACGATCCACGGATAAATCGCCATGTCGGCAATCGTGTAGTCACCGGCCACGAATTCGCGATCGGCAAGCCGTGTGTTCAGCACCCCGTAGAGGCGGTTGACCTCGTTGCGGTAGCGGTCGATCGCATAAGGGATCTTGTCGACCGCGTAATTGCTGAAGTGATTATTCTGCCCGGCCATCGGGCCGAGATTACCCACCTGCCAGAACAGCCATTGAATGGTTTCGGCGCGGCCGCGCAGATCGGCGGGAATGAAGCGGCCGATCTTATCGGCAAGATAGAGCAGGATGGCGCCGGACTCGAACATCTGCACCGGCTTGCCGTGGTCGGCGGGCGCATGGTCGACGATCGCCGGAATGCGGTTGTTCGGGGAGATTGCCAGGAAATCTCGCTTGAACTGCTCGCCCTTGCCGATATTCACCGGGATGATCCGGTAAGGAAGCCCAGCCTCTTCGAGGAAGATCGTGATCTTGTGGCCGTTCGGCGTGGTCCAGTAATGCAGGTCGATCATAAATGGCTCCGTATTGCAGGGCGCCCAACCATCAGGCATGGAGGCATTTAGTGGTCCGGCCGGCTCCCTGCCAGCCGGCGATTGCCACCTTGCTGTTTGCGCATGCCGCGTTTGCACGCAAGCGGACAGCAACCCGTCCCATAGGGAGGCCTGTTGCATATCATGGAAGGAAAAGCGCGCGATGACCTCGCCATCCGGTTCGGCGAGATCGTGTCGGAGGCCGCTAGCCTCATCCTGGCGATACCGGTATCCGCGATTGGGGCAAGCAAAAAGCCTGATGGATCCCCTGTGTCACGGGCCGATGTCGACGCCGAAAAGCTGATCCTGGCGCGGCTCCGGACGCTCCTGCCGGACACCCCGGTGATCGCCGAGGAGTCCTTTGCGGCGGACAGCGACGAAGTGCCGGAGCGATTCCTGCTGGTCGACCCGCTCGATGGCACGCGCGAGTTCCTCGCCGGCCATAAGGACTACACCGTCAATATCGGGCTCATCAGTGCCGGCGTGCCGATCGTGGGCGCGATTTGCGCCCCGGCAAGCGGTGAGGTGTTCGTCGGCGGCGCCAAGGCCTTTCAGGCACCGCTCGCGAAAAGCGGGGCGTTGACCAGCCTCACGGAAATTGGCGGTGCTCCAATCCCGCAGGCGGGATTGCGCGCTGTGGTCAGCCGGTCGCATCTCGATGCAGGAAGCGAGCAATGGATACGCGACCATGCGGTCGCCGAGCTCAAGCGCGCCGGCTCATCTTTGAAATTCTGCCTGTTGGCGCGCGGAGAGGCCGACGTTTACCCGCGCCTTGCCCCCACCATGGAATGGGACACCGCGGCCGGCCACGCCATCCTCAATGCCGCCGGCGGCTGCGTGCTCGACCCGGAAGGTTCGCCGCTTGCTTATGGAAAAAAGCACTCGGGATTCAAGAATCCGGGTTTCATCGCCTGGGGCCGCAAACCTGCCGACGCCTGATCAGGTGGCCGGCTCTGCCCAAAATAAAGCGTCGGAACTTCGCGCGGAACCGCGCACCGAAGAGCCTGTTGAGCGGAGGTAAACAGGCGAGAGTAGCGCACTGTCATGACCGGGATCCGCATTGGCACCTCCGGATGGACCTATGACGGATGGCGTGGCCCTTTCTATCCTGATGCTGTGGCCAAGAAGGAATGGCTCAAGTGGTATTCGGGCGTCTTCCCGACTGCGGAAATCAATGGATCATTCTACCGAACGCCGACCGTCCAAGCCGTTCTCGGCTGGCGTGATCAAACGCCGGATGACTTTGTGTTCTCGTGGAAGGCGTCGAAGTTCATAACGCATTGGAAGCGGCTCACCGAGAAATGCGCAAACTCGATCGAGCTGATGGAGACGCGCTTACAGGTGCTCCAGCCCAAGCTGGCGGCCGTGCTGTTTCAATTGCCGCCGCAATTCTCAAAAAACGCGGAGCGCCTGGCATCATTCCTCGAGATGCTGCCACCGCAGCATCGTTACGCATTCGAATTCCGGCACAAGAGCTGGTATGACGACGCGGTCTTCGCGCTTCTGCGCGCGCATGATGCAGCATTGTGCATCTCTGATCACCATGATGCGCCCTCGCCCTGGATCGCCACAGCGGGGCACGTGTATGTCCGCGGCCACGGTCCAGGCGGAAGCTATCAAGGCAGCTACTCGGGGCGCACCTTGCACAAATGGGCGCGCACGATTTCCGAGTGGCGACGGCAGAAGCGAGACGTGCTGGTCTACTTCGACAATGACCAGAAGGCCGCCGCGCCGGCCGATGCCATACGACTCATCGACATGCTCGGTCGCGCGGTACGAAGCCGCGAGCGCGAATCCAGCGCGTCCATTTGAACGCCGCAACTTGCCCCTCGCCCCGACCCTCTCCCCGCACAGCGGGGAGAGCGAGCGAGAGGCCCCAGCGGACGCTACTTGATGTACTTGTCGATCGGGAAGCGGGCCCGCACCTCGGCCGGCACATCGAGGCGGGTTGCCCACGGACGCTTCATCGGTTTGGTTGCGTCGATGATCATCTTGGCGGTCATGATGTCGTCGACTTGGCTCGGATCGAGCGTATTGCCCTTGGAATTCTTGATGATATCGACGTCCTCGTTGGCCTGCGTGCGGGTCGCGACCGCATACATGACCTCTTGCTCATTAAAGGGATCGATATCGCCGTCGACCACGATCACGTTCTTGACGAAATCGACTTCGCCGAGCGCGATGAAAGCCGCCTGCTTGCTCTCGCCGTCGACCCGCTTGTCGAGCGAGATGTAGCAATTGAAGCGTCCGACGCCCGAATTCGGCATGTGCACCGCCTTGACGCCCGGCACCACGCCCTTGATGCGGTTGAACAGCGCGCCTTCCTTCGGGATTGCCCCCATCACCCAGTCGTCCGCATGGCCGACGAAGATATCCTGATAGATGGCGTTCTTGCGGTGGGTCATCGCCGTGACATTGATGACCCAGCGCAGGCGCTGCGGCCCGTAGGTGCCGGGGAACTCGCCGAACGGCCCTTCGACCTCGCGCACGTTGGGCGGAATCTCCCCTTCGATGATCATTTCGGCATCGGCCGGGACCATGAAGTCCTCGCCCCAGGTCTCCGACGGCACCAGCCGGATCGGCTCGTTCATCATGGCGCCCAGCACTTCGTAATCGTCGACGCCGAACGGCGCGACGTTGAGCGAGCCGAGGAAGAAGGCCGGATGGTGGCTGACGATGATGGCGGTCGGGGTCGGCTGGTTCTTCAGCTCGTTCTTGCGGCACATCTGCCAGTTATGGCGCGGCGACATGTGGATGCCGAGCTTGCGTGGGCCTTTATACATCATGCGCAGGAAGGCGATGTTGTAGTGTCCCATCTCGGGATCGCGCATGATCGGCGCCATGTCGATATAGGGGGCCGGGTCCATGCGGTGGTGACGCACGATCGGCAGTTCACGCAGATCGACTTGGTCGCCCTTCTTGATCACCTGCTTGACCGGCGCATCGCTGCCGGCAATCCGCACCGGAGCAACGCGGCGCGCCTCGCGGCGGGAATATTCCAGGCTGAGATCGATGCGGTCCTGGTCGGCGCGCAAGCCGAGCGCGAGCGCATCACGCGTGCGCGAGGAATAGATGTTGGTGATGAGCGGGAACGGCGACACCTGGCCGAGCTGGTTGATGGGGCGCTCGAACAGCACCATCGGATTGATGCGGGCCGCTTCCAAGTTGGCGAGGATGGCCGTGGCCTCGAACTTCGCCGGATCAATCTCATCCTTGATGCGCAGGATTTCTTTCGGATGATCGCGCTCGATCATGGCGATGAAATCGCGCAGCTCGCTCGGCTTGCCGGTGGTCACAGCCTTGGGATCGACCTTGACGTTCATGACTGACCTCTGTGTAGTTTGGTTTTTCCTCCGCTGTCATGGCCGGACTTGCTCCGGCCATCTCGATGGGGATCGCAGAGCGCCCTCCTGATCGAGATCGCCGGGACAAGCCCGGCGATGACAAAGGCGATTAGCGTCCTTCAGTGCGAATGCGCGCGCTGCTTCGGATTGGTCACCGTGCCGTCGTGCTCGACCAGGTTGTCGCATTCGTCGATGAAGAATTCATTCTGACAATAGGGGCACAGGAGCTTTATTCCGGCATAGCGCAGATCCTCGTGATGCACGTGGAACTTCTGCCTGCACTTGGGACAGGTGGGATCGAAATGTCTGACCATTGGGGTCTCCTTGACTTGGCTAGTTTGACGTTTGCTTGCTTCAGGTTTTTTGGAGATATCCCGCTCGATCTCATTGCCGGGCTTTGACCCAGCAATCCATCATCTTGCGAAAAAGATGGACCCGCGGGTCAAGCCCGCGGGTGACGACAGAGGCCAAGCTCTTTGACTGGAACACTCCTAGCCTCCAGCCTTGCGCTTTCCGGACGAGAATTCGGCGAAGCGCCGGCTCAGCATCTCGATATCCTGCGCCATGATGCCGCGCGCCTCCTCAGGCTTTCGATTGCGGCAGGCGTTGATGAGTTGCCGGTGCATGATGAGGCCGACCTCGCTCGTATCGGCGCTCAGCACACCTTTCACCCGCTCGTACAGCACTGCCAGCACCGTCTCACCCACGACCGCGAGCAGCGGATTGCCGGCAAGGCGAATGACCTGGCGATGGAAGTCGATGTAGCGATGGCGCACGCTGTGGTCGGCAACATGCTCGCGCTCGGCTTCGCCGATCTTGTCTTCCAGCATGGCGAAATCGGCCTCGCTGCCGTGCACGGCGACTTGCGCAGCCGCATGCGGCTCGATCAGCATTCGCATCTCGAACAGATTGTCGAGATTGGCCTCGCCGCCGGCGAGCAGATTGGTCACCGTGTCGACGATCGGCCGCTCGTAGTCTTGAGTAACGAATATGCCGCCCTTGGGACCTTTCTTGACGGTGACGAGCCCGCTCGATTCGAGCGTGCGGATCGCCTCGCGCACCACCACACGGCTCACCCCGAACTGTGCGGCGAGCTCCCGCTCGGACGGAATGCGCTGAAACAGCGCCAGCTTGTCCTTGAAGATGGTCGCCCGGATGCGGTCGGCCACTTCCAGATAGGCGCTGCGCCGACCGAGGTTCTGGAAAACCGGGGCGGCTGCGGGATCCGAACTCATCAGCAATGTCCTTTGGACTAACCATAGACCAACGGATCACAACGCGTCAATATGCGGCCCGGCCTCAGGAGCCGTGCGCGCAAAGCTAAGGAGAAGGCAAATGCCTGTGGAATCAGCAGAAACCCTGCTTTTCATCGATGGCGCATGGTCGAAGGGCGCGGGCGGAGCGCTGCCCGTCATTGATCCGGCAACCGGCGAGGCCTTTGCCACTGTGGCGCGGGCAACGCAGGCCGATCTCGACCGGGCGCTTGCCGCAGCCGAGCGAGGCTTTGCGGCCTGGCGCAAGGTCTCCGCCTACGAGCGTGGCAGAATTCTGCGCAAGGCCGGCGATCTCCTGCGCTCACGCGCCGACGCGATAGCCGCCGTCATGACACGCGAGCACGGTAAGCCAGTGGCCGAGGCCAAGGGCGAGACGGTCGCGGGCGCCGACATCCTCGATTGGTTTGCGGAAGAAGGTCGCCGCACCTATGGGCGCGTCATTCCGGCGCGTAGCGATACCGTGCAGCAGATGGTGGTGAAGGAGCCGGTCGGGCCGGTGGCGGCCTTTACGCCGTGGAATTTTCCGATCAACCAGGCCGGCCGCAAGATCGCGGCGGCCTTGGCGGCGGGCTGCTCGGTTATTTTGAAAGGCCCGGAGGAGACGCCAGCGAGCTGTGCAGCGCTGGTCCAGGCGCTCACCGATGCCGGCCTGCCGGCGGGGGCGCTCAATCTGGTCTTCGGGGTGCCGGCGGAGATTTCGAGCTATCTCATCCCGCACAAGGCTATCCGCAAGGTGTCGTTCACTGGCTCAGTGCCGGTCGGCAAGCATCTGGCCTCACTTGCCGGCGCGCACATGAAGCGCGTCACCATGGAGCTCGGCGGCCATTCGCCCGCCATCGTGTTCCCGGATGCCGATGTGGAGGTGGCGGCGAAGATCCTCAGTGCCAACAAATTCCGCAATGCCGGGCAGATCTGCGTCGCGCCGACGCGCTTCATCGTGCACGACGAGCTCTATGAGGCTTTCGTCGATCGCTTTGTCGCTGCCGCCAGGGCCGTGAAGGTCGGCAACGGAATGACAGCCGGCGTCACCATGGGGCCGCTGGCGACCGAGCGGCGGGTCGAGGCCATGGAGGGCTTCATTGCCGATGCGGTGGCGAAAGGCGCCAAGGTGGCGACCGGCGGGAGGCGCATCGGCAACAAAGGCTATTTCTTCGAGCCCACGGTACTGACCGACGTGCCGACCAACGCCCGCGTCATGAACGAGGAACCGTTCGGGCCGATCGCGCTGATGCAGCGCTTCCGCACCTTCGAGGAGGCGATCGCTGAAGCAAACCGCCTGCCCTACGGGCTTGCGGCCTACGCGTATACGCGGTCGGTGAAAAACGCGGCTGCGGTCGCGGCGGGTTTCGAGTCCGGCTGCGTCTCGATCAATCATCACGGCCTCGCCCCGATCGAAACCCCGCTCGGCGGCGTCAAAGATTCGGGCTACGGCTCGGAAGGCGGGGCCGAAGCGATCGAGGCTTATCTGGCAACCAAATTCGTGACCCAGACGGGGCTCTGAGGCAGAGTCAAAATAGACGCGTCAGGTCGCGCCGCCCGTCGATAACGCGGACGATGACGATGTTGACTTCATCGACCGGTCCAATCATCTGCATCGGGATGCGTCTCATAAAGTACGAGATAGGGTCCCTCGACTAACATGCGCATGCTGGCCTGAATGTCTGCCCGCCGCGGGCCACGACGCGGATACTCGGCCAGGCTGTTGATTCTTGCACTGATGCCCCGAACGATCCGCGACGCCGTCGCCGGATCATCCGCTGCTATCGTCTACCAGATATCCTCAAGGTCGGCCTCGGCGGCAGGTGATGTGGTGACGCGTGTCACTTCTTCTGCGCCTTGTTGAACCTCGCCTCTGCACGCGCGATCGTGCGTTCAATGTCGAAGGGCTGCGCCGGCCCGCTTGCTTTGCCTTCGTCCCAAAGTTGGCGCAGACGGCGGATGTCCTCCTGGCGCAGCTCACGCTTTGCCTGCCAGTCGCGGATCGCTTCGCGCACGATCTCGCTGGTGGTCGCGTACTCGCCGGCCTCGACCGCAGCCTTAAGCGCGGCCACTTGCTCAGCCGTTAGGGCGACGCTGACCTTCTGAATGTCGGCCATGTGGGATGCTTTAACGTGTCTCCGATGCCCCTTCCTCCCGCCCGACAGCGGGCGGAAGAAGGAGAGAGAGCATTTCTTACTACTTTTTAGCAAGCCCGGCAAACGCTTCAACATCCGGCCGTTGCAAAAGAGCGCGTTGACAGCAACGAATTTTGTTGCAAGGAATCTCGACGATGACTTTTGTTGCGCGAGCGCTCCGCTGCTGACGAGCCTCGCCCAAAGGCCAGGTTCAGAGCAAAGCTCTCAAAACTCCAAACGATCGGAGACGCCGTGCGGGTCGTAGACGCAATTGCCGAGTGGTTCGAGGTAGCCGGTTTCCACAAGTATTTTGGCTATGCGGGCGGCTCGATCTGGCCGTTCATGGATGCGCTGACGCCGAAGACCAATGTGCTCGAAGGCATCCAGGCCAAGCACGAGTCGCACGCGGTGCATATGGCCGACATGTACTACCGGCTGACCGGCAAGATCGCGCCCTGCATCGTCAACAAGGGACCGGGCCTGCTCAATGCGGTGGGCGCTGCGGCGAGCGCCATGCACGATTCCGCGCCGGTGCTGATCATTGCGGGCGGCGGCACCACCCATTTCATGGGCAAGGCCGGCATGCAGGAGATTTTCTACCACGGCCACGAGGACGCGGTCAGCGTGTTCCGCCCGGTGACCAAGGGCACCTGGATGATCATCCGGCCCGACTCGGCGATCGAAGTTCTCAACACCGCCGTCAAGGTCGCGACCTCCGGCCGTCCCGGCCCGGTCTTCGTGCAGCTTCCCTATGACATTCAGCTCGCCCAAGTGGAGGGCGAGGTCGAGCCTCCGCTGCATCGCGGCCCGACTCTGGGGCGCGCGCGCGCCGATCAAGACACCGTCGCCCGCATCGCCGAGATGATCGCCAAGGCGGAGCGGCCGCTCTTGCTCGCCGGCGGCGGCGTCATCCGGGCGCAGGCTGCGGACGCGCTGCGGGTGGCGGTCGAGACGCTGCAGATCCCGGTCGCCACCACGCTGCCCGCCAAGGGGCAGATCTCCGAGGATCATCCGCTGTCGCTCGGCACGCTTGGCCGCTCCGGTTGGGCGAGCGCGGCGGAAGCCTCGCGCGAGGCCGATCTCATCGTCGGCGTCGGCGCCCGCTTCTCCGACAATCACACCGCCAATTGGCGCAAGGGCTCGATTTATGACGTGAGCAAAACCAAGATCGTGCAGGTCGATGTCGACGGCAGCGAGATCGGACGCAATTTCCCAGTCGAGCTCGGCGTGGTGAGCGATGCGCGACTGTTCCTCCGGGACCTCGCAGCGGCGACGCGCAGCGCAAATCCCAAGCATCAGGACTGGATCAAGCGCGCACGCGGCTATCGCAGCGCCTGGCTCAAGGAGATCGAGCCGCTGCAGAAGGCGAAGACCGCCCCGGTGCATCCGGCGCGTTTGGTCTACGAGGTCGGCGAAGCACTCGGCGAGAACGGCGTCGCCTATATCGATATCGGCGATGTGACCCAATACGCCGAGGCGTACATGTTCGTGCGCCGGCCAGGCGCATGGCAGGTGAGCCCCGGCATGGCCGAGATGGGATGGGCCGCTTCGGGCGTTGTCGGCGGCGTCGCGGCCGATCCGTCGCGGCCTTCTGTGGTGCTGACCGGCGATGGCGCCTTCAATCTGGTCAATCAGGCGGTCGCCACGGCCGTCGAATACAATCTGCCGGCCGTCTGGGTGATCCTCAACAATTACGAGTTCGGCATCGAGCGCAAAGGCATGGAGCGCTCCTATCAACGCTCGCACCCCTGGTGCACCTTTACGCGCAAGGACACCGGCGAGCGCTACAATCCAGATTACGTGAAACTCGCCCATGCCTATGGGGCGGAGGGCGTGCGCATCGAGGACCCAGAGGCGCTCGGACCGGCGCTGCGCAAGGCGATCGCCAGCCGCCGGCCCTGGATCATCGATGTGCCGATCGATCTTAGCGTCGGCTCCTACTTCACCAAAGGCATCGACCGTGCCTATCCGAGCGAATGGGCAAAAACCTATCCGTCCTATGGCGGACTGCATCACGCAGAAAAGTAATGGAAACGCTGGGCAATCGATGCGACGCCGTAGGGTGGGCAAAGGCGGCTGAGGGACTTCGATTGATGCACCGCGCCGCATCCGCCTGCCCACGCGGAACGTTGCATCGACCGAGGCTGTGCGCGTGGGCACGGCTGCGAAGAGCGCGCCTTCGCCCACGCTGCGAACAACAAACCAATCGTGCTTGGAATTTCCAATTGAGGCTTGATCCATGAGAGTATCGGTCTGCTCGCTCGGCGAAGAGAACAATGCCCGCTTTCTCGAGCAGGTGAAGCTCGCCGAGCAGCTCGGCTTCCACGCCTTCATGCACGCGGACGAGAAATGGACGCGTGATCCCTATGTGCGGATCGCCGCCGCGACCCGCATCGCGCCGCGCATCGGCTTCGGCTTCTGCGTCACCGATCCGTATACGCGGCATCCGGCGCTGTCCGCGCAGGCGCTGGCGACATTGGCCGAGCTCGCACCCGGACGCCTGCGCGTCACCATGGGGGCGGGAAGCCATTTCGAGACGCTGCCGACGATCAGCAATCCAAAACCGGTCAAAGGAATCCGCGAGGGCATCGGCTTGATGCGCTCGCTGTGGAAGGGCGAGCGCGTCACCCTCGACGGCGAGATCATCAAGTTCAAGGCCGGCAAGCTCGACTTCGAGCCGCAGGCGGTGCCTGAGGTCTACATCGCGAGCCGCAGCCCGCTCATCCTGGCGCTCGGCGGCGAGATCGCCGACGGCGTGCTGATCGGCAGCTTCGCGACTGCGCCCGGCATCGAATACGCCAAGAGCCAAATTCAAAAAGGCCTCGACCGCGCCAAGCGCACCTGGAAGGATATCCAGCTCTGCTCCTGGGTCTATGTGACGATCCTCGATCGCGAGGACGAGGAGATCCCGGAGAATATCAAGCGCGGCATGAGCCATGCTTTCTGGTCCAGCCGCAAGAGCATGACCGAGATGGTCGACAAGCTCTCGGGCGACGTCACGCCCGAATTCCGCAAGTTCCTGCACGAGGCCCCGCACGAGTGGTCGCCCGAGGTGATGGCCGAGCTGCGTCGGCTGATGCCGCGCGGTATCTTTAACACCATGTCGATCGTCGGAACCGCCAAGCAGGTCGTCGAGCGCCTGAAGTCGCTCGAGACGGTCGGCGTGCAGGAGGCCATCATGTGGCCGTTCCCCAAGCCCGGACAGGAAGTCGAGGACATGCTGATCCAGCTCGGCCACGAGGTCCTGCCGCACGTTTCGGTGCGGCCGAAACGGGAGGCCTACCGGCTTGTCGATTAATGCAAAGCGGGCGGAGCGCGCCGGGCGAGCGCCCCGGCGGCGGGCGGGCGGCTCGGAAGATGTGATCGACGAGCTGCGGCGCCAGTACGACCGTCTGACCCAGTCGCAGAAGCGCATTGCCGAATACATCGTCGATCATCCGGACCGGGTGGCATTCTCCACCGTCGACCAGATGGCCGGCCAGCTCGGAATCAATCCGTCGACGATCGTACGCTTCACCTATCGGCTGGGCTTGAAGGGCTTTCCCGACCTGCAGGAGCGTACGCGGGCGCTGGTACGCGGCCAGCTTTCGGCCGCAAGCGACATCGTCAATGAGAATTCGGTGCTTGCGCATCTTGAAGGGAGCGCCTTCGGGACCTCGCTCGAGCAGGATCTACAAAACCTCCGCCGCACCATTTCCGCCGTCAAAGCCGAAGACCTGCAGCGCGCGAGCGACATCATCGCGGCCGCCCGCCAAGTATTCGTGATCGGCTCCTTTAATGCCTATAGCGTCGCCTTCTTCTTGGGGCTCGCGCTCGACCGGATCCGTGGCAACACCACGCTGTGGAGCGGCGACATGACCCTGCAGGCCTCGCAGTCGCTGGCGATCGGAGCGGAAGACTGCCTGGTCGCGTTTACCTCCGCGCCTTACGCGGTCTCCACACAGCGCGCGGCACAACTCGCCAAGGAGGCCGGATGCAGGGTGATCGCGGTGACCGACACACCGATTTCCGCGGTCGGGCAGATTGCCGATGTGGTGCTGGCGGCGGCCTCGACCGGCGCCGGGCTGCAGAACTCGTTCGTCGCCGCCATGGCGATCGCCAATGCGCTGCTCAACGGTGTCGCCGCCGCCAATAGCGAGCACACGCTCGAGCGCTATGGCCGGCTCAACAAGCTGCTTGGCCGTCTCGACGCATTTCTGCTGAAGGCTGACGATGCCGAATGAAGTCTCCCGGGCCAAGCCGCCCGCGGCGCTTGCGGGTATTCGCGTGCTCGATCTCGCCGACAATGCGGTGGCCTATACGGGCCGCCTGCTCGCTGATCTCGGGGCCGAGGTCATTCGCATCGAGCCCCCGCAGGGCAGCACGCTGCGCCGTGCCGCGCCGCTCGCAATGACCGATGCCGGCGTGGCGAGCTGTGCACACGCGTTCTGGAATGCCAACAAGAAGGCGGTGACGCTCGATCTGTCCTGCGCGGACGGGGCGCGGCTGTTCACGGAGCTTGTCGCCAAAAGCGACGTCGTCATCGAGACCTTTGCGCCGGGCACGCTCGATGCGTGGGGCATCGGCTACGAAGCGATGAAAGACCGCAATCCGGGCATCATCCTGGTGTCGGTCACACCTTACGGACAGAGCGGCCCATGCGCCAAGTTCCGCGCCACCGACCTCACATTGCTGGCGGCGGGCGGCTTGCTGTCGCTCGGCGGCTATCCGGAGATCGGCCCGGTCGCAGTTGCGGGTGAGCAAGGGTACCTCGCCTCCGCGATATTCGGCGCGGTCGCATGTCTCAAGGCACTGCTCGAGCGCGAGGGCACCAACCACGGTCAGTGGCTCGATGTTTCGGGTCAAGAATGCGTCGCCTTCGCGCTAGAGGACGCGATTCCGGAATGGTATCTCGCCCATAACATTCGCCGCCGCACCGGCGATCAGGCGCGCGAAGCCGGAACCGGCATTTATCCGTGCCGTGACGGCTATATCAGCATGGTGGCGGGCCGGCTCGGCACCGCCAAAGCGTTCAAGGCCCTGGTGCAATGGGTCGCCGAGAGCGGCACGCCCGGCGGAGCTGAGCTGCTCGACGAGCGCTGGCAGGATTTCAAGTTTCGCCAGAGTCCGGAGGGTGTCGCTCGGTTTGCCCAGATATTTGGTGCCTTCTGCGCAGAGCGCGGCAAGCAAGAGCTTTATCGCGAAGGCCAGGCGCGGCAGATCGCGATTGCGCCCGTCAACACGGTTGCGGATATCGTCGGCGACGCACAGCTGCGCGCCAACGGCTTCTTCCAAACGCTGCACGATGGCGCGCTCGACTGCGACGTGACGCTGCCCGGACCGCCCTATCGCCTGTCACGCACGCCGGCGGGCCTGCGCGAAGCGGCGAGCGCCGCCGGCAGTCATAACCGGGCGGTCTACATGGACGAGCTCGGCTTGAGCGAAAATGAGCTCTTCGCCCTCACCAGTGCCGGGGTCGTGTGAGCCATGCGTTTTTCCGAGCTCCGCGTGCTGGATTTCTGCTGGGTCGGCGCCGGCGCCTTCGTAACGCGCCTGCTTGCCGACATGGGTGCCGACGTGATCAAGGTCGAGTCGCACGCGCATCCGGACAATCTGCGTCTCTCAGGACCGCATAAGAGCGGTGCCAAGCATCTCGAAGGCTCCGGCTACTTCGCTTCGCGCAATACCAACAAACGGAGCCTCGCGCTGAACATGGGCCATCCGCAGGCGCGCGCCCTTGCCAAGCGACTCGCGGAAAAATGCTCGGTTGTGACCAACAATTTCCGGCCCGGAATCATGGAACGTTGGGGGCTGGGCTACGCTGAGCTCGCCGCAATGAATCCAGCGCTCATTTACTTGTCGATGCCCATGCAGGGGAGCCACGGCCCGCACAAGAGCTATATCGGATTCGGCTCCACGATCTCGGCGATTGCGGGGCTGGTCGAGATGTCGGGCGCGCCGGAGCGGGCGCCGATCGGTACCGGCACGCATTATCCCGACCATGTGCCCAATCCGGGCCACGCGCTGGTCGGGCTGTTAGCCGCGATCTTTCACCGCGCCCGCACCGGCGAAGGACAATATATCGAGCTGGCGCAGCTCGAATCCACCGTCAACCTGCTCGGCCCCAATATCGTGCGCCATTCCGCCTGCGGCGCGCTGCCCCACCGCAATGGAAATAGGCGCTTGGGCTCGGCGCCATGCGGGGTCTTTCGCTGTGCCGGCGATGACGTGTGGTGCGCGATCGAGATCGAGGATGATGGCGGCTGGCAATCGCTCGTCGAGGTGCTCGGCTCGCCCGCATGGATGCGCGATCCGCGTCTTGAAACGCTCATGGGACGCAGCGCCGCCATCGACACGATCGAGCAAAATCTCGCACAGGAGACCCGCAACCGCAATGCGCAAGAGCTCGCGCTCGCCCTGCAGGCGCGCGGGGTCGCGAGCTCCGTGGTCGAGACCAGCCGCGATGTGATGGAAGACCCCCAGCTCAACGCGCGCGGATATTGGCGCAGCATCGAGCACGCCGAGATGGGGCGCATCACCGTCAACCTGCCGCCATTCTTCGCAACCGAGGAGGGGCGCAAGCGCGAACCGTCAGCGCCGCCGCTGCTCGGCGAGCATACCCGCGATATCGCCACGTCTTTGCTCGGCCTTTCCGAGAACGAGTGCACGCGCCTCATCAACGAACAGGTGCTGTGGTGAGCTCACTTCTGATCACGCGCGAAGGCGGGGTTGCGTCTGTCACGCTCAACCGACCCGAGAAGCGCAACGCCATCGACGACGCGACCCGCGATGCACTCGCGGACGCCTTCGCAAGCTTCGATGCCGACAGCGCCATACGGGTCGTGATCCTGACCGGGGCCGGCAGCGCCTTCTGCGCCGGCGTTGATCTTACGACGCCCGGCAATGTGGTGGCCGGGTCAACCATCGCAGCGAGCCCGATTCCGACGCGCCCGCGCCTGACCGCCCCGCTCGATGCCTTCGGCAAGCCGGTGATTGCAGCGCTCAATGGCGTAGCGGTCGGCGGCGGCCTGGAAATGGCGCTTGCCTGCGATATTCGCATCGCCGCCGTCGGCGCAAAATTCGGACTCACCGAAGCGCGGATCGGCAGTCTGCCGGGCAGCGGCGGCACGCAGCGTCTGGTCGGCGCGGTCGGTCGCGCCTTCGCGGCACAAATGCTGTTCACCGGCGAATTGGTCACCGCCGAGCAGGCGCTCGCCGCCGGGCTGATTTCCGAGGTGCACCCTCCCGAAGCGTTGATCGAGCGCGCGCAGGCCTTGGCCAAGGCGATCGCCGAGAATGCGCCGCTGTCGCTCCTCGCCATCAAGAAGGCGCTGCGCGCCGCAACCGACCTGCCGCTGGCGGCCGGCTTCGAGCTTGAGCGCTCACTCTACGGTCTGCTGACGATGACGGAAGATCGCGAAGAAGGCCGCAAGGCGTTTCGCGAGAAACGCAAACCCAATTTTCAAGGGAAGTGAGCAAGGAAAATAAGAATGGCGTGGCGAAAAGCTTCTATCTGCGGGGTCGGACATTCGCGCCAGGGCAAGCTGCCGGACGAGACGCCAGTCACGCTCGCCGCGGAGGCACTGCGCAATGCGCTGGATGATTGCGGCATCGACAAGAGCGAGATCGACGGACTGCTCACGCTGCCCGGCACCTCTTCGCCGGAAGCCGCCAAGAATTATCTGGTGCTGGGCGAGCGGCTGGGCATCAATCCGCGCGTCACCGGCAGCCTGGTGATGGGCGGGGCGACGGCAGGAGCCTGCGTCGAGATGGCCGCCATGGCGGTGCAGAACGGCATGGCCAAGACGGTTGCCTGCATCTTCGCCGACACGGCGCGCACTGCCGGCAACAAGTTCGGCGCCGCTTCCGGCGGCGAGGACAGCTGGGCGGTGTGGGGAATGCTCGGCAATGCCGCCAACAGCGCGCTCGGCATGCGCCGGCACATGGCGCTCTACGGCACCACCAGCGAGCAGCTCGGCTGGATCGCTGTGACTTGCCGCAAGCACGCGTCAATGAATCCGAACGCCGTGATGCGTGATCCGATCACGCTCGAGGACCATCAGAAGTCGCGGCTCATTGTCGATCCGCTGCACATGCTCGATTGTTGCCTGATCTCCGACGGCGCGGTCTGCATCCTGGTGACGTCGCCCGAGCGGGCACGCGACTGCCGCAAGAAGCCGGTCTCGATCCTCGGCATGGGCCAGGGCCACACCACAGAGAACCTGCGCACGCGCGATTGGTGGTACCTGCCGCACCAGGCGCGCTGCATTGCGGATGCCTACAAGATGGCGGGCGTCGGCCCGGGAGATATCGACGTGGCGCAGCTCTACGATAATTTCACTGTGGCGGTGCTGTTCTGGCTGGAGCACGCGGGCTTCTGCAAGATCGGCGAAGCCGGAGCCTACGTCGAGGGCGGCACCCGCATCGCACTTGGCGGCAACGGGGTGCCGATCAACACCGCGGGCGGCAACCTCTCAGAATCCTACATGCAGGGGTGGCTGCATGTCGTCGAAGGCGTGCGGCAGATCCGCGGCGAGTGCGGGCCGCGGCAGGTCGAGGATGCGGAAGTCTGCCTCGTCACCGGCCGCGGCATGACGCTCAATACCGCGAGCGCCATGATCCTCGGACAATGATTTCAGCTCCAGGTGCAATGATGAACCAAACCACCGCGCCCGCCGACCCGCTGCCGATCAAGCCGGCCATCAGCGAACTGAACAAGCCGTTCTGGGACGGCTGTCGCGCCCACAAGCTCCTGGCGCAGCGATGCAGGAAATGCGGCGAGCACCGCTACCCGATCGCGCCGGTGTGCCCGAACTGCCTCTCGACCGAATATGAATGGCGCGAGCTGTCGGGCCGCGGTGAGCTCTTCTCCTACATCATCATTCACCGCGGCTATCACCCGTATTGGGCGCAGCGCGTGCCCTACAACGTCGCCTTTATCGAGCTCGAGGAGGGCTTGCGTATGTTCTCCAACATCGTAGGCACCCCGAATGAATCGTTACGGGTCGGCCAGAAGGTGAAGGTTGCATTCGAGCAGCGCGCCGAGGATCTGGTGGTGCCGGTGTTCGAGGTGGCGGCAGGCTAAAACATTTTTGTCCGGACAGGAACGGCCGTCACCCGCGAGGCATAACCCAGCGATGACGAGCCGTACCCGGCAACGATGCCGTAGTTGGATTGATAGGAGCGTGGGTTGCTGAGGATCGGATACAAGGCATCGGCGGAGCAGTTCGGCCCGAGCCAATTGCTCGACTTTTCCTGCACGGCGGAAGAGGTCGGCTTCGACTCCGTGTTCATCAGCGACCACTTCCAGCCCTGGAAGCATACCGACGGGCACGCCCCGTCCTCGATCGCCTGGCTGGGCGCGCTCGGGGCGCGCACCAAGCGCATCATCATGGGCACCAGCGTAATGACGCCGACCTTCCGGTATCATCCCTCCGTCGTGGCGCAGGCTTTTGCGACCTTAGGGGTGATGTTCCCGGGCCGCGTCGTGCTCGGGGTCGGCAGCGGCGAATCGCTCAATGACGTGCCGGCAATCGGCATCAAATGGCCGCCGTTCAAGGAGCGCCAGGCACGCTTGCGGGAAGCGATCGAGCTGATGCGTCGGCTGTGGACCGAGGAGCGCGTCACCTTCGCGGGCCAGTATTACAAGACCGAAAAGGCGACCATCTACGACCGGCCGGCGACGCCGGTGCCGATTTATGTCGCTGCCTCAGGCCCCACCGTCGCCAAAATGGCCGGCGAGATTGCCGAAGGCTATATTTGCACCAGCGGCAAGGCGCCGGATCTCTACACGCAAACGCTGTTGCCCAATGTGGCGGCCGGACTGGAAGCGGCGGGCCGTGCTCCCGACTCGATCGATCGCATGATCGAGATGAAGGTGTCGTTCGATACCGACCGGCAGCGGGCGCTTGATGACACCCACCACTGGGCTGCCCTGGCCTTGTCGCCTGAGGAGAAGGTTTCGGTCGAGGACCCGCTCGAGATGGAGAAACTCGCCGATGCATTGCCGGTCGAGCGCACCGCCAAGCGCTGGATCGTCTCGACCGACGCGGACGAGCACGTCGAGAAGATCAAGGCTTACGCGGATCTCGGCTTTCGCCATCTCGTATTCCATGCGCCGGGGCCGGATCAGAAGCGGTTTCTGCGTCTCTATGGCGAAAAGGTACTGCCGCGGCTGCGCGCTGCATTCGGATGAGCGATGAAGACACCCGAGCGCCTGACGCTGTCTGTGGTTCCGGGCATTCCGTTGCTCAAGCCGGGCGCGGACCTGGGCGAGTTCATCGTTGCGGCGATCGGCAAAGCCGGGATTGCGCTCCGCGACGGCGATATCGTGGTCGTGGCCCAGAAGGCGGTGTCCAAGGCGCAAGGGCGCTATGTCGACCTCGCTACCGTCACGCCTTCGTGGCATGCACGCGAGCTCGCCGCCGAGGTGGACAAGGACCCGCGCTTGGTCCAGGTGATCCTTTCCGAGTCGGTCCGCATCGTGCGCAAGGGCCCGGGAGTTCTGATCGTCGAGCATCGCTCCGGCTACATCATGGCCAATGCCGGGGTTGATCAATCCAACGTCTCACCGGAAACGGGCGCGGAGCCGGTGTTATTGTTGCCGGTCGACGCCGACGCGGCCGCCGAATCATTGTGCGCGCAGTTGTCGAAGACTTTCGCCAAGCAGCTCGGCGTCGTCATCAGCGACAGCTTCGGCCGGCCTTGGCGCCTCGGCACGGTCGGAATTGCGCTTGGCGCCGCCGGCATTCCCTCATTGCGGGACTTGCGCGGTCGCCCGGACTTGCATGGACGTCCGCTTCAATTCACCGAGACGGGATTTGCCGATGAGGTCGCGGCCGCCGCCGCCCTGGTCATGGGACAGGCGGCTGAGGGGCACCCAGTAGCAATCGTTTCCGGATTCGTGCTGACCGATGCACCGATTGCAGCTCGCGCGCTGATCCGCCCCGCGGCGGAAGATTTGTTCCGGTGAGACAATGGCGGAAGCCGCAACCCCGCTCCGACCAAGAGATGAACGTCCGGTCCTGGCGCTTTCGGGCGGAGTCGGCGGCGCCAAGCTTGCGCTCGGCCTCGCGCGCATCCTGCCGCCCGCCAAGCTCACCGTGGTGGCCAATACGGGGGACGATTTCGAGCACCTCGGGCTCCATATCGCACCCGATCTCGACACGCTGACCTATGTGCTCGCCGGGCTCGACAACCCGGAAACCGGTTGGGGCCGCCGCGATGAGACCTGGTCGTTCATGGCCTCGCTCGAAGAGCTCGGCGGCGAAACCTGGTTCCGGCTCGGCGACCGCGATCTCGCAATGCATGTCGAGCGCACCAGGCGCCGCAAGCGTGGCGAAAGCCTCTCCGAGATCACCGCGGACCTAACCCGACGGCTCGGCATCGCGACCCGCATCCTGCCGATGACGGATGGGTGTGTGAGCACGCGCGTGCGGACGCCGGAAGGCCTCATCGACTTCCAGCACTACTTCGTTGGGCTCAAATGCGCGCCGCCCGTCAGCGGCTTCGTGTTCGCCGGTGCCGACAAGGCGGTCCCGCATCCCGACATCAACCAAATGCTGCGGCGTCCGGACTTGCGGGCAATCATTATCTGTCCGTCCAATCCGTTCATCAGCATCGACCCGATCCTGGCGCTCCCGGGCCTGCGCGAGGCGCTTGCCGCTTCACGCGCGCCAGTGATCGCGGTAGCGCCCATCATCGCGGGGCGCGCCGTGAAGGGGCCGACCGCCAAGATGATGAGCGAGCTCGGCCTCAAGGTCGATGCCCTGACGGTCGCGGCTCACTATCGCGGCTTGATCGACGGCTATGTGATGGACGATGCCGATTCGCGGATGGCTGCGATGCTTGATCTGCCGGTTGAGACCACACGCACGCTGATGCAGAGTCTTGAAGATCGCGAGCATCTGGCGCGTGTCGCGCTTGATCTCGCGGATCGCATCACCGCCGGAACCGGTATGACGCGCGCAACGGACGCTGGTTGAAGAACATGCCGGATATCTGGGCAGTCATTCCGGTCAAGGAAACAGCTGGCGCGAAGGAGCGTCTCGCCGCCGCCGTGCCCCAACGTTTGCGCGGGGGTCTCGCGCTGGCGATGCTTGAAGACGTGCTGACGGCGGCTGCTGGCGCCATGAGGGGTGCACTGGGACTTGCCGGCATCGCCGTGGTGACGCTCGATGCGCAAGCGCGCGCCCTGGCCGAGCGCTTTGGCGCCCGCATTCTGACCGAGGATGCGCGCGGCGGACACACGGCCGCGGTCGCATCGGCAGCCCGCATGCTTGCCGCCGAGGGCCGTGGCGGCATGCTGCAAATGCCGGGCGACATCCCGCTGGTTTCATCCGACGAGATATCGCTGCTGCTTGCGCTGCGGCGTCCGTCGCCCTCATTCACCATCGTGCCATCGCATGATGACTTCGGCTCTAATGCGGTGCTGGTCTGCCCACCGACCGCCGTGCCGCTCACATTCGGGGACGACAGCTTCTATCCGCATCTGCGCACCGCCCAGGCGCACGGGATCAGGCCGCTGATCGTGCGCCAACGCGGCATTGGTCTCGATATCGACCGCCCGGAGGATATCCGGGCTTTCGCGCAATTGCGGACACCGACCCGCGCGCAGGCGTTTCTGGAACGGCATGGCTTGGCCGAGCCGCATCATGCAACAAGCGGGGCGGTTGCATGAGCGCCTCGCTGTTTCGACATGTCCTGGATCGCGTGCGTGAAGGTCACGCACTGACCGACGCGGAGGCGCTGGCGCTCGCGGACTGCGACGATCTCGGCGCCATGATGCCGACGGCGGCGGCGCTGCGCGATCGTGGCCACGGCGGCAACATCTCCTATTCGCGCAAGATCTTTATTCCTCTCACCAAGCTCTGTCGTGATTCCTGTCATTACTGCACCTTCGCGCAGCCGCCACGCCGCGGTACCGCAGCTTACCTTTCACCCGAGGAGGTGCTGGCAATCGCGCGGGCAGGCGATCGGGCCGGCTGCCGCGAAGCCTTGTTTACGCTGGGCGATAAACCGGAGCTGCGTTACCGGGCAGCGCGCGAGGCGCTCGATCGGTTGGGCTACGCCACCACGCTCGATTATCTCGCCGCCATGGCAGGACTGGTCATCAAGGAGACCGGGCTCCTGCCCCATCTCAATCCAGGCGTGATGAGCCAGGCTGAGATCGAGCGCCTGCGGGCAGTTTCCGTATCGCAGGGCATCATGTTGGAGACAGCCGCTGAGCGGCTGAGCGAGAAAGGCGGGCCGCATTTCGGTTCGCCCGACAAAGTACCCGCCCTGCGGATCGAGACCATCGCGGCGGCCGGCACCGCGGCAGTGCCTTTCACCTCCGGTATCCTCATCGGCATCGGTGAGGAGAGACGCGAGCGTATCGAGGCATTGCTGGCGCTACGCGATCTCCACCGGCGCTACGGGCACATCCAGGAAGTCATTGTTCAGAACTTCCGTGCCAAGCCGAACACCCGCATGGAGCACGCGGCGGAACCCGACGCGGCGGATCATCTTTGGACCATCGCGGCCGCACGCATCATCTTCGGTCCGGGCATGAACATACAAGCACCGCCAAACCTGAGCGGCGGCCCGCTTGCTGACATGATCGACGCCGGCATCAATGATTGGGGCGGCGTCTCGCCGGTCACGCCCGATCACGTCAATCCGGAAGCGCCGTGGCCTGCGCTCGCCACACTCGCCGACCGTACCGCAGAGGCCGGCAAGGTGTTGGTCGAGCGCCTTGCTGTCTATCCAAGCTACGCCCGGGACGCGGAGCGGTGGCTCGATCCGAGCTTGCGCGCTCCCGTGCTGCGCGCGATCGACGCCGAGGGGTTGGCGCGAACCGATGCTTGGATCGCGGGCAGCGGACAATCACCCCCGGTCCTCATCTTGAGGAGCCCCTTCCCTGCCCTCCCCGGCATGCGGGGGAAGGATAGGGAGGGGGCCGTCTCGATGGATGGCGGCACGGCAAGGGATCGCAACCATCCTTCGAGACGCGCGCAAGAGCGCGCTCCTCAGGATGAGGGCCGAGTAAATGGCGACGCCAACCGGCTGGAGCGCATCCTCGATCAAGCTACCGACGGCCGCGCCCTGAGCGAAGCCGATATTGGCTCCTTGTTCGCAGCGCGTGATCGGGATTTCGAGCGGGTCTGTGAGAGCGCCGATCGGCTGCGCGCGGCCATGTGCGGCGACCGCGTGACCTACGTGGTCAACCGCAACATCAACTACACCAACGTCTGCTATTTTCGCTGCAAGTTCTGCGCCTTCTCTAAGGGAAAGCTCTCCGCCAACCTGCGCGGGCGCCCCTATGATCTGGCGCTCGAGGAGATCCAGCGCCGGTGCAGCGAAGCCTGGGACCGCGGCGCCACCGAGGTGTGCCTGCAGGGCGGCATCCATCCGGATTATACGGGGGAAACCTATCTGTCGATCTGCCGCGCCATCAAAGCGGCGACCCCGGACATGCATATCCACGCCTTCTCGCCGCTCGAGGTCACCCAAGGCGCGCGCACATTGGGGCTGTCGGTTGAAGATTTCCTCACGCAGCTCAAGCGCGCCGGGCTCGGCACGCTGCCGGGCACCGCGGCTGAAATCCTCGACGATGAAGTCAGGCGCATAATCTGTCCCGACAAGATCACGACTCGACAATGGCTGGACGTGATTGCGACCGCGCATGCGATCGGGCTGCGCACCACGGCGACCATCATGTACGGTCACGTCGAAGGCCCGCAGCATTGGGCGCGGCATCTTCTGCGTCTGCGGGCTCTGCAGGCGGAGACCGGCGGCCTGACCGAATTCGTGCCGCTGCCGTTCGTGCCCATGGAGACGCCGATCTATCTGCATGGCCACGCGCGCCGCGGCCCGACCTACCGCGAGGCGATCTTGATGCATGCGGTTGCGCGCCTGGCGCTCACCCCGCATGTCACCAACATCCAGACCTCTTGGGTGAAGATGGGCCCCGAGGGCATCAAAGCCTGCCTCACCGCCGGTGCCAACGATCTCGGCGGTACATTGATGAACGAGAGCATCACCCGAGCGGCCGGCGCGGTGCACGGCGAGGAGCTGCCGCCCGCCGAGATGGAGGCTTTGATCAGCTCGATCGGCCGAACGCCCGCGCAGCGCACGACCCTTTACGAAAATGTTCCCGCCGAGCGGCGTGCCGCATCGCTTGCAGCAGCCCCGCTTGCGGCACCGATCCAGACGCCGGCACATCGCTTTGAGCGAGAGGTTGCGGCGGATCACGCGTGAGACGCGGAGAGAACAGAGCTTTGGGGAAAAACCAACAGGCATGCGGGGCTCGACCCAGATCATGCCGACCAGGGAGGATCTAAAATGTCCACAGCATTCTTGTTCTCGCATTCGCCATTCCGGCGGATGCTGCTGTTGAGCGCGACCGCTGCGCTTTGCTTGAGCGCACTCGCGGCGTCGACGCCTGCGAAAGCCGACGACACACTCAAGGTTGCGGTCGGCCAGCGCGGAAGCTGGGACACATCGGTATCAGAGCTCGGCCAGAAGGCCGGGATCTTCAAAAAGCACGGACTCGATCTCGACCTCCTGTTCACCCAAGGGGCCGGCGAGACCCAGCAGGCCACCATCTCGGGCAGCGTCGATATCGGGATCGGCGGCGGCGTGATGGGCGTGCTCAGCGCCTTCGAGAAAGGCGCGCCGATCCGGGTGATCGGCACCGAGATCAACAGCGCCGGCGACTACTGGTACGTGCCAACGGCCTCGCCGATCAAGACGATCAAGGATGCCGATGGCGCCACAATGGCGTATTCGACCAACGGCTCGTCGACCCAGGCGATCGTGCTGGCGATCATCAAGGAACACGGCCTCACCAAGGCAAAGCCTGTCGCGACCGGTGGGCCGCCCGCTACTTTCACGCAAGTCATGTCGGGCCAGATCGATGTCGGCTGGGCGACGCCGCCATTCGGCATTCAGGCGCTCGAGGAAGGCAAGATCCGCATCCTGGCGCGCGGCAACGACATCAAGGAAATCCGCGAGCAGACCAATCGCCTCCTCATCTCCAGCGCCCCGGTGCTGGAGCGCCGCAAGGCCGCGATCGAGCGCTATATGGACGCCTATCGGGAAACCGTTGCCTACATGTATTCCGATCCCATGGCGCTCAAATACTATTCGGAGATCGCCTCGATCCCGGAGAGCCTCGCCAAGCGCGTGCGCGACGAGTTCTTCACCAAGGACATGCTGATGCCCGACAAGATCATCGGCATGAACATCATCATGCCGGCGGCGGTGAGCCTGAAATATCTCAGTGCGCCGATTCCCGACGACAAGCTCAAGGTGCTGTTCCAGATCCCGCCATCGCATCAGTAGGTGGGAAAATTGCCTGGTGCGGCGCCGGCGGTGGCGAGGCGCCGCGCAATTTTGCCCACGCGTCCGCTCCCCGCAACCGCGTGGGCAACGCGCCAGAAAGCCGATCATTGTTGACCGGCATGGAGTCGCGTGTTGCCCACCCTACGAATCAATCATCCGGAGGACCTGATTTGTCCAAGCTTTCGATGACGTTTGCGTGCGGCCTGTACGACCGCATGATCGCGCTGCGTATCGGCGAGGTCCAACCCGAAGGCATCGATCTCAACTTCATCAATGTCGACAACCCACGCGAGCTGTTCGATCGCATGGTCGGCAAGCTCGAGTTCGACGCTTCCGAAATGTCGAGCTCGGAATATGTCACCCGCTTTTCGGCCGGCGATTGTCCGTTCGTGGCCCTGCCGGTCTTTGCCTCGCGCGTGTTCCGTCACGGCTTCATCGCGATCGACAAGCGACAGGTGCGCTCGCCCAAGGACCTCGAAGGCAAACGGGTCGGCGTGCAGCTCTACACGATGACGGCAGCGGTCTGGATTCGCGGTTTGCTGCAGCACCAGCACGGTGTCGATCTCTCGCGCATCGAGTGGGTCGAGGGCGCGATGGAAAGCCCGAACCGGCACGGCAACCCGACGGTCCTGCCGCCGCTCAAGCCGATCAAGATCGTCCCCAATTCCAGCGGCAAATCGCTCAGCCGCCTTCTGGAGGACGGCGAGATCGCGGCGACGATCGGGTCCGACCTGCCGTCCGCCTTCGGCAAGAACCCGAATGTGCAGCGGCTGTTTCCGGACTTTCGCGCTGACGAGAAGGCCTACTTCCGCGCGACCAAGATTTTTCCGATCATGCATCTCATCGTGCTCCGCCGCGATTTCCATGAGAAGCACCCGTTTGCGGCGACGAGCCTTTATCAGGCTTTCTGCGAGTCGAAGGCGCGGGCGTTCAAGAAGATGCGTTACTTGGGCACGTTGCGTTACATGCTGCCCTGGATGACGGCCGAGCTCGACGAGATCGAGGAAGTCTTCGGCGGCGACCCCTGGCCCTACGGGATCGAGCCCAATCGCCCGGCCCTGGAAGCGCTGGTGCAGTATCTGCTCGATCAGTCCATGATCGCCAAGCCGGTCCGTGTTGACGATCTGTTCGTGCCGGTCTACGGCGGGACTTGATGAGCATGATCCCGAAAAGCGTCGCCGTTTTCGGGAAGAGATCATGCTCCAGCAAATATGCGCTAGCGCGGGTTGGCCGTGGCGTCGATGAACCAGTGCGCGGCGCCGGCAAGGCGCGCCGCCGGCAGGTCTTCGCCCGCCCAGATCCGCGAGACGATATCGCGCTTGGCTCGGCCTGCGACAAGGAACACGGAATTGCGGGCGCTTGCGAGCACCGGATAAGTCAAGCTGATGCGCGGCTCGTTCTTCGGGCTCAACGTGTCGACCACCCAGCGTGTTTGCTCGGCGAGCGCGGGACGGCCGGGGAATAACGAAGCCGTATGGCCATCCTCGCCTAGCCCCAGCAACATCACGTCGAACAGCGGGCGCGAGGAATCGAGCGCCGCGGCGCCGTAGAAATCCCGCAGCTCGCCGGCGTAAGCCGCTGCTGCCGCGGACGGCGTCCCGGTCGTCGGAATGGCATGAACATTGGCGGGCGGCACCGGAGCGGCGTCAAACATCGCCTGGCGCACCATCCGATAGTTGCTGTCGGGATGGTCGTGCGGCACGAAGCGCTCGTCGCCGAAGAACCAGTGGGTGCGCTCCCATGGCAGCCGCCCACTCTCTTCCCTGGCAAGCAACTCATAAACACGCTTGGGCGTCGACCCGCCTGACAGGCAGACGGCGAATCGCCCTCCCGCAACGTCGGCCGCGCGGGCGCACAACCACGCCGCCGCGGCGCGCGCTAATTCCTCGGGTGTCGAATGGACCGCTATCTTCACCGCTTCACCGGCGCTCTATTTTTTCGGCTCGACGTGCCCGCCGAATTTGAAACGCATGGCTGAGAGCACGCGTTCCGCAAAGGTGTGATCCTGACGGGAGCGGAAGCGCGCATAGAGGGCGGCGGTCAGCACCTCGGCCGGCACCGCCTGCTCGACTGCGGCATTGACGGTCCAGCGTCCTTCACCCGAATCCTGAACGACACCGGAGAAATTCGAAAGCGTCGGATTTTCGGCCAGCGCCGCCGCGGTCAGGTCGAGCAGCCAGGACGAGACGACGCTGCCGTGGCGCCAGACCTCGGTGATCGCGGCGATGTCGAAATTGTAGCGCCGCTCGGAGGGAAGGCTGTCCTGGGCTGCGCTGCGCAGGATGTCGAGACCCTCCGCATAGGCCTGCATCATGCCGTACTCGATGCCGTTGTGGATCATCTTGACGAAGTGGCCGGCACCGGATGGCCCGCAATACAGATAGCCGCGCACCGGCGGCTCATCGGCCTTGCGTCCGGGTGTAAGCGCAACGCCATCATCACCCGGTGCAAGCGTTGCAAAGATCGGGTCGAGCCGCTCTGCGGCGGCGCGATCGCCGCCGATCATCAGGCAGTAGCCGCGCTCCAGCCCAAAGATGCCGCCGCTGGTGCCAACATCAAGATAGTAGATACCCTTGGAGCGCAGCGCGGCGGCTCGCCGAATGTCATCCTGATAAAACGTGTTGCCGCCGTCGATGACGACGTCATTTACTTGCAGGAGCTCGCCGAGCTGCGAAATCGTGCCTTCGGTCGGCGCGCCGGCCGGGACCATGACCCAGATCGCGCGCGGCGGAGCAAGCTGCGCCACCAGGTCCTTCAAGCTCCGCGCGGTCGCGGTGCCCTCAGCCGCCAGTCGCTCGATCGCCGCAGCCTCGGCATCGTAGGCCACGCAGGTGTGCTGCCCCCGCTGCAGACGACGAACGATGTTGGCTCCCATCCGACCGAGCCCGATCACTCCCATCTGCATGCCGGGTACTCCTGATGATCGTGAAGGCACAAGCTCAGGCCATGGTTCCAAGGCCTTGCCCAAGCCCTTAGACGAAGCGGACATCGCTTCCTGGGCAAATTATCACGCCTCGCGCTTACGCAGAGCGGCTGACTATGACAAGCCAGCGCAGACACGAGCGCCATCTCGATGCGTGGTTATATTGCATGATGAAAATTTACAACAAAAATAGTTGCTAGCCGGCCTTTTGCCGCAGCTCTATTGCAGGCAATGCCCCGGCGGCGCATAATTTTTTGCCCCTGGTCCAACCTTGCCCTGGCGCCGAGGGGAGCGGGAGGGGGCGCGTCCGGGAGGCGCATTGACGTTTTCTGCCACTCTGGAGGATGGAAGAAGGATGGTGCAGATTTCGAAGGTTCCGGTCATTTGTCGGCGCGCGTTCTATGCCGACCTCGCGGTCGCGGGCGCGGCCGTCGGCATGGGAAATCCGGCTGAAGCAGCCGCGCTTGCAGCGCTGCAGGCCGCGGCCGAGCCGCCGCAGGTCGATCCGGACTACGCCGATCTCGATCCGGAGCTCATCGCCGATCTGGTTGCTGCCAACCATATCCTCGCCCACAACGGCGTGCTCGACTCCTTCGGCCACGTCAGCATTCGTGACCCGCGCAATCCCCATCGCTATTTGCAGATGCAGGCTATCGCGCCCCGCGATGTGTCGGCGAGCGACCTCATCACTTTCGATCTCGATAGCAACGCCATCAACGCCCGCGGCCGCCCGGTCTATCGCGAGCGCTACATTCACGGCGAGATCTACAAGGTGCGGCCGGATGTGAATGCGGTGGTGCACAGCCATTCACCCGGGGTCATCCCCTTTGGCGTGACCGAGAAGCCGCTGCGGGCGATCTTCCATAACGGGCATTTCCTCGGCGAGGGTGCGCCGGTCTGGGAAATTCGCAAAGCCGCCGGCGAGAAGAACGGGATGCTGGTCAACACCGCCGAGCTCGGCAAGTCGCTCGCGGCGACGCTCGGAAGCGGCTCCGTCGTGTTGATGCGCGGCCACGGTGATGCGGTCGCGGGGCCCGACCTCAAGACGACGGTATTCCGCGCCATCTATACCGAGATCAATGCGCGGCTGCAGATGCAGGCGGTCGCGCTCGGCGGCCCGATCAACTTCCTCAACACCTACGAGCAGGCGAAGAGCCAGAACGTCGATCGGCCGTGGGACATGTGGCGCAAGCAGGTCGGCGCGGCCTGAACACCGCGCCTTGCGGCGCCAAGAAAACAGAGAGGAAACGTATGCGCTTCGCAAACAGAATGATCTGGTCGGCGCTGGCGCTCGCCGCCATGCTGGCGACCGCACCTGCGCTCCGAGCCGACCCAGTTGCCGATTTCTATCATGGCAAGACCATGAAGGTGATCATCGGCTACGCGCCCGGCGGCGGCTACGATATCTACGGTCGTCTGGCGGCGGAATTCCTCGGGCGCCACATCCCGGGAAATCCCCTCGTTGTTCCTGAGAACATGCCGGGCGGCGGCAGCCTCAAAGCCACGCAGTATCTTTATCAGGTCGCGCCGCAGGACGGCACTTATCTGGGCAGCGTCTCCCAGGAAATTGCCGCCATCGCGGTCACCGACGAGAAGAACAAGATGGATGTGACGCGATTCCGCTATATCGGCCGCTTCACCTCCAACATCGATGTCGGGGTCGCGCTGCCGAAATCAGGGATCAAGACGTTCGAAGATGTGCGCAAGCGTCAGGCCGTGGTCGGCGCCGAGCAGGGCTCGATGTCGCTCATTTACGCGCAGGCGCTCAACGATTACGGCGGCGGCAAGCTCAAGATCGTCAAGGGCTATACGGGCTCGGCAGACATTCAGCTCGCGGCAGAACGCGGCGAGGTCGACATCAACGGATCGTTCTCGCTGCCGGCTGTTCTGGTCTCGCATCCCGACTGGGTCCGCGATGGAACCGCCGCAATCCTCTACCAGAACGCGCTCAAGCGAGCGCCGCAGATTCCACAAGTCCCGACCCTGACTGAGCTGATGCTGACCGACCAAGGCCGCACGATCGCACGCGTGATCGCCGGCATGGCCGAGATCGGCCGCTCGATTCTGACCACGCCAGGCGTGCCGCCGGAGCGGGTAGCGGCTCTGCGCGCGGCCTTCCAGGACATGCTCAAGGACCCGGATTTCATCGCCGCCTGCAAGCAGCGCAATGTGCTGCTCGATCCTGCGACCGGCCAGGACATGGACGCGATCACGCAAGAGACCATGAGCCTGCCCAAGCCGACCGTCGACGCGCTGCGCGCGCTGCTCAAGGGTTGATCCGGATAACATCAGAGGGGGAGCCAGGCGTGAGCGACCAAGAGCGCTTCGAGAACGGCAAGCGTGTGCGCGAGCAGGTCTTGGGCAGCGCCCATGTGGCGCGGACGGCGAAGAACCGCACGCCCTTCAATGCCGAGTTCCAGGATTTCCTTATGGAATATGCCTGGGGATCGATCTGGGCGCGGCCCGGTCTCGATCACAAGCACCGCAGCATGATCACCATCGCGATGCTGGTCGCCATGGGGCGGATGGAAGAGCTCAAGCTTCATATCAGGGCGACTGCCAACACTGGTGTGAGCCGCGAAGAGGTCAAGGAAATCATGATGCACGCGGCGATCTACGCAGGCGTGCCGGCTGCTTTCGGCGCATTCAATCTGGCCGCGCAGATTTTTGCCGAGATGGACAAGGAAGCAGCGGCTTCCGCCTGACCTTCGCGCAAATCGGTATCTGAGCATCACCATGATCCGTATCTGGGGCCGCAGCACCTCGCTGAATGTGCAGAAGGTCTTGTGGCTCTGCGTCGAGCTCGGTGTAAAGTTTGAGCGCATCGATTGGGCCGGCCCGTTCGGCGGCAACGATGACCCCGCCTATCTCGCCAAGAATCCGAACGGACGCGTTCCCACCATCGAGGACGGCGACAAGATCGTGTGGGAATCGAACTCGATCCTGCGCTATCTCTGTGCGGCCTATGGCGGCGCGCGATTGCATCCACCGGAACCCTATCGGCGCAGCGAAGTGGAGCGGTGGATGGATTGGCAGCTCGCCAGCCTCAATCCATCGATGACCACTATGCTGCTCGGTTACTACCGCACGCCGACGGAGAAGCGCGATGCCGCCGCCCTCGAAGCTGCGCGCAAGGAAGCCATTCGCTGGTGGAGCATCGTCGAGCGATTTATGGCTGGCCGCCGCTATCTGGCGGGCGATGAGCTGACCCTTGCCGATATCGGCAACGGCATCCTGGTGCACCGCTGGCATAATTATCCGATTGAACGGCCCGAGCTTCCCAATCTGAAGGCTTGGTATGAGAGGCTCTGCGAGCGCGAAGGTTTCCGCGCGCATATCTTGGGGCCGATCGCGTGAAGCTCTCGATCGCCTCACTCGGCGCCGAGCCGAGCAGCCGTTACCTCGAGCAGGTGAAGCTCGCCGAACGGCTCGGCTTCCACGCCTTCTTTCACAACGACAAGAAATGGGCGCGCGATGTGTTCTCGCGGCTGGGCGCCGCCACGCAGGCGACCTCGCGCATCGGGCTCGGCACCAGCGTGATCGATCCCTACACGCGGCACCCTGCCCTCATGGCGCAAGCAACCGCAACGCTGGCGGAGCTCGCACCCGGGCGCCTGCGGGTCGTGATGGGCTCGGGCAGCCATTTCGAGACGCTGCCGGGCTACGGCAATGCCAAGCCGGTCGCCGGTTTGCGCGAAGCAACGCAATTGATGCGCGCGCTCTGGGCCGGCGAGAAGATCACGCTGGACGGCCAAGTATTCAAGTTCAAGGACGGCGCGCTCGATTGGCACCCCGCGCAGGTTCCGCCTCTCTATATCGCGAGCCGCGGGCCGCAGATCCTCAAGCTCGCGGGCGAGGTCGCCGACGGAATCCTGATCGGCAGCTTCTCCACTCCTGCGGGCATCGCGTACGCACGGCAGCAAATTCTGCCCGGGCTCGAAGCAGCCAAGCGGCAGTGGAACGATATCCGCCTTTGCTCCTGGCTCTATGTATCGGTGCTCGACCACGCCGACGAGCCCGTGCCGGAGGGCGTTAAGCGCGGAGTCAGCTTCGCGTTCTGGAGCAGCCGCAAGGCGCTAAGCGAGATGGTCGATTCGCTTGCTGGCGATGTCTCGCCGGAATTCCGCACGTTCATCCGTGAAGCGCCGCATGAATGGTCGGCGGATATCATGGCTGAGCTGCGCCGCTTGATCCCGCGCAGTATCATCGACAGCTTGGCGCTGGTCGGCACCGCAGATGAAATCGTCGCGCGGCTAAAGAAGCTCGAGGCGTCAGGCATCGAGGAAGTGATCATCTGGCCATTCCCCAAAGAGGGTCAGGCCACCGAAGATTTCATCGGCAAGCTTGCGCGCGACGTGCTGCCGTACCTGTAGGAAGCTGCCTCCCCGGTCATTCCGGCGAAACAGGCCGCGTAGCAAGTCGGTCGCTCCTGCGAAAGCAGGAGCTCATGCCGCTGTGCGCTATCACGTCCGCCGATGGCTATGGGTTTCCGGCACTTCGCTGCGCCCGGCCGGGTCGACGCGCTTGGAGCTGGTCCCCGCTTTCGCCGGACAAGCGTGGCTCGGCTAATCGTCCAGCGGGCCGATGGCCTTGGCGATCGGCGCCCATCGGGCGGTCTCGGATTGCACGAACGCGGTGAGCTCTTCCGGCGACATCAATTTGATCTCGATGCCTTCTTGCGCCATGTGCTGGCGCACGTCGGGCTCGTTCATGATGTCGATGATCGCCGCGCTCAGACGATGGGTGATGTCGGATGGAAGCTTGGCGGGTCCCGACAGGGCAAACCAGGTTGCGGCGACCATGTCCGGATAGCCCAGTTCCTTGAAGGTCGGAACGTCGGGAAATCCCGGCAAGCGATTCTCAGACGACACGCCCAGTGCCTGCAGCTTGCCGGCGCGAATCTGCTCGACCGCGGACGACCAGGCCATGGCACCAACCTTCACGTGCCCGGCAATCAGATCGAGCACAGCCGGGTTGGAGCCCTTGTAGGGCACATGAATGAGCTTCAGATGCTCGCGTCGCGCCATGTCCTCGGCAAACAAAAAGCCGTGCGTCCCGACGCCCGACGACACGTAGTTGATCCCGTCAGGGCTGGCCCGGGCAAGATCAAGAAATTCCTTGAAGGAATGCACGCCGAGCGAAGGATGCATCACCAGCACCACCGGCGGGCCACCCAGATAGGCCACGTGGGTGAAATCCCGCACCCCGTCATAGGGCGGATTACGGCTGAAGGCAGGCGCAATCACATGCGAGGCGATGCCGGAGATCACGAAGGTGTAGCCGTCGGGCTCTGCGGCGGCGACCTCCTTCGACCCTATAAGCCCGCCAGCACCGACGCGATTTTCGACGTAGAATTGTTGATGAAACCGCTGGCTGAGGTGCTGGGCGGCAAGACGTCCCAGCGTGTCGGACGTGCCGCCCGCCGCAAATGGTGCGACGAACCGTACCGGTCGCGTCGGCCAAGTCTCCGCGCCACCGCTTTGCCGGCTTGCGAGCGAGACGAGTGAAGCGGCGCCAGCAAACAACAACGCGCGTCGGGTCTGCGCAATCAACAAACTCACTCCCCTTTGATGCCCATTTCCTTGAGGATGGGCCACCACTTGGCGATCTCGGCCTGTTGGAAGGCACCGAGCGCCGCCGGATTCTGCATTTCCGGCGCGGCGATCTCCTGTCCCAGATCGGAAATCCGCTCGCGCGTCTGCGGATCGTTGAGCGCGGCCATCACGAATGTGTTGAGCTTGGCGACAATATCCGCCGGCGTCCCCTTGGAGGTCCAGATTCCGTACCAGGAAGAGACGTAGGCACCCGGCAATCCTGCCTCATCGACGGTCGGAATGTCGGGCGCCGCGCTGGCGCGTTTCTTGGCCATGACCGCAAAGGCCTTGACGGTGCCGGCGCGAATCTGCGGCAATGAGCTCACCGGGCTGTCGAAGATCAAATCGATGTGGCTGGCCACGACATCCTGCATCGCCGGAGCAAGACCGCGATAAGGCACAAACTGGAAGTGCGTCCCGGTTTCCTTCTGGAACAGCACGCCCGCCAAATGGGCCGGCGTGCCGGCTCCCGACGTCGCTTCCGTCGCCTTGTCACCATTGGCCTTGAGCCAAGTGATCAAGCTCTTGAGATCATCCGCCGGCAACGTCTTGCGCCCGACGATGAGATAAGGCTGGGTGGTGATAAGCCCGATCGGCTCGAAGTCTTTGACGAGATCATACTGCAGCGGATAGATCGCGCCGTTGACCACGAAGGTCGCCCAATTGCCGAGGACGATCGTGTAGCCGTCGCCGGGCGCGCGCGCGACCTTACCGACCCCGATGCTGCCGGAGGCGCCGGTGACGTTGTCGACGACGACAGGCTGCCCAATCTGCTCGCGCATCCGCTCGGCCAGCAAGCGCGCGACCACATCGATCGGACCGCCCGCCGGGAACGGCGCCACGATCGTGATCGGATGCGACGGAAAGGTCTGCGCGGCAAGCGGCGAATCAAACGCAACGACGAAAGCCGTCACAAGCGTCAGAAGGAACCCTCGCCTGCCCATCATGGCGGTGACTCCTCGGACTATTCGGCGGCTTGCTGGAACGTCAGCAAATCTTCCGGGGCGCCCAGATCGATGATCTTGCCGTCCTTGATCACCCAGGAGAGATGCCGACCGCCCTGGAGGATCGTGATATCGGCAATCGGGTCCTTCTTGAGAACGATGATGTCGGCAAGCTTGCCGGGTGCGATCTCGCCGACCTCGCCCTGGAGGCCGACCGCGTAGGCATTGTCACGCGTGGCGGCGACGATCGCCTCCATCGGGGTGAAGCCGCCGTGCTTGACAAAGATCTCGAGCTCCTTGGCGTGCAGCTCGCCGTAGGGCGTGAAGGTGTTGTTGCCGGTATCGGTGCCGACCAAGAGCTTGATGCCGAGCTTGCGCGACTTGTGCATCAGCTCGCCGAGCAGGTCGTAGTGGCGCTTCATGCGGTTGATGTCGAGCTGGACCTTCTCCGGTCCGACCTTGTCGGCAAGCTCGAGCACGACCGACAAGAAAGTCGCGGTCGGCAAGATCGGCATTCCAGCCTTGGCGACCGCTTCGAGATCACTGTCGGTCGCAAGATCCGCATGAATGATCCAGTCGACGCCGGCTTCGGCCGCAGCGCGCGTCGAGCCGGCGCCGCGCGAGTGAATGGCGACCTTGAGGTTGCGCCGATGCGCCTCGCCCACCACCGCCTTCATCTCGTCGCCGGAGATCATCTGCGATTCACCGGAGCGGCTATCGGCCATCTTGATGAAGTTGACGCCGTGCTTGCCCTGGCGGCGGACCTCTTCCACCATCTCGGCGGCGCTGTTGCAGAGCTTGCCGATCGAGTGCTCGGGCGTGCCCTCCCACGACGGCTCGTCATCCTCGATGCACCCATAGGTGACGATCATGCGCCCGGCGACGAACATGCGCGGCCCTTCCATCAAGCCGAGCCGGATCGCGTCGCGCACCCCCACATCGGTGAACCAGGTGCCGCCCGGCACCGAGATGCTGGTAACGCCGGAACGCAACACCTTCTGCACGCTGCGCGCCGAGCGCAGCGTCGAGAACTCCGGACGGGTCGGGCCCTTGCCCTTGCCCTCGCCTTTGACCGGCGGATAACCGTAGGAGACGTGGCAATGCGCATCGATGAGGCCCGGCATGATCCATTGGCCGGCCGCATCGATCACCTCGACGTTCTTGTGATCCTCGGGATGAATGTCGGGCGGCAGCGCGCCGACGCTCTTGATGCGGTTACCCTCGACCACGATAGCTTCGTTGCGACCGGCCGCACGGCCCGACCCGTCGATCAGAGTGCCGTTGCGGATCAGCAAGGTCTTCCTGGCGTTTGCGCCCATGATCTCCTCACGTCTCGCTATCTCGTCATCTCATCTCGCACGACACAACGTGCGGCACTATTCCACCTTAAGCCCAGCGCGCTTGATGACCTCGCGCCACTGCGCCACTTTCGAGCGAACTTCGTTGGCGAGCGGCTCGGGCCCGTCGCCGGCGACATCGAGACCGAGCTGCGCGAGGCTCATCGCCACCATCGGATTACTCAAGGCCGCGGCAACGTCTTTAGTGAGCTTGTCCACGATCGGCTTCGGCGTGCCGGCCGGAGCGAAGAGCGCGACCCAGTTGGCGACATTGAAGTCCTTGAGGCTTGTCTTCTCGGCGACGGTCGGCACATCCGGCACCGCTGGCGAGCGCGTGGCTGTGGTGACCGCGAGAATCTTGAGCTCGCCGTTCTGATCAAACGGCACCAGCGGCGCGACCATCACGAAAATCGAATCCACATGACGCCCGATGACATCGGTCACCGCCTTGGCGGCACCCGGATAGGGCACGTCGGTCCATTGCGGCAGGCCCATCCGCTGCTGGAACATGATGCCGGTGAGGTGGCTCACGGTGCCGATGCCGGTCGAGGCGACCGTCAGATCCTTGCCGCTCTTCCTCGAATAACCGACGAAATCATCCAGGCTCGAAATACCGAGGTCGGTGCGCACCGCCAGCGCGCCCGGTGCCTTGGCCAACATCGAGATCGGCTCAAAGCTGGTCAGCGCATCGTAGCCCGGGTCCTTAAAGACGCTGGCGTTCGAGGTGAACGAGTCCGAATGGATCAAAAGGGTGTAACCATCTGGGGTGGCGCGCGCCACGTATGACGCCCCGATATTGTTGTTGCCGCCCGGCTTGTTCTCGATGAAGACCTGCGCGCCAATGATCGGTGCGAGCGCCTGGGCAAGCGTCCGCGCCACGATATCCATGGTCCCGCCGGGCGCAGTCGGCACGATCAGGCGAATGGATCTGGCCGGATAGCTGGCGGCGTCGTCTGCGACTGCCGGCGCGGCCGACAAAAACCACGCCCAGCTGAGCGCCGCGAGCATGCAGGCGCCAAGCCTTCGATTTCCGTGACGCGCCGATATCATCCCGGGTCGCTCCGCGCATTACCGAGGGAAGTCAAACAACCGTTTAAAACTCGCTGGCCGGGGTGTCAAGATTCGGTCAGGGTGCCGCGCCATATCCTTTCGTGCTACATCGCGGTCGATCGACGCGGATACGAAGCCATGGCTGATCAGCTTTCGACAAGGCCCACGGTTCAGGACGAAGAGGACGGAACGCGGGACCGCATTCTCAAGACGGCCGAGCGCATGTTCGCGGAGTGGGGTTTCAACGGCGTGTCAGTGCGCGAGCTTGCCGCAGCGGCTGGCGTCAACATCGCCAGCATCGGCTATCACTTTCGCAACAAGGAAGGCCTGCTCGCCGAAGTCTATCGCCGTCATTGCGAGCCCATGATCGCGGAACGTCTGCGGGGGCTTGCCGACGCGACGCGCTTGAGCGGGTCGGCGCGAATCGCTGCCATCATCGAGGCCTTCGTGCGACCCGCTCTGCAGCAGGTGCAGGCGGAGGAAGGAGTGACCTTCATCCGCCTGCGCGCCGTGCTCTCCGGCGAGAACTCCGAGCTCTTGGAGAAGCTGGTGGCGGAGAATTTCGATCAGTCGAGCTCTGCCTTCATCGAGGCGCTATGCGAATGCCTCCCGCATTTGTCGCGCACCGACATCTGCTGGCGATTCCATTTCCTGCTCGGCACCGTCTACTACACGGCGGCCGGACCGCACCGGATCCATGCCTTTTCCAACGGCCGTTGCGATCCCGGCGACACCGAGGCAGTGATCAAGGAGCTGGTGCCCTTCATGACGCACGCTTTCGAAGCACCCGCCACCAGCCGGGCGGGCGGCGCGAAGAAGAGCCAAAAGGCATAGAGCGAGATGATTTTTCTTCGAATCATCGTGCCGCTCTAAGATTATCCGTGGGGCATGATTTTTTCCGAAAGCCGGAGTCCACTTTTCGGGATCAGGCTCTAAATTCGCAACAGCGCCCGCGCATTGCCGCTAAAGATCTTGGCCTTGGCCTCATCGCTGATGGGAGCGGTGGCGATGAAGGCAACCCCATCCAGGTTGGAGTGGAACGGCCAGTCGACCGCGAACATCAACCGCTCGATCCCGATCGCCTCGACCGTGCATTGCAAGGCCGTATGGGTGAACTTGCCGCCGGTCGTGAAGTAGAAATTGCGCCGGATCGTGTCCTGGAAGGTCCGCCCCCCCTTCATCTGCCGCGACACATAGCGATCGACGCGCGGGAGCAGGAACGGGATCGCTTCCCCAAGGTGCCCAAGAATGATCTGCAGGCTTGGGAAGGCCTCGAACACCTCGCTGAGCACGAGCCGGGTGGCGATGGCGGACATCTCGCTGGTGAAGCCGTGTCCAACCCGCACCATCGACGGATAGCCGCTGTAGTAGGCCTCGATCACATCCGGATGCGGCGTTGCCGGGTGCAGATAAAGCGGCACGCCAAGTCCTTCCGCTGTCGCGAAAATCGGCCAAAACGTCTTGTCGTCCGGGAAGCTGCCGCGGGTCAGGCCGTGGATCATGGCACCCTTGAAGCCGAGCTGGTTGACCGCCCGATCGAGCTCGCGGGCCGCGGCGGCCGGGTCTGACGTCGGCAAGGCCGCAAAGCCGGCGAAGCGATCGGGGTGCGCACAAACCGCCTGATGCAAAAGATCATTCGCCGCGACCGCCAACCGCACGGCTTCGGCGGGCGCGAAATTCTGGGTCGCGGGTTCGACATGGGAAATGACCTGCATCTCCACGCCGGCCTCGTCCATTTCGGCGATGCGCAGTTCCCCGAGATCGCTCAGCCGCCGGCCGAGCTCCGGATCGGCGAGCACGTCATGGCCACGCCGAAGCTCCCGCAGCTCCGGCGTCCAAAAATGCTCTTCTGTCGCGATTGGCTTGGTCGTCATTCCGACATGTCCCCCCTGCGTGGTCGCCATAGCGCCACCTGTCTACGGCCGATTTCCGCATAATTCAAAAGCGTTAAGGGATCGCCCAGCGGCCGATCTGGTCTCCAGCCCGCGGCAATTTATCCGGTCGGCCTTTGAACCATTTGCTTGATCACCGCGTCTTATTGTCGGAGCGAGGTCATGCGTGCACATGGGGCATATCTGTTGGTTTGCGGGCTGGCGGTCGCCCTGGCGTCCCTGGCCGCAGGCCTGCAAGTGCCTACGGTTTCGGCGTCGCCGCAAAAGTCCGCGACGGTCGTGAACCGGGCTCTGAAGGGCGACCGGTTGCCCGTCCTGGCGCCTGCCGGCAACGCCAACACAGCCCCGAGCTCTTATGAAAAACTGCCCGACGGTTGCGAGGCGTCGGTGAGCGCGATGACGAAGTCGCCGCTTGCCCGGACCCCAGCGCGCTGCATCTCCTGAACGCGGCCGCCACGCATCTCTGCGGCCGCCGAAGCGGCGGTCTAACCATAATGGCGGCAGAACCGCCTTGGGGAATACGGATGAAAGCGCACATGAGCGACCGGGGGCGGTTTCTCGAGCTTGATCTTGCTGACTGGTCGATGCTGCTCGTCGGCTTCACGCTGGCGGGCGTGCTGGCGCTCTGGATGTAGCTCTCATCACGCCGTGCGGACCGAGATTTCGACACGGTCGCCAAGCGGTACCTCGACCGACACGTACCCGTTGCTCGCGTCGCGCACATAGCCGACATAGACCGCAAGGGCTTCGGGAGCCACCGCGAGGTCGTCTGCAACGATCAGCGCGCCGGGCGCAAGCCGTGGCTCCAGAAATTTCAGCATCGGCAAATAGAGCGGCTTCCAACCGTCGAGCAGAACAAGATCGATGCCGCCGTCGATCCCGGTCTTGAGGGTTTCGAAGGCATCACCGACGCGGATTTCGATGAGGTCATCAAGACCGGCAGCACGAAAATTTTCCTGCGCCCGCTCCGCTTTGATGGCGTCGAGCTCGGTGGTGACGAGGCGGCCGCGCCCGCCATCGCGCAGGGCGGACGCCAGATGGATGCCGGATATCCCGTAGGATGTCCCGAATTCGACGACGAGCCCCGCGTTGCGGCTGCGGACCAGCATATACAGGAGGCGTCCGACATCCGGCGAGACCGGCATGTAAACGTCGCGCATCAGCTCAGCGCGCTCGCGGTCGCTCGGCGGCCTTTCGCGGCCGGCGGTGGCTTCGCGGGCGCGGCGAAAAGCTTCGGGATCCTTCTCGTCCGCCGCCGTGAACAAGCGATCGAGCAGCGTCGCGACGACAGGAGAGGCCAAGGTCGACATCGTGTATACTTTCAGTTGACGAGCGCGGTGACCTTGTCGACGATCGGCTTCGGCGTCGCATAGATGTTGTTGATCAGTCGCGCCAGGGTCTCGCCGTTTTCCGGATCCAGCGCGAATTTCTGCCGCTTCACGTCGGCGATGAAATCCGGATCCTTCATGGTGGCGTCGAAAGCGTCGCGCAACATCTTCAGCACATCGGGCGGCAGATTCGGGGGCGCCGCAAAGGGACGTCCGATGCCCTGTCCGGCATAGAGGAAGTCGATCGCCTGTCGCTCCTCGTCGTTGCGGGCGAGGTCACGCGCCAGCGGCACGCCTTTGAGCTCCGGGTTCGGCGCCGGCGCGCCCTGGAACAGCACCGATACCTGCTTGCTCGATATCCAATCGGGGCGCCGGCTCTGTACGCTGTCGAGACTCTCGCAGATGCCCTGCACCTCGCCGCGCTCCATCGCCAGAAAGATGTCGGCGGATGACGGATAACCGCTAACCAGCTTGAACTTCATGCCCAAGAGAGACGCGAGGGCTTTCGGATATTCGCGGGTGCCGGATCCAGGTCCAACATCGCCCATCACCAGCTCCTTCTCGTAGAGGTCCTGCACGGTCTTCACCGGCGCAGTGCGATAGGCGATGCAGATATTGGTCTCCGTGGTGGGAGTGCCGAGCCACGACATCTTGGTCGGATCGAATTTGGCTCCGGGCGAGCCGGTGATGGGCGCGAGCGGTGCATCGCGGCCGATGAGCCCGATGACGCTGCCGTCCTTGGGAGCGAGCTCATAAAGGTAGTTCGCTGCCGCGATGCTGCCCCCGGCCGGCATGTTCTGCGGCACGAATGTCGGATTTCCTGGCAGATGAGTGCCAATGTGTTGGGCGACGGCACGGGCCCAGAGATCATAGCCGCCCCCAACCCCGAAGCCGATGATCATGCGATAGGATTTTCCGCTCGCCTGCTGCGCCGCGGCCGGGGCGGTTGCACCCAACAGGATGAAGCCGATCACCGCGGCTGCTTTTGCTCTCTTCATCTCGTCTCTCCCTACTGTTCTTTTGTGCGGCCGTCGCAACCCTGCCCATTGTGATTTACCCCCATTGCCGATGGAAGAGCCGGGCGCCGCGATTTTCTGCGCAAAGTGTCTCAGCGGCCGAGCGCCTTCTGCTTCCAAAGCTTCCAGGGGCGCGCTTCAACCCGCTGCATGGAGACGTCGGTAAGCGCCGCCTCCTCGGCGGAGAGATACATCACGGGTCCGCCGCCGATGGCGATCGCCTGCGCCAGCATGCGAGCGTTGATCTCCGTGTAATAGGCGCGCCACACGACGTTCTGGATATTGCTTCCCACGACCACATCGCCATGGCCGCGCATCAGCGCGGTGGTGTGTTGGCCGAGCACTTGGGCAAGCTCGGTCCCGCGTTCCTTGCGGTTGACCAGCATGTCGGTGGGCCCGAATTTCTCGCGGATATCGAACACCGGAACGAAATCACCGAGGAAGGCCGCATTGTGCAGGATCGGGCGAAACGAGGCCTTGGTCACGCCGAATGGGACGACGGTCGGCGAATGGCTGTGCACAATCGCGTGCACGTCGGGGCGCACCTTGTAAATCTCGCTGTGGATGTAGCGCTCGGAATAAAGCTGCACGCCGGGATGGGTGAGCGCGACGCTCTCAAGGTCGTACTCGGCGATGTCCTCGGCGGTTACCAATGCGGGCGCCAGCCAGCGCGACATCAAGTAGTGCTGAGGGTTGTTGGGGTGGCGGATGCTCACATGCCCGAAGGCATCGAGGATGCCCTGGTCGGCGAGAATACGGTTGGCGGCGACGAGATCGTCCAGCACTTCCGGGGCAACATCGATGAGGTTTTGCGGCATAGCTCTCTCGAAACGATCGGTTGAACGCGCCGCCGCACTCGCAACATCGACCTTGGAAGGTTCTGAATGACGCGGCGGCAGGTTGTCAGGTGAGCGTCAATATTTATTGCACACCACGGCGTTGACAACAAATTAAATTGTTAGCAAACGGAGACCTGCTCGCCGGCGGAGGGCGCGACGCCACCAGCGCTGAAGCTCGTCCTCGGTCACGCCATCTGCCTCTCTCGCCCGGGTGATCAAAATGTCGAACCCAGAAGCACCGCCTGAAGCCACAATCTCCGATCTCGTCGTCGCCAACCGGATCCTGGCCGCCGAAGGCGTGCTCGACGCCTTCGGCCACATCAGCATTCGCGACCCGCGCAACCCTGCCTGTTATCTGATGTCCCGCTCGCTTGCGCCGGCGCTGGTGACGGCTGCCGACATCGTGCAGCACGATCTCGACAACCGGCCGATCCGCGACGAGGGCCATAGCCTCTACTACGAGCGCTGGATTCATGGGGAGATCTACAAATCGCGGCCGCAAGTGAACGCGATCGTGCACAGTCATTCGCCGACGGTCGTGCCATTCGCGTCCACCAAGGCGCCATTGCGCCCGATCCTGCACAACGCCTCGTTCCTTGGTCTCGGCTCGCCGATCTTCGAAATCCGCAAGCTGATCCCCAATTCCGATCTGATGATCTCGACAGCGGCGCTCGGGGCCGCGCTCGCCGCAACGCTGGGCCCGACCGCCGATGTCGTGCTGCTCCGTGGCCATGGCAATGTGGTGGTGGGCCCGACCATTCAGGTTGCGGTGTTCCGCGCCTACTACACCGAGATCAATGCGCGCCAGCAGCTCAACGCCATAGTTCTGGGACGCGAGGACGTCGTCTACATGAACGCAGGCGAATGCGAGACGACCGACAAGATCATGCAGTCGGTTGCCGGCAGGCCGTGGGATCTGTGGAAACGCCGAGTGCTCCGCGAGATGCGTCGCGCGGAAGCGGAAGACCGGATGTGAGCATGATCCCTGCCCCCGACGTGATCGGGGGTGGTTTACCAGTCATCGGAAAAGGCTTGTCCCTGCGAAAGCGGGATCATTCTCGGCTAAGGCTGGCTATTCAGGCTTTATCCCGGCGGCGGTGATCACTTTGCCCCAGCGCGCCCGATCCTCGGCGACGTATTTCTTCGCGTAATCGAGCGAACCGCCTTCGACAATGGCGTGCGTCTCGGCGAAGCGAGCCTGCACATCAGGGGAGTGAAGGATTTCGTCGATTTGCTTGTTCAGCTTGGCGAGCACCACTGGCGGTGTCTTTGGCGGTGCGCTGATGACGTTCCAGGTCTTTGAGATGATTTCGGGCAAGCCGAGCTCACCCATCGTCGGAATGTCGGGCAATGTGTCCAGGCGTTTCTCCGACGCAGTCGCGAGAATTCTGACGCGGCCGGCCTTGTACAGCTCGTAGAACGCGGAATACTGGATAAAGGTCAGGTCGACATTGCCGGCAATCAGGTCGGAGAGAACCGGAGCCGTTCCCTTATATGGAACGTGCGTCATCTTGGTCCCCGTCAAGGCCATGAAGAATTCTGCCGTCAGGTGCCCGGCGGTGCCGACGCCGTTTGATGCGAAGGTGAGTTTGCCCGGATTGGCTCTGGCATAGGCAATGAATTCACGGGCGTCACGCACCGGTAGGTCCGGCCGCACCACCAGCGCCAGCGGAATGTAAGTGAGCACCGCCACCGGCTCGAAGCCGAGCGGCTCATAATTGAGCCCCTTGAAAAGATAGTCGCTGATCGAGACCGTGGAGTTGAACGACGCCAGCAGCGTGTAGCCGTCAGGAGGCGAGCGATAGACAGCCTCGGCTGCGGCATTTCCAGCAGCACCGGCGCGATTTTCGACGACAAATGTCTGGCCGAGCCGCTCACTGAGCTTTTGCGCCACAAGCCTGGTGGCGAAGTCGACGCCGCCGCTCGGCGTGACATTGACGATGATCCTGACCGGATGATTGGGATAATCCGCAGTCGGCTGCGCCGCAGCCGTGCCTACTAAAAGTGCCAATCCCAGAAATGCGGGCAGAGCTCTCGACCAAGGCATCGCATCCTCCCGTTTTTTTTCTGCACGCCGTCCACTTGCCGGGACGTTGCCGCACATCACGTCAAAAAATATTGCACATAGAGATGGTGCCGACAATTTAAACTGTTTGGCGCGGCCGGAGGTGAAGAACCAGCCCTAAGGATCAACCGCGAAACTCTGCGGGACCCCGCCGGACTGACAGGTCTCCCACATCCGCAAAAAGGCCTTCTCGATGCGACGGCGGAACAGGTCGGTATCGAATAGCGAGCAGCCCGACCGGCTGCGCGCGAGCCGCTCGCGCAAGCCTCGCACCAGCGGCGCATCGGTCGCGAGGCGCAGCGCCAAGCTTTCATATTCGGCAAGGCTTGCGGTCGCGAGCTCGGGAAGCCCTGCCGCATGCAGCAGGCTCGTGGCCACTCGGCCAGCGAAGCTTCTGCCCGTACAGGTCACGATCGGCAGGGCGACCCACAGCGCGTCGCTCGCCGTGGTATGGGCATTGTAAGGCAATGTGTCCAAGCACAGGCCGGCGAGGCGGAGACGCGCAAGATGGCGCGCCGGATCGGTCCTCTCCGCGAAAACAAGGCGCTCCGGATCAACTCCGCGGGCAGCCGCCTCGCGGCGCAAGCTGTCGACGGCTGCGTCATTATCGTGCAGCAGCCACAGCACGCTGCCCTCGACCGCCCGCAGCAAGCGCATCCAGATGTCGAACAGCTGCGAAGTGATCTTGTAGCTGCCGTTGAAGCAGCAGAAGACGAATCCTTGCTCGGGCAGCCCGGCCTGGCGCCGCGACGGAGTCTCGGCCGCGATGCTGCGCTTTGCATCGTTCACCTGATAGCAGCCCGGCAAATGGACGATGCGCTCGGTGAAGAACGGCTGCTGATCAAACGGCAGGACGATCTTATCGGCAATCACATAATCGATGAAGTCCGCGCCGGTCGTCGCCGGATAGCCCAAATAGGTCGCCTGCACCGGCGCCGGGCGATGTGCGAGGATCCCCAAGCGGGCATGTTGGGTGTGGCCCTTCAGGTCGACTGCGATATCGACCTCCGCCTGGTGCAGGAGGCGGGCGACATCCAAATCATCCCTTGATTGCACGTCGTGGAATTGATCGAACACCCGCACCAGGCGCGCCCGCATCTCGCTACGGTCGTCGGGCCCGTAAGAAACGCCGATGATCTCAAAGCGTGCGCGATCATGGAGCTCGAACAGACCCGCCATCAACAAGGCGGTGGCGTGCTCGTGGAAGTCGGCGGACAGATACGCGATCCTGATCTTGTCATGGCGGCGGCGGCCGCCGCGCCATAACGGCTGCGCGCCTGGGGGAATCTCCTTCGCAAGCGCGCCGGCTGCAGCGGCCGACTGCAGGGCGTAATCGTCGCTGTAGCCGAGCAGCGTGAACGGAGGGATGATCGAACCATCCTGCGCAATCCGCTGCGCCAATTCGCGTCCGATCTCCTCGCTGCGCCTCCAATCGCACACCGCGAGCGCCGCGTCTGCCATCCCGGCAAATGCGTAAGGGTGGCCGGGGTCGAACGCGAGCGCCCGCTCGAAGCTCTCCAGGCCCTCGCCTTGGCGCTTGAGCTCGCGCAGCACAACACCGCGGCCACATAGCGTATCGGGATCGTTCGGCTTCAGCGCCAGGGCCCTCTCGTGGCTGGCCAGCGCCTCGCCCAGGCGGTGCAAGTCACGCAGCGCGAGGGCGCGATTGTTCAGCGCTTCGCTGTGGTCGGGTGCGAGAGCGAGCGCGCGGTCGTAGCATGCGAGCGCCTCGGCGGCGCGCCTCTGCCCGCGCAGCACCACCCCGCGATTGTTGAGGGCATCGACATGACGAGGATTCGCGCCGAGCGCCCGGTCGTAGCTGTCGAGCGCCTCGAGCGGGCGGCGCAGCTGCTGCAGCGCGACCCCACGATTGTAATGCGCCTGCGCGTGATTCGGCTGGATCGCCAGGGCGGCCGCATAGCTTTCAAGCGCTTCATCGAAACGTTGCAGGACGAGGAGCGTGTTGCCGCGATTATTGTGGGCCGCAACATAGTCCGGCGCAATCGCGACCGCGCGTTCAAAGCTCGCCAGCGCATCGACCGGACGGCGCAGATCGAGCAACGCCAACCCGCGGTTGTTCAATGCTTCCGGATAGCTCGGCTTGAGCGCCAAAGCGCGGTCGAAGCCCGCCACCGCTTCGGCATTCCGATCGAGGCTGCGCAGCACCATCGCCCTGTAGTAGAGCGCCTCGGCCTGATTCGGTTCGAGGGCAAGCGCTTTGTCGAAGGCCGCAAGCGCTTCCTCGCGACGCTCGAGCCGATCAAGCGCGCGTCCGTAATTCACCAGCGCCGGCGGAAAGCCCGGATTGATCCGCAGCGCCGCACCGATCAGCGAGGCACCTTCCGCGAAGCGACCTTGCTGACAGCGCAGCATTCCAAATAGATGCAGCGCATCGAAGTGGTCGGCTTGGAGCTTGATGAGCTCCCCGTATAGGGCTTCCGCACCCACCAGGTCGCCCTTGCGGTGGAGCTCGAGGGCCTGGCGGAAAGCTTTGGACGGATCGAGCATCTTGTTTGGCTTGGCGGCTCGGGAACGAGAAATGCCGCCAGCAGAGTCTCAGATTTCACCCACGCGGACCAGCACGCCCGCTGGGCGACCGCGATCGCAAAGGCGGGTACCAGCGGCTTCACCCCACCAGCATTGATTTTACTAAAGAAAAAGGAGTTCGATCTGCAAAAGGCGATTATCCCGGACTTGACTTTGTGGAACTTTCTTCCTACGGGAGTACCCTTTCCGGGGTGCAATCGCCAGGGGGATCATTATGGGTGAGTCTGAGCTTCACAAGCTCGAGCGATCTCTTGGCCGCAGGATCGCTTCTTTCCTTCCGCATAAATGGCAAACGGCGCTCTTTCGGGAAGTTAAGCTGCCCGGCTGGATTCTCATTGCTTGGGGGCTGTTTATCGTCATTCCTGACATCAAAGATCGTCTGGAATTTTGGTGGGATGCTGCCCGCTATTTGGGGGGCAACATGGAAGCCATAACCAACCTCTTAACGTCCCCCGTCTTTGGAATTATTTTGATCCTAGCCGGCGTCGCCTATCTCGTCTTTGTCGAGGAAGAAAGGCGGCCAGCCAGCCGACACAAAATATGGCCGATAATAAGTTGGGCTGTAGTAGGAGCTACGTCTTTTGCCGCGTTCGTGGTGTCGATTGTTAGCTACGTTAACGCGCAAATCGGACCTCGCGACATCTATCCAAAAGAACGAGAAGCGATTACCTCCGTACTGAGGGAAGAAAAGAGCACAGTCCCCTTTGTGGTCTACGTCGACTATATTGCTACCTGCTTCGATTGCGATGGATATGCGTTTTCTTTCGTCGATCTAATCAATTCGGTGCCGGGGTGCGGATTCCGACGATTGCGGCCGGGGATTCCGATTGAACGCGGCCATGCGTTCCGATTGAAGGCGGCCACCTTTTCCGACTGAAGGCGGCCGGGTCGTTGCCGGCATGGTGAGTTGACTCAGGTT